>Ga0233429_1000444_pt1 | contig 67774 bp, 73 predicted proteins | sample SI_118_April2016_3_FD_179879 | JGI IMG/M metagenome (GOLD analysis project Ga0233429, IMG submission 179879) | Seawater microbial communities from Saanich Inlet, British Columbia, Canada - SI_118_April2016_135_MG | ecosystem: Environmental > Aquatic > Marine > Inlet | place: Canada: British...
TCAGACCAAAGAGAATCGACCTCAATCGGTTGATTTAAGCACATTCCATACTATATGTTACGTACCACCATTACATAAGTTACGGAATGAAGGAACGGAATGCAGCTGAGTTCACCAACGCCCATCAACAACCCAAAAATGAACACAAAAACTTATTCCATCTCCTTCCCTTTTCAGTTAGAATGATGCCCTTTTGATCGGTGACGAGATAATCGCCCCCGTTAGAATAAGCATGTTTGCAAGCAAATACGAATGAGGATAACACTATGGTTGTAATTCGTTTATCACGCTCTGGCGCGAAAAAACGTCCGTTTTATCATATCGTTGCGGCTGATAGCCGTCGCGCACGTGATGGTCGATTCATTGAACAGCTCGGTTATTATAACCCAGGCGCTCGTGGGCAAGAAACGCCTTTGAAGCTAGATCTTGAGCGCGTTCAATATTGGATTGGCACAGGCGCTAAAGCATCAGATCGCGTTAACTTCCTGATTAAACAGGCAAAAAAAACAGTTGTTACTGAAACTGCAACAGCTGAAAAATAATTGCGATGAAAGATGAAAGCGAGTTTGTTGTTGTTGGTCGATTTGGCGCATCTTATGGCGTCAAAGGGTGGGTGAAAGTCTTCCCCGACACAGAAAGAAGCGGCGGCATCTTGAGCTACGACCCTTGGTACATTGAATCCGAGCAAGGCTGGGAACCCATTCAACGTACCGAAGGGCGAAATCACAACAAAATCGTGGTGGCTCATATTAAAGGTTACGATGCCAAAGAAACCGTTGCGGCGTTAACCAGCCGACAGATCGCTGTTAAACGTAGTCAACTACCTAAACTCAGCAACACTGAGTTTTATTGGATAGAGCTGCAAGGTATGAACGTCGTGAACCTTGAGGGCACAGCACTGGGTTGCGTCGACCACCTGTTTGAAGCAGGTGCTGGCGGCATCTTAGTGGCCAAAGGTGAAACAGAGCACTTGATCCCCTTTGTTTGGGATCGCTTTGTGAAAGACGTCAACCGGGAGACGGGGACGATCACCGTTGACTGGGATCCGGATTTTTAACGATGGACATAGGCATCATCTCCCTATTTCCTGATATGTTTGATGCACTTGAATACGGCGTGACCGGTCGAGCCATCAAACAAAACGCTGTGACACTGCACCGATGGCAATTGCGCGACTTTGCCACCGACAAGCACAAAACAGTGGATGATCGTCCTTACGGGGGCGGCCCTGGAATGTTGATGAAAGTTGAGCCTTTGCAAAAGGCGATTGTTGCTGCGAAAGCTCAACTATCATCAGCAAAAGTAATTTACGTATCACCACAAGGCAAACCGTTTACGCAGGCACGCGCTAAAAGCGCCGTGCAGGCGAAACAAGATTTGATTTTTGTGGCGGGACGTTATGAAGGCATTGACGAGCGCTTATTAAACGCCGATATCGACGAAACATGGTCGCTCGGTGATTTTGTGTTAAGCGGTGGTGAAATAGCCATTATAGCGATGCTAGATGCGATGATCCGTTTAATTCCCGGCGTATTGGGACACGAGCAGTCAGCTGAATGCGATTCTTTCAGCCATGGTTTGCTTGATCACCCCCATTATACGCGCCCGGAAAGTATAGACGGTTTAAAGGTTCCAGAGGTGTTGTTGACAGGTAATCACCAGGCAATAGCACGCTGGCGACTCAAAGAGTCTTTGGGTTGTACCTGGCTTAAAAGGCCAGATTTGCTGCAAGAGCTAACACTCGGTAAGAACGAGCAACAACTTTTGCAGGAATTTATTAATGAATGTGACGCTGGTTCGAAAGAATCAAAGTAACGCACTGCGTTGCCCCAGCCTCTCCATCGAAGCTTAGGAGATCAATAATGTCTAACATTATTCAACAAATCGAAGAAGAACAAATGCAGAAAAAAATCCCTGTATTTCGCGCAGGCGATATTGTTCGTGTTCAAGTCAAAGTGAAAGAAGGTACTCGGGAACGACTACAGGCTTTTGAAGGTGTCGTAATCGCAAGACGTAACCGCGGACTTAACTCTGCCTTTACAGTGCGTAAAATGTCACATGGCGAAGGCGTGGAACGTGTGTTTCAAACTTACAGCCCTGTCGTCGATAGCGTTACTGTGGTTCGACGCAGCGACGTGCATCAAGCCAAGCTTTACTATCTACGCGAACGAAGCGGACGTTCTGCTCGACTTAAAGAGCGCATTGTACGTAAAAACGTAGTCAAAGCAGGTGATGCGACTGATCCCAAAAAAGCGGAAAAGAAGAAAGCGGCGCCTAAAAAAGTGAAACCTAAGACTGAAGCAGTAAAGAAACCTGCCAAAAAAGCAGCGACTAAAACTGCCGCTGTCAAAAAGGAAACGAAAAAAGACGCTTCTGAAACGAAAACAGAAGAATCTTAAGAAACGCATCAAGCCCGGCAACCGTCGGGCTTTTTTTTGAGGACGCATGAATGCAACACACCGCGGCCGTACTTGATACCCCTATCGGAAAAATCTCCCTTCATACCGACAACCAATACTTGCTAGAAATTCAATTTCGTCACAGCAACACACAAACTTTTTCTGATGATCGTCCGCTAACAAAAACTATTAGCAAGGTCTTGCTGGCTTTCTTCAAAACGCCCCACCGTCCTTTTGATATCCCTTTAAAAACCCTAGGCACAGATTTTCAAAAACGCGTCTGGCGTGCAATGAGCAACATCCCCGCAGGCGAAGTCCGCACGTATCAAGATCTCGCCAACCTATTACAAACAAGCCCGCGCGCCATCGGCAACGCTTGCCGCGCGAATCCAATTCCCCTACTGATTCCCTGTCATCGTGTCGTTGCTAAAAATGGCCTGGGCGGATTCAGCGGAAAAACAAAAGGCGCTATGCTTTCAATCAAAGAGTGGTTATTAAACAATGAACAAAACCGAACAGCCCATTAAACGCGTTGCCTTATTGGCAACCGGTGATGAAATCGTGAATGGCGATATTCTTAATACGAATGGTCAACGCATCGCGCAACATTTGTTTAACGCGGGCATTCATATTGGCCAACACATGATTGTCTCTGACGATCAAAAAGAAATGGCGTCGGCGATCCTTTTTTTATTGCAAGACAACGACGCATTGATTATCACCGGCGGCCTAGGCCCCACTTCTGATGATAGAACACGCTTCGCTGTTGCTGATGCTATTCAAGAAGAACTCGTTTTTGACGAACCAAGCTGGCAAAACATTGTCGATCGCTTTCAACGCTTTCATTTACACAATCAACCTGAATCCAATCGACAGCAAGCGCTCTTTCCTACAAGTGCGCAGGTGATTCAAAACGACAACGGCACTGCAAATGCCTGCCAGATAACACATCAAAACAAGCTGCTGTTCATGTTGCCAGGCCCACCCAGTGAATGCCTCCCCATCTTCACTGATACTGTTTTTCCCGCGCTAATCCAGCACGAATTTGCAACCAGCATCATTCACAAAAAGTGGCTGCTTTTCGGCGTCAGCGAAGGAAGCATGGCTGAGATCATTGATAACATAGCAAAACCTTTTAATATCACCACCGGCTACCGCGCTCGCGTGCCTTATCTTGAAGTAAAAGCGCACAGTCTTTCTCAGGAAAACATGGATGCCTTTATCCATGAAACACAATCCATTTTAGAAGAACATTTAATTAACCATGAAGGCAAAACAGCTTCAGAAAAGCTGATTAGCCTGTTGGCTCATTATCCAGAAATGGTTTATATCCAAGATGAAGCAACGCACGGCCATCTTGAAAAAACATTGATTAATGAAAAAACTTACATGAAATTAAACTTTCTGGATGCTGCAGAAAGCGACCCTCAAACAATACCCACTTTTGTTATCACGGCCGCCGAGCAAGACAAAACTAACGTTCGCATTACTATTCAGCACGCAAACAATAAACCAATTCACCAGAATATTGCCTGGCGCGGTAAACGCACGGTGCTTTTTGTCACTGAGCTTGTTTGTCAGACGTTATACCAACAGCTAACCGCCCGTTGAACCATGCCTGAACCATGTCATCCCGTGGCTTGACCACGGGATCCAGGCGGCGATGTGGATCCCGTGGTCAAGCCACGGGATGACATAGCTCAAGTCGCAGCATGAAAAGCAAACGACTTAACGTATTTCTTAAAATACCGCCACTGAAATACCATCCAAGGATTCGTTTTTAAGGCGCGATAATACCATTGTCGCGCTGCTTTATAGTCTTTCGCCATATAATGATCGCGAAAAAAAGATAGGCAGAGCCTGGCTTGACACTCTTTTTTATATTTAAAAAAGGCTTGCGGCAGTTTATTAGCATCGAAAATTGCATCAATGATTTTCAAACCACCGTACTGTTTATCCATCTGGTGCCTCAAGCTTTCCGAATGTTTAACCATTTCAAGCACCGGCTCCTCGATAACACCCACCGAACACACGGCAAGCAAATGCGAAAAGAAGACCATATCTTCTCGACCAGAAATACACTCAGGGTACTGGATTTCATTAAACACAGAACGGCGAAGTACATGCGCTCCATTTTGTACGAAACATTTCTTCCGCATATGCGCCACAAAGTTTTTTTCTTTGTCGGCATTAAGCTGGCTTGGCACCTTTAGCTTTCGTCGCCCATCTGAAAAAACACCACAATAACCTGCAATCACTAAATCCAACGTTGGATCTTTCGCAATAACGGCTCGCACCTTATTTAAAGCGCCCGGCAGCAATGTATCATCAGCATCCAAAGCATAAATAAATTCACCTCGCGCCAATTGCGCGGCCTTATTTCTTGTCGACGCAGGACCTCGATTCTCTTGGTAATAATAATGAATAGTCTCAGGGTGCTGATCAACAAAAGCCTGCACCTTCTGCCTGGTATCATCGACAGACCCATCATCAACAATCACGATTTCATAGTCATCGCCTTCTTGTGCCAAAATAGACTCAATGGCCTTACCAATAATGTCGGCGTAATTGTAAGTTGGAATAATAAAAGAAAAAAGCACCTCGATCTCCGTTAATCGCATTGAAATAGTTTCTTTGCCCATCGCAAAGTATCTATCACCATCTGATCTAAATTATCGTATTCCGGCGTCCAATGAAGGATGCTTCTAATTTGCGATGCATCAGCCACCACTTCAGCAGGATCCCCTTTCCGTGCCTTCGTAATCTCTACGGGAATGTTGTGACCCACCACCTCTTCAAATTTAGCAATCACCTCTTTCACACTGAAGCCATGGCCGTAACCGCAATTCAAGATATGGCTTTCTTTGTGCGACGCCAGATAATGCAGCGCATCAATATGCGCGCGTGCTATATCAGTTATATGAATAAAATCTCTAATACCGGTACCATCGGGTGTCGGGAATTGATCGCCAAAAACTGTCACCTTATCTCTGACGCCCAGCGCCGCTTGCGCGACCACGCGCATCAACAAGGTCGACTCTTTTTTATAAGGACCGAGCTCACCGGAGGGATCAGCGCCTGCCACGTTAAAATAGCGTAATGCAATAAAGCGCAAATCAGACCGTGCAGCAACATCTTTTAATATTTGCTCGGACATGAGCTTAGAATAGCCATAAGGATTAATCGGCTGACAGATCATGCTTTCTTTTACCGGGTTCGTCTGTGGAATACCATAAACCGCCGCCGTCGAAGAAAAAACAAATTGTTTCACCTGATGCGCCACGCAAGCCTTCAACAAGTGATACGTATTGATGGTGTTGTTTTCATAGTATTTCAAAGGATGGTTAACAGACTCCGGCACAACGGTACTTGCTGCAAAATGCATCACGCTTTTAATAGGGTAAATTTGAAATAATTTCATCAAAACTTGCGCATCACCAACATCGCCTTGTACAAAAGGACACTGGGGCAGCGCTTCCTGATAACCTGTTATCAAGCTATCGAGAACAACAACCTCTTCTTTTGCTTTTAGTAATTGGCGTACAACTTGACTACCAATATAGCCTGCGCCTCCTGTGACCAAAATCATCGCTTCAACCCCTCGTCGCGTTTTATCCTAGCCAACGCGAGTGATTCGTAATACACTGACGTCAAATAGCTTTGATTTTGAGGATACGGAATTGCCACATCATAGTCAACCAATGATCAAATCGGAAGCATTCAAATGAAGCTCGCTTTTTGTTTGTTTCGCTACTTTCCTTTCGGGGGCTTGCAACGGGACTTCATGCGCATTGCAGAAGAAGCCCATCGCCGTGGGCACGATATCACCGTCTTCACCATGCAATGGGATGGTGACAAGCCTGACTGGATGAAAATCAACATCCTACCTACACGCAGCTTTACCAACCATGATCGCGCCTGGCATTTCAGCCACGCTGTGTTTGAGAAAACGAAAGAGGCTGGCTTCGACAAAATCATCGGCTTTAATAAAATGCACGGTCTTGACATTTATTATGCCGCAGATACCTGCTTCATCGCGAAAGAGAAATACCGGCTATCGCCTTGGAACAAGCTCACACGCCGCTACCGCATTTATGCCCGATTGGAAAAAGCGGTGCTCGCTCCACAACATAAAACAGACGTTCTGCTTATTTCACCCGCGGAACTTAAAATCTATCAAGATTTTTATGCCACCCCCAATGAGCGCCTGCACTTATTGCCCCCTGGCATCAGCAAAGATCGTATTGGAAAGGCAAACGATCAGGAAGCACGGCGCAAAATCAGAGAACAACTCGAGATACCCGAGGACGATTTCGTGGTGCTGGAAATTGGTTCGAGCTTCAACACCAAAGGCGTCGACCGAAGCTTACAAGCCCTTGCTAACTTGCCGTTTTATTTACACATTAAAACACACCTTGTGATTGCTGGCATGGATAAGCGTCTGCAAACATATCGCAAACTGGCCGAACAATTAAACTTAAATAATGTGTATTTCCTGGGCCCAAGAACGGATGTTCCCGATCTTCTCGCGGCCGCTGATTTACTCATTCACCCTGCGCGCCTTGAAAACACCGGCACAGCATTGTTAGAAGCGCTTGTCGCAGGCGTACCGGTATTAACCACGGATAACTGTGGCTACTCTTCTTATATTAAAGAAAGCGGTGGTGGCGTTTCGCTGGCGATACCGTTCGTGCAAGAGGACATTAATACACAATTACTCCTCATGCTTGATCGCGCGAAACTGGAACAATTTAAAATCAATGCGCTTAATTATGCAAAATCGGCGGATTTGTTTAGCTTGATTGATCGGACGGTTGACTTTATTGAGCGATGACGCTTATGGATACCGCGGTCAAGCCGCGGTATGACAGCAAAAAAAAGCGTCACCCCGCAATTTGCAACTGTCATCCCACAATTTGCAACTGTCATCCCACAATTTGCAACTGTCATCCCGCGGCCTGACCGCGGGATCCACAACAACCGAATACAACATCATGCCTTATCAACGAACGATACTTCTTATATCCACACTCAACTGCCGATAAATATTTTTCAACCCACGATTCCAAGCCGCAACCAACGCAACATTCGTTTTTGCCGCCAACGGAATCGCCTGAGAATAAACTTTATTCAACACAATCTTCTTCTTGTACGGATCATTATCCAGCAAAATAAAACGCATCGCCACCACAGCTTTCGGCTTTGCAGGGTTCCGGTAGTCCGCATACAATAATTGAAGCGAGGGCTTTAATATAAACTCAAACGATTTCGACAAAACGGCTTCTGACGAAACATAGGTAAAAATACTGCTGTTTTCCAAATAACTTTCCGTGATTTCCGCAAGCTGAGACGGAGGATCCACCAAGAAGACATGGTAATAATCAGACAAATAGCGAGAACCTTTGACGCGATAAATAAATTCCGTACCTGCATAATCCGCGTTTGCTTGCATCGGTAAAATTTCTAACGTGCTTTTGGTGAGAGGTTTCGCGCGTTGCTTGGGTTGTTTGACGGCAAACAAATAACTGTTCACCGGTGGCAACTTGCCAGGGCCAAAACTACAAGCCGTTAACAAAGATAGAATAACGCATAAAATCAGGCTCTTTTTCATCATTGCAGCCTCGCCGGATCAATCACGGCCGGCTTACTGAAAAGCAATTGTGATGGGTTGCTTTTCACAGACGCTGTTAATTGATTCACATTACGCGTGATCGCCGCGGTATTTCGCATACTACGAACCACACTGCCCTGTGTACGATCTAAAATCTTATCGATCGTCATCATGGCTTCATTCGTTGATTTTGCTAGCGTCTGAATATTGTTAAAGAAATCAGGGAAGTTCACGTCTTGCAAACCCTGCAAAACACCTTGAATACTGTCGGTGAATTTTAACAAGATACTCTGTGTCGATGGCACGTAATAATGCTTCGGCTTCCAGTTGATCGGCAACACGGGGTTTTGTCGCGGGTTAGTGAAGTTTAATTCAACGTAGGCATTGCCTGTCAAATCTAATAACGCCAGCTTGATACGCAAGCCGTCCTTAACGGAGTGCTCTAAGCGACCCTTCATTTCAACATCTTTCATATCTTTAAGAAAGTTCGGCTTCAGTGAAAGCAAGACATAAATATAACGCGCATACTTATTATCTTTGTGCGACACGTTATAAATATTGCTGACAAAATTAATAGCCTGGACCCGACCAATGTCGATGCCGCGGTATTTAACAGGCGACCCTATTGCAAGCCCTTGCACTGATTCATTGAAATACGTTTCAACATACAGTCGACGCTCAAACAAATGAAATGAACCAAAAATAATAATGCCGACGACAATCAATCCCGTGCACAACAAAACAAACACGCCGATCTTTAAATACCTGCTTTGTTCTTTATCCCTCATACGGTCGCTTCCCGATTAAAAAACTGTTTCACAAAAGGATTATCACTTTCTTTTTGTAATGCTTCTGGCTTTCCTTCTGCAATAATCCCCCTATCATGCAGCATTATCACCCGATCTGCAATAGCATAAATACTTGGCAATTCATGGGTAACAACCACAAACGTCATGCCAAGAATCCTCGAAAGCTTGAGGATCAAAGCATCCAGCGTGGCCGAGGTTACAGGGTCAAGCCCCGCTGAGGGCTCATCAAGGAACAAAATCGCAGGATCCAGTGCCAAGGCGCGCGCAATCGAAGCTCTCTTCTGCATGCCGCCACTGATCTCTGCCGGCATGAAATGAGCAAACTCATCCAGCCCCACCAGCTTCAGCTTATCATGCGCCATTGCATTGATCGCATCCCATGGCAATTCGGTCAGCTCTTCTAACGGCAATCGAACGTTTTCCAACAAGGTCATGGAGCCAAATAAAGCGCCGCTTTGAAACATGACGCCAATGTGTCGCAAAATAGCGTCCCGTTCATCACCTTCAGCTTTCACAATGTTTTTATCGTTTAAAAACACATCCCCTTTCGCCGGCTGTTCCAAACCAATCATTTGACGTAGCAAGCTTGTTTTACCACAACCCGAACCACCTAAAATCACAAACACTTCGCCTCGCTTGACGGAGAAGTTAATATGCTCAAGAATCACCCGCTCGCCATAGGCCACTTTTAATTCTTGCACTGTAATCATGTTATTGTCTGTCATTGAGATCAAATTCCCAGGGTATAAAAAACAATCGCAAACACCGAATCAACTACAACCAACATAATCAGGCAGCTCACCACCGCCTTCGTCGTAGAATCGCCCACCGCGCTGGCACCAAACTTGGTACGCAAGCCGTACATACAACCGATACCGGCCAGCAAGACACCAAACACCACCGACTTCACCAGTCCGCCTACGAAATCGCCCATGCTCACCGCACTCACCAATTGCTGATAAAACACTTCCCAACCATAACCCGAAGCGCCCATGAAGACGGCCGAACCAATCAAGCCTGCCGCGATCATCACGACGGTCAAAAACGGCATCATAAACATCACAGAAATAATACGAGGTACCGCTAAGAACAAGAGCGGCGATATACCCAGTGTTTGCAGCGCATCAATCTCTTGGTTGACCTGCATGGTGCCGATTTCTGCGGCAAACGCAGAAGATGTTCGTCCTGCGACAATAATCGCTGTAAACAAAGGCCCCAACTCGCGCGTTAAGCTCACACCCACCAAGTTAATGATATAAACTTTCGCGCCAAATTTTTGCAGCGGCGCCGCTGCCTGGAAAGACAAAATCAACCCGATAATAAGCCCCAAGGTAAAAATCAAGATCACCCCATCGGGCCCTGTCTTTTCCATGGTACGCCAAACATCTTTCCAACGAATGGATTTTGGATGAAAGAAAGCCCCGACAACTTCAGACGACAGTGCGCCTAAATAAATGAAATTATCACGAATCCCTGTCGCAACCTCCATAACCCACGCACCCACTCTTTCCGCGAAGGTTAAAGGCGCGGTTGCAGCGTTACTCGATGCCAGCTTATGCTCAGGCACATCTCGGATCGTTGCCAAGAGCTTTTGAAAAGAAGCCGCCAACCCCTGAATTTGAAATTCCGCCTTGTTTTTTTTCTGAACAGCCTCAAGCTCCAGCAAAAACGCCACCCCCGCGCCATCACAAAAATCCACCTGCTCTGCGTTGATGAGCAATGTTTTGGGCTGATGGGTTTGCTGCAAATCAAGCCCTTCCTGCCAATAGCGTGTGATTCGATCAATATCAAGGCGACCAGACAGGGTCAACAGAAGCTGATGCTTTGCTTGATCAAAGGATGCGCTTAATTTTGAGGGGGTTTCAGTCGCCATTCATGTCCGTCGATAAAAGTTCCTTATCTATAGACTGATTGTAATGACATTGTGGGAAAAGGGAAGCTGGAAATCTCCGATACAAGCAAACATTACTTCCTGTGCGCCTGGTCGAAACCTGGCTTGAATCTCTTGAACGGAAAAACTGGGGGCAACAGTTTTTATTTTTTTCACGCAAGCTCTCTTATTCAGCAGAATAACGTGTGGCGTCAAGTCACTGACGGAAGATAATCGCTTGTAATATCAAAATGAACAATTTTCCATAAGACGGTCCGTATCACTTTTGGTCAAAAGAGGCATACCCCAAAAGCCGACTGTGGGCAAGGAACAATTCTCCATAAGACGGTCCGCATCATTTTCGGTCACAAGAGGCATACCCCAAAAGCCGACTGTGGGCGGTGAGGCATGCAAGTGCGCTCTGGCATTTGCTCTCAAGCGACTGGAATTAGTCTTGATTTCCATATTTTCATCAAAAACACTTTCATCCGGCGGCGTGCCTATTGAACCCAAAGAAGATAGATTCTCTGTATCAGTCATATCGGTCGTATCAGTCGTATCAGCCAAGACAATCGGAAAAACAGGATCTTCTACACTTTCATTCTGGCTGTCTTCGTCGCTAGATAAGCTAGCAAGAATCATCTGCGGTGAAACCCTGGCTATCTCCTGCTTCTTCTGTAAAGCTTCGGCTCTTTTCTTCTTCGCTAGCTTTTTCTGTAAAGCCTTGATGGGTCGGCCAGGAAAAAGTTTAGCGTACATATCAATAAGCACCGAATGATGATCAACGACCATCACAGGATCCTTTTGTTTTTCTTTAAAGCTCTTTTGAGCGCAACTCACTAACTGCTTTTTAATGTTTTGTGGCAGCAAAGACACCTTGCTAAGACTAAGATCGCCGCTCAGCTCTTTCCTGAGATTTTGCGAAAGCTTGCCTTCTCCGTAATAATTCGACCTAGCTTGCTGTAACAGAAGGAGGTTCACCAAAAAAGAGGAAGCGTTTGTTTTGTCTTTTTTAAACTGCAGAATAGCTTGCTTTGTAACAAGCAGGTCAATCAAAAAAACGCCATAGACCGCAGCATCTACAACTGGGTCAAGCCCAGGATATTGCCTCATCATGTTTAATAAGTTATTTGTGGGCGCTTGAAGGAGGAAAGGCCCAGGCCAAAGAGTTTTCTTACGCGAATTCTGTGCCGTTTCTACCGTTTCTTGTGTCGGCTGCTGCATATGAAGAAAGAACCAGCAAGCCGCCATCACGCTCTTAATCAATCGCTCTTGCTTTGTAACTATAGGTATTTGTTCAATCACCTTTTTCCATGCAGACATCTGGGAAAACGTTATTCCAGGATTGTCTCCTGGCCAAAAAGTCTCAGCCTTTTTTGCAGCCTTCAAGCATCGTTGATAAGCGTTGGTAAACATCGAAATAGACAGATGCATCGCCCCTGTTTCCCATGGAAGCGCTTTTAGTTTTGAATCATACTTAAAGCCCGGCCACTGTTTTGTAGGATCTGTTGCCGCAGGATCATAGCTTTTCAAATTTTGCCGATCCACACGCAATAAGCGCGTTTCTTCTTGACCTTGATGATTGAGATAAGAAATTTCCAGAACAGAATAACCGGTATCCGAGCCATGTGCCGATTTATCCGTCAAACTCACTTGCGTATGATAGGAATCAATCTGGACACGTTGCGGAAAACTAGAACCAAAACTTGCAACATCAATCTGACAAGAACAGCCATCCTGAGCCTGAGAAAAGGTTAACGTGTTCTTATCTTTTGAAAAATCCGCCTGGAAAGATTGCGCAACAACGCTCGCAAGCTCCATGGCTATACGTGATCGCTGCGGTTTCCAAGGGTTAGGTATCCACTGAGCCAACAACGGTAAATTAGGGATATCAATCAACATCGAACATGTTTCCTTCGTCTTTTTATTATTGCTAAAAAATAATCCGTTATTCTACGCCTAGGTGACTTTATTTGCAATGGTTTGCTGGAATAAAAACCACTTTTCTTCCTTTTTTTATCGCTGCCGGCGGCGGGATTCAAAGAAGGTTTTCAATAAATGGCTCGCTTCATCGGCCATAACGCCGGATGTACAGGCTATGCGATGGTTAAGTTGTTGATTATTAACGATATCAAAAACGCTCTTCGCTGCACCGGTTCTAGGATCATCCGCACCATAGACTAAACGCTTGATCCTGGCATGCACCATGGCACCTGCGCACATAGCACAGGGTTCTAGCGTCACATAGAGGGTTGTATCTACCAAGCGGTAATTTTGGAGTTTTTTGGCCGCTTCGCGCAAAACGAGGATTTCTGCATGCGCGGTGGGGTCGCTTTGCCCGATGGGGGCATTATGCGCCGAGGCGATGAGCTTGTCGTCTTTGACCAAGAGGGCGCCTACGGGGACTTCGCCGGCAAGGGCAGCAATTTCTGCCAGTGCGTAGGCTTGTTGCATCCATTTTAGGTCTTGTTCTGTTTGTTTGTCGGTCATTTTAGGTGCTCTTGTTTTATATTGCCTGGATCCCGCGGTATCCATGAAAACCTCGCATTCTGAGGCAACGTAGGTATATAATACCAGAATCATGGAACAACCCATACTCTCAGTCACACAACTGAACCAACAAGCCAAGTCACTGCTGGAAACAAACTTTCCACGGGTCTTGATCGAGGGAGAAATCTCTAACTTCGTCCAGCCCGCCTCCGGGCACTGGTACTTTTCACTTAAAGACGACACTGCACAAGTGCGCTGCGCGATGTTTCGCTTCAAAAACAACCGGGTTCGCTTTAATGTGAAAAACGGTACGCATGTGATCGCCAAGGCTAAAGTCAGCCTTTATCAAGGACGCGGTGACTTTCAACTTCTGATTGAAGACTTGGAAGACGCAGGCACAGGCGCATTGCAACGTGCTTTTAATGAGCTAAAGCTAAAGCTGGAAAAAGAAGGTTTATTTGCAGACGCGCACAAAAGAAGCCTGCCTTATTTACCACAACAAATCGGCATTATCACCTCCGCCACAGGTGCTGCCATTCGAGACATCATTAAAGTATTACATCGCCGCTGCCCCATGGTGCCCATCGTTATTTACCCAACGTTGGTGCAAGGTGAGCAGGCAGCCGAACAAATCGTTAACGCCATCAACACGGCTAACGCCAGAAACGAGTGTGATGTACTGGTTCTTGCCCGAGGCGGCGGATCGTTAGAAGACTTATGGCCATTTAATGAAGAAGCCGTCGCGCGTGCTATTTTCGCAAGCGCACTTCCCATAATCAGCGGCATCGGCCATCAGATTGATTATACCATTGCAGATTTCGTCGCCGATGTACGCACAGCCACACCCTCTGCCGCGGCCGAAAGAGTGACACCTACCTCAGAGGAAATGTTGCTTCAGCTACAACTTGGATTTCAACGCTTAAGCCAAGCCTGCTTGCGTCAATATGAACACTTGAGCCAGTCGCTGGATTGGCTCAACAAACGCCTCATCCAAACGCACCCCCTAAAGCAGTTAAAGCAACTCTCCGAAAAGTACCAACAACTCCATCAACGACTCATTCGCGCGATCACGTTACACTTAACCAAAACACAGGAACGGTTTCGCTATCTAACCCAAGCATTGCAGCTTGTTAGTCCGCTGGCAACATTAGGACGTGGGTATGCGATTGTGCAGCGTGAAGATGATAAAACACTAGTGACGACTAAAGATAACATTAAGATTGGTGATAATATTGAGGTCAGGTTGCAAGATGGGGTGCTAAGATGCCTGGTAGAGAACCAACAGGGATAATCCACAAAAACACATAGATACACCATTTAAGTGTCGATAGCACACCTGCATTCTTAACGTGTAGTAGCTCACACTTCACTTGATTGAATCACCACTGAAGCACTCCATTGCCAAGCAAAAAATAGAAATTAGACAAACGAGTACTCATGGTTTTGTCGCTTATTTTGCTGGTCGTCATTTGGCTGTATCTGAAGTGATTGAGCCAAGCAAGCTTTCCATCGAAGAGTTAGAATTACAAAAGAAAATGAATGTATTAGCACTAGCAGATAAGCTTGGCAATGTTAGTGAAGCCTCACGCATCACTGGCATATCACGAGACAACATGAATACCAGAGACATCGCTCATTCATTATTCTACCCAAACCCAGGATTAAAATCAGACAACGTAGTCGCTGTGTTTGTCGCAACATTTTGAAGATCATGCTGACATTTACTGTTTAGATCAGCAGTGGCTTGTTGAAAAATACTCTCACGGTTTTGATAGTAGCCCAAAGCCATGTAATAATCTTCGAGGCTATGCGCATCGCTATAGTTACTCAAGTCATCGCAAGGAATAATGCATGATTTTTCCTTGCGAAGCTGCGGCATGATTTTCTTGCCCTGTTGTTTTATAAAAACCAACAAACAAGGCACTGATTCAAGTCTCGAAGCTAGTTGATTATAAACAGCAAGATTCTGGTTGCCTCGTTTTATTGCTTTCCGCATTTCATGAACAAGCTCGACTTTTACTTCTAAGTCCGTTTTTTTGTATTCGGCTATCTTTGATAACAAATGATTGGCGCAAGCATTCACAGTCGATGCAAGTTTCTCTACTATATTGAATGTACTACTTTTTTTTTGTTGATTGGGGCTTGTGCCGGGCATAACATTCTCCAAATCACGTATTCAAACTATGCGTATTATAACCTAAACACATCGAAAAAACACCTCGCTTTTCTGCTTAAATATCACCCGTCATCTAAAGCGAGAGTCGCCTCTCCTTCATAGATGAAGATATCGTCGGCAACATGTAATGCGGCAGTGATTTGCTTCGGCGTTTTTTAATGATTTTAGCTTTTTTTATCTTATTATCTTTCTTCTGGAATGTCGCTTGAGAAGCGGTATCGGTAAGGAAAACTCGCCTTTGCCCTTTGTCGCCTGAACTACTGCCTAGCATTGCGGGTCTTTCTGAATCATACGACCAAGCATCATGAAGTTTTTCATTGCGCTCCACGGCATCATCTTTTGAACTGAAAAAATCAGATGCTATCAATCGTTTTTCTGAATGCCCCTTGCTTGTCTCTAAGGCCGCAATATTCACTAACGGCGACACAATGAAAACTAATCCTGCGCCAATGCCACAAAAATACTTAAAGCACTCCCAGGAAAAATCATCTGTTGCACTCGCCACAATGCTGACGTAAGCAATGTTCATGAGTGATGAAACGACAATCACCGTAAGATTACTGGATACCCGACCATCAAGATCATCATACTCTCTATTCACCTCATGAATGAATAATCTGAAAATCTGGGCTGCAACATGATCCCTGCTTGATAATTTATGAACTTTTTCATCAAACGTCGTCTTTTCTTTTTTAAGCTTAATTTTCTGTAAGGCTATATCAATTTGCAAACCTATGGTGGTGACAACAAACATCGTTTGCGCTAAAAACGTCAATATTCCATCAACCCACCAAAGATCATCAGACAAGAAGAAACCAAGGAACAAACTCAACGATTCCAACAAGGGCGCAATGACCCGTATTGCTACTGCCCCTGTTTTCAACATGGAATAGCGTTTCGAGTTGCTTTTACGTTGTCTCAACAAAGCAGCCATCTTTTCATAGGACATTTTTATAGCGTGCTTGTCTTTAATCTTATCATTTTCTTTTTGCATTTTATTTCCCTCTTATCATTTATGATCTAAACCCATCTAAAACCAATCGCTAGATGCGCCTTATTCCTCATCCTCTTTCATCCGATCAACCGCATCAATGTTCTTAAACCGCTGAATAGTTTTAGATTAATTGAGCTTAGTTAAAATAACGTTAAGTTCATCAAGCCTTGCATTCTGTTGAATCAAGTCGCGCATATTGGCTCCTCGATACTCACGAAACACTACTTGCTGTTTGCGTTCAAATAACCTCACGTCTTATAACCTCATCTCTATTGTTAATTCAAACTAACGCTCTCCGTTAAGAGAGTATTAATGTGTGGCTCTTTTTCTTGTGATGCAGAAAGCCTTGTGCTTTCTTCTAAAATGTCCTGGCGAACCACTCATCCAGCCATTTTTTTCCTTGTCACGGGTGGCAGTCGTGTTCTTAAATATCGATCTGATCAGCACGAAAGGCGCACTTGCCACAGTTAAAAAAACCTTTCTACCTCTCAGATCGATAAACCTTACATCCCTCCTCGCTTTACCCTCGCATTTAAAAATGACAAGCCTTGGCATTTGTTGTCGCCATTGTTATTGCCTCGGCTTGTCGTTGGGGTGGCGGTGGTATTCATTACTTTCGTTTCCAAGACTGAAACACTTCTAATACTTGACTCGCGGCATCACTGCCGTCTTTGGCTGACTTCTCTAACAACGATCTTCCAATGTTGTTACGCCCTTCTAGCAAGAAGGTTAAACCGAGCTCGAATGATACCCAGGGCTCATTGCGATTTAATGCTTCTATTTGTCGTTGGCTTGCTTGTGTAAACATCATCATTACCTCGCTTGACTTTTGGATGCTAAAACCAAATAAATTAACCTCATATCGAGTTAATATACTCTATTTGAGCTTATTTTCAATAAAAACATCTCTGCTTTTGACTTTTATTTACAAAAAGAGTAAAGTTCAGGTCAAAATACATACAAATAGATGCCCTCAACATGATGAACTTTAAAGAGTGCCTTGGTTTTAGGTTAAAGGCCGCCAGAAGAGCAAAAGGATTTAAATCAGCAAGATTATTCGCCGAACGCGCGAAAACGCCTCCAACAACCTACGCCCAGCACGAATCAGGAAAACGGGCTATCAATATTGAAAGACTATTAAACTATTGCGACCTATTAGGTATCGATCCAAATTGGCTGATTTTTGGTGGGGACAAACCCTATATTACTCACTCAACTACAGAAAAATCGTTATTGGAGACTGCGAGCACGACAATAAAGCAACTTCATTCTCCAGCGAGCCTCATCGAACAAATAAAAGACAGCCCTGTGTTGTCCATCGATATGTTCTTATACAATCAGATTGTAACCGCCCTTTTTGCTGTTAGCGGAGAACTGAGCATATCAGCAAACGAAGCCACGGCCTTTTGCGTAGATGTATACAACAGCATTATTAGCACCTCTGCTGATAAGTCTGCCAGAACTAAAATGATTAAATTATCAATTTCATCCCTGATAAGAGGCAATACAAAACCAGCAGCACAAACTTTAGAATATAAACTCAAATAGGCTAATAACCAATAATAAGGCACCTCTTTGAAACATAACTCAAAAAACGAGGTTTCAATTATGTTACACAAAGATGTACTGGATATTTCCTACCAGCATCAATATAAAATTAGAAGCGTATTCAAAGAAATACTTGGAATACATGATATTGATCATTTCTCATTAGATCTGGTACGCCCAGACGGGGAAATGATATTTTTTTCAGGCACTCCGTCTCACGCATACGAAATTTGTAAGCGTGGCTATGGTGCTTATGATGGCATTATTTCACCAGATTATTATAAGAATTACGAGTTTTATTGGTGGAAGGATGCCGCGCATAAAGCATATGCAAACAAAATTGATACCATTAGATCTGAGGTTCTAGGTCTAAAGCACGGATTTATGCTCGTCAGGAAATGGGACGATTTCCACCTCATTTATTCTTTTGCCACCAAGAATGGATCCTTGGATTTTCAAACCAATGTAATAAATCAAATTAACGTTTTTTTAAAAATCGGTGATTGGGCATACAACGAAATGCAAGAAACTTACTCTGAATATACCGGAAATAATGAACCGCCAAAAATAGAAAGCTTCTTTACTTTTGAAGGGGGAGCGCCTCCAGCGCGATATACTGCCAACTATCAATTAAATAATGCTGGATTAATTGCTCCTAAACCTGTGTCGATTAATAATGTCATTCATTTTGATTTTTCTCATGGACAAAGAACCAAAAGCCGTTATGAATAAAGTTAGCACATGGAAAACTCTTATTTTAGGCTGCTCTGTTGGAAATGTATTGGAATTATATGATTTTATTTTATATGCTTATTTTTCATCGACGTTGGGTTTACTTTTTTTCCCAACAGATAATACATTTATCGCAACAATGTTAGCTTTTTCTGTTTTTGCAATAGGTTGCTTAATGCGTCCCATTGGTGCCATTATTTTTGGTATCGTTGGTGACAAGCTGGGGCGAAGAAAGGCTTTACTTCTTTCCATTGGAATGATGACTTTTGCAACCTGTTTTATTGGAATTTTGCCAACATATGCAACAATTGGGCTATTCGCTCCTCTATTATTACTAACCAGCCGCTTAATTCAAGGGCTTTCAATGTCTGGTGAAGAAGTGGGTGCCGCTATTTATTTAATGGAGAATGCGCCAAACGAACATCGCTGTCTAGCTGGCAGTATCATTTTAGGTGGCGTTTATCTCGGACTGATGATGGCATCAATTGTTGCACTCATAACCATCAGCACAATGGATCAACGATCTTTACACATACTGGGCTGGCGCATCCCTTTTCTTTTATCTTCTATATTTGGGATCATTGCGCTCTATATCCGCATAAAACAACCTGAAACGTGTGCTTTTAAACAAATTAGATCGAAACATAAAATAGCGATCAGGCCAATAAGATCCGTGATCAAATATTTTTATTTGAACATTCTAAAAACCACACTGGTTGCTTCACTATTGGCTGTTCTTGTTTATTTGTATGCGGTCTACCTACCATCTTATATCAGCCTAAATTTTAAATTCGGCTTATCTGGTACAATGATAATCGGTATTGTAAGCTTTTTTATAACAACTGCTATCACCATCATTACCGGCATGGTTGCTGATTCAATAGGTTACCATCGTGTTATGCAATTAGCATCTATAAGCGTTTTTATATTCATCTACCCCATGTTCGTTTTATTAAGCTCCCATACTCTATTTAATGCGATAATAAGTGAATTTCTATTATCTTGTCTTGTTGGTATGACTGCTGGTTCCTTAATGCCATTTTTTGTTGATAGCTTCCCAACTGCCCTTCGTTTTGCTGGTTCAGCAATTGCTTTCAATTTAAGCATGACAATTTTTGGTAGCTCTGCACCAATTATAATTCTATATTTATTGCACCATACACAATCAGTGTTACCTGCAACTTTTTATGTCATGATGATTGCTGCGCTCACTTTTGCTGCTTCATTGTCTTTTAAAACCACAGAAACGGGAAAATGCTATGCCTGACGTTAGTATAAGCATCATGGGTAATCCATTATTAATGGAGAAATCTATTGCGATAAAACAATTTAATGAATCATTGTATTTATTAGTGCAAGACCTTAAAGACACTATGCTAAAAAACCATGGCGTTGGAATATCAGCACCCCAAATAGGCAATAACCAGCGTGTTATTGTCTTTGGATTTAAAAAAAACAAGCGTTACCCTAATGAGAATCCAGTACCACTTACAACCCTGATCAATCCAGAATATAAAGTGCTGTCTGAAAATATGGTTAGTGGCTGGGAAGGCTGTTTGAGCGTTCCTGGTATGCGCGGCTTAGTGCCTCGTTTTGAAAAAATAAAGTACCGTGGCTATGACGAAGATGCAAACCTCATAGAGCGAGTGGTTAGTGGCTTTCATGCTAGACTAGTTCAACATGAAGTTGATCATCTGAATGGGATTTTGTTTCCTTCAAAAATACAAAACCTTAAAAATTTTGGGTTTGAAAAAAGTTTACCGTTTTATTAAGAACAACATTTTTTTATTTGCAGGCTATTTAATGAACACTAATAAGGTCTCCCTCTTTGCTGGCACCATTGGTACTATTATTGAAATTTATGATCTATCTGTTTATGGTTATATGGCCGTATTCATTGCATCAAATTTTTTTTTCTGGCGCCTCTCCATCCATAGCTTTAATGAATACATTCGCTGTATTCTTTATTGGCTTCGTCACTCGCCCTGTTGGTGCGCTGATGTTTGGCTGGGTCGGAGATTTTGTGGGAAGAAAACCCGCGCTTCTTATATCTATTGCTTTAATGTCAGTTGCAACGGGTGTTATTGGATTTCTACCAACGTATAACCAAATTGGAAGTATTTCTATTGTCATTTTAATTCTGGCTCGACTTTTTCAAGGCATATCTGTAGGCGGTGAATATATAGGATCGGTCATTTATCTATACGAATCTGCGCCTCAAGGAAGAAAAATATTTTTTAGTAGCTTCGCCATGGTAGGCAGCAGCTTTGGTGTGCTTTTGGCTTCAATAATTTGTTTGTTTTTAACAAAGTTGCTAACTCCACACCAAATGCTAACTTTTGGCTGGAGACTTCCTTTCCTCTTAGCATTACCTGGCGGAGGTATTGGTTTTTTAATTAAGTCTGGTTTTTATTTCATTTGCTTTACTAACTTTTTTTTGTTTGGCTCGTATTGGCAGAGCCGATACATGTCTTTCTGGAAAATTTCAGAATTTTACGCCATAGTGATTATTAATAATATGGAGCCGTCATTTCAAGACAGCCATGTATTCACACTATACGCTATTTTTCCATCTCCGTAGTTGGCAAATGGACACCATCAGTATAATACCAAAAACCAATGCAACGAAATTCACTTCTTTCATGAATAATTTTAATTTTGTTTCTTTCACGGTAGCGGGCAACAAATTCAACATAAGCAACACTGGGATCATCAGAGAAAAAGCTTTTAATTATTTTCAATCCAAGCCATTCAACAGATAATGACCAACCTTTTATCTTTTTAGCGTTGAAATCAACTGCTGCTTTGCCTCGCATTGTATTTTGAATATAGGTTATATTTGACTGACAGTATGCTGAGTAACGCGCCCTCATAAGCGCCTCTGGCGTATCAGATAATTTTCCCCCTAGATGATATGGTTCACAACATTGTATATAAGGCTTCTTGGAGCCACACGGGCAAATGAACATCTCATTGATCCTTATTGTCTAAAGTCTGGGCGTAACATCTCGGCTTTGCATTGTAATAATGCAGCATCCACCACATTATCAATAATAGCGTCAATTTCAGACTGGTTTTTACTCTTCGTCATAATGCCAGAGGAATGTAAATAGTCATATAAATCGGTTTTAGCTTTACTCGTCAATATCTCTGCCTTTTCTCTGTACTCCTGAGTTTTTTCTACAACCCAACTCTCTATTTCTTTTCTACAATCCATTTTAAATACCTATTTTATTCATTTAGACGCTTAGCAAAAATAATATCAGACGTTGTATCTGTTTTAACAATATATATCCAAACTGCTCGCAGCACAATAGTGCTATTTTTCGGTGTGTTTATAGCACGCGAGCTGTTCTGGTTTACTTACTCGGGTGAGTAAGCCAGGGCGCTTCCTCCCTGGCTTCTCGCAGAACGGTACGTGAACCTCTCGACTCATACCGCTCCCATTAGACAAACTGTCCCGTCATACCTGCTCGCCAATGCGCAAACAAATTCGGGTTCTTTCTCGCAATTCCATGCAAGAATATCGCCGCCTTTGTTTTACTTCGTCCAAATCCTTTATACTTTTTCATGGCCCAAGCAACTAATGTTTTATTGAAGTGGCGCCACACCGAATGAAGCTCTGAACGACGATAGCGCCCGTAGTAATTAAGCCAGCCTTGCAAGACTGGATTATAACTCTTTGCTATCTCATTTAAACTGAGTTCCGTCCGATTACGCCACCTCATCTTCCTCGTCTTCGCTCGCATTGACTTCTGTGAACTCCTGCTCACAGCCGGGGTAAAACTAACAAACACACGTTGCGTGTCTCTACGCATTACCACTCGAGGCCTAAAGGTAAATCCTAGAAAATCAAATTTTATCTCTGAGTACTTTCCTTTGCGACTATCATCTTTGCAATAAACAATCTTTGTCTTCTTTGGGTGTAACTCTAATCCGCACTCCGCAAAACGCTTGCTTAATGCTTGCAGTAGCATCTCTGCTTCATGCCTCGTTTTGCAATGCACCAGACCATCATCAGCGTATCGACACCACGGCTTTCCTGGATGATTTCGTTCCATCCAAGTGTCAAACACATAGTGCAGGAATAAATTGCTAAGCACTGGACTGACAATCCCACCCTGGGGTGTCCCACAGATGCGCTCAACTAACTTACCGTCAGCTTGTTGCATCGGTGCTTTCAACCAGCGCTCTATGTACAATATTACCCATTGGCAACTTGTGTGTTTACGCACCGCTTTTAGCAGTAGATTATGTGGAATATTATCAAATAATCCCACAATGTCGAATTCAAGCACCCAGTCATGTTGCCAGCATCTCTTCCGGGTTACCCCCACTGCATCTAAAGCCGATTTACTTGGCCTATAGCCATAAGAGTCTTCCATAAAAATGGGCTCAACCTTTGGCTCGAAAACCAATTTAACTACTGTTTGTGCGATTCTATCCGTTACTGTCGGTACTCCAAGTATCCGTGTCCCACCCTGTTTCTTTGGAATCGGTACCGCTTTCACCGGTGGTGGAAAATAACACCCCGACGACATTCGATTCCAAAGCTTATACAGATTGTTTCGACGATCTTTTTCAAAATCGCCTAACGATTGACGATCAACACCAGCCGCCCCAGCCTTTGCCTTCACAAGCTTATATGCTTGGAAAACTAGACTCTTCGGTATGTCGTATGATTTTGTTGTCACGTCTATCTCCTCCTAGGTCTCCCCAGTTGAACAGTTGTTTCAACCGTCTAACGCGGCCCCTTTGCTCCACGACCATTACAGCCGCTTCATTACTACTACGGGCCGCTCCGCCCCAGTGCCTTGCATCGGTGTTTCACTCTCATGGTTTCTGCCACTTAAGTTTTCCCTTAACATCAAAACGACTGGTTCCCACAGTTCCGTAGAAAAGCCTAGACTAGGTTCACGCCACCTCCACGCCGGACACCGCTGACACAGCATTTAGGTCACCTGTAAACTTATCCTGGGAATCAGAACCTAATCCCAGTTTCGATGTCAGCCTCTTATTTCGACGAGTCAACAGTGATTCAGGTCTATTCGTCTCCCTAGTCCATACCTGCCGAGTTAAACTCGACTTTTCCTTAACGCTCACGACCAGCACTCTTAATACCAGCCGCTTAAGGTGGTTTGAAGCCTGCACCTAATTGCCGGCTTCGGCGGGCCTTCCGCCATCTCTTCTACAGCTTTTCGCAACAACAAACTCATCCTGGGTTGGTCGCTGCGGTGTGTCTGTGGCACACGTTCTGTCAAGACTCAGCCACTGATTTATAATTTTATTCAATGCTAGCTATTTTAAGCTGCTTATGAGATCAATGCATTCAATTCATTTTAACGCAATTTAGCTGCTGATCCAAATGGCTGTTGTGACTCAACTTTGACAAAACCGATTTTTTTATTGCTGTATTTGCAGAAGCCTGATATGCTATTGTGACAAAGTCGCTCGGTAACTCGGTAATTAGACTGACAGTTTCCCTTGGTAATGACACTAATAGATATCACAGCACCAACGACCAGCCACCAGGGGCTAGTCATTAGTCCATAACTCAGTAAAACTGATTACTCTACCGCTGCTTCAGCAGCAGGCTCTGCAACTTCAACCGCCGCAGGCTTCGCAGCATCCACGTCATCCAACAAACTTAAAATACTTTCCAACTTCACTTGCTCAGATGATGTTTGTCCACGCACTTCATCAACCTCAGCTTTTAATCGCTGATTATCTTCGGTTAACGTAATCATTTCCGCTCTTAAGTGTTCCACTTCATCGATCAAGCTAATCACGCTATCTTCTAGCTTTTGTAACATTTGACTCATTGTCTTCCCTCTAAATTATTACTGAAAAAAAAACCAAAGTAAGTCTACCCGAATGTGATAAGATTACAAAATCATTCCCTCTTTTTTTAAAGAAAATTTAATGATTCATCAAATAACGCAGCTATTAACCAACATCAACAATCTCATTTGGGGCGTACCTGCCGTGGTCTTTCTGGTGGGCACCGGTATTTATTTAACCGTTTATTTAAAGCTGATTCAATGGCGCGGTTTTTTTCATAGCTTTGCGCTCTTGACGGGAAAATACAGCAAAAAAAACGACCCAGGGGAAATCTCGCATTTTAAAGCGCTGATGACAGGTTTATCTGGCAGCGTAGGAACAGGCAACATTGCAGGCGTTGCTACAGCCATTGCACTTGGCGGACCAGGGGCTGTATTTTGGATGTGGGTGTCGGCGTTTTTTGGTATGGCGACAAAATTTTGTGCGGCTAGTCTTGCCGTCAAATATCGCGATATTGACAAGAATGGCGAAACAGCCGGTGGACCTATGTACACCATCTTGCATGCATTGCGCATGCCCAAACTTGCGCTCGCTTTCGCGATTTTTACGGTACTGGCGTCTTTTGGTATTGGTAACACGGTACAAGCCAATTCGATTGTGAATGGATTGAACTTTATTCTCCCTGGCAGCGCGTCTTACAATGGCTTCATCGGCATCCTCTTGGCCTTCTTGGTGGGCTTAGTGATTATCGGCGGCATTAAACGCATCGGCACACTCACGGCATTAATCGTACCTTTCATGACCGTCTTTTATTGCGCCGCCGGTTTACTGATTATTGCTTTACATATCACAGCTATCCCTCACGCCTTTGGTCAGATTTTTAATTACGCCTTCAATCCTCACGCACTAGGCGGCGGCATGATCGGCGCCGCCATTCAATTTGGCACGGCGCGTGGTGTTTTTTCCAATGAAGCTGGCCTCGGCTCCACGGCCATTGCCCACGCCGCCGCTCAAACCAAAGAACCCGTTCGAGAAGGCTTGATCGCCATGCTAGAACCGTTTTTCGATACACTTATCATCTGCACCATCACCGCCCTGGTCTTACTCGTCACTCACACACTACAACCTCACATGCTCAACACCCAAGACAGCACCGCGCTTTCTGAAGCGGCATTCAGCCAAGGTTTGTCAGTGTTTGGGTATCACGCCAGCTTGATTGGCAGCTGGATTGTCGGCATCGGGATTCTGTTCTTCGCCTATTCTTCAATGATTAGCTGGTCATATTACGGCGACCGCGCCTGCTTGTTCGCCTTCGGTCATCGTTCGATTTTCTTTTATCGCTTGATTTTTATTGTCATGATCTTCTTCGGCGCCATTGCGCCCTTGCATACCGTTTGGCAATTTGCAGATCTTGCGAATATTTTGATGGCGATCCCGAATTTGATCAGCTTGTGGCTGCTTGCGCCGACGTTAAAGGCGATGACGGCGGATTATTTTGCGCGGTTAAATCAAAATTAATCAGCCGCATCAGGCGCTAGGTATCGACAAATACCTTCTCGCCAAGGATAGACGGTCACGCTATCAAATTTTAACGCTTGAGGCACACGCGCAAAACACAACGCCTCCACTTGATCACCCAAAGCCTCAACGACTTTATGCAGGGGCTTTAAGTGCTTAGGCTGTATTTCTTCAGCGCTTTTAATCTCAATCATCAATAACGGCTTTCCTGGTCGCTCAACCACCAGATCAATTTCCAAGGCATCCTGATCACGAAGGTAAGACAACCTATAATCTGGATAAAAATAATTGATCAATTTATAACATTCCAGCACAATAAAATGCTCAAATAACTTACCATACTCATAGGTGCTGGCAGACACAGGCAACGACAGCGTCCTAGATAAAGAGCGCACAATACCCGTATCAATAAAATAAAATTTTGGCTTACGTAATAAGCGCTTCCGAAACGAATGTTTGAACGCAGGCAAATGAAAACCAAGCAATGTATCTTCCAAAATCGAAAAATATTGGGCAATACTTTTATCATCAACACCGACATCTTTAGCAATATTGGCATGATTGACAATATCGCCGTTTGTTTGTGCCGCGACTTCGAGAAAATATTGAAACGGTTCTAGCTTACGAATTAAATGCTCCGCCCACACTTCTTCTTTAAGATAAATATGCGCGTAAGCACGTAGAAAATCCGCCTTTTCTTCATCTTGCTTTAATTCACAGAGCCTAGGCAACATACCAAATCGCAACGCCTCATCCAGCTCAAATGCCTGACCCAACTCTAAAAAACTAAAAGGATACAAATTTCTAACAACGGCGCGACCCGCTAATAAATTGGCGTGGCCTCGCTTTAATTTGCGTGCTGACGAACCTGTGAGAATGAAAAGCTTGTCTGTTTCTTCAATCAGCGAATGTACGACATTGAGTAAAGCAGGAATTTTCTGCACTTCATCGATGACAATGAGTCTTGTTGTTTTAGGCAATGCCAAAACCTCAGCTTTCAATATATGTGGGTTATGAAGGTATTTCTCCTCTTGCTGAAGATCCAACAAATCAATATACACATGCTCCGTCTGGCGAACATTGTGCTTTATCAAGGTGCTTTTGCCGGTATTTCTCGCGCCAAAAAGAAAGAATGAGCGATCATTGGGTAATTGTAAAATCCGGTTTTTCATGGGTATACTCCGACTTCCCGCTGTTTTCTCGGAGTATAGTCTATTTTTGTCGTTTCTCAAGCATTTTTCGGTTTTTCGGGGGCATACTCCGACTTTCCGCTGTTTTTTCGGAGTATGGTCTATTTTTTCTGGGCCTATCGCTTCGACTTCGCAAACGGATTATCACTGGTTTTCAATTCCAGCCGAATCGGTGTGCCGATCATTTTTAATTGATCCCGGAAAAATTTCACGATATAGCGACGGTACGCATCGGGGAGCTTTTCCAATTGATTGCCGTGGATCACAAGGATCGGTGGATTGTGGCCGCCAAGATGAGCGTAGCGCATTTTTATGCGTCGTCCGTTCACGAGTGGAGGTTGATGTTTTTCAATGGCGGCGGCTAAGAGTTTGGTGGTTTTCGATGTGCTCACCGGTTTGGTTGCAGAAAGATAGGCTTCTTCGATAAATTGGAAAAGATCGCCTACGCCCGTACCGTGTAAGGCTGATATAAAATGAATACGTGCAAAATCAATAAAATCCAAACGGCGCGCTAAGGTTTCTTTCACGTGTGTGCGTTCTTCGGTGCTCATGCCATCCCATTTATTGACGGCAATCACCAGCGCTTTTCCCGTTCGCAAAACAAACCCTAAAAGTTTGAGATCCTGTTCGCTGATATTTTCTCGTGCATCAATCACAAAGATAACCACGTTGGAAGCTTCCACCGCTTGCAATGTTTTAATGATAGAAAATTTTTCGACGCCTACGCCCACGCGGCTTCGTCGTCGGACGCCGGCGGTATCAATTAAAGTGTATTGTTTGTCATGTCGAACAAAAGGGACAAAAATACTGTCGCGTGTTGTGCCGGGTTGGTCGAAAACAATCACACGGTCTTCGCCAAGCATGCGATTCACTAACGTGGATTTTCCCACATTCGGTTTACCGACAATCGCGATTTTAATGCCCGCGTCTTTATCGAACGCTTCTCGTTCTTCTTTGGGGTGACAACAGCCGAGTGCGGCTTCTAATAACTGTAAGACACCACGTCGATGGCTCGCAGCAATCGCACTAGGTGCGCCTAAACCCAATCTATGGAAATCCAGTATGGCAACGTCAGCGTCAAGGCCGTCTGTTTTGTTAATGGCGAGAATCATAGGTTTCTGCAAGGTACGAAGCCGCTTAGCTAGCTCCTCATCTGCGGCGGTTAGGCCTGCGCGCGCATCCAATAAAAAAACAATCATGTCCGCATCTTTGGCGGCTTGCCATGATTGCCCTGCCATCAAAGCATCTAAATCGTTTTCTGCAGCTTCACCGATACCACCGGTATCTACCACAATAAAAGGTCGGCCATGCAGGACGCCTTCGCCCCATTGCCGATCTCGCGTTACACCAGCCCAATCCGCCACCAAGGCATCACGGCTTTTTGTGAAGCAATTAAAAAGCGTCGACTTGCCCACGTTCGGGCGCCCGACAATGGCAATAACCGGTAAAAGTGCGTCTGATATTTTCATCGTGTTGTTGTTCATTTTATTAACGTCCGCGAACCGCCAGTAATTTACCGGCGCTTGTGTAAATGTATAAATTGCCTCGGTAACTCACCGGTGCTGCAAGTGCGCCGCGTCCCATGGAAACGCGCGCTAAGAAATGTCCGTCGGATAAGGACATAAAATGTAAATAGCCATAACGATCCGCCGTTACCAACATGTTTTTATAGATCACTGGTGCTGTGATTTGACGACCACGCAAGCGTGTTTGTCGCCACGCAACCGCGCCGCTAGCTTCGTTGAATGCCCACAGCTCACTTTTAGCGTCAGCGATGTAAAGCCGGCTTCGATCGGCTGTCATGCCCGCATAAGAGGAGAGTTTGTGTTGCCAGATCATACGTCCGTCGCCTAGGTTTAATGCTGCGACGCGACCTTGGTATGTTGTGACATAGACCACACCATCCACGATGACAGGGTTTACGGTGATATCAACCATGCGTGCGACGGGGTTATCGCCCATGGGAATGGTGATGTGCTGATCCCAAACGACACGACCCGTGGTCAGGCCGAGCGCACTCAATTGCCCATTTGCAAAACCGGCAACAGCATAGTTGCCCGCCACTTGAGGTTGGCCTGCGGCATGTAGAATCAGTGAGGGTACGTGTTGATCAAAGCGCCACAACCGATGACCATCATCGGCAGAGAACGCAGCCAGTGTGCCGGCTACCGTATGAACGAGCACGATGCCTTTGGCGTATTGTGGTTGTGCTAGCACTTCGCCCGTCAAGGTGCGAGACCACATGATTTTGCCTGTTTTTTGAGACAAGGCGACCAAACGGGCTGCGCCCGTGCCGACGTAAACATTGCCGTCGCCCGCCACCACACCACTAGTGATGCTTTGTCGAAGGCTGGTACCCCAACGTAGGCGTCCTGTATTGGCGGCATAAGCCATGACGTTGCCATTGTGACTCACAGCAAAAACGGTGTTGTTCGCAGCCGCAGGCACCAATCGTAAATAATAACCACCGTCACCATTGCCCACGGAAGCTGTCCACAATCGTTGTACCGACACGGTTTGCTTGAATTTCATCAGCGGCGAAGGCGGTATATTGTTGTCTTTACCTAAAGGGTTACACCCGGATAAAGCCAGCGCCATTAACACGGTCATTAGACATAAGCTTAATCGCTTCATTGTTATCTCCACTTAAAGTTTGTTGGTCGCAGGCAAATCAGCTAATTTCATTGCGAGCAACGGACGTGATTGTGCGGGATTGGGTAAGGTTTTGAGTGCTTTTTGGTAGAGCACACGCGCCCGATTGATTTGTCCGCGTTGTAGATAGGCGTCCCCTTGCAATTCTGCAACGAGTCCTTGATACGCTTTGTCGTTCATGGTCGCCAATGCGCTCAGTGCTTTGGCGGGTTCTTGCATCTGAAGGTAAACTCGCGACAACCGAATACGGGTCACTTGCTTCACGGATTCCATGTTGCCATGCACAAGCACCCATCGCAGTGCTTTCAGCGCAGCAGGGTACTGTTTCTGATCAACCGCTCTTTTCGCGAGCCATAATTGTGCAAAATCTGCATACGCCGAGCTTGAGTATTCTTTGATGAGCACTTTGGCAGCATTGTTCGCAGACGCGTCATTGTTAGACATCGCCGTTGTAACCATGGTGGTATAGACCAAGGAAGCTTCTTGCGCTTTGTTGGTTTTGTAGCTGCGGTAGTAACGAAAGCCGATGATCAAAGCAATGGCCAGTACAATGCCTCCCACAATAGAAAGACCGTATTCTTTCCAAAAGGCCTTTAATCGCTCGACTTGTTGCTCTTCGGTCATGTATTCCACGATGACTCCTTTAATCTGTCAATGCTTAGAAATAGTCCTGGGTATAAGCAGCCCAAGATAACGGTGATGGGATTATACCCATTGTGCATCAAAATGCGAAGATTATGACAAAAGTTTTGTGTATGAGAACTTTCTCTGAAACGAGCAATGAATACTTGAACAAACACATCCTTTTCTCGAGCTCCCGCACAAAGGACGCGGGCTCTTTTTCAAGCATTGCAATGTCTTGATACCGGGCCCAGAACACTGCATCAACGTTATTTTAACGACATTCCGCTTAAAAACTTTACAAACAATGCGTGGCGCGCTACTATTGCTCATCTTTATTACATAAAAACAGGAAGAAAACGTGATTCTCCAGACAAAAGAACAACAGATTAAATTTTTAAGGGCATGCTATAAAAACATTCAACGCATCTTCTCAACTTATCTCACACAATCGGAAAAAAGCGATTCTTCCCGCCACAACAAACCACACATAAAATACAGTCAAAATGAAATTGCCAAGAACCTCCCCCAAACTATTACATCCGGTGGCTGGCTACACAATGTAAAAATGGGCAAACTCTATATTCTTGTTAATATTTACAACCAAGCAGCAAAAAAAATGTTAACCGCTAATAAGCCTCTTGACTTAGACCCACTATTTATTGATGTCAAATATCAAAGCCAAGATGTTATATCAGATCGCCTTCATTGCCACCCTGAAGACGTAATGCGCTCTCACAGGCGGCACGTTATGAGGAAAATGCCAAGAAGGATTCAAGGATTTTTTACGCCAAAATCAACAGCTTTTCTCAAAAAGCATGGATTCTTTACTACCAGCAAAAAGCGAAAAATGCCTATCAACGAGGCTGTAAGATACCAAAATATCTCCCGACTTCGCTCTTTGTTATCAAATCCTATTCGGAAAAATGAGATCAACCAAAAAGATGATTACGGCCACGGTTCTACCCCTCTTGATCTTGCTGCACACATAGGAAATACCACAAGCGTCGAACTACTGATTGCTTCTGGCGCCAGGATTGGCAGCGATTGTTTAAACTCTGCCATTCAAGCAGGCAATATAGAGATATTGCGCTTATTGCTAGGCAAGGGTGGAGACGTTAATACGCCTGACTCCAACGGCAAAACGCCGCTCATAAAGGCCCTTGCTCATGTTACGCACGCAACTCAGAATCTTCTTGGTGAGAATACATGGGAAACAAGAACGGATATTATTAATCTGATACTTGAGCAAAAGATCGACTTGAATGCGCATGCTGACGACAACGAATCTTTTTTTGACTATGTGAGACGAAAAAAAACAGAATATTCAGATTGTCGCCTTTCCAAGAACAACCCTGAATTTGATAAAATATGTACGCGCCTGGCAGCAGTTGAAAAAGAAATCGCTTCAAGCACAAAGGACTCTAACCTAACAATGAAGCTGCAATAGACCTAAATTCATTGCATTTCGAGATGCGCAATACAGCGCAACATCCCTGGATCCCGTGGTCAAGCCACGGGATGACAGCGTCACCGTTAATGTCATACCGCGGCTTGACCGCGGTATCCAGACAATATCGCCACCAATCAACCTTCCGCTTTTTCCCACAAAGCGATATGAGCGCCCGTCGTATCAAGCAACACAGTAAATCGTCCCATTGACGCAACCGGTGTTGCCGGCATCTTAACCGTAGCACCTAGCCCTGTCGCTTTTTCTATCATAGCATCCAAGTCATCAACCAATATGTAGCTCATCCAATGCGGTGGAATTTCTTGTTCTTGACCCTGAGGAATTTGCAACATGCCAGCAACGTCTTTGTCACCTGATTTGAAAATCGTGTACGTCATGTCGCCCATATCGATCTCATTGGCTTCCCAACCTAAAAGACCGCTGTAAAAATCCTTCGCTTTGCTGGTATCAGCTACCATTAATTCGTTCCAGCAAAATTCACCTGCTTTAGGCATGTAATCGCTCATAATAAGTACTCCTGTTTTCATTACTTCTATTAAACGAGGCGCACCGGCCTCGTGGTCGACATTATCCTATGCTTATGCTCGCTAAGACTCAAGAAAAAAATAACGGCAAAAAAAGGAATCTCGAGCTACGTTTGCATAGGATTAAAGCGGAAAATGCGATGGTTGTATTATTGCTTCTTTTGCGCGTCTTTTTTGAATACGCTAAAAGCAACGTTATCAAAAATAGATGAGCTTCATGAAAGCACCCAACAACCTCACACAACCCTTTTATTGGCTCTTGCTCTGCATCAGCCTTTTAACACTAACCGCCTGTGCCCCCAGGGTCGATGCCAATCTGGCGCGTGCGGCTAATATCAATGCGCAATTAGTTTACGCCTACCTTGAAGAAAAACATCCGCAACGTGCCAAAGATAAAGTCATGCTAGCATTAACACAGGCGCCACGTGCACCTAACGTTTTGGCGGCGGCTGGTTATTATTACGCGCAAACGGGGCAAAACAAGCTGGCTTCACGTTATTACACCCAGGCCATTCAAGCAGCCCCAACCAACGGCGAATATCTGAATAATTACGCTGTTTTTTTATGCGAAACAAAACACTATAAACAAGCTATTCGTTACTTTAAGCGAGCAGCAGAGATACCGAATTATGCTAATGCTCAGCAGGCGCATCGGAATGCTGTGCTTTGTTATAAGTCAATAAAGCAGCCCCAATAAATACAACGGGATTTTATTCCCCACGCCCACCGTTATACCATCTGCCAAAATAAACGCATTTTTTTGTCCTTTGATTTGTTGGTTCGTTTTGTTTTTTCCGCCTACTTCAAAAATCATGCCGTCAACATCAAAGTCACCAATGCTGCTGTAAAAAACATCGCGTCCTATATTTTGAAGTTGATTAATCACAAACGTTTCGCGTGCTTTGCCTAGCGTTACATCAGCGAGACGTGCTAGATGGCCGGCATAAATCAAATTCGTGTTTTCAGGGTACATTTTTTGTGGGTTGCGCATTTGCGCTTTACCCGCTTTTTTAGAATACAAATAACGAATTAAACCGCTTTGTTGTAGTAGCGCCAAATATTCGGTAATGCTTTCGAAATCTTTGCCGACCGTGTTCGCTAGCTTGTAAACACTAAGCTCTCCCGGTAAAGAATTCAGCACGTATTTGAAAAGTTTTTCTAACAGCATCAGCGTCGGTGTCTTGAGAACACGTAACGTCGCAATATCTTCATAAATCGTTTTTTGTGTTGTGTTTTTTATCGCCTGAAATTTCTCACGTTCCTGGCTGAAAATACGAAAGAAAGGATAGTAGCCTGTGCGAAGGTATTCATTAAAGTGTTTCAAGATTTGTTTTACTTTTAATGATTCGGCGATGTGCACATGATTGGTCACAAGCTCCTGCATCGTGATTTTGTCAACACGACAATCTAAATAAAATTCTAAATATTCACGGAATGAAAACCCGTATAAATGATGAAGCGTGACACGTCTCGATAAATCATATTTACCGTGCACAATGTCAATGCTGGAACTGCCAGTAAATAAAACGCGAATACGTTTGTACTTGTCCGCGATATTCTTTAACTCTTGCGCCCAGTTCGGGTATTTATGAACTTCATCAATACATAACAAAGTGACGTCAGTTTCTTGATAAAGCTGCTTTACCAAATCAACCAGCTTATTGTCCAGGAAGTAAAGGTCATCCGCTGAAACATACAAGGCTCGCCTTTCTTTCGCTCCGTTCATGAGCGCTTGTTTCAATAAATTGGTTGTTTTGCCAATGCCGCGGACACCAACAATGCCGGTCACAGCATTATCCAGCGTAATAGCGTTCATGACACCGCGATCATAAAAGCGCTCTCCCTCGAATTGCTCAAAAATTACACGCTGATTTTCGAATAATGTTTCCATAACCGTCCTCTATTAAAGTACAACCGAAGTATAGCCTATATTTTATTGGGCTGCAACCCAATGATCCGACCTCAATCATTAGGTTGCAACCCAGTGATTTGACCTCTATTGCTAGGTTGCAACCCAACGATACGCCCAATCTTCACTGTAGACTTCAACCCAAAAATCAAGGATAATGGCCGCTTTGGTGTCATTTCTTAGGGAAGAAGCGCGTGAATCAAGCAATAGCGGAGCAAATTGACATTGCATTGACACTTGGTCAGTTATTGAGAAACGCCCGAAAAGAGCAGGATCTTAGCCAAGAGGATGTCGCTGACCACTTGCGTCTGTCGCCCAGCGTGCTTGAGCGCATTGAATCGGATGCGTATCTTTCTGAGGGGCTGACGGTGTTTATGCGAGGGTATATTCGAGCGTATGCGAAGCTTGTGAATATTGCCTCGACTAAAATTGATACTTTTTTTGCTGATATGGGTGTGCTGAATAAAACTAACAAGGTCAAACCAGTGAAATTTACTTTTCGTGATGCTCACGCCAAACAACGCTCCATGCGCTGGATTACCTCGGCCATCATTGTGGTGCTGTTGCTGCTTGTTGTTTTGTGGGCGGTTTGGCATCATAATTCCAACAAGAATCTTGTTGCATCGACCAATCAGCTATTACTGGCTAACAACCAAATAAGCGCCGTGCAGACCTCGAACAGTCGCCACCTCGCCTAACCGGAACCCCATAAAACAATGAAAAAGAATAAACGCTTCACTTTTAAATTTTACCCTGCCACATTGAATTATTTGTTATTCATTGTGTTTTTAAACACGATTTTCAGCTACGCACCTGACTTAAAAATATTTGGCGAACCCGTTTCCGCCGCTGACTTTCTTGTCGGTTTAATTTACGTCTTGCGCGATTTCGCACAACGTGAAACAAAACACTGGGTCATTCTTGCGATGATTATAGGCTGTTTATTAAGCTGGGCACTCGCAGAACAACAAGCGGCATTAGCCAGTGTCGCCGCATTTGCTGTCGGTGAAAGCTTGGATTGGAGCATTTACACCTACACCAAAAAACCGCTATCTCAACGAATCCTTTTATCGTCCTTCATTTCATCGCCCGCAGACAGTGCGGTTAACTTGTATTTTCTTTATCAATTAAATTGGGTGGGCTTTCTCATCATGACCGCCACGAAGTTTCTGGGCGCTTTTGCGTTGTGGTTTTTTTGGCGGATGCGGCGTTATTCAGCAACGAGCGATGAAGTTCCAGCTTCGACTTGAACCTCAATCAATCGTTGTTTCGCAGCGATTTCTCAGTCCTGATACGAATCATCTTCTTCCGCGCCCCTTGCGTACGATCTTGCACATCACCGACCAACTGTCCACACGCTGCGTCAATATCATCGCCACGTTTTTTACGTTGAAGCGTGCGTATACCAGCTTTTTGTAAAATCTTTCTAAACACGTCGATGCGTGCTGGGCTGGAACAGCGATATAACGTTTGATCGAAGGGGTTAAAGGGAATTAAGTTCACTTTGCAAGGCAAATGACTTAAGCAACGCACCAATGCACGCGCCTGCTCAGGGGTATCGTTCACTTTATCGAGCATCACGTATTCGAACATCACTTTGCGGCGAGGTTCTTTGTCAAAATAGTGTTTACACGTTGCTAGTAATTGTTTGATGGGGTATTTTTTATTAATCGGGACGAGTATTTCACGCAACTCGTCCGTTGCCGCATGCAATGAAACGGCTAACGCGACATCGGTATCTTCTTTTAACTTTTCCATGGCAGGTACGACACCTGATGTACTTAACGTTATGCGGTATTTTGATAACCCATAGGCAAAATCATCGCGCATGATGTCCATGGCGGCTACGACGTTTTTATAATTCAATAACGGCTCACCCATACCCATCATCACGACATTGGTAATCTGTTTGTCGTGCTTATTCTCTTTGAGTGACAACTCGCGCACAACACGCCAGACCTGTCCAATAATTTCACCGGTTGTTAAATTACGACTAAAACCTTGTTGCGCCGTGGAACAAAAACTGCAATTCAACGAACAACCGACCTGAGAAGAAACACACAATGTGCCTCGCCCTTCTTCGGGAATAAATACGGTTTCAATGGCATTACCATCCGGCAACTTCAACACCCACTTGCGCGTTCCATCATTAGAGACTTGTGTATATCCAATCTCTGGCGCACGCACTTCGGCGACTTCATGCAACTGCTGGCGCAGCTTCTTGCTCAAATTTAACATTTGATCAAAATCCGTCACGCCATAGTGATGAATCCATTGCAAGACTTGCACTGCTCGGAAAGGTTTTTCTCCAAACGATGCAAAAAAACGTTGTAGACCTTGGCGATCGTAATCTAATAAATTAACTTTTTTATCCGCCGTATTCATCATAGCTCCAAAAAAAAATATTATGACAAATCGCTGTTTGTCCTACAGTTGGTGTTCTACACAAATCGCCTGGATCCCGCGATCAAGTCGCGGGATGACTTTGGGGAAATCAAAGCTGTCATCCCGTGACTTGACCACGGGATCCAGAATCTTCGCAACATTACCTAAAAAAACTTAAGCAAAGATTTCACTGTCAGTAAAGAAAAACGGAATCTCAACTGCCGCAGTTGCTGTTGCATCCGAACCATGCACCGCATTACGATCAATGCTGTCTGCAAAGGCTGCGCGAATCGTGCCAGCCTCTGCTTCGGCTGGATTCGTTGCGCCCATGATTTCACGGTTTTTAAGTACCGCATTTTCACCTTCCAAAACTTGCACCATGACAGGTCCGGAACTCATGAAGTCCACCAAGCCATCAAAAAAAGGCTTGTCACTGTGAATCGCGTAAAATGACGCAGCATCTTCTCGCGTTAAACGCATCATTTTTGCAGCAACAATTTTTAATGATACTTGCTCAAAACGGGCAAGAATTTCACCAATCACGTCTTTAGCAACGGCATCAGGTTTAATAATGGATAACGTTCTTTCGATGGCCATAGGAATCATCCTCTTAATTTGATCTTGGGTTAAAACGCGCGATTGTACAGTATTAGATAGATTTTGACCAGCATAAAATTTATCGCTTCCCATCCGCGTAAAAATCAACTACTCTGGTCAACCTTTTCAGTGAATAAATAATGACTTATGGCAGAAAATACACAAATCAAACTTAAAACCGCCCCCTTCCCTCGAGGACTATTCACTTTCTTTTTTGTTAATGCCGCCTTTATGTCCGGCTTGATTATGATCAACGCTCTGTTGGTGCTCTATCTCACACGCGGTATTCGCATGGACGTCAAACATGCTTACAACGTTTATGCTGCATTTGGCGCATTATTTTATAGCTCCGCATTACTGGGTGGCTTCTTAGGCGGGCGTTATGACCACAAAACTGCCGTTATTTTCGGCGGACTTCTCGCAGGCTGTGGTAGCTTTCTCATTACCATTCCCAACATAGAAATGATTTTCCTTGGCTTAAGTTGCTTTATCGTCGGCAGCGGCTTAATGATTCCGAACATTAACTGCTTAACCGGTAAGTTATTCGCAAAAGATGACCCCTTACGCGATGGTGGCTTTACCGTCGCCTACATTGGAACCAACGTGGGTAGCTTTGTAACGGCATTCGCTTCTGGCTTTATTGCGCGTTATTTTAGCTATGAAACAGCTTACTTTTTTAGCTCAAGCATGGTGCTCGTTTCTGTCGTGCTCTTTGTTATAGGCTATAAACGTTTTAACTTTCACTCTAGCGATCAAGTGATCCCCTATAAATCCGACGTTTCAATGCGTAATTTACTGCCCATGATCGTTGCTGCCATCATTACCGTGCCCGCCATTGCTATTCTTTTAAGCCACGCAGAAGTAAGCAATGTGCTGTTAATTATTGGCGGCATCCTGATGACCGGCGTTGTTCTTTCCATTGCCAGAAAACAAAAAGATAAAAAAGCACGGAAAAAACTGTATGCTTTTCTTATCTTTACATTATTCGGCCTAGCGTTTTGGGCGCTGTATATGCTTGCTCCATCCGCGCTAACGATCTTTGTACAAAACAATGTAAACCGCCACATAGGCACCTTTATTATCCCCACCTCATCGGTCTATAGCTTAAACCCCTTTTTCATTATTACTGTCGGCGCGTTAACCACGTTGTATTTTTTCAGAAAAAGCTTAAAAGGCGAACGACTACCTTTACGCAATAAATTTGCCATTGGCATTATTAGCATGGGCGCAGGTTATATTACCCTCGTACTAGCGATCAGTTTCGCAGGCAAAAGCGGTTACATTGCATTCTACTGGATTGTTATCAGTTATTTTTTACAAACGCTCGGCGAATTATTCATAGGACCCATTGGCTTTGCCATGGCAGGCGCTCTGGCACCCGCGCACTTGGAAGGTATGATGATGGGCTTTTTCCAATTATCCACCGGTGTTGCCGGCGCTATTTCTGGCTTCTTGGCCAGCGCAACGGCGACAGCGCCTCAACACATCGCCGACCCTCATATCACTAACCCTACTTTCGCGCATTTCTTTGCGCTGTATGGCAGTATTACCGTGGCTATTGGGATATTGATTGTTAGTTTGACGCCGCAGTTTAAGAAGCTTTGGTCGGATTAACTATAAATTATTCTCAATATTGTCGGCCGCCACAATACATATAACTACATTAGAATACCATAAATTCACGATTACAATGAACTTCTAGGCTTGCATTATACTCTCGTCCACGACCAGTCGCCGCTTTGCGGCTATACTGCGATTACAAACGCCAACAGAATATTTACCACCAATGCGTATTTTTCGGAATCTTACTCGCATTCAAATCCGGTGGCATCAAACTCACAGGCTTAATATTCGCTGCCGTTTGTGGATTAGGCACAACGTAATATTCTTGAAACTTGGATGAGCTGTAGCCCGATGGAATTGAGAGGGGTTGCGTTGTTTGGGCGCGGCGGTAGTGTTTGCTGTTGTCGTGGAACACGTGGTACTTTGCTCGCGTTGATGAGCAGCCCGCCAGGGCTAGCGCCAACGCAGGTATTAAAATTAACAGTGCTACTTTATCATTCTTCATGCTACTAATCCCATTTGCTTCAATGTCTGCCTAACCTTGCCGTGATAGCTTGCCTCTAGCATCAACAGTGGCAAGCGGATGCCTGATTCAATCATCCCCATTTCGAGAAGCGCCCATTTTGCAGGAATTGGGTTGGATTGTACAAACAAATTTTGATGTAATTCGCGCAAATCGTGATCTATCGCTTTCGCTTGCTTTGTGCGACCTGCCAACGCAGCCTCACACATAGCGTGCATTCGCGCAGGAACGATATTGGCCGTGACCGAAATTGTGCCGTGCCCGCCTGCTAATATGAAATCACAGGCCGTCGAATCATCGCCGCTTAAGAAAATAAAGTCCTCGGGGCACACTGCCTGCAATGCAGTGAGTCTTTTTAAATCACCTGTGGCTTCTTTAATGCCAATAATGTTATGAACCGGCGCGAGTGCGGCCACCGTTTCCGGCAAGATATCGCACGCGGTTCGGTCGGGTCCATTATAAAGCAAAACAGGCACCGCAAGCTCAGAAGCGATGGCCTTGAAGTGCGCGATCAGCCCTTGCTGGGTCGGTTTATTGTAATACGGGGTAACCAGTAAACACCCATCCGTGCCGAATCTTTCCGCCTGTAGACTATAGTCAATGCTCTGACGCGTGTTATTCGTTCCAGTACCTACTATCACCGGCACACGATGATTCACCGCTTTAATCGCGAACTTGATCACTTCCGCACGCTCATTCACGGAAAGCGTCGCCGCCTCACCTGTTGTTCCTAAAACAACGATCCCATCCGTGCCTTCTTCACAATGCCAGTGAAGCAGTTTTTCAAACGCATCAAAATCAAGACTGCCTGTCGCCTTCATAGGCGTTACAATCGCCACCCAACTGCCTCGTAATTGCATGTTTTCTCCCGCTAGATCGCGTTAATCATGGTACGCATTATGCGGGAATGCGAGGGGGGATGTCCACCCATCATTCCATCTCCACTTGTCAATCAATGAACACTTTGCTATCCTCGCAGCTGAATTGACACGCTCACCATGAGGCTCCACCATGAACCAATACGTTATCCTAAGCGCCATCATCGGATTTGCCGCTACCGTCTTCTGCCTCATCTATTTTCGAAAAATTGCTTTGAAGGTGGGCTTGGTGGACAAACCAGGCGGACGAAAAACGCATAAACAGGTCACACCGCTAATTGGTGGGCTTTCCATGTTTGCGGGTTTTGTCTTTGCCTTACTAACATTGACGATTTCCTTGGCAACCTATCGCAGCCTGATTGCGGGTGGCTTCTTGTTAATCGTGATTGGCGTGGTGGATGATTTTCGTGAATTAACGCCCAGCTCTCGCCTGCTTGGGCAGATCTTCGCCGCATTGCTGGCTGTCGTTTGGGGTAGCGTGTACGTGACCAATTTCGGCGATCTTTTCTTCACCGGCAACATTATCATTGGGCATTGGGGCATACTTATCTCGCTGCTCGCTTTTGTGGCCATGATTAACGCCTTCAACATGTTAGACGGCGTTGACGGCTTGGCCGGCGGATTGGCATTGGTCATCAGTCTTTTCTTGCTTGTGATTGCGGTGGTCGCCGGTGCTGTGACCGATATTAACATTCTTGCTGTGTTGGTCGCGGTTATTTTTGCCTTTTTACTGTTTAACTTTCCCACCTCACGCAAAAAAGCCAGCGTGTTTATGGGTGATGCGGGCAGCATGTTGCTCGGCTTTATGTTGGCCTGGTTTAGCATTAGCCTTTCTCAGGGGTACCACCCTGCTGCAACCCCGGTGACGTTCCTGTGGATCCTGGCCATTCCCCTATTTGATTTAGTCGCAGTGTTTTTACGACGCATCAGAAAACGTCAATCACCCATGAAAGCCGACCGCGAGCATTTTCATCATATTTTATTGGCTGCCGGCTTATCGGATCACCAAGTCAGCATGGTCATTGTCATGCTCTCAGCATTGCTTGGCGCTATCGGGCTTGTGTTGAATTACACTCATGTCTCACAAAGCCTGTCTTTCGTCCTTATTATGCTTTGCTTTCTTGTGTACTTATACGCGATGCATCATGCGTTCAAGTTCAAAAAACTCGTTAAACGCTTTATCACCCCCAGCAAAGAGACCCGCGCGTGAATAGAATAAAAACCTGGCATCAAGTTAGCATTCTTTTTATTGTTACAGCCGTGGTGTTGTTTTTTGACTTGCTTTATTTCCCCGTTATTTCCAGCGATGGTGTCTTGTATTTTTCCGTCGCCCATATCTTTTCACACCACGGCCTTAAAGCCGCAATGGCACTTTATAACTGGCCGTTTTATTCCATACTTTTAGCGACATTGCATCGCACCATTGGATTAAGCCTACCCCATGCCGCTTATTTGCTAAATTTCGTTTTTCTTTTTTTTACGTTATGGCTGTTTGTGTTGATTGTTGATTGCGTCGCCAAGCCTCACGAAAAAGCACGTAGCTTATTTTGGTACTCACTCATCGTCATCCTAGCTTTTCACTATTTTATTGTCTTGTCGCATTTGGCGGTGAGAGATACGGGTTATTATCTTTTTTATCTTTTCAGTGTTTTCTTATTGTTAAAATCGGTAGAAAAACCTTCTTGGATATTAGCTTTATTGTGGTCGCTCTCGATCATCCTGGCAACGTTGTTTCGTATCGAGGGCGCAGCATTCTTTGTGTTGCTTCCTTTTGTGAGCTTTTTAATACCTGAGCGATCATTCGGACGTCGGCTTTATCATTGGTTTCAACTCTATATTCTGCTTATTGCGGCCTTCCTTTGCGCGCTCATTTACCTGCTTATACACCAACATAGCAACCTACAAGCCTTCGGCAAACTCAATGACTTACTCATACCAATGACCGACAAAAACACAGGCGTACTCGCGCAATTAAACCTAGCCGTTCAAGGCATGAAGCACCAGGTGTTAAATCCCATTTATTCAGGCAACGCAGCCATCGTGCTGATGTCTGGCCTATTGTGTTCTTATTTTTATTCTTTCGTTAACCTTGTGGGGCTAGGCGCCCTTATCTTAATGATCTATGCTTGGGGACATTGCCTCTCTGCCTATCGCGCCGCTTCTAAGCGCGTCTTGTGGAGCTATGTTTTTGTCAACGTTGTTGTGACCCTCGTGTTTTTATTCCAACACCTGTTCTTAACCAAGCGCTATTTAGTGGCTGCCGCTTTAACGCTATTAATTTTCGCCCCCTGCGGCTTACGAGCTTTTGTCAAAGCGTATACCAACAAAACATTAAGCGGCCTCACGCGATGGATTTTTTATCTGGTAGCATTATTACTAACCATCAATATCATCAGCATCGTCGTCCATCTTGGCCCCTCTAAACGCTACATCTATAAGGCCACACAATGGGTCAAGCAAAACACACCAAGCAACGCCGTCATTTATTCTAACGAAGGCGTCCTGCCTTTTTATACGAATAGAAAAACCATCGGCTGGCGATGCCCCCATGTGCCCAATCCCAAAGTACAACTCAGCGCCGCTGTACGGGCAAGGTGCTTTGACTGGAACAAGCTAGCAGCACAGCCCTGGAAAGGCACTGACTACCTAGTAATCAGTATGAAAAACAAACGGCAAGCCCATGCGCTCATGAAAGTCGCTCAATCAGCGCCTGTTAAAATTTTCGTTAATAATAAAAAGAAGATGGTTTATGTTTTTGCTCTTAAATAACGCCAATTACGTTGAATTACGTAGCGTTAGGTAATTTACCTAAAAAAATATAATTGTACGTAATTGGCAAGAAACAGTGGGCCACCAAACAACCAACAACAGCTTAACCACTTGAAAAATAAAGGTATAGCAAACGTCCCAGCCGAATTTAAACAATCACCAAAGATGCCACCAAGGCTTCGTCGGCAAGCTAGACTCACATCGGAGCAACTGAGAACGGTACATCCGAGCATGACGTTGTACCTTGCGAGCAACGGCCATGAGCCACTTTTTCTTTAGGTAGCTTCGACGTTGATACCCGCCGATACCTTCATGATAAGCCAGATATTGCTCATAAGCATTGTTCATACTGATACCTGCGATCTTATGAGCGCGATGCGTTAACCAGCCGATGAAGTCGGCTGCGTCACCAAAGGCGGTGCGGCTTGTCCACCAGTGGCTTTGCCCGGTATCTCGAACGTAGTGTTTCCAGGTGCCCTCTACGGCTTGCGAATAACCGTAGGCGCTGGTTGGGCGTTTCCATGGGATGATCCAGAGCAATTTTTCACGAGGAGGGGCTGCGTGTGCTTGGAAACGGGATTCTTGATAAATGATGGCCATTAAAACACTGATCGGCAAATCCCAGTGTTCTCTCACGCCGCGCGCATCCCAATACCAACTGGGGTATTCTCTGAAAATGCTGCAAATGTCTTGTCGGTTTCTTGGTGGCGCTTTCGCACAGCTGCTCAACGTAAAAATCATGGAGCAAATAAAGGCTACGAAAGCCAAACGTATAATATTTGCTAAAAACGCTTTTCTTATCATAACTGGCTCACTGTCTTCAAAAATTTTAGGCATTCTAGCGAAGCCTTCTATTTTTGTCCAGTTGCGCCAGTTGGTTTATTTTCTTGGTGATCATTCGCCGCTCATACGGTGTTTTTGAAAATCGCTTGGCTTGCTTTAACTGGATCAACGCCCTTTCATCAGCGCCATTTAAATGAAACAACGCCGCACGCGTCACGTACGCCTTGGCAAGCTGCCCAGAACGTCCTTGCGCTTGTGCCAATAAACTTAAATAAATGTCATCGCTGGCAAAACTGTCATGGGTTTGCTCTAGCATTTGCCGTGCTTTTTTATACTGTTTGAGTTGAATTAAGGCTTTGGCATAATTGATCATGATCGCATAATCTTCGGCGTTATCTTGGTTCAACTGATGCATTAGCGCCAATGCTTGGGTTGGCTTCCTATTAGCCAGCAACATTTTAGCCTTGCTTAAAATCAATACCGCCACATCAGGATGCACCTTCACTAAGGCCTGCATCATCGCTAGGGCCTTTTTGTAATGACGCAGCTTGTATTGCACAAGCGCCAATGCATAACGTGATGCCAGGTTCTTTTTTGATGACGCCCGCAACAACAGACGATTTAATTTTTTTAAATGCTGACTGGTTTCCACGAGTACCCGTGACTGAATCAGTTGGAAAAGCAATCGTTTCTTATAGGGTTGTTTTTTTGAATATTGCGACGCCATGTTCTCCGCCTCGGACATTCGATGGTTGGCCAGCGGATGCGTCAACAGGGTTTCTGGCAATCTTGTTCTACCGTTATAACGTTCTTGCGCTTGCATGTGCTTAAAAAAATCCGACATCCCACTGGCAGGATAACCCGCACCCACCAAAATCTTCACCCCCACACGATCCGCTTCTTCTTCATGCGCCCGCGTAAAATTAATAAGATGCTGCGCACCACCCGCAGAAACACCGCTCATCGCAGCCATGCCCGCCTGAGGATTAAGCATGCCAAGCACCGCCGCCGCTAACATGCCTGCGATACTCGCCAGTTGCGTTTTTTTCTGTGCTGCAATCCCGCGAGCAATGTGTCGCTGCGTGACATGCGCAACCTCATGTGCCATCACACCGGCCAGCTCAGCCTCGCTGGTCGCAGCGAGGATCGTGCCCGTATTGATACCCACATAACCGCCAGGGCCTGCGAACGCATTCACACTCGCATCGTTGACCACAAAAAAATAAAAGGATTGAAACGGCTTCTGGCTGGCGCTGACCAAACGCTGCCCTAGGTTCTGAATGTACTGAATCACCACGGGGTCACGTGACAGCGGTAGCTGCCGTTTAATCAGCTGCATAAACTGTGCGCCAAGCTCTGCTTCTTGCCAGGGATTCATGATGGTATTGGCGCTGCTGCCTAGTTGGGGGAGATTGTAATTATTCGCAGAAAGCCCGTTGCAGACTAGCACAAAACAAAGGGCGACCATGATTAAAAGCTTTCGCACGAAATTACCCAAAACGCTGAAGATCCTTCTTACAGACTAAAGCACACCGTCTTGTTTATCAATCAATAAACCAGTGGCAAAGCAATCGTTGTATCATCACGAGCCGCTAGATAACTTGCGATAAGCACTTCCAAGGTTTTCAACCCTTCACGGCCATCCGTTTCCGGCTCAGCAACACCACGAAACACATCAATGACATTTTGGTAATACGGCACATGCCCAAAACCATAGACGGAGTCTGTTTCGTAATTTGCACTCATCACGTCTTTGTCTTCAGGACGCTGATCAGCAAACTCCCAATGTTCAATTTTATTGAGCGCAATCCCACCCAGACGTACGGTGCCTTTTTCGCCCAGCAAGGTGACCGAGCCTTCGAAATCTTTCGGGTACACTAAATTCGTCACATTCACGCTGCCCAAAGCGCCATTACGCCAGCGTATATTTAAAACAGCCGTATCTTCCACTTCAATGCTACGCGCCAACGTCCCCATCATAGCTTGCACACTTTCAATCGGCCCCACAAGCCAACGCAACAAATCAACATAGTGGCTCGCCTGATTCATCAAGGCGCCGCCATCAAATTCCCACGTACCTCGCCATTTTGCCATATCATAATACGCTTGCGCACGTTGCCAAAAGACATTCAAAGCAACCATGTACATTTTACCAAAACGACCCTCAGTAATAGCTTGCTTCAACCGTTGCATGGTGTCATTAAAACGATTTTGTTTCACAATAAATAAGCGCACACCGTTCGCATCGCAAGCCTCAATCATGGCCAAACCATCTTCCCAACGTGTCGCCATAGGTTTTTCACAGATCACATGCTTGCCCGCATTCGCGGCTTGAATCGTCTGTTCAGCATGCAAGCCACTGGGCGTGCAAAACGTCACAGCATCGATCTCGGGATCCGCCAACATCACATCAAGCTCCGTATAAAGCTTTGCGCCCGTTTCCTGACAAACGTCCTTGATAATCGATTCATTCACATCACAAATCGCGACAAGGTTTAAATCCTTGTTATGCTTCAAAATAGCATCGATATGATTCTTGGCCACACGACCATAACCCACCATCGCAAGGTTAATCTTTCTGTCTTTAATCACGGGAAGCATTCGCATCATCTACATCCATCAAATTATCAGTATTAGCAGTGTATCAAAAGATGCGAGAGATAACAATTAGCTTGTTATATGTTATAGAACATACTACACTCACAAAATGATTATTAGCTGGCGACATAAAGGATTGCGCCTGTTTTTTGAAACGGACAGCAAGAAAGGGATTCAAGCAAAACATGCTGAGCGGCTGCATGACATCTTGCAACTACTCGACTTTGCTACAGCGCCCGAACAAATGGATTTTCCTGGCTTAGACCTACACCAACTAAAAGGTCGGCTAAAAGGGTTTCATGCCGTAAAAGTCAGCGGCAACTGGCGCGTTATTTTTGATTTCGAGGGAAAAAATGCGGCATTAATAGACTATTTAGACTACCATTAACGGTAGAATGACAGAGAGGCAACAACATTATGATTCACAATCCGAAGCACCCAGGCAAAATGGTGAAAAGCATGTGCATTGAACCTCTTGGTATCTCTGTAACAGATGCCGCAAAAGCCTTGAAAATCTCGCGCCCTACACTTTCAAAGCTAGTCAATGGCAAAATTGGTATCAGCCCAGAAATGGCTGTACGCCTATCTATTGTGTTTAACACATCAGAAGTATTATGGGTCAACATGCAAGCTGGCTATGATTTATACCTGGCCAACAAAAAGCGCAGGAAGCTAAAACTAAAACCCATCAATCTACTGAACTTTTCTATACTCAAAACACAAAAAGAAGGTCGCTCCTGACCTAAGCTTGCCGAGCCGTCCAAAAAGAGACCAGCCCGGCAATCACATCGTCTATTTTCCCACTGTAATCATCGGTGCAAGCAATTTAACGCGCTGGCTGCTTAAGCCCCTGACTTTTGCCAGCTCATCAACAGACTTAAAGCCCTTGTTGACTTCGCGATATTTGACAATACGTCCAGCAATAGCGTTGCCGATGTGAGGCAAATTATCCAATTGCTTGACCGTTGCCGCGTTGATATTTAACTTCTGCGTATTCTGATGATTTGTCGCAGCAAAGGCAGACACAGACCCTAACGATAAACTCAGCAATATCACTGATAATGCTTTTTTGTTCATTTTGAACTCTCCTGTTAATAAAAAATCAGCCTTCAACCATTGAAGACCACGCACAGATTAACCGCTGAAATAAAATAATCGATACCCTTCGACAGGTTTCTGACATTGTGTCCATCTATCTAACATTCCCGTGAATAGCCTGTTTGAATTGCCGTAATTCCGACCAAAAAAAAATTGTCTTTTTTTTGTCGCCAACGACAACCCTATGCTAGAATATCGGCATCTTTAGTGATTAATTGGGAAATCGACACCATGTTCAAAACTTTTCTACCCCGCTGCTTAGTGTTCGCCGCACTGGCCGCCGCAAGTGCTACAAGCCTCGCTCAAGCATCTCAACAACCCTCGCTCATTCCCGCGGCACCTAACGTGAACGCAAAAGCCTACGTCTTGATGAACGTGAACAGCGGCACCGTGATGGCCGAGAAAAACATGAACATTAAAAGACCGCCAGCCAGCCTGACCAAGCTCATGACATTGTTTCTAACGTCACGCGCCATCAAAAAAGGCATCATCACCCGAGACGGCGAAGTGATCATCAGCAAAAAAGCCTGGAAGACCGGCGGATCACGCATGTTCTTAAAAGTGAATTCTCGTGTGCCTGTCAAACTACTCACCCAAGGTGTGATTGTTGACTCTGGTAACGATGCAACGGTTGCCTTGGCACAATACGTGGGTGGCTCTGTCGAGACATTTGTCGACATGATGAATCAAGAAGCGCAAGCATTGGGCATGCAAAACACACATTACACCGACCCAACCGGCCTGCCCGCCCCCAAGCATTACTCAACTGCGTATGATCTAGCTAAGCTGACACGCGCTATCTGGCTAACCTTTCCTTCAGATCACGACTGGTACAAACAAAAATGGCTCAAATACAACGGCATTCGCCAACCCAATCGTAACCGCCTCTTGTGGCGCTATCCTTATGCCCTAGGAATGAAAACAGGCCATACGAGCGAAGCTGGCTACTGCTTAATTGCTGTGGCAAAGAAAGACGGCGTCACGTTGCTTTCTGTCGTGATGGGTGCGCCCACCGACGAAGATCGCGCCACCGACAGCGTTCGCCTGCTCAGCTACGGCTTCCGCTTTTTCGATACACACTTGCTTTATCAAGCAGGCAGCACCATTGCCAAGCCACGCGTTTGGTACGGCGACGCCAAAACAGTGCCCGTCGGCACCTTAACTGACGCCTATGTCACGACGCCTCGCGGACAGTTCCAACATGTGAAAATTGATATTGACATGAATAACGATATCAAAGCACCTGTGAACAAAGGTCAATTGCTTGGTTTGCTGAATATTTCATTGCGCAATAAACCTATCGCAACTTATCACTTGATGGCACTAACCGCCGACAAGAAAGGTGGCGTCTTGCGTCGGTCATCTGATGGCGTTGCGCGTCAATTTCATCATTGGTTTAGCGGCGATAAAAAGAAAACGAAAAAAATCAACGTATCAACAAAACCGGCCGCACCCGCAACACCGGCCAAAACATCATGACCGTTGTTTACTTAAACGGCCAGTATATTCCAGATACAGAAGCAAAAGTCTCGGTCTTTGATCGAGGCTTTTTGTTTGGTGACAGTGTGTATGAAGTCATTCCGTTCTATGCGGGAAAACCCTTGGGAGAACGCCAACATTTAGCACGGCTCAAGGAAAGTCTTCGTAAAACAGAAATTCAATCCGCGCTTTCGTCCACGGATTGGCTGGCTATTTTCAATACCTTACTCGAAAAAAATGAGCTCACTGCATCCGACGCCCGCATTTACTTACAAATTTCTCGCGGCAGTATGGCGAGCCGACAACATGCCATTCCTGAAAAAATAACGCCAACCGTCTTCGCTACCGTGACCCCCGCCCAAAGACCTTCGATTAAGGATTTGGAAAAAGGCGTGTCACTGGTGACCGTTGATGATTTCCGCTGGCATCAAAACCACATTAAAGCAACGGCATTGCTGGGCAATATTTTGCAATTGCAGCACGCTATGTCTCAAAAAGCTGACGACGCTATTCTGGTACGCGATGGCTTTCTTACAGAAAGCACAGCGAGCAATGTGTTCATCGTCAAAGACAATGTCATTTGCACCCCCGTAGCAGACAAACTGATTCTTCACGGGATTACGCGCGCCATTGTTTTAAACATAGCAAAACAACTAGACATTCCTACTGAAGAACGAGCTATAAGCTTTGAAGAACTTCGCCATGCCGATGAAATTTGGCTAACAGGCTCAAGCAAGGAAATTGTGCCCGTATTAAAGCTTGATGGGGAAACTGTCGGAACCGGTCAACCAGGCGCCGTATGGCAACAAATCATAAAACAATATCATGAATTACGTGAACACCCTGAATTATTAACCACAACGCCAGAAGCCACCGCATGACCGAAGAAAACAAAGCCGCTGATGAAGATGTTTATCATTTTCCTTGTGAATTCCCAATCAAAGCGATGGGTTATTTTGACAAACATATCGAAAAGCAGGTTTGCGACATTCTAGCGAAGTATGTGCCGACCATCGATCAATGCCCCGTCAAAACGAAACCAAGCTCTCACGGCAAATACCTCGCCGTCACCGTAACGATTACGGCGACGAGCAAGGAGCAACTTGATAATATTTATCGCGCTTTGCATGAAGCGCCGGATATTGTGATGACGCTTTAATGGTACGAGCGAACAATCACCTTCGTACCGACTGTCATAAAGTTATTATTCAACCAAGCAGCCGCACTCGGTGTGACGCGAATACAACCATGACTTGCATTATAGTCAGGCACATGACCAGAACCATGAATCGCATAGCCTTTATGGAAGAACATGCAATGCGGCATTTTCGCACCGCCTTCGCCCAAAGGAAACTTGGAAGAAACACAGCCAGCGCCACGTTTGTGATAAACATAGAAGGTACCCGTCACCGTACGACAAGCTCGCTTCACATCAGCACACCAGCTTTTGCCACCTGATGCTCGTCCTGTGCGGAGGCGCTCACCATTGGTGTCATAAGCTGCCCAGGCGGTGTGTTTGGGATCGAAGAGAAAAACCCGGCGACCTGAGGGTGCTCGAGAGGCTGGAAGCGCACTGGCGCCCTTAGAAGCGAACACGCCACCACCCTGTGATGCGCAGCCAGAAAGCCCAAAAGCCAAAGCGACGCTAAAGCCGATGGCGAGTAGTATTTTTTTCATGTCATTAATCCCTTAATAATCAATATGATTCATCTTAAAGCGCTTAACCGAAGTATGCAATCTTCGCAGCAAGAATAATAGCAATAATTTTCCTTCCTTATTGGTGAGAACGGGTTATAATGAGAACAACGACAAATGTTCAAAAAAAGGAACAGGTATGAGCGACAGAGTCCGCGTCTTTGACAGCTTGCAATACGCCAAAAAACTACAAGAAGTTGGCTTCACGAATGAACAAGCAGAAGTACAAGCAGCAGCCATCATAGATCTTATTGATGACAACCTAGCGACCAAACATGATGTCACCAGCATCAGAAATAATCTTGTGGAGATGGAAGAACGCCTAAACCATCGTGTCACCGACGTTGAAGAGCGTCTCGATAATCGCATCACCGACGTTGCAGAGCGTCTCGGCAATCGCATTACTGACACTGAAGAGCGCCTCGATAATCGCCTCACCGGACTAGAGGAACGCTTAAGTAATCGCATCAACGAAATGGGATACCAGCTAACGATAAAGCTAGGCGGAATGCTTGCTAGCGGTGTTATCTTACTCGGCGCCTTTATCGCTTTGATCAAATTCATCTAGCTTCAAACAACACACACATCATGATACTCATTGATAATGAAAACAACACCCATCCAGCCATCAACTTGGCGCTGGAAGAGTATGCCCTGACGCAGCTTGACCTGGACGTTGATCATATTCTTTTTTATGTCAACAAGCCTTCTGTGATCATCGGCAAACATCAAAATACCCATGAAGAAATCAATCGTCAACATATCGACACGCAAGGCATTCATGTCGTACGGCGAATCTCCGGTGGTGGCACGGTCTATCATGACCAGGGCAACCTGAACTTCAGCTTTCTCACACGCTCTGCGGGCAAAACGTTCAATGATTATCGCACCTTTACGCAGCCGATCATTCAAGCATTGCACGCCCTTGGCGTCCCCGCTGAACTGACCGGTCGCAATGACATTATCGCCAACGGCAAAAAAATCTCTGGCAATGCGCAATACCGTCGTGCCAAAAAAATGTTTTGTCATGGCACGCTGCTCTTTGATAGCAACCTGGATCAGGTCGTCTCCGCCTTGAATGTCAAAGCCGATAAGATCCAATCCAAAGGCATCAAGTCCGTTCGCAGTCGCGTCACCAACATTCGTGAACTCTTGAAACAAGACATGACGATTGACCAATTCAAACAACATCTACTTGATCATCTCTTTAAAACTCAAACACTACGTGTTCATCAATTCTCACCCACCGACTGGCAAGCCATCAAAGCACTGGCGCAAAGTAAATATGAAACCTGGGGTTGGAATTACGGTAAATCACCGCAGTTTGATGTACAACATCGCGAACGCCTGCCAATCGGTGAGATTGATATCCGCATGAACATCAAGCATAGCGCGATTGCCGCCATTAAAATCTACGGGGATTTTTTTGCAGAGCGTGATATCGCGGAGCTTGAAGCTTTATTGCTTGGCCAACCTTATGACCAAGAAGCCCTGCGAAAACACCTGCAACACACCGACTTAAATCTTTATTTTTCCAAGCTAACGGTAGACGAGTTTCTAAGCGTCATATTCTAACACAACGCTATTTCCGCAACTTAGCCTGCGTCTTCAAGTCTTGATTAACCGCTTTTAAATTCGCATCTTCTTGCTGCAACGCTTTATTCATTTGCTGCACACCTGCAAGCTCTCGCTTTTCATTCGCGATACGCCGCTGTATCGATTCGTCAATTTGACGTTGCGCAATGGCAGTGTTTTTTGCACGATAAGCCTTGGATTGAGTCAGATGTACGCGATGTGCTTTAAGCTTTTTCGCCAACAAAGGCCGTTTAAAATAAAAACCATAAAAATGAAACGCGTGAGACACCGTCACCAATTCCCAACCATGCTGACCGGCCGTATCCAAAATCTCTTCAAAACGCACCGTATGAATATGCCGAATATTGGTTGGATGCTCCACCAAATACTCCCACTTCTTCCCTTTCCAGGTGACTTTATGCAAAGAAAGCGACGCGTCTCTTTTGATCGCCATTTGAACATATTGCTTATGCTTTGCTGTATTGGTCACCGCGCCCATCGCGAATGACACAGGTAAAATAATCATCATTAAAACAATCGCTAGCTTTTTCATTGTGGTCTCCTTTTCAGACGGATAAGTCACGCTAACTCAATGCCACACAAAGATCAAGCATCACTACTCAAACGACGCAATCAACGCCTCTTGCCGCACAAGCTGCTTCTCACGCAAGCAGCGCTCGGCTCGCATGATGGAGCGCAAGTCTGAGAGAGCGACTTCGAATTGATCGTTGACGACGATGTAGTCGTAGTCTTTGCAAAATTGGATTTCATCTTTCACGGCTTTTAAACGATTGGCTATCACTTCTTGATTATCTTGCCCTCGTCCTTCCAGACGTTCAACAAGGGCTTCCTTGTTCGGTGGCAAAATAAAAACAGAGACCGCATCAGTAAACACATCCGTGACCTGCTTTCCGCCTCGCCATTCTATCTCTAAAATCACATCCTCACCGCGCGCTAATGCTTGCTCGACCCACTGGCGTGAGGTGCCGTAGGAATGGCCGTAGTGATGATCGTGCTCTAAAAAATCGTTTGCTTTGATCATGTCGTCAAAGGTCGCTTCATCAACAAAATGGTAATGAATACCCTCGAGCTCGTTGGAACGTCTTTCGCGTGTAGTATAAGAGACTGACAATTTAACGTGATCAATCGCGTCGACCAACGCCGTCACTAAACTAGTTTTACCTGTGCCTGAAGGGGCAGAAATAATGTAGAGCGTACCTTGCATGTTAAACCTCTTTGTTTTGAATTTTCTTAATCAAATGGGTTGTCGATAATCCTTCAAGCTCACCCAGCGCTTTCACCTCACCACCATACGCCTTGACAATCTCAGCACCGACGACTTCGTTGTCAGCATAATCGCCGCCTTTCACCAAAACATCCGGGTGCAATGCTTCGAGCAACGGCTCCGGCGTGGCTTCTGAAAAAGGAATCACCCAATCAACCGCAGCAATACCTGCTAGCACAGCCATACGTTTATCTAAACTATTCACCGGTCGGCCGGGGCCTTTGAGTTGCGCCACGGTTTCGTCCGCATTTACCGCAACAATCAAGCGCTCGCCCAATGTTTTTGCTTCTTTTAAATAGAGCATGTGGCCGGCGTGCAAAATATCAAAACAGCCGTTCGTGAAAACTACTTTCTCGCCCACGCTATGAGCTTCTTCAATGGCTAACTTTAATTGTTCCAGGTTTAATATTCCGCTGATGTTAGCTTTTTTGCTGCGTAATGCGCGCCTTAACTCAGGCGTTGTAACTGTTGCAGCACCTAGTTTAGCGACGACCAAACCGGCCGCGACATTGGCCATGCGCATGGCGTCTTCAATACTGAAGCCACTGGCAGCGGCTGTGGCAAACACCGCGATCACAGTGTCGCCTGCGCCCGTGACATCGAAAACTTCTTTGGCTTGTGTCGGGATATGCAGTTCATCTTGGTTTTCGCGGATTAAGGTCATGCCTCGTTCACCACGCGTGAGAAGTACTGCGCCCAAATGATGCTGCGTGCAAAGCGCTTGTGCTTTTTGTACCAGCATCTCTTCTTGGTCACATCGACCCACAGCTTCTTCAAACTCTTTCATGTTTGGCGTTACACAATCCACACCCTGATAAGCAGCAAAGTTACTTTGTTTCGGATCGGCAAATACAGGCACGCCCGCTTGTTTGGCTATCTCAATAAACGGCAAGGGATTCGTCAACACGCCTTTGGCATAATCCGACAACAAAACGATATCCGCGTCTTTCAATTGCGCCTCAAAAAGTGCCAACAAAGGCTCAACATCAACCGCATGTTTTTCTTCTTCAAAATCCAAACGAATTAATTGTTGGTGCTGACTAATGACGCGTAATTTTGTGACCGTAGGATAGTCATTTTCATGAATTAAATGACAGTCAATGTCCGCCGCCTTTAAACGCTCTTCAAGGCAACGACCTGCGTCATCCTCGCCAATGACACCCAGCAAGGTAACCGCCGCACCCAACGATTTGATATTTAAAGCCACATTTCCGGCACCGCCAGGTCGCTCTTCTGATTTATTCACATGCACCACCGGCACAGGCGCCTCAGGAGAAATCCGTCCAACACCACCGTACCAATAACGGTCAAGCATCACGTCGCCCACTACCAGCACGCGCGTTTTAGAAAAATCAAACTTTAACAGATGCTCGTTACTCATCACGCTTCCTCTTCAGGGATTACATCATTTGACGTAATACATACTGCAAAATACCGCCGTTTTCATAATAGGCTAATTCATTCGCGGTATCAATGCGGCTTACCACGGTAATCTCTTCCACAGCGCCATCAGCGCGGGTGATCTTGAGCGAGACTTTCATGCCTGGCGTCATGCCTTGCTCTAAGCCTGTCAAGTCAAAGGTCTCATTGCCTTCTAGGTTCAATGTTTTGCGGGTGACGCCTTCTTCAAACTGCAACGGCAAGATACCCATGCCGATCAAGTTAGAACGGTGAATGCGCTCAAAGCTTTCGGTAATCACTGCTTTAACACCCAACAACAACGTACCTTTCGCCGCCCAATCGCGTGAAGATCCGGTGCCGTATTCTTTACCGGCGATCACAATCAATGGCGTGTGGTCTTTTTGATACTTCATTGAGGCATCAAAAATCGGCATCACTTCATTCGTGGGCAAATACGTCGTCAAGCCGCCTTCAGTGCCTGGCGCCATTTCGTTACGGATACGGATGTTGCCAAACGTGCCTCGCATCATCACTTCATGATTACCACGACGTGAACCGAAAGAGTTAAAGTCTTTGACCGCTACACCATGTTCTTGCAAATATTGTCCTGCAGGGCTGTCTGCCTTAATGACACCCGCCGGTGAGATATGATCAGTCGTTACGCTATCGCCCAATAAAGCCAAAAGCTTCGCACCGTGAATATCTTTCACCGGCGTTGTTTCTCGTTGCATTCCGACAAAGTACGGTGGGTTTTGGATATACGTTGATGAGGCATCCCAATGATAAGTTTCACTGGCATCCACTTGGATTTTTTGCCAAGCCTCTGTGCCTTTAAAGACATCAGCATAGCGTTTTCTAAACATTTCAGCAGACAATAACGCCACTGCATCTGCAATCTCTTGATGCGTTGGCCAGATGTCTTTGAGGTAAACAGGCTCGCCGTCTTTATTCGTGCCAACCGCCTCTTTACTTAAATCAATACGCGTTGTTCCTGCCAACGCATAAGCCACCACCAAAGGAGGCGACGCTAAAAAGTTCGCGCGCACTAGGGGATGAATACGCCCTTCAAAGTTCCGATTACCTGACAACACAGAAGCAACCACGATATCATTATCAACCACCGTCTTAGTCACTTCGTCACTCAATGGTCCTGAGTTACCAATACATGTCGTGCAACCATAACCTACCAGCTCAAAACCAAGATCGTCTAAATAGCGCTGCAAGCCTGCTTTTTCCAAGTAGTCCGTCACCACTTGTGAGCCAGGGGCTAACGAAGTTTTAACCCAAGATTTGCACTGCAAGCCTTTTTCGATCGCTTTTTTAGCGACGAGTCCCGCGGCCATTAACACGCTAGGGTTCGAGGTATTCGTACAACTAGTAATCGCGGCAATGACAAGATCACCATGCTGCATGGTGCCGTCACCGAAGGCAAACGTTTGGTTCATTTCATCTTGTTTTTTGTTTTCGTGCATCACGCTTTCAAACGCTTTTTCTAAACCTGCGAGTGAGACGCGATCTTGTGGACGTTTAGGGCCCGCCAAGCTAGGTTCAATCGTTGACAAGTTAAGACTTAATGATGCAGTAAACACAGGCTCAGCCGTATTGGCATCACGCCATAAACCTTGGGCTTCACAATAAGCTTTCACCAACGCCACTTGTTCTTCATCGCGCCCTGTTAATGCTAAGTAGTCCAGCGTGCGCTGATCCACGGGGAAAAAGCCGCACGTTGCGCCGTATTCAGGTGCCATGTTTGAAATCGTTGCGCGATCTGCAAGCGGTAACGCATCCAACCCTTCACCATAAAATTCAACAAACTTGCCCACCACACCTTGTTCGCGCAGCTTTTGAACAACGGTCAGTACTAGATCGGTTGCAGTAATACCATCATTCAACTGGCCTTCTAAGCGGAAACCAACCACATCAGGAATCAACATGGTCACAGGCTGGCCCAGCATCGCAGCTTCAGCTTCGATACCACCCACGCCCCAACCCAAAACACCCAGCGCATTAACCATGGTAGTATGGCTATCCGTTCCCACCAAAGTATCTGAGGCAAGCAAAGTGTCGCCATCGACGTCTTTACGCCAAACCACTTGCGATAAATATTCAAGGTTCACTTGATGGCAAATACCCGTACCCGGAGGCACAACACGGAAATTTTCAAACGCGCCCTGACCCCAGCGTAAAAACTCGTACCGCTCACGGTTGCGCTGCATTTCAAGGTCCACGTTTTCCGTGAATGCTTTGTTGCTTCCAGCATAATCCACTTGAACCGAGTGATCGATCACCAAATCAACGGTAGATGATGGGTTGATCTTTTGAGGATCACCCTTCGCCTGCTTCATCGCATCACGCATCGCCGCCAAATCAACCACCGCAGGTACACCTGTAAAATCTTGCATCAACACCCGCGCCGGACGATAAGCAATTTCTCGATCAGAATGCTTATCCTTTAACCATGTCGCCACCGCCTGAACGTCATCTTTCGTCACCGTCGTACCATCTTCGTTTCTCAGCAAGTTCTCTAAAATCACTTTAAGCGAATAAGGCAGACGTGAAATATCACCCAAACCCGCCTTCGCCGCCTGAGGCAAGCTGAAGTATTGAAAGGTTTTGCCCTGCACATTGAGTGTTTGTTGGGATTGATAACTGTTGGGGTGAGAGGCTTGCATAGTTAGGCTCCTTTGAATGGGATATTTATAAAATTCTGAGCGTGATTATACCCTGATTTGGGGGGGAATAGCCAGTGGATCGGGACGTCTCGGATAAAAGCTTCCCTCACAAGCTACACAGAATAAATTCTACTATCTTCACCCGAGACAGACTCATACCCTTTATGTCGAGAGAACAAACCACAACAGCACGATTTCAAATAGTCAGACCAAGATTGTTTGGGCTGAGGCTGGTCACTCAACTCTGATAATGTGTCTGTGAGATCACCAGATGACTCGATTTGATAAGCGCCGTCTACCTGAACACTTATCGAATCAAGATCCACTGGACTCGACTCATCAATTGCTGCTGCCGATTGCTCGTTATAGATCATGTCATTGGTATCCGGCACAGGCTCATACTCTTTATCTCGAGAGAAGAAACCACAACAGCAAGATTGCTTGGGATGAGGCAACACCACTGGTTCCTGACCAGGCACTACATTATAAAACTCAGGAAGCTTATCTCGTGCAAATTTATACTTGTTCTTTCTAGAAAAACAACAGTAATATTTCAAATAATCAAGCCAAAATTGCGCAAGATTGGATCGCTCATTAGACTTCCTGGATACCTCCTCAATTTTTTCATATGGCTCAGCTTGATAAACATCTCCCTCCTGATAATCACTCGAATCAACGCGCACTGCAATCGGCTCCTGCACCTTTGCTAGCAGTTGATCTTCTTTAATTTTAGGAAACGGCAACAACAATGCTTTCTCCAACAGATAAAAAGAAAAATAATTCAGTGTTCCGCTGATCGCAAAAAAAGCCGCAGCGCTTTTTACAAACCAAGAAACTTGCTCTACTTTTTTAATAAGCCTCAATCGTTCAAACAGTGTTAGCCATGACAAAGTATAACCCACTTCCGTTGACAGCACCTCCCAAGCAACCAAAGCAAGAATAGGTAAAAACAACAAAACGCGCGGCAACGATACTTTTCGTCCTGTCCATTTCTTTTTATAATCCGATAAGTCATAATAAATTTTCGCCGTCGAGGTAATCAAGTTCGCCAAAAAATCTTCAAAGGCAACAAACAACGCTAGAGGAACAATAAAATAATTCGCCAAACTATCATCAAGAAAGTACTTAAAAAGCCGCGTCAATGCCACTTCAGTAAACCAAAAGCTCATCGCGGCTTCAGTCGCTGAGCCAAACAAGCTTAAAATACACGTTAATATCAATGCGCCTGGTTTTATTTTTTCTTTCCCGCGAAATATATTTAACAAACGCGCCAACTGAATGTCGGCTTCAAAAACAGTATATTTGATGTAAGCAATCAACACACCATAAACAGGGAGAAGCACAAGAAGATCGCCATACCATGAATCTGACAATACACTCGCAAAACCATACCAAGCCGCAAGCAGCGTTCCTACCAGGTTTACTGCAATGCTCGTTTTAAACGTCAATGACAAAGAGGCTAAGACCCCCTTGGATCCACATGAGGATGACGCTGCTGGCAACGGCGCTTCCGGGGATGGCTCAACGTCATTTTTTTTACGAAACACCGCCTGTGCAAACACCATAAAAAACAACGAAAAATTCACATTCGCAGAAGTACCAGCGACCACCAAATTCGGCACCCCCTCAATACCCAACAAACGAGAATCCACTTTCTTCGTCGCAAACAAGACTTGAAACGCATAACTCAGCGCATTCGTCGAGCTCACATAAAGACCATGAACAGCTTCCGCCGCGCGCTTACAGGAATCAACAGCGGATGACACTGTTGCAGTGAGATAACTTAATAACATGGGCACTTCCTACGATAGTGTGAACTATGTCAGGTTCAAAGGGTTAAGCATGCCTGCTCTCTCAGTCACAAACTACGGTGACACCCCTGGCTTAGATTCAGGCGGGAGGATAGCTCAAAAGCAACAAATATTCAACAAAAAGCATGCTAAGAATGAAAAGTTAGTATACACTGCTCGCCTCGCTGCCCGACCGAGCACAACCATGAACAAAAACCGCATCCTACTCGTCATGCTCTTCTCGGCACCCTTAATGAACCTTGGGCTGGATCTCTACACCCCGTCTTTACCGGCCATCGCCCACGCATTTAACGCGACGCACTACGCGGTGCAATTATCGTTGCTCGCTTACATTATTGCCTTTGGTGTCGTGCAGCCCTTCATTGGCCCGCTCTCTGATCGGTACGGGCGTAAAGTGTTGACGCGGCTTTCTGTGATCATCTATATAGGCGCTGCCTTAGGTGCGGCAAAGAGTACTTCGATCGAGATGCTGATTGCCTTTCGTGTGTTCCAGGGGATTAGTGCGACGATGCTTGCTGCCATGGTGAAAGCGATTTTTCTGGATACCTTCAAAGGCAAGGAGCTGGCTAAAGCCAATAATTATTACAGCATAGGCTGGTCGCTCACGCCTATGCTGGCACCCGTGCTGGGTGGTTATCTGCAACATCTTTTTGATTGGGAAGCGGGTTTTTATTTCATCGCCGCTTATGCCGCCATTGCCGCACTTTGCTTTTTTCTTTTCTTACCAGAAACACTCTCAAAATCAAACGACCACCCAAGAACACCTTGGTACCGTGCTTGGGGCATTATCTTTAGCGATAAAATCTTCATGTCAGGCATCGCCATTCTTGTGATCGAGTTTAGCATTGTGATGATCTATTATGCTTACGCGCCCTTTATCATCCAACTTGAGCTACACTTCAACCCCGCACAATACGGTGAAATCTTACTGGCCATCGGGCTCGCGTGTTTTGTTGGCAACGCGATCAATCGTTTTGCTTTATCCTTTTTTGGGCTGCACAAGATTATTGGCTTTGGTCTTATCATGTCGTTTTTAACAGCGATGGGCATGATGTTGCTGGGCTTTATTATGCCTCTCAATATCTACTTAATCACCGTCCCCGTTTTTTTCCTCTTCTTTTTCAACGGCATCATCTTCTCAAACACCATGACACTTTGCCTGGCCCGCTACAAACAATTCTCCGCAACCGCGGGTTCGCTACTGGGTGGATTAATCAGCCTGGGTACCGCAGCGATTACCTTGTTCGTCAATCTGATACATTTGCACTCCGTCGGTTTTATTGGTGCGGCTTATGCGATCATTATCGGGGCAGGGCTTGTTTTGTTTCTTCGTGTGTTTCGGTATGGGACGCTGGAGGTCGCCTGAGAAGTAATTGTTAGTATACTTTGCAACAACCTGCTCTTTAAATCTTTTCTTGAGCTTCATCACCTAGCGTTTCTGACAGCTCATGAATTTTTTGCTGTAGAATCACCTTGTCAATAAGCTGCGTTTCATATTCAGCAATCAGCGCTGGAGATACACTACGACTAAGGGCATACTCAACCACTTCATCATCTTTTGTTTTACAGATAAGTAAACCGATACTTGGGTTCTCATGCGTCTTTTTAACATCTTTGTCTAACGCTTCTAAATAAAACTGCAGTTTCCCCAAGTGTTCTGGTTTGAAATCTGTCGTCTTTAATTCAATAGCCACTAAGCAATTAAGCCCACGATGATGCAATAACAAATCAATCTTATAATCATTATTACCCACCTGAACAAGGTATTGCTCAGCAATGAAAGAAAAATCAGGTCCCATTTCCAATAAAAATGTTTTCAGATACTTAAGCAAAAGGCCCTGCAAATCCAGCTCTCGGTGAACCTCGGAAACTCCTGTAAATTCAAATAGATAGATATCCTTAAATACATTTTTTGCATCAACTGGAAATTCTGCCAGCGCTGCTGACAGTTTTTGATTCGCTAGCGTGGTACGCTCAAAAGTTCCTGAATCAATAATGCGAGAAAACGCTCTCTCAGGATAAGCGTGCTTAGCCGCCAACTCCAAATAGAAATGCTTTTCCTCAGCAGATTTGGTTTTTGATAAAATATGCAAATGATTGGTCCAGCTGATTTCTGTCAGCAGTGCTGACAGTTTCTCTTCACGTCGATACGTTTCATAAAACTGTTTCATGCGCCAAATATTCCGGGATGAAAACCCTTTGATTCCTGGCTCATTAGCAAGCAGATACTTTGATAAATTATCAACAATGCTTTTTCCCCAGCCAGAATGCTCAGCCTTTTCGCTCACATACTGGCCAATAGACCAATACAACCCTATAAGCAACTTATTTACCTGACGGGTTGCTTCTCTGCGAGCTCTTTGAACTAGTCCATGGACTTCTTTAAATGAACCAACATCTTGACACTTAGGTAGATTTTCAGACATGATCGCATCCTGTTACATTGGGATCTTCATTGGCAAGACGCATCCACGTAAACCAAATCCAACAACCGAGCCGCCCGAACATCATCCAAACGCCTCACCACCATAGTGTGCGGTGCGGTTTTGACGAGTGTTGCGTCGGTTTCTACTTCTTGCTTGATGGCGATCATCGCATCCACAAAGGCATCTAGCGTTTCTTTGCTTTCTGTTTCTGTGGGCTCGATGAGCAAGCACTCTGGTACAAGTAGGGGGAAGTAGACGGTGGGTGCATGCATGCCGTAATCTAATAATCGTTTGGCATAATCCATGGCTTTGACACCGTGCGCTTTGGTTTGATCCGCGACGGTGATAATGAATTCGTGGGTTGCTCTTCGGTCGGGGTAGGCTAAAACGAAACCGGCGTCTTTTAAGCGGGCTTGTAAATAGTTCGCGTTTAATACCGCCATCTCGGACACACGTTGCATACCTTGTTTACCCAGCATTCGCGCGTAAATATAGGCGCGCAAATGAATACCGACATTGCCGGCAAAGGCGGAAAGCTGTCCCATGGATTCAGGTAGGTCTTTTTCAGTCGACCAGCGGTAACCCGTGTTTGTTTTTTCTACGAGCGGCAAGGGCAAATAGGCTTTTAATTTATCGTTGACTGCCACAGGTCCTGCGCCTGGACCACCACCGCCGTGAGGTGTGGCAAAGGTTTTATGAAGGTTTAAATGCAAGACATCAAAACCCATATCACCTGGGCGCACCTTTCCTAACACCGCATTAAAATTAGCACCATCGTAATACAGCAAAGCACCTGCGTCGTGCACCAATTTTTGCACCTCGGCAATACGTCGCTCAAACACACCCAGCGTTGAAGGGTTGGTTAGCATGATACCCGCTGTTTTTTCGCTTAATGCTGCTTTGAGTGCTTCAATATCAATATCACCATCCGCACCTGTGGGGATTTCTTTCACTTGATAATTACACATCACGGCTGATGCAGGATTCGTACCGTGCGCTGCATCGGGGACGATGATTTCTGTTCTATCAAAATCACCCCTTGCCTCATGGTAAGCACGGATCATAGCAACACCGGCAAACTCACCTTGCGCTCCGGCCATCGGCGCTAGCGATACCGCTTGCATACCGGTAATTTCCGCAAGCATGGTTTGCAGGTCATACAAACACTGCAAAATACCTTGACTCGCCGCCTCGGGCGCGAGTGGATGCCTTTGTGCAAACCCTGCTAATGAAGCTAGCTTATGCACGCCTTTGGGATTGTATTTCATCGTGCATGAACCCAACGGGTAAAAATGCGTATCAATGGAAAAATTCTTTTGAGATAACCGCGTAAAATGTCGAACCACTTGCAACTCAGACACTTCAGGCAGCCGTGGTTTTGTTTGTCTTAATAAGTGACTCGGAATATCGCTTGTTGCAGGTGTTGTATCCGGTGCTTGCGCATGAGCAAAACGACCTTCTCGGGAGATATCAAAAATTAAATTCATTTGGCTGCCTCCGCTGATGTTTGTTGCTCTTTGCTCGCCGAGCTTCCCTGTAGGTGCGCTTTAAAAAAAGCAACGAACCGATCAAGGTCTTCTTCTGTTTTTGTTTCTGTGACCGCCACCAACAACCAATGCTCATCATCTGCAATAAAAGGCTTTAAATCATAACCAATTAACAAGCCAGACTCTGCGGCTTGATCAATTAAGGGTTTGACCGGCACGGGCAAGGCCAGCACAAATTCGTGAAAAAATGGGGAGGTGAATTGCAAACTAACGCTGCCAATCGTTTTTAATTTTTCTACCAAGCGCCTAGTGTTGTTATGGCAAGCCAGCGCCACTCGTCTCAAGCCCTCGGTTCCCAACAAGCTCATGTAAATCGCAGCAGCAACCACAAGCAAACCCTGATTAGTACAAATGTTCGATTTCGCTTTAGCACGTCGAATATGTTGCTCGCGCGCTTGTAGCGTTAATGTGAATCCTTGCTTCCCTTCATCATCAAGCGTTCGCCCAACAACACGGCCAGGCATTTGACGAATCAAAGGCATTTTACAGGTTAAAAAGCCAAACGAAGGTCCGCCTGATGCCAAAGGAATACCTAACGGCTGTCCATCACCACAAGCAATATCAGCACCTCGCTCACCCCATTCTCCCGGCGGTGTTACTAAGGCTAACGCCGTTGGGTTCACGGCCGCTACCACCAACATGTTATGGTGATGCGCCCAATCAGTGAGCTCATCCACAGCCTCCAAACAACCAAAGAAATTAGGTTGCTGAATGATCAACGCATTCGCGTCTTTCTCTTGAAGATGCGCCAGCACCGAGACGTCAACAACGCCCGTTGTCGTGCTGTAAGGAATTTCAATCAGCTCAATACCCTGCGGATCAATAATCGTATCTACAGCTTTGCGATAAAGCGGGCTTAACGTTCCTAAAAAGAAAACACGGTTGTTTTTTACTTTCTTATTGCAACGCACAGCCATGAGCACTGATTCTGCCAACGCGGAAGCACCGTCATAAAGTGAGGCATTCGCAACATCCATCGCCGTTAAACTGGCGATCATTGTTTGATATTCATAAAGCACCTGCAAACCACCCTGGCTGGCTTCGGCTTGATACGGTGTATATGCTGTTAAAAACTCGCCGCGACTCGCCAATTCCCACACGGCGGCAGGAATATGATGATCATACGCGCCCGCACCGATGAAACACGCATAGCCTTCATCTTTTTTCGCGCGTTCCTGCATTAATCTTGTGATCGACATTTCGTTCATGCCATTCGGCACATCTAACGCTTGCTTTAGCATTAACGAAACAGGTATTTCATCAAACAGCGCATCAACGCTCGAAAGCTTCATCGCCTCAAGCATCGACTGGATGTCATTTTCAGTGTGTGGAATAAAGGGCATGGATTTTCCTGTCTTAATGAGCTTCTGCTTTAATGCAATCACGATAAGCGGCAGCATCCAGAAGATTCGTTACATCTTTTTCATCAACGGGCATCATACGATACAACCAACCTTCGTCATACGGCGAACGATTCACAATATCCGGCGTACCTGTTAGCGCTTCATTCACTTCGGTTACAACACCTGCAATCGGTGAATATATATCAGCCGCTGCTTTCACGGATTCTAATACGCAGCATTCCTGGTTTTTATCTAATTCGATATCTTCTTCAGGCAGCTCAACAAACACTAAATCACCCAACATGCATTGGCCGTGATCGGTGACGCCCACAGTGACGGAGCCGTCTTCTTCTTGACGCAGCCATTCGTGCGTACCTGTGTATTTTAGCTCTTCTGGAATATTACTCATGGATTACCCTCTTTTCTTTAGTCTCAAAAACCGCCCTACCCTTGCGAACAAAAGGAAGCTTCATTACACGTGCCATTAATCGCTTACCGCGAATCTCAACGTGACAGTCAGCCTCGCTCACTTTGTCCAATCTCGCAAAAGCAATACCTTGTTTCAATGTCGGCGAAAAAGTACCGCTCACCACTTCTCCGATCATTTGTTCTTTCTGGAAAACTTTTTGCCCTGCGCGTAAAACGCCTCGCTCTTCCAACAACACGCCCATTAAATGAGAATGCTGTTCTGTTTTTTGATGCTCCAGGGCTATACGTCCGACAAAAGATCGGTCAGCTGGCTCCCAAGCAATCGTCCAAGCCAGGTTCGACTCTAACGGCGTCACGCCTTCGTCCATATCAGAACCATAAAGATTAAGCCCCGCCTCTAATCGCAAGGTATCTCGCGCACCTAAACCGCAAGGCTGGATGGCTTTCGCCAACAAGGCTCGCCAAAACGTTTCCGCCTGATCCGCCGGCAAAATAACCTCGAAACCGTCTTCACCGGTATAGCCAGTTCTAGCGACCAACCATTCAGCGTCAAGATCGGTAGCAAAACGAAACATCTTCAAAACGCTCGCAGGCGTTTGCACTGTCTCAGGCAACACATCCCGCGCTTTCTCACGCGCATTCGGCCCTTGAACAGCGATAATCGCCAAATCAGTTCGCTCTTTAATTTCCAGCTTAAACCGCTTGGCGTGGCCTCGCACCCAAGCTAAATCTTTCTCACGCACCGCCGCATTCATCACACAACGATAAAACGTCGGACTGATCCGATACACAATCAAATCATCAACGATCCCACCCACTTCATTCAACATCGGCGTATACAACGCCTTACCATCCTCAAGCTTGGCAACATCGTTGGCCAAAAGATGACGCAAGAAAGGCGCGGCATCCTCGCCGTGCAAATCAATAATGTTCATATGAGACACATCAAACATACCCGCATCCTGACGCACGGCATGGTGCTCCTCGATCTGCGAACCGTAATGCATCGGTAGCATCCACCCGTGGAAATCAGCCATGGTTGCTTTTGAATCAAGATGCGCTTGATAAAGTGGTGTTTTATTAGTCATCTAGTGCCTTCCAAATTGAGTCTCAAAGGGCAGTATAAACAGCCGATGGGGAAAAGCAATAGCTTAAAACGAAGAGGTTCAAGGCTGCCTCATTTAAAAATTTGAGTTAAAACTGAGTAGTGACGCATCGCCACAACAAGAATAAAAAAGGCGAGGGACTAACAAAATACTGGTGATTTTTGTAAAAATAGTGTACGCCCACCCCCATCATACCTTTCCAATATCAGGAATGGCCAATGCCAATAAATAGAGGTACTTAAAAGTAGAATTTTCTCATAACCTTCGTATCTTCATTGTAGGTCATCTTTTCTGCAAAGTTATGGGGATAGGCTTTCGTGCTGCTTGGTTGGAATCAGTTGAATTTTTATCGTTAGCTTTAGAGGTGTAACTAGAGTCGGAGCTAGGGTTATGAGAGAACGCATTCGTATTGTTATCGAAATATCCTTTTTTTTCTTTAAGTTTGTGTGTTGCTTGAGTTGGATTGTTGAGGGAGCGAAGGTAAGCTAACACAATTATTGCGGCAGGTCTTGCGAGACGTAAAGCATAGAATTTAAAGGGGCGTCCCCCCTCATCAGATGAATGTTCCGACACCACCTGGAACAACAGTTTGGAGTTTTCTATTAGCTGTACTACTTGCTGCCTTCCTCGCGTCGTCTCGAGTTGTGGTTGCATCAGCTTTACTGCCGAGTTATTGGTGGTAAGCGCTTCTTTAAAGCATAATATCTTAGCCTTTACCTTCTTCGCTTCTTTTTCTGTCCTTTGCTTGCACTGCAATGCATAGTAAGTCTGGTCGCTCCCTTCCTCTTTGATACTGCTTACGTGCCACGGGTGCTTGACTTTGCCCAGAACTTTGAAATTGTCGATTAACCCCTGAAGAACGGGGTCTTTTGGTTTGTTCTCTACTCGGGTTGAATTTTTTCGGATGTAATCTAACGCAGTATTTACGGCCTTTGGATTGATAGAGAGGTTATAGACTGCCCGGGATTCTGGCTTACGAAAGTCACGCGATTTCGAGCGGAACACCCGGGTTTTATGGTCTTCTGCATAAACAGAGCGCGTAAGTATCTTCTTTTTTGTATAAGGCAAAGATTTGCAATAGCCCGTAGCAGTAAATGCGTCTATCAAAAGATTGATTTTTCCCTCCATCGCGTTTATTTGAGCGAAGGGGATGTGCGCTATTGCTGAGAGGGCACTTTCGTTCTTCTCGTCCTGGCGCCACGACTCATTGGTTTTGTATATAGGTTGAGCTGATTCAAAATACGCTATTAATTGCTCAATAGGGTCGCTATCTTTTTGAGTGGGGCCTTTTGATTTGGGCACATTGCTCTCCTTTATTTGAAAAATTTAATTATTACATTCTGTAATTATCATAAGCTAAAAAGTGAAAAAGTACAATTGTAAAAAACCGAATGTATAAGTTCAGGTGGTTTGAGACTCAAGCAGCCACCTCGAGATTAGTTGTTTGAATATACTCCATAGGTGTGAGTCCGTCCAGCGCCCCATGAGGTCGATAGGTGTTATATTTTTCTAAGGC
>Ga0233429_1000456_pt1 | contig 66589 bp, 51 predicted proteins | sample SI_118_April2016_3_FD_179879 | JGI IMG/M metagenome (GOLD analysis project Ga0233429, IMG submission 179879) | Seawater microbial communities from Saanich Inlet, British Columbia, Canada - SI_118_April2016_135_MG | ecosystem: Environmental > Aquatic > Marine > Inlet | place: Canada: British...
CGCAGGGCATCGCATTGGGAACAGGAGTTGGGAGGGGAGGGAGTTTCCATGTTGAAGTTATCGACCTAACAACCCCTGAGCTTCAATGGAAAAAAACTGTGAACGGCTACCTGGCCGGCGTCGACCTGTTCACCTTCTGGCAAATCTGCGTTGCCTCTGTCGGTCTGGCCGTCCTCACACGGAACTCCACCAGCAAGGCACTCGTCTTCCTGATGATTCTGTGGGCCATCTGGATCCTCATTCAGGCCGCCCTGGGCGGTCTGGGAATGATGGGTTAATCCCGTGCCCCAGGCGCGCCCCAGAAAGCGCAAGAAGCGCTCCAAGAAATTCAAGTTCCTGATCTTTCTGCTGGCAGCCAGTGCCATTGCGGCAGTCGTCTACTTCAACCTGAAGAAGGAGAAGCCGCTCGAAACCTTCGCCACCATCGAGATCAAGAGCGGAGCACTCGTCGACAAGCTGGCCGAAACCGGCTCAATTGAACTGGTCCGCACCGTGGAGGTCAAGTCGACCATCCCCGGTGAGATAAACCAGCTCATGATCGAAGCGGGAGATTGGGTCGAGGAGGGCCAGCTGATGGCCATCATCGAACCCGACCCCAATCAATCCCTGCAGCTCTACCAGAAGCGCTCGGCCGTCGAGAGGGGGCAGATCAATCTTCAGGAACAGGAGAAAGACTTCAACCGCACGAAGGCGCTCTTCGAGAGCAAGATGCTGCCCTCAAAAAACTTCGAGGAGGCGGAGACCCGCCTGGTCCGAGCGCGCAACGCTCTCCGGCTGGCGGAATTGGAACTGGAAATCCTGGAGACGAAGGCGAATCTGAAACATTCCGACGGCCCGTTCACCGGCGCCGAGTTGGATGAAGTGCGCGTGCTGGCGCCGATCACCGGCATCGTCATCCGCCGCGGCGTCGAAATAGGAGAAGTCGTCGCCTCCGGCCTCTCCTCCTACTCCGGCGGCACCCAGCTCTTCCAGATCGGCGACCCGAGCCAGATGATCGTGCGCGGCGATATCGCCGAAATCGACATCGGCAAGCTCCAGGCCGGCCAGGAGGTCGATATCATCGTCGATGCCTACCCCGACACCACCTACCACGGCCGGGTCCGTTGGATAGCTCCGATCGGCGAGAAGAATCAGGGCAGCTCGATCGTCACCTTCGACACCGAGATCGACATTCTCGACCGCGAGCCCCGACTGCGTCAGGGGATGTCCTGCGACCTCGACATCATTTTCACGCGCCGCGACAGCACCCTCTTTCTGCCCGTAGAGGGCGTGCTGGAGATCTTCGACGACCAGGAAAAAGGAGAAGAAGTAAAGGGGAAACGAGGCCGCTTCCTCACCTACGTCGTGCGCCCGGCGAAGACTGATTCAACCACAGCTGATTCAACCAGCGCCGATTCCACAGCCACGGACAACGTTTCCTCGGCCAATTCGGCAGCAGTCGCCGATTTCACTCCGACCGACGATGCGGTTACAGCCGACTCCACTGCCATCGCTGCCGCTTCTGCTCTGGTCGACACTGAGGATTCGCCTGTTCCTATTACTGTCGACAACTCCGACAGTACCGCGAACCCGGTCGATTCCCTCTCTACGCCTCTCGCGACGCTCGACGCGAAAGACTCCACATCTGCTGACTCCGCCATCGCAATCGAATCCACCACCGACACTACTGCGTTAGATTCTCTCGCAATTGCCGATTCAACCAATACCGATTCAACCGTCACCGATAGCGCCGCGAGTGCTCCGCCGCCCACCGAATTTGTCCTCGACGACTTTGTGGAGGTAGAGCTGGAAATCGGCCTGGAAACTTCCACTCGCATCGAGATCCTCTCGGGGCTGGAGGCAGGAGAGCGAATCGCCGCCGACCCGGCCCTGATCCGCCGCAAGAAGGAAGAGCAGGCCAAGAAGCCCAAAAAGGAAGAGAAGAAGGGGTGGTTCTGAGCGCGCCATGATACTCGTCGAAGTAATCGCCGTCGGCCTGGCGCAGCTCCGGGCCAATAAGCTCCGCTCCTTCCTCACCCTGCTGGGGATCATGATCGGCGTCGCCGCCGTCATCGGCATCGTCTCCCTGGGCGAGGGGTTGCAGCGCACCCTCATGGACCGATTCGCCCAGAGCGGCGGGGCGACCACCGTCCTGATCAGCCCGCCGCCCCAGTGGGTGTTCAAGGATGGTCGCAGAGTGCGGCGCCCCTGGACCGAGTTCCTGACCACCGACGATCTGCAGGCCTTCCACGAAGAGACCGCCCGGATCCGCACTGCCCTGCCCCGCGTCTCGGGCGGCGCGCAGTTGCAATACGGCAAGACCACGATGAACTCCAGCTTCGAAGGCACCTCCGAATCCTTCAACGAAGGCCACACCTGGCCTGTGGAGATGGGTCGCCCCCTCACCACAGACGACGTGCGCTACGCCCGCAAAGTCTGCATGATCGGCTACAAAATCTACAAGGACCTCTTCCAGCGCCGCGAGCCGCTGGGCGAGGAGATCAAGGTTAACGGGGAGCGCTACACGGTCGTCGGCGTGCTCGAAGAACGGGTCCGCTTCGGCAGCAACGAAGGGGATAAAGTCTACATCCCCTACACCACTGCCCAGAAACGGTATACCGGCAACAGACAGCTCATCGACATCACCCTCTTCGTCGAAAGCCTGGAAGCCGTCGATGAAGTGGAAGCCGCCGTCCGTCGCGTGCTGCGTCGCCGGCACGAGCACGGGGAGGAGTTCAAAGTGAACACCAGCCGGCAGGAGATAGAGAATGCCGATCGGACGCTCACCATCACCAAGATGGTGGGCGGCGGCATCGCCGGTATCTCCCTGCTGGTCGGCGGCATCGGCATCATGAACATCATGCTCGTCTCGGTCACCGAGCGCACCCGCGAGATCGGCGTCCGCAAGGCGCTGGGGGCCAAGCCGGGCCACCTCCTCCTCCAGTTTGTGGCCGAAGCCGTGGTCCTCAGCCTGGTCGGCGGCCTGCTCGGAATCGCCCTCGGCACCGGCTTTGGTCATGGGATCGACCAGCTCATCCACTCCTTCAATCCCGATTCCCCATTCGCCAGCGTCGTCTCTCTCCAATCCATCCTCTGGGCCCTGCTATTCGCCAGCAGCGTGGGGCTCTTCTTCGGGATCTACCCGGCCTTCAAGGCGGCGCGCATGGACCCGGTGGAGGCGCTGCGCTACGAATGATTCTGCTCGAATCGATATTCATCGCTCTGACCCAGCTCTGGACCAACAAGCTGCGCTCTTTCCTGACCCTTCTCGGTATGCTCATCGGCGTCGGTTCGGTGGTCGGCATCGTCTCTATCAGCGAGGGACTGCGGAGCTACATCGCCGATGAATTCGGCAAATTGGGGGGCGCCAATCTGATCTTCGTCTCGCCTCAGTCGGTGGTCCTCAAAGATGGCCGCTGGGTGCGGGCCAAGCACTACGAGCCGATGACCCTGGCCGACATCGATCTCGTCCAGGAAGCTTCGGAGCGCGTCGATGTCGTCCTCCCCATACTCGGCATGGGGACCCAGGTGCGCTTCCGGAAAGCCACCTTTCAGAGCCAGGTGACCGCGACAATCCCCCCTTACACGCGCGCCTTCGATTGGGAAATCGAGGAAGGGCGCTTCCTCCTCGACCGGGACCTGCAGCAGCGACGCACGGTCTGCGTCCTGGGCATGGAGGTCAAAAAGGAGGTTTTTGGCGACCTTTCCCCCCTTGGACGTGAGGTGAAACTGAATAACCACCGCTACACCGTGGTCGGCGTGCTCAAGGAACGCCGCTTATTCGGCTTCAGCCAGGGCAATCAGGTTATGGTACCGGTCACCACCGCCCAGAAGCGCCTCTTTGGCAACAAATACATCAATGGCCTCTTCGTATATACGAAACAGCCGGAAGACGCTCCCCAGGTCATCCCCCTCATCGAAAAAACCCTGAAGAAGGAACACGGCAAAAGATCGGAATACCGCATCGTGAGCACCAAGGGAATTCTCGACGATGTGGAAAAAATCACCATGATCATGAAGATGGTAACCGGCGGCATCGCCGGCATCTCCCTGCTGGTGGGCGGCATCGGCATCATGAACATCATGCTCGTCTCGGTCACCGAACGCACTCGCGAGATCGGCATCCGCAAGGCATTGGGCGCCAAACCGGCTACCCTGCTCATGCAGTTCATCATCGAGGCGATCGTCCTCAGTCTGGTCGGCGGGCTTCTCGGCGTGGGGCTGGGAACCGGCCTGGGGATGGGGATCTCCGCGGTGATCGAGCACTACGCCGAAGTGCCCTACTACCCGAGCGTGGTATCTCTCCCCTCAGTCCTGCTCTCCCTGGGCATCTCGGTGGCCATCGGCCTCTTCTTCGGCATCTACCCGGCCGCCCGGGCCGCACGTCTTAACCCGGTCGACGCCCTGAGCTTCGAATAGGAACAGTATGCCCCAGTCCATAAATAACCCGATCGCTCTTCTGAATCTCCCAGCACCAGCGGACAGACCGAATCGTCAACTTTTTTTTGGGCTTAGCTCATGCTGATCGAACTGGAAAAAATAGAGAAGACCTACGTGCGGGGCATGGAGGAAGTGAATGCTCTCCAGGGAGTGGATCTCGACATCGACCAGAACGAGTACGTGGCGATCATGGGGCCATCCGGCTCGGGCAAGTCCACCCTGATGAACATCATCGGCTGTCTCGACACCCCCACCTCGGGCACCTACCGCCTGGTCGGCACCGACGTCTCCGACATGAATGCCAACGAGTTGGCCGATGTCCGCAACCAGCAGATCGGCTTCGTCTTCCAGACCTTCAACCTGCTCCCCCGCGCCACCGCCCTGCACAACGTCGAACTCCCCCTCCTCTACGGCGGCACCCGCCGCCGCCTGCGCCGCGAGCGCGCCGAGGAAGCGCTGGAGCGGGTCGGCCTGGGAGACCGCATGGACCATCGTCCCGCCGAACTCTCGGGCGGCCAGCGCCAGCGGGTGGCCATCGCCCGCGCCCTGGCCAATCGCCCTTCCATCCTCCTCGCCGACGAGCCTACCGGCAACCTCGACAGCCGCACCGGCGACGAAATCCTGGAACTCTTCGACGCCCTGCAAGCCGAGGGCAACACCGTCATCCTGGTCACCCACGAGCCGGACATAGCCCGCCACGCCCACCGAATGATACGCATCCTCGATGGGAAAATCGACCTGGACCAGAGGCAGACACAGATCCAGGATTGATCGGTAGCGGGTGCGCCTGCCACGCCCGTCGAATGATACGCATCCTCGATGGGAAAATCTCCCTCGACCAGAAACGGTCACCCAGAAATCAATAGAACCTGTGATGAGCAAAAAAGGCTGACCTCTCGATCTCCAAATTCGAAGAGATCTGACTACCTGATGATCACCATGCGTCGCGTCCGCACCTGAGACTCCGTGGACAAGCGATAGAAGAACACGCCACTGCCGGCATCTCTTCCAGCTGCGTCCCGACCATCCCAGACAATCTGGTGTTCTCCCGCCAACTGTATCCCGTTCATCAGCTTTATCATCCGCTGTCCCAGGATATTGTAGATACTCAATTCGACACGAGATGTCACCGGGAGTTGATATCGAATGGTGGTGGAAGGATTAAAGGGGTTGGGGTAATTTTGCTGCAGTGCAAAGTCATGGGGAAGGGGAAAACTCTCTTCAATTTGCGAAATTATATTCAGGTTTCTGCGGAACTGATATACACCCCGGGTGGTGCTCAGGTAGAGTAAAGAGGAGTCCACAGGATCGACGGTTAGGTCGTTGAACCACGGGAAACCATCGAACTGTGCTCCGATCTCCTCCCACGTCTGCCCGGCATCTCTGCTTTCATACAGATGTCGGGCGGTAATCAGATAGGCCAGATCAGGGTCCGCAGCATCGAAACGCAGGCGCCCGCTGAACCAGCGAGTGCCCTCCGGCTGAAACAACGGCTCCCAGGTCCGTCCCCGATCCGTTGATAGATACACCCCGCCAACCGTCACCGCCTGCATCCAGGATGCGTCAAAAGGCCGGAAAGCCAGCGTCAGCACTACTTCCCCCGCTTTTACCGGTCCTAAATTGACCCACTCTCCGACAGCATCATCCCGGAACCAGACTTCATCCTTCTTCGATGCGTACAATACGGCATGGTCTTCCGGGTCCAGAGCCAATCCGCCCACCGGAGCTACCCCACCGAAGACCTGTGCCTGAGATAGGCCAATGCCGGCCGGCAGATCGCCCAGTTGTTCCCAATTCGTTCCGAAATCCGTGCTGCGATAAACCTGACGGTCGCCCAGATAATAAACCCCTTCCTGATACGGATCGACGATCAGGTGAGGATAGATCCGCAAACTCTCTCCGCTCCCACTCCCCCAACCCATCAGGATGAACGAGTTCCAGGTCTGGCCTCCGTCTGTACTTCGCCCGTACTTCCCCCACGTCAGGCAGGGATGGGCAACCATGATTTCGGGCCGCATCGGATCCGCCGATATCTGGTCGAAAAAAGAAAAACCAGATATAGACTCATCCCGCCATTCCCAGGAGCCTCCGCCGTCCTGGCTGGTGAAGATCCCGCTTCCCCCTTCCGTCAGCGTCGCGACAAGTAGCTGTCCACTCGGTCCCAAAGCCACCGTCCCCACGGGAGCATCTTCCCGAAAGATCTCGCGCTGCTCGATCTCCTCGCCAAAACCGCTGGTTTCCCAGAGGGTATGTCGGCCATCTTTATTCAGGATGAGATAACTGCGGTGCGGTTCCTGGAGATGCAGCGATAGTTGCAGCAATCGACCGGGTAGAACTACCTGCCGCCACGACTCTCCCCGATCCTGGGAAATCCACAGCTTATCTCCCACTCCGGCATAGATCACTTCTGGAGTACGGGCGTGGATTTGTAAAACGTGCAGCCGAGGGAGAGAACCGGCAGTGCTATCACTCAGCTCTTCCCAACTCTTCCCTCGATCTCCGCTGTACCAAAGGCCGTCCTTTCCCACACCAAAGAGCCCTGCAGGGTTCTGCGGGTCTAAACGCAAAATGGTAAAAATCCGATCCAATTCGCGCCATTCCCAACTCTCTCCGCCGTCGATACTGTACCACAGTACGCCGGGTGCCGTAGCCCTCTCCCATACTTCGCCTCCCGAGTACAGATTTTGGGGCGCGGTTGGATGAGTCACTATTTCTCTTGGGCTGACAGATCTGTCCAGTCTCACTTCCCTCCACGATCGGCCCTCATCTTCCGAGATCAGCAAAGCCCCGTTGCTGTACCCATAGATGCGCCCCGGCAGAACCGCGTCAACTCCTGTTATTTGAGCGTTTATATTCTGCACCGGCAAACGCACCGACTGCCACGAATCACCCCCATCCGTGCTCTTGAACAGCTGGCGATATTCGGCCACGTAAACGGTAAATGGATCTTGAGGATCGACGGAAAGCCCACCATAGTTGTAGAGCCCGTTGAACATCAATCCGGTCTGTTGCCAGGAACTGCCACCATCCTCGCTGCGCCACAGACTATTCCAGCTGGCAACATACAGAACGTCGGGATTGCTGGGAGCCACACAGAAGGCGTGCATCGAAACCGCCCGTTTCCCGGCAGGTAGCGCCAGCGGCTGCCAGGTGCCGTAATAAAGGTTCTCTTCCCCCGGTGTCGTCCCGGAGATGAGAGAGACGCGCTGCAGCCGACTGTATCCCCAATTGCCCGCATCATCTTCCACCTCCCCCCTCACTAAATAGGTGCCGGGAGCCGCGTTTGCCCATACTCCTGCGAAATCTTCGCCCAGCGGCGTAAGCCCGATATCGGCCACCCGGACACTATCCGTCAAATTGTAAAAAGTAGCTCGAGCGGCGCGCAGCCTCCCTCCTTCCAGTACCCAGCGGCTGGAAAGCAGAATCTCGACCCCGTCTCCCATCGCCCGGGTGCGCAGCAAATTGATCCGAGGAGGGGTAGTATCCTCGCCCGGCCCCACGGTCACCGACACTGTATCTTTCCAGCTCTCCTGCCCATTATCTACTTCCAGCTCAAATCCCAGGCGAGTGCCCGAACTTATCTCGCTAGCCAGCAGGAACTCCGGAGTCTGTACACTTTGCGCTGTCCCACCTTCCTCCATCTGAAAACGCACAGCCGCTCCCCCGATGCGCTCGACGCGCTCGTCCAGCGCCCGGAGAGAAAAGCGCAGCACCTGCAATGCCTCCGGATGCTGATCGTCTAGCGCTATAGACAAATGCACGAACTCCCCGGCCTGAGCCGTCCCGTCTCCATTGCCGAGGGAATCGACAACCGCGACAGACAGCACCCTCTGCCGGGGCGAGAGGGCGATCAGAGTAAATGGATGACTGCCGACCAGATCTTCCCCGGCATACAGATCGAATTGCATCGAAGCCACATGAATCCCCGTGAACATTCCTCCCAATTTGAAGCGCGGAAAACCGCTACTTTGATACCCGTGACCCGAGGTAGCAATGCCAATCCCCAAATCGGTGATCTCAATCTCTTCCCGCAAGATCTCGACGTGGGGATCCTCTGTCCGTAGAATTCCCGTTATTCCTTCTGCTCTCAGACCACCGACATTGGTCACTCTGAAGCGAATCTCACCTTCTTCTCCCGTGGCCAGCGCCCCGTCGCCGCTGGCATCGACGATCCGCAGATCTTCCACCATCAGGCGAGGAGGGTCCAACTGCACGATCGCCCGCATTCGATCCTCATGCAGACGAATCTCCTCGACGCGCACGGTAGCCCGGCCGTCGCTGCCGTGAGAGGAGGGATTGGTCCCCGGAGTGAATGCCTGGAACCGGACCCCGTCAAATACGTCCGTCGCATCCCCCAGATTGCCGGCGTGCTGCTCTGCATAGACGGCGCTGTGCGCCCAGAAATCCAGATTATCTTCACCATATTCCGGACCTGGTTGCTCACCTCGAGGATACCCCGCATCCAACCAGCGGCCATCCGCGCATTCTAGATCCAACCTCCAGCCGGGAAGAATACCGATGCTCGGAGCACGCGGATTCACGTGCCAGATCAGCAATCCCTCTCCGGGGAGATGGCGGTCGTAGTAGTTACCGTTCCGTCGCCGATGCACGAGGAGCAGATACTCACGGGGTCCCATCGGCACTTTGAAGATATTGCCTCCCGAGTTCACATTCCCCAGGTCGATTTCCTGCTCCTGAACCGACGTCTCCACGACCTGGATCCAGCCGAGTTGAGCTCGGCTCCAGGCGCAGAAGCTATTCGGCCCGTCGTTCCCATTCCAGCCCAGCGCTCCCCACCCCATCAGCCCCCAGGCGCCGATACCGGCCGAATCTTCCGCTGGAGAAGCATCTTTTTTGTACAGAAAGTCGGTGTTGTAGAGATCCGGCAATCCCAATAAGTGCCCGTATTCGTGGCACATTGCTCCCATAGTTTCCGCGTAGTTGCGTCCCTGCTGGATCGTCCCCTTACCGGGTTCTATATAAATGGGTTCACCCGATCTCCTCAGATCGTCGGTAGCAAAACGTCCTCCCCCCAACCAGCCCACTCCCGTCGCGCCTCCCAAAAGAAAATTCCGGGGGACAGATGCCAGCACGATGAACACCGCATCCACCGATCCATCATCATCCCCCGAATTGGGGATTCCGTCGGGACCGTCGTTGTCGAAACCGGAAAAATCGATATCCCCATCCGCCTGCCGAAGCAATTCCTCACTGAAACGGGCGAAGTCTCCGTATTCGGTGGGATCGTCCGCCAGATAGGCACCAGCTTTGTCAGCCGAGGTGTAAACCCTGGACGCTACCTTACCGCGGACCTTCAGCGACCTCGCGGACATCGTATCGTAGAAATGACTGAAGCCGCCGGGAATCTCCGGATCGAAAATATCCCCACCCCACGCTGGCACCCCTCCCCAACCTGGATCTTCATCGCGAAATTGGGCAAAAATGACAATGGCACTGCGCGTACCTGTTTTTGCCTGCCATAGAGATTTGGCAGCCGCCTTCCCGGCCATGGCCACCGTCTCCTGAGCAGGGGTTCCCGCGCAGATGAAACGATCTGCAAAAACCAGAAATGGACTATTCAGACACAGAACCAGGGGAAATAACCAGAATTTCATCCCCGATCTCCTTTTCGGCCTCAAAATCAGATCTGCGTCTCCCGATCCCTTATCCCCATCAGATACAACACCCCATCCAATCCCAGCGTCGAGATCGCCTGCCTCGCCCCCTCTCGGACAATCGGCTTGGCGTGGAAGGCGATCCCCAGCCCGGCGCTGTTGAGCATCGGCAAATCGTTCGCCCCGTCCCCCACGGCGATCGTTTGCCCCAGGCTGATCTCCTCCTGCCGGGCGATCTGCCCCAGCAGTTCCGCCTTCTTCGGCCCGTCGACGATCTCACCCATCACCCCACCAGTCAGCCTGCCGTCGGCGATCTCCAGCTCGTTGGCATGCACGTAGTCGATTCCCAACTTCTTCTGCAGATAGCTCCCGAAGTAGGTGAATCCACCCGAGAGAATGGCGATCTTGTATCCCAGCTTCTTCAGCGTCGAAATCAGCCGCTCCGCCCCTTCGGTGAGCGGCAGATCGGCAGCCACCTCCGCCAGCACTCGTTCTTCCAGCCCTGCGAGCAGCTGTAGTCGCCGCCGCAAACTCTGCCCGAAGTCCAGCTCCCCGCGCATCGCAGCCTCGGTGATCCCCGCCACCTGCGTCCCCACCCCGGCCACCCGGGCCAGTTCGTCGATCACCTCCGCCTGGATCAACGTCGAATCCATATCGAAGGCGACTATCCGCCGGCTGCGGCGATAGATACTGTCCTCCTGAAAACCGATATCCAGCCCCAATTCCGCCGAGATCCGCATAAACTCACCCCGCATTCCATCCAGATCGGCCGCCTCGCCGTACGCTCGCATCTCGACACATCCCCGCTGCAGCCGCTCCTCCAGTTGCAGCGGTACCCGTCCGGAAAGCCGCGAAACCTCGTGGATATTCAGCCTGTACTTCGTGATAATCCCCGCTATCCTGGAGATCTGCTCCGCCGTAATATGCCGTCCCAGCAAGGTGATGATGTAGCGCGTGCTCTCCTGATGAGCCACCCACTGTTCGTATTCCCCGGCCGGCATCGGCTTGAAGCGCAGATCGACACCCAGCTCATACGCCCTGAAGACCAGATCTTTGAGCACCGGCGACGGCTCGGCCGCCTCCGGAATCTCGACCAGCATCCCCAGAGACAGCGTGTCGTGAATCACCGCCTGCCCGATATCCAGCACATTCACTCCGTAATCCGCCAGAATCCCCGTCAGTGACGATGTCAGCCCTTTCCGGTCCTCTCCCGACACATTGATCAACAGAATCTCGCTCATTCTCCTCCCCCTCAAAGTACCGCTCTCCGTAACAAGGAAAACAAAATGCCGTCAGTTCGGTTCTCCGCAAAATTTATCTGATTCTGTGCCTTCATTTCTGAAGAGCTGTACTAAGCCACTTCACCAAACCTTTTCCCGGATCGTCGATCTCCCCGATCGACCTGTAGTAGTAATCTTCCCACCCCTCCTCCGGCAGTCCCGTAAACAGCATCAGGTTCAGCGGGTACCGCTCGCTGTCCGTGCACCGCCGAAAGTCGTCCCTGAACAGAAACGTCTCTTTCCCCCAGGCAATCGCCGCGCCCAGCTCCACCATCACCCCTTCATCCGGTGGCGTGCCGTTGACGATGGCGAAGATCGCGTCCGCCTCGCGCACATCCCGCAGATCACTCTGTCCCACCTGAAAAGCCCAGCCTTCCCGGGAAAAGTCGATCTGATTGTTGCGTGCGAACGGCTCCCACACCTCCGCGCCCAGCGATTCGAGCTTCTCGACGAAAACCGGCAGAAGTTGTCCCTTCTGCTGGGCGGAAAATCCATAAGGGCTTGCCAGATATATTTTCTTTTTCACGGTCAATTCGTCCATGTCTCAACAGACAGTCCCGGCACTCGTCCGAATTCTCGAATATTCCCCGTTATCATGGCAAGTCCGTGGGCCAGGCAGGTAGCCGCAAGCCAGCTGTCGTGCGGTCCGATTCTGTTCCCCTGCGCACTCAATTCCGCCCAAATCTCAGCGTGGATGCGCGCCGTGCTCAAATCGATGGAAAGGATCGAAAAGCGCGACAGAATCGCCTCTACAAAAGCCGAGCGTTTGGTTCTGATATCTGGATCGACCGCCCGGTGCACACCGTGCAGCAATTCGCTCGCTGAGATGACGGAAAGGAAGAAATCCTCCTCTCCCCTTCCTTCAACCTTCTTTTCTATATTGATGCGACCCCGTTCCCAATCGATGAACACGCTGGAATCGATCAAGAACCCCATGGATCTCTCAATCCTTCATCTGCGGCGATTTCATTTCTCATCTTCACCAGATCCCTGGCAAACGAATCCGCATCTCCTGCTGCCAGATGGGGCAGAGACTTCATCAATTCGGGCAATTCGCCCAGCTTCCTGCCATGTGGCACGGGACGCAGTTCGGCCACCGCTTTCTTCCCGCGGACGAGCACAAACTCCTCTCCCCGATAAACCACCCGATTGACGAAATCGGCGAAATTGCGAGCCACATCCGTCACGGATGCCGTATTTTTCATAGTAACTCCTCGGATTGATGGGTGATAAATATATCAGATAATATGATTATAAGATTTTTACTCGGAAAAATCTACATACTCCCTTCTTTTTATGGTATTGAAAGAAAGCGACATGCTCTCCCCGTTGATCTTTCCGCGCAGACTAGTTATGATTGGGCCACAAAAAATTGGACCACAAAAAATCTCACAAGGTCGACATGATAGAAGACATTCTCCAGGAAGACGTGCTCCTGGCCCCCTACACCACTCTCCAACTCGGTGGCCCGGCGCGTCACTTCGCCCGCTGCGAGTCCGTAGACCAGTTCCGCGCCAGTTTGACCTGGGCCGCTCAGAATGCCCTTCCCGTCCAGATCCTGGGCGGCGGCAGCAACACCATCTTCTCGGATGATGGTTTTCTCGGCCTGGTCCTCCACATCTCCCTGAGCGGCGTCGGCTTTATCGCAGAAAAAGATGCGATCCTGGCCACAGCCGCCGGCGGCGAAGATTGGGACAGTTTTGTTCACCTCTGCGTCGAGCGCGGCCTCGCCGGCATCGAATGCCTCGCCGGAATCCCCGGCCAGGTCGGCGCCACCCCTATCCAGAACGTCGGCGCCTACGGCCAGGAGGTGCGGGACAGCATCGCCGGTCTCCGCGCCCTCGATCGCCAATCTCTGAAAATCGTCGAGTTCAGCGCCGACGACTGCGACTTCGCCTACCGCCAGAGCCGCTTCAAGACCGCAGACCGGAACCGCTACATCATCACCGACGTGACCTTTCGCCTGCGACCCGAGGGTCGCCCCGAGCTCCGCTATCCGGAGCTTCGCCGCACCATCGAACAGTCCGTCGACCTCGCTTCTCTGGAAAGCGGCGCCCCCATCCTCACCGCCGTCCGCAACGCGGTCCTCGCCCTTCGCCGAAGCAAGTCCATGGTCGTTGACCCGGACGACCCCGACTCCCGCTCCGCTGGCTCCTTCTTCCTCAACCCGATCCTGAGCGAGGAGCAGTTCGCCACTCTCCGGGAGCGCGTCTCCGCCCCCTCTTCCATACCGCAGTTTCCCGCACCAAACGGAAAAAAAATCCCGGCCGCCTGGCTGGTCGAACAGGCCGGCTATCACAAAGGCTATCGCCAGGGTGGGGTCGGCATCTCCATCCATCACGCCCTGGCCCTGGTAAACCGAAATGGCACTACGCGCGACCTTTTAAATTTGGCTTCGGCAATTCAGAATGAAGTTTTCCAAAAATTTGACATCCATCTGGAACGCGAGCCTGTAGTAGTGTAAATTCTCAGATCATTTCAGACCATTTTCTGCGTATAGAAGAAGATCGACCAGAACGCGAATCAGCGAAAAAGAGGGAGGAGCTCCCCATGGCCAAAATCCGGGTCTTGCAGAACGTTCAGTGCGAAAACCTCGGCATCATCTCCCAGGTTCTCCAAAGCTACGGCCTCGAGCCGGAATTCATCCGCACCTACGCCGGCGAACCGATCCCCAAATATATGAAGGACGCTGCCGGCCTGATCGTCCTGGGCGGCCCCATGGGCGTGTACGAAATCAATCAGCACCCCTTCCTCACCGACGCCATGCGCCTCATCGATCAGGCCCTCAAGCACGAGCAGCCCGTTCTCGGCATCTGTCTGGGCAGCCAGCTGTTGGCCACCGTCCTGGGCGCCACCGTGACCCGCGGCGAGCGCAAGGAGATCGGCTGGCACCCGGTCGAGCTGACCGGCGCCGCCCGCGACGACCTGCTGCTGTCCGACGCTCCGCGCAGCTTCACCCCTCTCCACTGGCACGGCGACGTCTTCGATCTGCCCACCGGAGCCACTCACCTGGCCTCTTCCGAACTCACCCCCTGCCAGGCCTTCGTCCACGGCCTCGGCGCCTACGGCATCCTCTTCCACATGGAGGCCACCGAAAAGATCGTCCAGGACATGGTGAGCAGCTTCACCGACGAACTCGCCCACGAAGAACTGGACGGCCAGGAGATCCTCGACGAAATCCACCAGCAAATCCACGGCCTGCAATCGATCGGCCGCACCGTGTATCAGAACTGGGCAACCCTCTGCCTGGAGGCGATGGACGGCTGATGTGGATGAATATCCACACAAAACCTCCCGATCGTCGCGCTAATCGGGAGGTGTGAATATCCCGCCTCTTCCTCTCCCCATCCCTCACAAATAACTCAGCCACCATTTCGAGCGATGGGCGGCTTTGTATTCGCCGTATTTTCTACACACCGGAAAAAGAACGGCGACTACCAGCAGCCAGACGAGATACCCAATCTGTCCTTCTACCCAACTCCGTGAAACCTCTTTCCGGAACAGTAATTCCATCCCCCCGTCGATTTCCCCTGCGCCCCATCCTACAGTCTCTCTAGCAAGCCAGCGAAACAATCGGCCACCGACGCCAGGTCCCCGACCGGCCGATTGCCCGCACCCAGCACCATGTATCCCCGAAAACCAGAGCAGCGCAATATCGAAACCAGTTCCGCGATCTCCCCATTGCCGCGCGCCAGCTCCGTCGACGTGCCATCCCAGGTGCAGTCCTCGATATCGAGCTGATCCACAAAATGCTTCAGTCGATTTCGCAAGCTGGTCAAAAACGGATTCTCACCACATCGAGCGAACTCACATCCGCTAAAGGTCAGCCCCGCGTTCGCAACTTTCCGCATCCGCTCGCAGACCTTCCCGCTGCTCTGATGTGTGTTGTAGAAAGAGAGCGAAATACCCTTCTCCATCGCCAGTTCCTGATGCGTTCCCGCCTCGGAAGACAGCGGCAGCACCACCCGTTCAATTCCACACTCCACCGCGGTCTGTAGAAAAGATTCGATTCCATCCCCGACCACCCGTCCTCGCAATCCCGTAACCACACATCCACCCGCCCTCAGTTCCTCGACCGCAGCTCTCACCTGCGCCGCTTCCACTCCCTGTAGCGGATGCCCCTGCAGACAATCCAACTCCACGGCATCGATCCCGGCCGCCAGACAGTTCTCGACTATTTCGGGAACATACCGACCGGCCAGGCTGCTCGCCGCTGCCAGAGTAAAATCTTCTCCGGCGAACCGATTTCGCCTCAAAGCGGCCCGCTGCCGCCGACAGTCGGCGCAGCTCGGATTGTCGCACAGCGCAAAAGCAGAATCCTTCCCGCCCACCTCCAGCAGTGCATCGATCATCTCCCGCCCCTTCATGAGCCGAACGACCGCCGACCCGATCCTCCCTATCTTCACGATCCCCCGTTCGCGCAACAGACGATCCAGGCCGATAAAATCCCGATGCGGCCCGGGGAAATGCGGCCACGATCGGGTCACTTCTCCCTCGGGCGTGGAAAATGTGCGCTCATCCGTAGTCTTCAGATAAGGCAATTTCAACATCGCCTCGACCGCGTGCAGGGTCGTGTTTCGATCCTGATCCACGCCCAGAAGACAGACATACCCACCCATGTCAGCGATGCGCAGATACGGCGTCTCCTCCGCGTGCGCAGTCTCCGCCTTCCAGTGATCCCGGCAGATCTCCTGCGCCCGACCGCCAATGGCGGCCACGCTGGCAAAAGGATGGATACTGGACACCGCCTCCGGTCTATTTTCGACCACCTTCGTAACGATCCCCAGGTCTCCAAAGGTCGGCACGACGAGAGTTCCACCAGACTCCAGCACGTTCAAAAAAGCGTCCACCAGCGCGTCCGCACCCCCCTCCACCTCCCCCAGGCTCGAAAGAGAGCTGTGCAACAGGACGACATCCTCTGCTTGCAGTCCCAGTTCCCTCAGTCCGCTTTCAATCTGATCCTTTCTCATGCCGATATGCTCCTATCCTCGTCGGAAACGGTTTTCTTTGCATTTAACTCGGAAAATCTGGCATCGCAGAGCCCAACGCCCTATACTCGAAATAGCCGGAAGGCGTGTGAACAGCCGTCGTGGAGTGGGATCGAACGCATACGTTTTACTTTTTCGTCCATCGCTATCTCGAAAGCAGGCGCCCGTGCACAGCGTCAAACTCGACAAAACCTGGAACGTGGGAGAATTGATCGAATTGAGCGGCGACCTGAACGACGGAGCCCGACTACTCGATCCCCCCTATCCTCCCATAACCATCCGCGAACTCGACCTCCGCCCCATGGCCGCAGACTGGGAATATCTACCCTACACCCAGGAAATGCACCTCTCGGTCCAATCCTCGACCTACCTGGAGACCGCCGCCCACCTCTTTCCCGAGCGGGAAAAGATAGGCGACATCGGTCTGGAGCGGCTCTTCCCCTCGGCCGTAGTCCTGCAGATTCCCAGAGGTCCAAACGAAAAAGTCACGGCTGCAGATATCGAATCCACGCTGGAACGCGCTCGGGAGCAGATCTCCCCGGGTGACGCGCTGCTGATAGCCACCGGCTACGACCGCTTCGCCGAACCCAGCGGCGACCGCTCCCCCCGTTTTCGCTACGACGCCGTCGAGTGGGCGGTCCAGCACGACTGCTCCATCCTCGGCTCGGACATGAGCAACTGGCAGGACCCGGACGAAAAACCTTCGTTCTTCCCCATGTTCTTCCGCTCGCAGACCCTGCTTCTCGCCCCGATGACAAATCTGACTGCGGTGCCGATGGCGAGAATCCAGATGATCGTCATGCCCCTGAAAATAGAAGGAGCCTGCGCCTCCCCGTGCCGCGTCGTCGGCATCCTGCCATCCAGCACGCAAACGACTCCATCCATCTGAATTCCAGGTTCCCGAATATCAGCAGAACGTTCCGAAAGGAATGGCAGAACTCCAAAATCCGGCAATTCGAACAAGCAGTGTGTATTCCCGTCTTTCAGCCTTCCGGATACCCCCTGCTTCCAGCCGCCCCCTACCAGTATCTCATCGCCCCCTCGAACAGCTCTGCCAGCACCTCCTCCTCCACCGCTATCGGCGCCAGTTGCGTGAGCCGCTGCTGCGCCAGCGTCCCCTCGACCAGCGCCGGAATCTGCTCGCTACCAAAGCCCATCGCACCCAGCCCGTTCGGCATACCCAGCAACCGCATCAAAGCTACGATCCGATCGGCCAGGACCCGACCTGCATCCTCACGGCTCGCCCCGCTAATATCCACCTCCAGCGCTTCGGCTCCCCGCAGGTGGCGTGCCGGATCCACTTTCCCAGTGTAGCGAAACACCGTCGGTGCATTGACCACCACCGCTATCCCGTGCGGCACCAGCGCTCCTTCCCCCGGATACCCCTCCGGCCGAAAATCTCTCACCATCCCCGCCACCGGATACGCCATGGCGTGCGGCAGGTGCACCCCGGCATTGCCGAAACCGATACCCGCTATCGTCGCCGCCAGACACATCTGCGCCCGCGCCTCGTCGTCTCCCGGATCGGCCACCGCCCGCGGCAGATACGCCGCCACCAGCCGCAGCGCCTCCAGCGCCCACAGATCGCTGATCGGGTTCGCCCCGCAGTAGGTCGGCCTCAGCTTCGGCCGCTCCGGACGGGGTCGACTGTCGAAGGGAATGGCCGTGTACGACTCCAGCGCGTGGGTCAGCACATCCAGCCCGGTCGACGCGGCCACCGCCGGCGGCAGCGTCCGCGTGTTCTCCGGATCCACGATCCCCAGCGTCGGCTTGAGCAACCGATGCGAAATCCCGGTCTTGACATGCCGCTCCACCAGATCGAAGATCGCTACCCCAGTCGTCTCGCTTCCGGTTCCAGCCGTAGTCGGAATCGCCACCAGCGGCTTCAACGGCCCGGGCACCGGTCTCCCCTCCCCCACCGGCGCGTTGACATAGGCGAGCAGATCGGCCGGATAGGTCGAGTACAAATCGGCCACCTTCGCCGTGTCCATACTCGATCCTCCTCCCACCGCCACAAAGCCGTCGAATGCCCCCTCCTGTGCAAAGACGATCGCCTCTATGAACGATCGGTCGGTCGGCTCTACGCTCACCCGATCGTACAGCACGTATTTCACATTTTCCTGCTCCAGAGCCTCGATTACAGCCTGCACTGGAGGCATCTGGCACAGATGTGGATCGGTCACCACCATCACCCGCTTCACCCCCCGGTCGGCAAGCTCCATCCCCACCTCACGCGTCGTTCCCGCTCCAAAGCGGATACTGGCCACAGCCAGCTCGAATGCGCTATCCCGTTCCATAATAAACCTCGCTCCAATCGTTCCAGGCTGTTCCAACCCTTCTCTCACAGATCGCCGTTCGTCCATAGGAAACCGAAACCCACCCCCTCTGTCAACGTTTTCCTATCTTGCGCCCCATCCCCCCGCTTGCTAAACTCTCAGCTGTACGTTTGTATTGGCATCCTGTGTTCCGCACCTTCAGAACCCCAAAAAAACGGCACTCACAGCGCGAAATTCGGTCGAGTCTCGCGCCTCTCTACGAGATGCCGCATTTCATCTCGACCGGAGAACGCTAATGAATTCCGAACAGCAGCTCCTCTTTCGCTACACCTTCCATCTGGCCGACGGCCCATCCAGATGCTTCGAAGTGCGCCTGGAGGCCCAGACCCTCAGTCTGGTCACAGCCAATCGCGCCGATCTCCCCGAATGGACCCGGCTCGAATCCCGTCAGTGTCCCAACTGTCCATTGGACGCAGGTGAGCATCCGCACTGTCCACTGGCGGTCGCCATCATCGACCTGGTTGAATTCTTCACCGAATTCACCTCCTACGACAAGGTCGAAGTAAGCCTGCAGACGAAAGAGCGCGACTACGTCAAACGCACCTCGGTACAGAAGGGCGTCAGCTCCCTGATGGGCATCTACATGGTCAGCAGCGGCTGCCCGATAATGGACAAACTCCGCCCCATGGTCCGCTTCCACCTCCCTTTCGCCACTATCGAGGAAACCACCTACCGGGCGATATCCATGTATCTCACCGCCCAGTATTTCCGCAGCCGCCACAATCTCGCGGCCGATTGGGACCTGAAACACCTGACCGATGTCTACGAAGAAGTGCAGATCGTCAACCGCAGCTTCGTAGGACGCCTCAAGCAGATCGAACTGCACGACGCCAGCGCCAACGCCCTGGTCATTTTGGATAACTTCGCCAACTACGTGGCACTTGCCCTCGACGAAGACATGCTCGACGATATGGAGTATCTGTTCACCGCCTATCTGGAAGAATAGCCGCCATGCCCTACCGCGCCGTGATCTTCGACCTGGATGGCACCCTGCTCGATACCCTGGAAGACCTGGCAGACTCCATGAACGCCGTTCTGGAGCAGCAGGAGTATCCCATTCACCCGTCGTCCGCCTATCGCTATTTCGTCGGCGATGGGGTGGATATGCTGGTCCGCCGCTGCTTGCCCGAAGGGGAGTGGGACGATGATCAGATCTCCCGCTACGTGGATGCCATGGAAGAGGAATACAGCCGCCGCTGGGACGCCAAAACCCGGCCCTATCCGGGTATCCCCGAGCTACTCGACAACCTGGAAAAACGCGACTTTCCCAAAGCTATCTTCTCCAATAAACCCGATGGCTTCACTCAATTGACGGTGAAAAAGCTCCTGGACGCCTGGAATTTCCACCCGGTCAGAGGCGCCCTTCCCGACGTCCCCCGCAAACCAGACCCGGCCGGTGCTCTCGCGGTCGCCGCCCAACTCGGCGTCGACCCTGCCGACTGCCTCTACCTGGGCGACACCAACACCGACATGAAGACTGCCCTCGCCGCCGGCATGCACCCTCTGGGCGCCACCTGGGGCTTCCGCCCGGCCGCCGAACTCCAGGCCAGCGGCGCCCGCCGCCTTCTCCATCACCCCACCGAACTTTTGGACCTGCTCTGAAGAGCGCTGAACCGACAGTCGAAAGGACGAAAACTATGAAGGAATTCTTCAAAGGGATCAAAAAGATCAGCTACGAAGGACCGGACTCGAAAAATCCCCTCTCCTTCAAGCACTACGACGAAAACGAAATCGTCGGCAAGAAGAGTATGAAGGAGCACCTCCGCTTCTCCGTCGCCTTCTGGCACACCTTCAAAGGGACCGGCTCCGATCCGTTCGGCGGCGGCGTGTACGACCGCCCGTGGGATGCCGCCCCCGACCCCATGCAGCAGGCCGAGGATACCATACGCGCCGCCTTCGAGTTCACCAGCAAACTGGGCGCCCCCTTCTACTGCTGGCACGATCGCGACATCGCCCCCGAGGCGGATAATCTCAGAGAGACCAACAAGCACCTGGACCAGATCGTCGCGCTCGCCAAAAAGCTCCAGAAGGACACCGGCGTCAAGCTCCTGTGGGGCACCTCCAACTGCTTTTCGCACCCGCGCTTCACCCACGGTGCCGGCACCAATCCGGATGCCCACGTCTTTGCCTACGCCGCCGCTCAGATCAAAAAGGCGATGGAATGCACTCTCGAACTGAAGGGCTCCAACTACGTCTTCTGGGGCGGCCGCGAGGGGTATTCCAGTCTGCTCAACACCGACCTCAAGCAGGAGCAGGACCAGCTCGCCCGCCTGCTGCACATGGCCGTCGATCACAAGAAGAAGATCGGCTTCAAGGGCGTCCTGCTCATCGAACCCAAGCCCAAAGAGCCGACCAAGCACCAGTACGACTTCGACGCGGCCACCGTGCTCAGCTTCCTGCGCGCCTACGACCTGTTCGACGAATTCATGCTCAACGTCGAGGCGAACCACGCCACCCTGGCCGGCCACACCTTTGAACACGACCTGACCGTCGCCTCCAGTCAGGGCCGACTCGGCAGCATCGACGCGAATCGCGGCGACTACCTTCTCGGCTGGGACACCGACCAGTTCCCCACCGACATCTACAGCGCCACCCACGCCATGCTGGTCATCCTCAAGCAGGGCGGCCTGCGCAAGGGCGGCGTCAACTTCGACGCCAAGGTGCGGCGCGGCTCCTTTGATCTGGAGGACCTCTTCCACGCCCACATCGGCGGTATGGACGCCTTCGCTCGCGCCCTCAAGATCGCCGACAAAATCAGCGCCGACGGCGTCCTCGACGGTCTGATCAAAGAGCGCTACAGCACCTACCGCAGCGGCATCGGCCGGAAGATCATGTCCGGCAAGGCGACCTTTGCAGACATGGAGAAGTTCATTCTCAAAAACGGCGAACCGACAAAAATCAGCGGCCGCGAAGAAATGTTCGAAAACATCGTCAACGAATACATCAAATAGCCGCGACTGCGCAGAACGGAGAGAAGCCCGTCATCTCGGCAGATGACGGGCTTCTCTATTGCAGCGGCAAACCATCCCGCCAGCACTCAGTTCGCAGGGCGGCCATCAGATCGCGATATCGTAGCTCTCCAGCTGCTATACTCTACCCATCCAGCGCACTGCGCACCGCCCGTGCGAGATCCTCCCCTTTGAACGGCTTCTGCACCACTCCGGCAATACCTTCGAAGTCCCACTCACTGGAAGTATATCCCGTACACAGCACCACCTTCAGCTCTGGCTGCAGTGCCCGAATTTCGGCCAGCATTTCCGCTCCCGACAGGCGCGGCATCGACAGATCCAGAAGCACCAGATCGATCCCCTCTCCCTCCCGCTGAAGCACATCCAGCCCTTCTACCCCGTCGGCTGCCGCCAGCGCGGCGTACCCGTAGCGCTCGAGGATGAGAATAGTGGTCCTGCGCACGACCTCTTCATCCTCGATCACCAGGATAGTTTCGTCCCCCTCCAGCTCTCTCGCCTCTTTCGTTGCCCCCTTTCCATTCGCAGTTCCCGTCCATAGAGGCAAAAAGATCGAAAAGACGCTGCCCGCACTCGATTCGCTGTCGCATTCAATCCACCCCCCGTGCTGGCGGACGATGCCGTAGGCGGTAGACAATCCCAGTCCCGTCCCCACGTCCACCTCCTTGGTCGTGAAGAACGGCTCGAAAATTCGCGCCCTCGTCTCTGCATCCATTCCCTCGCCGTTGTCCTCCACGCGCAACCGGACATAGCTTCCCGACTGACGCGCCGTTCCCACTTCTGCCTCTCTCCCATTCGCCTCCACGACAACGACATCACTCTGCACGCGAATGATCGGAGCCCGTTTTTCGTGGGGTAAGAGCGCATCCCGCGCATTGATGAGCAGATTGAGAAAAACCTGCTCCAATTGCCCCCGATTGCCCATGACCCGTGCATCCAGGCCAGCTTCGTCCAGATCGATGCGAATTCTTCGATCATCGATGCGAATCCTCCGGTCAAAGGTCTTGTGACAGATGCCGACCGCCTCCTGTACCAGTTCGCTCGTATCCACCGGTGCGTATCGCGGCTGGACTCCCTGGCGCGAAAAAACCATCAACTGTTGGACCATCTCGGCCGCCCGAAACCCCGATTTTTCCACGTCTTCCAGCAGCGGCCTGAGCGACTCAGCCCCCTCCTCCAGACACAGACCGACGTTGCCGATGATCCCCTGCAGCAGATTGTTGAAATTGTGGGCGATGCCGGCGGTCAGCTGGCCGACAGCCTCCATCTTTTGCGCCTGGCGCAGTTGCTCTTCCAACCCCTCGCGCTCGTCGATCTGCTGCTCCAGTTCCCGCGTCCGCTGCTCCAGAGTAGTGGCCAGGGCCTCCGCTTCCCGAGCCCGAGTTTTCAGCTGTTCGAGATCGTCCAATCGCCTGAAACCATCCGCTAGAGCGTCCGCCAGCTCCTGCATGAAGGCAATGTCCGCTTCTGAAAAAGCATCGACACAGGCACTATTGACCGCCAGAGTTCCATCGGCAAAGGGGACATCTATGACCGAGCGGACAGGACCGGAAAACCCCTGCTCCAGATCGCGTTGTTCTCGGTACAGATCTTCAGCCTCCAAATTCGGACGGTACACCGGCACACCCTTCCGCCACATGTCGATGATCTGCTCGTCCCCCAGCTCCATATTCGAACGCCGCCAGCGCCCCTCTGCACCGACCGATTCGAAATAGCGAACCCCAAAGCGATCTTCCGAGTTCGACTCCACCACGTTGATTCCCACCCCCTGGAAGGGAACCTCCAGATCGCGCAGACCATCGCGGATCGCCGTAAGCAGCTTTTCGATATCTTCCTCACCCTGCATCCGCCAGATCTCGTCGCGCACCCTGACCAGCGCCTGCCGCCGCTGCCGCAGGCGCACTCGCTCGGTCACATCCTCCCGCAAGATGACCGCTCCCTTGATTCTACCAGCAGCATCCCGTATCCCTTCGGCGTGGATATCGACGTAGGTCGAACGCTCTGTGGAACCGATCCATCCGATCTCGTAGTAGTGCCCTTCCCCTCCTGTGAGCACTTCCTTGACGATCCCCTCTACCTGCTCCCGCTCCTCCGGAGTGTGGGCGAAAGCGGCTAACGGCCGCCCGATGCGATCCTCTTTTTCTAGTTCTATCCCCAAACCGCGAACAAAAGTCATAAAGGCGCAGTTCACATCCAGGATAATCCCCTCCGCATCGATCAGGGTCGCGGGAATGGCGATGGCATCAAAAAGCTCGGTATGGGCAAAGGGGAAATCGGTCATCTCTTTTCGTCTGCTCGGATATCGGGAAGGGGGCGATCCTCATTCCATTGACGGAGATGATAAAAATAGTGGTATTTCTTGTCCAGAACAAAGGAACACTGGGGGAAAATCCGAACTGAATCCTCCGATCGGAGTTTCGACCTCCAAACTTCCGCTGCGTCCGAACGGATCGAGCCCTCCCGGAGCCCCAAAAACAAAAACCTGCGCACAACCGGGTGTAAACAGGTCCCTGAAAAAGCTGTAATCATCCAGTAGAGCGTTATAAAACCAACGCGCACAGAAAGGGCCGAACGATAAATCGTTCGGCCCTTTCTGCAATGCGATAATTGATCGCCCTGGCGCTCAGTTATCGCGCGGAACAGCCATCATCCGCTCCAGAGCGATCCGCGCCCCCTCGATCACCTCGTCGTCCAGATGGATCTCGTAGCGCTCGTCGTTGAGAGCGAAATATAGATCCTGCAGACCGGTCACCTTCATGTACGGGCAGTGGAGCCGACAGCCGATACAGCCGTCGGCCGGAATGAACTCCTGATGCGGAAACTGCTTCTTCAGCTGATGGATCATCCCGTGCTCGGTGGCGATGATAAACGTCTTCGTCTCCGGGTAGCGCTCCACCGCCTTCAGCATGCCGGTCGTCGAACAGACCTCGTGGGCGATGTCGATCACATCCTCCCGGCACTCCGGATGGGCGATGATCACCGCCTCGGGATTCTCCCGATAGGTGCGCTCCAGACTGGCGCTGCGCAGCACGTCGTGGGTCGGACAGGCCCCGTCGTATATTACAACTTTCTTCTCCGGTACCTGCTTGGCCACCCAGTTCCCCAAATTGCGATCCGGCGTGAACAGCACCTTGTCGTTTTCCAGGCTGCGAACCACCGACACCGCATTGGCCGAAGTGCAGCAGATGTCCGACTCCGCCTTCACCTCGGCGGAGGAATTGACATAGGTGACCACCGTGTGGCCCGGATACCGCTCCTTCCAGTCGTCCAGACTCTCCGGCGTGATCGAATCGGCCAGGGAGCAGCCGGCGCCCAGATGCGGCAGGAACACCCGTTTTTGGGGGTTGAGAATCTTGGCCGCTTCGGCCATAAAATTCACCCCGCAAAAGGCGATGATCTCGGCATCCGTTTGCGTCGCTTCCAGGGATAGGCCGAGCGAGTCGCCCGTGACGTCGGCTATATCCTGGATCTCGGGTACCTGGTAGTTGTGGGCCAGAATGATCGCATTCTTCTCCTTGCGGAGCCGATTGATCTGGGCGATCAGTTCCTCCTGGGGAATGTCGGAGTAGTGATACTGACCCGCCATCTGGTCGTAGGTCTGGGTTTCGCTCATGGGACTTGCCTGACTCCTTCGTCGGGGATTATCGCCTCAGTACCGCTGGGGAATACCCTCCAGAACTCCTTGCGTATGAGGCCGGTGATCATAGCGCTTTTGCTGGTGCCGTGGTAGCGAGCGATGGCATCCAGCATGGCGTAGTCTTTGTCCGGGGCCGAAAAGGTGCGAACCTTGGCCTTCTCGCCTTCGGGCTTTACAGGAGGCATGTGCGTCCTTTTATATAAATCTTATATAAGAATTGATTAATTGATGTATAGAATTTAATGAGCGAGATTCTGCGAGTCAACACCGTTCTTGCGAGAATTATCATCTTTTTTTACACCATTGCCCCTGAATCGCCATCCTGCACAAAAAACCCCCGCCATATAAGATCCAGCGGGGTTGAAATGCAAATAAATACTAAGGGAACCATTTTGGGCCCCCTTGATCATCATAATTCTCTTGTTTTTTCAAGTAAGTTTTTTATTTACAATAATTTTCTCCTCAGGGGCCACATCTGGCCCCCAGAGGTGAAAGGCGAAGTCCTTTATGAATCCTCTGACGTTTGAGTGGGTAATCACCCTGTAGGATTGCTCCTCAGCTCTTCTCCACCTCACTGCGGTGTTCGAGCAGGGATCTCACCATATCGACGATATTACCCGCCCCGCCGATGACTACCACCACTTCCACTACCAGGAAGCAGAGCACGGCGATGGCGAAGACGACCGTCCAGAACAGCTGTATCCCGGTCATTGGCTTCCCTTTCTCAGTCTTCGTGATAGACGAGTGTCTTGGGTGGATCCTTCTTTTGCGTCAACAGCGACACCACCACGATGCTGGCCAGTGATAGCAGATAAGTGGCGATGCCCACCGATTTGTCGCTGGCCATCCACTGCAGATTCTCGGGCAGAATGCTGGCATCCTTGATAAAGATAGCGCTCAGCGGCAGACAGCCGGCCACGATCAGCGAGGCGAAGGTGCCCATGGAATTCGCCTTTTTCCAGTAGAGCCCCATGGCCGCGGTCAGCATCACGCTGGCCGAGTACATGGTGCCGGTGATCATCATGAAGCGGAAGATCGTCTCCGGCGGCGTGTACAGATACCCCCAGAGCAGCACGAAGATGCCGCAGACCACCACCGCGATGCGGGTCATCTTAATCTTGCTGCGATCGGTGATCCCCGGACGCAGAGGCACCACGATGTCGTTGACGAAAATCGAGCTCCAGCAAAGCAAGTAGCTGTCGAAAGTAGACATCATGGCGGCCAGAGCCGCCGCCGTCATCAGGCCGCGGACCCCGGCGGGCAGGATGTGGGCCAGAAAGGCCGGCATCGCCGCCGCCGTGTCCAGTTCTCCTCCCTCAGTGGGAAAGGGAATGGTCGGCTCGAACTGGAAGTAGGCGAAGGCACAGATCCCCCACATCATCGGCAGCAGGGCGCGTCCCAGAAAGGAAAAGCCGATGAAGCCGTACATCTTGCGCGTCGTCTCGCTGTCGGTGGTCGATAGGGCGCGCGACAGGGCCGGCGGCCACATCCCCGAAAAGATCGCGCCGATGGAGATCCATACCACAAACGCCCAGCCCAGATCCGGATTGACGAACGGATCGAAACCGCCATCGCCGTACTGCGTCTGCACCGTATCGACGACCCGCTCGTAGCCCACGTGGGTGACGGCGAAATAGGTGCCCAGCACCACGCTGGTGAAGAGGATGATGAACTGGATATAGTCGGTGAGCACCACCGAAACCATGCCGCCCACCACCGTATAAGCCAGAACCAGCAACAACAGACCGACCATGACGTAGGTCAGCTGGTCTGGAGAAAAGCCGACCATGTAGAGCAGGAACTTGGCCCCCATGACCAGGAACATGCCCATGTTCATCATGCCGGCGACGAAGGTGATCACCGCGGCGACGATCTGGGTGGAGCGGTTGTAGCGCAGGCCGAAAAACTCGGCGATAGTGTGACAGCGCAGACGCCGCAGCCCCTTGATGATGAAACCGGTCTTGCCGACAAAGACGAACCCGACCAGTGACACGACGCCGACGGTAAAGGCGGCAAAACCGCTGGCGTACCCCTGCTGCGAAAAATACATGAGCGTGACCAGGCCCAGCTCCGTCGCCCCCATGGTCGCCATCGCCAGATACAGCTTGAGATTGCGACCCGCCAGCAGGAATGAGTCGTAGTCGCTGATAAAGCGCCGGGTCAAAAATGCCACGCCGGTGGTCAAAGAGATAAAGGCGATGACAATGATCCAATCGAACGCATTAAAGTTCACAATATCTCCTCCGCATTGGCCACGTCCGAAGCCTCCGCACGGGTCGGCCGGGGATGCTCTATCATCGACTCGAGCATCTGCGTCGCCGTAATCACCGGCACCCTCGCCCGGGCCGCCCGCCGGATGATCGTCTTCTGCACGAACGGCACCCGCTCCGGCGACATCTCCACCCCCAGATCCCCCCGCGCCACCATCACCCGGGCGTGGTCCTCGCGGCTGCCGTGGGAAAAATTGAGGCGGGCAATATCCATGCCCGCCTCGATAAGTGCTCTCAGACAGTCCGGCGAACTGGTCGCCGGACCGATGGTGCAGATGATTTTAACCCGCCGCTCTTCCATGGTCGGCTCCGTCGCTGGTTCACAACTTGGCGATGCGCTCCATCGCCTCGTGAATCTTGTCCCGCTGATTGAAAGCCGACAGCCGGAAATACCCCTCCCCGGCCGCGCCGAAACCGGCGCCCGGCGTGCCGACCACGTGCGCCTTGTCGAGCAGCCGGTCGAAAAAGCTCCAGCTGTCCTCCCCCTCCGGCGTCCGCAGCCACAGATAGGGCGCATTGACCCCGCCGTAGACCTCAATTCCCTGGGTCGTCAACTGCTCGCGCATGATGGCGGCGTTTTCCAGATAAAAACCGATCAGTTCGCGAATCGCCTGTGCCCCCTCCGGCGAATACGCCGCCGCCGCGCCGCACTGTACCGGATAGGCGACGCCGTTGAACTTGGTCGAGTGCCGCCGCAGCCACAGCCGGTGGAAATCCACTTCCTCGCCGCTGCCGGTGTACCCCTTCAACTCGTGCGGCACCACCGTGTATCCACAGCGAATGCCGGTGAAGCCGGCGTTCTTGGAAAAGCTGCGGAACTCGATCGCCACCTCGCGCGCCCCCTTGATCTCGTAGATCGAGTGCGGAATCCCCTCCTCGGTGATATACCCCTCGTACGCCGCATCGAACAGGATCACCGCCTTTTCCCGGCGGGCGTATTCCACCCACTGGGCCAGTATCTGACCGTTCATCACCGCTCCGGTCGGATTATTGGGCGAGCAGAGATAGATGATATCCACGTGCTCTTCGGGCAGCGGCGGATTGAAGTCGCTCTCAGCCACACAGGGCAAATAGACCATCTTCCCGTACCGCCCCGCCTCGTCCGCCTCGCCAGTGCGACCCGCCATCACGTTACTGTCGCAGTAGACCGGATACACCGGGTCGGTCAGCGCCACCACGTTGTCGATGCCGAAGATCTCCTGGATATTTCCCGAGTCGCACTTCGCCCCGTCCGATACGAAGATCTCGTCCATCGCCACCTCGACGCCGCGCGGGACAAAGTCCCCTGCGATGATCGCCTCTCGCAGAAGCTCCTCCCCCTGCTCGGGGGGGTACCCGTGGAACGACTCGTCGTGCGCCTGCTCCTCCGCCCCTTCCTTCATCGCCTCGATGATCGGGCGGGGAATCCCCTTCACCACATCGCCGATCCCCAGACGGATGATCGGCGCCTCCGGGTGCGCTGCGGCATAGGCGTTGATCCGTCGGGCGATCTCGGGGAAGAGATAGCCCGCTTTCAGCTTCAGGTAGTGCTCGTTGATAAGTGCCATAATGCTTGCTTTCTTCCTGTTTTCGCCCCTCGCTGCAAAATCTAAAGTTCTGCTCCTCCGGGCCTACTGGATAACGCCCGCGCGAATCTTTAGCTTTCTGGGTGAAGAGGCATCCTGTTGGCAGTAATGCAGCGCAGACAATCTAAGGCAGCGCCGCTATAATTTCAAGCACTCCACTCGAGAGAGGAAAATCATGGATATCAGCTTTATGACCAGCGCCGGCGACGGCGCCTGGAGCCTGGAGGAATGCGCCCGCTGGGCGGCCGACCACGACTTCGACTGCGTGCGCCTGGCCGACCGGGGCGTGCTCGACTCGGAACGCATCCTCACCGAGGGGCCGGACGAAGTGAAGGAGACCCTGGCCGCCCACGATCTCTACCTGGCCTGCGTCACCGCACACTGCAATCTGTTGGATGACGAAGAAGAGGTCCGCATGGCCGAACAGGCCCGCTTGATCCGCGCCATCGAATCCGCCCGCGCCCTCGACTGCCCGGTAGTGATCACCGGCAGCGGCGCCCCTGTCAGAAACGGCCAGTTCTACGGCATGTTCTCCTCCAATCCGGGCAATCCCACCGACCGCTGCGACGAACTGGTCGAGCGCTTCCGCGAGATGTTCACCCCGGTGGTCAAAGTGGCCGAAGAAAAGGATATCAAGATCGCCCTCGACGTGGCCGTGCGCATGGGCAACATCGGCTGCAACCCCGAGATGTGGGAAAAAATCCTCGACGCTGTCCCCTCCGATCACCTGGGACTGTCGTGCGATCCTTCCCATTGGATCTGGATGATGATCATGCCGGCCGAGGACGCAATCCGCGACTTCGCCGGCAAGTGGTACTTCGCCGACGTCAAGGATGCCGAGATCAGCGAGCGCATGCTCTATCGCCAGGGAATCATCGGCAACTGGTGGTGGCAGTACCGAGTGCCCGGTCGCGGTCAGCTCAACTGGGGTACCGTCATCGGCTCCCTGCTCGAATCCGGCTACGACTACGTCCTCTGCGTCGAAAACGAGGACCGCGGCATGCCCGGCCTGGAGGGTTTTGCCTACGGCTGCCGCCATCTGCGCCAGTTCCTGCCGCCAAAGGGAACGGAATACGTCCGGCCCTCCCAGCACTGGAAGACCAGCGGTTGGGAGCAGCGCCAGAAGTGAGCCCAGCGACGTCGAAAAGCATCGGGGCGGAGTCCGACTTCACGGACTCCGCCCTTGGCGTTTCTCGGGAATCATGGTTAGTTTATTTTTTCGTTTGAAACTGACCATGATAGACACGATAAGTCACTCTACACCTTTTATTTACTCAAAATCGCAGGGGAGCACGCCTCCATGACAACCGCAAACACACCCGACTCCAATGGTGAGGGGAACACGCCTCCTACTCCTTCTCTGGACTTCATCCGCGCCGAAGTCATCAAAGACCGGGAGGAAGCCCGTTACCAATCCGTCGTCACGCGCTTCCCACCGGAACCGAATGGCTACCTGCATCTGGGCCACGCCAAGGCGATCTGCATCGACTTCGGCATTGCCCAGGACTTCGAGGGACACACCAACCTGCGCTTCGACGACACCAACCCGACCCGGGAGGAGCAGGAGTACGTCGACGCCATCAAAGAGGACGTGCGCTGGCTCGGTTTCGACTGGGGCGAGCGCGAATACTACGCCTCCGACTACTTCGACCAGCTCTACACATGGGCGGTCCAACTGATCGAAAAAGGCCTCGCCTACGTCGACGATCAGACACCCGATCAAATCCGCGAAAACCGGGGCAGTCTCACCGAACCGGGCAAGGAAAGCCCGCACCGGAATCGCCCGGCCGAGGAGAGCCTTGACCTGTTCGAGCGTATGAAAAACGGCGAGTTCCCCGACGGCTCGCGCGTGCTGCGCGCCAAAATCGACATGGCTTCTCCCAACATCAACATGCGCGACCCGGTCATGTACCGCATTCTGCACGCCACCCACCACCGCACCGGCGACAACTGGTGCATCTATCCCATGTACGACTGGGCCCACGGACAGTCCGACTCGTTCGAGGGCGTCACCCACTCTCTGTGCGACCTGGACTTCGAAAACCACCGTCCGCTCTACGACTGGTACATCGAGCAACTCGGCATCTTTCCCTCGCGCCAGATCGAATTCGCCCGCGGCAACATCACTTATATGATCACGGCCAAGCGTCGGCTGCGCGAACTCATCGAAAAGGGCTACATCAGCGGTTGGGATGACCCGCGCATGCCCACCCTGCGCGGCCTGCGACGACGCGGCTACACCCCCGAATCGATCCGCCAGTTCTGGAAGGACGTCGGCATCGCCAAACGGGAGAACAACATCGACATCGCCAAACTCGAAAGCTGTCTGCGCGACCACCTCAACAAGATCGCCCCCCGCGTCATGGGCGTCCTCAACCCCCTCAAGGTCGTCATCGAAAATTATCCCGAAGGCCAGAGCGAGGAGTTGGAGGCGATCAACAATCCCGAGGATCCGGACGCCGGCAGTCGCCAGGTTCCCTTCGCGCGCGAGCTCTACATCGAGCGCGACGACTTTATGGAGGATCCGCCGCGCAAGTTCTTCCGTCTGTCCCCCGGTCGCGAAGTCCGTCTGCGCTACGCCTACTTCATCACCTGCACCGAAGTGGTCAAAGACGACTCCGGCGAGATCGTCGAGCTCCGCTGTACCTACGACCCGGCCACCCGCGGCGGCGACGCCCCGGACGGTCGCAAGGTAAAGGCCACCCTCCACTGGGTTTCGGCCGCCCATGCCCTGGAAGCCGAAGTGCGTCTCTACGATCGCCTGTTCACCGCCGAAGATCCGACTGAAGAGTCGGAAGGCGGCAGTTGGCTCGACAACGTCAACTCCGACTCCCTCCAGGTGCTGCCGACCTGCTATGTCGAACCGAGCCTGAAAGATGCGCAGCCGGGCACCCGCTGTCAGTTCGAACGGCTGGGCTACTTCTGCGTCGACCCTGATTCCACTGGCGACCATCCCGTCTTCAATCGCACCGTCACCCTGCGCGACTCTTGGGCCAGAATGCAAAAGCAAAAGCAGCGCTGAACGGCGATCCGCGAGTAGTTTTCAAAAATCCCGAGCCTCTGGGAAAGAGCGTCTCAGACGCTGAGATGCTTTCAAGAAAAAACCGGCGTATCCCGATGCTCCAATATAGGGCATCGGGATACGCTCGAGCATCGCTCCCCGAGGAAGCTCCTCCATCATCTGCCGTGGGTTCCCCTATCCAATTGAGTCTTTGAGAAATGGAAGACGCAGACAGGACCAGAGCTCAGCTCATCGAAGAAATAGACGCACTGCGTCGGCAGGTCGCCGAACAAAGCGCGCCGGAAACCGACCCGGAGAGGCTCAAACGCCAGGAACTCGAACGGCGCAATGAGGAACTCCAGTTCGAACTGGTGACGCGTAGAAGAGCGGATGAGGAGAGAACAGAACGAGAACGACGTGCACAGTTGCAACAGGCGGCGACCGTCGAACTCGTGGGCAATGAGTCCCTGGCCTCGGGGAATGCGCTGGAGGCTTTCCGCATGCTCACTCGCATAGCATCCAGGGGACTGGCGGTCGAGCGGGTGAGCATATGGCTGCTCTGCGAAGACGGAAAGGAACTGCTCTGCGAAGATCTGTTCGAAGCCAGCCGCGATGAACATACACGCGGTCTCGTTCTGCGATCCGCCGATTATCCCAGCTATTTCGCCGCTATCCACGGCGCCAGTCGGGTGAGTGCCGAGGACGCACGCACGGATCCCCGCACCTGCGAATTCACAAATGGCTACCTCATCCCCCTGGGGATCACCTCCATGATGGATTCGGGTATCTTCGTCGCCGGCGAACTCTTAGGCGTCGTCTGCTTCGAGCATACGGGAAAAAAACGAGAATGGCAGACTGACGAAGAATCCTTTGCGGGAATGATCTCCGCCGTTACCTCCCAGGTAATCACTACCTCCGGCCGCAAGCAGGCCGAAGACGCGCTGCGTGAGAGTGAAGCGCGGCTCCATGCGGTCATCGAAAGCTTGCCCTTTGATCTATGGGGCACCGATGTAGACGGTCGCTACGTCCTGCAAAATTCCATCAGCAGAGAGCGCTGGGGAGACACCCTCGGTAAACTCCCTGAAGATCTCGGTGTGGACGAAAGATCCCTCTCCTTGTGGCAAGAAAACACACGCCGAGTTCTCGAGGGAGAAGTAATCAGCGGGGAAGTGGAATACGATCTTGAAAAACCCCGAGGGGTTTACACCTATACCATTGCCCCTATCCGGAAGGGGACAGACATAACCGGCACAGTGGGAATCAATCTGGATATCACCGAGCGCAAACAGGCGGAGCAGCGCGTGCTGGCGGAGCAAAAAGATAGAGAGGCCTTTTCGCGCATCCGCGAGCAGCTGTGGAGCATGGAGAATGAAATCGATCTCGACGACCTGATGGAGGCGATGGGCGAGAGTCTCAGGGCAATGGACGTTCCATACAGGTATTTTGGAGTCAATGTCATCACTCCCGAAGGGGATGTCCTGGCATACAGCATGGACTGGGAAGGGAAATGGTATTCGCGGAAAAGACCCGTCGGCAAGGAGATAGTTCTCGACATATTCGAAAAAGGGGAAGTGGCCTATAGGAGGAATCTCGAAGAAGAGGATGTATACCACGAACTGACGAAAGCCGGAATTCTGCGCAGTGTGGTCGACGTTCCCTTCTCTCATGGCACAGTCGCTGTCAGCAGTAAAAAGCCCGACGCCTTCTCTACTTACGATCTGCAGATATTGAGCGAAATAGCGAAGGTTCTATCCGAAACCTTCGTCCGGCTGGATGACATGAGAAAACTCAAAGAGAGCGAGGAGAGATTCCGCTCTCTCTTCCAGGCGATGAATGAAGGAGTATGTCTGCAGGAGGCCGTACACGACCCTTCCGGAAAGGTCGTCGACTTCAGAATTCTGGACATCAACCCGCAGTTTGGGAACATACTGGGGCTGCCGCAAACAGCTATTCTCGGCAAGCTGGTCTCTGAAGTGTGCGGTTCCGGAGATCCCCCGTATCAAGACATTTATGCAGAAGTAGCGGAAACGGGAAAACCCAGCCAATTCGAAACCCATTTATCGACGGTAGGCAAGCATTTCTCGATATCTGTCTTCTCTCCGGAAAGAGACAAGCTCGCCACTGTATTCGAAGACATTACCGAACGCAGGCGGATGGAAGAGGGTATCCGCAGAGCCCACAATCTGGAATCGCTCGGTCTCCTCGCCGGCGGTATAGCCCACGATTTCAATAATATTCTCACGGGTATAACCGGCAATCTAAGCCTGCTGATGGGATTGCTCGATCCGGACAGTGAAGAACGCGAAATCACGGCCGAGGCTCAGCAAGCGGCGACGAAAACCAAAGCACTCACGCACCAGTTGATGACGTTCGCCAAAGGGGGAGAGCCGGTTAAGGAGAACGCTTCGATTGAAGCACTGCTCAAAGAGACGACCGAGTTGACGCTGCGCGGCTCGAGGACCCGACCGCTGTACGACCTACCCGAAGATCTTCCATCGGTGAAAATCGATACCGGTCAGATCGGCCAGGTGATCCAGAACCTGGTGCTCAATGCAGACCAGGCGATGCCGGTTGGAGGAGTTTTGAAACTGTCCGCAGAAGAGATCGACGTATCTGAAAAAGATCCCCTGCCGCTGGAGGCGGGATTATACGTAAAAGTATCGGTAGAAGATCAGGGGATCGGCATACCGGCGAACCTGCTGAACCAGGTATTCGACCCGTATTTCAGCACGAAATCCCAGGGCCACGGCCTGGGTCTGTCGATCGTCCATTCCGTCATCCAGCGCCACAAAGGGCACATCACCATCCATTCGACACGAGGGGCGGGAACGACATTCGAGTTCTACCTGCCGGTTTCGCCAACCCAGGCGGTTCCCGTAGTTGAGGAAAAGCGAAAAATAGCGACCGGCACTGGATCGATTCTGCTGATGGACGACGAGGAGATCATCCAAAAAACCATGGGCAGGATGCTCCGGACACTCGGTTACGAGGTAGTGAGCGCCTACAATGGCAATGAGGCGCTGCCGGCGTATCGCGCTGCCCTGGATCGGGGCACCCCCTTCGATATCGTCATCATGGATCTGACGATCCCGGGAACTATGGGCGGTAAAGAAGCCGTCGGTCAGTTGCTCGAAATAGACCCCGAAGCACGCGTCTTGGTTTCCAGCGGTTATTCAAACGACCCGGTCATGGCAAACTACGCAGCCTACGGTTTCTGTGGCAGACTCTCCAAACCGGTGGGAATGGAGGAGTTGGCAGACACGGTCGAGAGAGTATTGGCAAAAAAAGAGGGGGCGGAGGCTTCAAAATAGCTCGCAGTATTACCGCTCTTCCCACCTTCCAGATTCCGCGTCCACCCGCTGCTGGATCGCCACATCCTCCTCCAGTTCGGCAACGCTGCACATGCCGATGGTGACCGCGTGCGCCCACGGGCAGCCGAAGACGTAGCTCAGGGCGCGATCGACCTGCTCGTGGGTGAGCGGACTGAGCGATCCGGCGCGAACCAGCTCGTCCCGGTCGTCGAACACCCGTCCGCGCGCCAGCGACTTCATCACGTACACGCCGCGCCCCTGTTCGCACAGAACGCGCATCGCCTCCTGCATCTCCTGGGGTGTGCCCGAGCGCTTCATCACCTTACCGGTGACGTTCAGCGTCACCAGCAGCAACTCCAGCTCCGGAATCCGGGCCGCCTCGCGCGCCAGCGTTACCGTGTGCGTCGATATCCCCACGTGGCGCGCCAGCCCCTGCTCCTTCGCCTTCAGGCAGCCATCCAGCGCCGGGCGAAACTTCTCCCAATCCTCCAGCGTGTTCAGTCCGTGGATCAGAAAGGCATCCAGATAGTCGGTTCCCAGCCCCTCCAGCGACTCCTCGGCGTGGCGGAATGCCCCTTCCGGCGTCGGATCGTAGGTCTTGGCGGCCACCACCATCTGACTGCGGTCCACCTCTGTGAGCCATTCGCGCACCCCTTCCCACGAGCGCCCCGAACCGCCGTCCGGCTTCGTGTAGGAATAGGAGTAGTCGGCGTCCACGAAGTTGACCCCCAGTTCCCCCGCCCGCCGCAGTATCGGCAGCAGTTCGGCAGGCGGCAGCGTGATGTCGGTACCCACCGAGACGCGACTCACGCGCAGCCCGGTATTCCCCATAGTGGCGTAGTGCATAATCCAGTTCTCCCCGATCTATCGATCCTTTGAACTCTGTCCGATTCCCATTTTGCGCTTTCGCCGGATTATCCGCAATCGCGCCCATTCTCTGGTCGTCTGCAAGAAGCCGCCGGATGTCTGAATATCCCGCCGACCGGGGGCCCTACCCCGTCCTGTCCGGCAACTCAGCACTCTCGCGTATCTCCCCGGCCCGTTCGAAAAGTTTCCGCAGCCGCTCGGCAGTGCTGCGCCGCGCCTCCTCTGCGCGCACTTCCACGAACAGCGGCGCCCGCGCAATCTGCTTCCGCGACCAGGCGTGCAGAAACCCGGCGTAGGATATCCGCCGGCCGAACAGACTGCCAATCTCCAGGTGATTAGCCAGCTTCCCGGTCTCCGGATGGGCGCCGACCTGGTGGATGTGATACCCTGTAATCCGGCGCCCCAGCCGGGCGTACCAGTCGCCCAGCGGCTGCATATTGTCCAGCGGTCCCCCGTTGTTGCGCGCGTGCCCCACGTCCAGATGAGCTCCGATACGCCCCTGCGGCATCCGCTTCTCCAGCGCGTCGATCCAGCGCAGATACTCGTCGATAGTCGTCGCGAACTTCAGCTCCGGATCGTCCACCGGCGTCCCCGGTCCATTGTGCAGATTCTCGATGGAAAGGCGGACTCCGGCGCGCACTGGAGCCTCGAAGACACGTGCGTAGAGCTCCGCGAACTCCTCATAAAGCGTTGTCGCCCCTCCTTCGCCTTCCATCAGAGACGCCGCGACGCGGGGCACGTGCATGGTGACACTGTCCACCCCCGCCTCCAGCGCCCGTTCCAGATGGGCGCGCAGCTCCGCTTCGCCGTCGATCACACCCCTCTCTGAATTCCACGTCAAATTCGACAGATGGTAGGAGAGAAAAATCGGACTCCGATCCCGCAGCCGCCCGAGACCCTCAGCCAGCCCCTGCCGCGAAAATTCCAGATCCCGTGGACGCAGCTCCAAGCACGACAACCCGCTGGCCAGCGTCTCCTCGGCCGCCTCGATCGGACACCCGTGGATCGACCAGCCCACCGGTGACGCGTCGACCGGCAGATCGGCGGGAAGGAGTTCCACCGCGAACTGCCAGGGACGGAACTCCTCCATCCACATTCCCTTCTCGACGCTGGTCAGAAAATTGATCCCGGGTAGATCGCCGATCGCCTTGTCCGGATCCAATCCCCGCGTGATGACTTCTGTCCAGCCGTTATCTCTCCGCACCTCGTTGACGTGCGTGTGCCCGGCGGCCAGCAGTTCCACCGACTGCCGCTCCATCCACTCCCGCAGCCACTTCCGGCTCTCCTCCTCCAAGCGGTTCAGCGGAAAATGAGTGACGACGATGCAACGCTGCGCCTCCGGATGATCCGCGACGCAGCGCTCCAGCCATTTCCGTTCATCCTCCGGCAACCTTCCCGTTGAAGTGTCGGGGAAAATCGCCAGCAGATCTCCCGTTACAGCCACCCGCCGCTCCTGCGCACACAGCTCCGCCAGCAGTTCCATTCCCTCCGGAGAGCGCAGCTCGGCGTTCCCCGGCGTAAAAAAGACCGGCACCTCCACCTTCCGCAGCTCCTCCAGAAAGAGGGCCGCGGACCGGCCGGTGCCGTAGGTCGTCACGTCGCCGGCCACCGCCAGAAAATCCGGCCGCTCCCGGTTGACCAGTTCGACCGCCCACTGCAGCGCGCAATGGGCGGAGGTCATCGACAGATCCGACAGATGCAAATCGGCCAGCAGGGCAAAGCGATGTCCATTCATACTCAGACCCCGCGCACCAGCGGATGCAGATTCTCCCTCGTCAGACCTAGCTGGTGGACGAACGGCTCCAGCCCACATACCCGCCCCACCCCCTCCAGGCTGTGCGTATCGCTGGCGAAATGGAACAGACAGCCCGCCTCCAGCGCCAGACCGTAGATGCGCAAAAAACTCTCGTCGTGCATCCCCTCGCGCTCTCCGCCACCGAGAGACGGAAAGGCACCCGTGGTAATTTCAATCGACACCCCGAGTTCCGCCGCTCTGCCGAACAGGTCGCCGAATTCCGCATCCTCGATCTGCCCGAGAATCTCGTCCGTCCGCTCCGGGAAAACGCACGGCAAAAAGGGATGGGCGATCCCCGTGGCCACCTCCAGTTCAATCGCCTCCGCAAATCGCTTCTGCAACAACTCGGCGATCTCCTTTGAACCAGTTACTTCCGCGGGGCAGACGAAATCCTCCATGTGAAAATGGCTGTGCGGCACCAGCACGAAGTCGAGCTGCGCGGCCACCTCCGGCGAGATTCCCACCCTGCCGTTCCCCACGTACTCCGTCTCGCAGCCGACCAATACCCGCACTCCGCCACTATCTTCCGGAAGCTGGGCGCGAATCTGCGAAATGTGATCGAAATCCTGCGGCCGATACCAGTTCGATGCTCCGGGGACGGCTGCATCCCACAGGTGATCGGCAAAGCCGACTGTCTTCACCCCCGCCACCGCCGCTGCCGCCAGCATTCGTTCCGGCACCGCCTCAGAGTCTCCGCTGCAGCTCGACAGGAAGGTGTGTACATGAATATCGTGATCGACGAAAATTTCTTCAGTCATCTAAGCCCCTTCTTCCACTTTTGGATACAGTCGCACGTCGCCGAAAACCGGAACCCGCTCCGGCGTTGCGGTTCAAATACCTCCTGCGGATCTCCACTGCGGAGGAGATCCGTCATACTATGCGGATATTCAGCCTGAATGGCCCCGCTGCTTCCACTTCTTCTCCAGCTTCCCCCCCTTCTTCTTCGACAACCCCCCCAGCACGTTCATCCCGTCCAACAGCCGCATCCGCGTCAGATCGATCCCCAGCAGCGCTACCGATTCGAACAGGGGTGGCCCCACTCGCTCACCTGTCACCGCCACGATCATCGGCACCGTGACATCGCGCACCGACCACTCCCAGAACTCCGCCACCCCTCGAATGGTCGCTTCCACCGACTCCTCGTTCCACGGCAGCGCCTCTTCCAGCGCCCAAATCACCGTCTGTAGCATCTCCACGACCTCCCCCTCCTCCCGCTTCTTGGGCACCAGATCTTCCGCCTTCGGTTCCACCTTGCGCGCAAAGAAAAACGCCACCTTCGGCAGAAAATCGCCCAGTGTCTCCATCCGCTCCTGCAGCAGCGGAATCATCTCGCCGATGTACTCGTCGTTGAGCAGCCAGCCCCGCAAATCCGCCAACAATTGCTCCGATGTCCGCTCTTCGCGCACGTACCGCCCGTTGAGCCAGTTCAGCTTCTCTATATCGAAGATCGAACCACCCAGATTGATCCTATCCGGATCAAAGCTTTCGGCCAGTTGCTCGAAGGAGAACTTCTCCTCCTCCCCGTTCAGCGGTGGGTACGCCATCAACGCCAGATAGTTGAGCAGCCCTTCCGGCAGGTATCCCGCCCGACGATAGTATTCGATCGAGGTCGGATTGCGCCGCTTGGACATCTTGCCGCCGTCCGGGTTGAGCAACAGCGGCAGGTGAATGTGTTCAGGTGGCTCCCAGCCGAAGAATTCGTAGAGCAGCAGGTGCTTGGGGGTCGAAGGGATCCATTCCTCTCCGCGGATGATGTGACTGACGCGCATCTCGTGATCGTCCACTACCACCGCCAGATGGTAGGTCGGAAAGCCATCCGATTTCATCAGCACCTGATCGTCCGTCTGGACGTAGTCGAACTCGATCTCGCCGCGCAGCCGGTCGCGGACCACGCACTTCCCCTCCGGCACCTTCATGCGAATCACGTGCGGCAACCCCTGCGCCAGCTTTTCCTCCACCTCCGCAGCCGGCAGCTCTCGGCAATGGCCGTCGTATCCCTGCCGTCCTTTGTTGCGCATCTGCTCCGCCCGCAGTTCATTCAGGCGCTCGGGGGTGCAGAAGCAGTGGTATGCCTGTCCTCTCTCCACCAGTTCCCCGGCATACCGCTGGTAGATATCCAGTCTCTCGCTCTGCCGGTAAGGGCCGTAAGGACCGCCGATATCCGGTCCTTCATCCCAGTCCAGCCCGAGCCAGCGCAGCGCCTGGATCAGTTGCTCCTCGTATTCGCGTCGGGAGCGACTCTGGTCGGTATCTTCGATGCGGAGGATGAACTGCCCCCCGTATTTTTTGACAAAAAGTCGGTCGAACAGCGCCTGGTAGGCGGTGCCCACGTGAGTCGGGCCGGTCGGCGAGGGGGCGATGCGCACGCGAACTTCGGACATAGCACTCTTCCAGTTGAGAATTGAATTCAGCGTCGTCGGAAAAACGACTTTCTACAGGTCAAACCGCCTGTATTGGCATTTCCCGACGTCTCTTTTGCAATCTTGGGTGCAACAGGTGGAAATTTCACTGCCGGATGCCGGCGGTGGACAAGAAAAAATAACCCCTGCCGACCATTGCGCAATCCGCCCGCCGTCGGGACCATTGCCTAATCTTTATATATACCTATTTTTCACATACATATCCCAACGTGGGATAATGTACCGTATCACTTTATTCAAGAAGGAATTATGAAGTTTACCGACTTCGATCTGCAGCCCAACATCCTTCGCGCCCTCGAGGACATGAAATACGAGGACCTGACTCCCATCCAGGAGCAGACCATCCCTCATATTCTGGCCGGCAAGGACGTGATGGGATTGGCCGAGACCGGCTCCGGCAAAACCGGCGCCTGCGCCATCCCGCTGGTGCAGCGGATCGACCCCGAACTCAGAGAAATTCAGGTCCTCGTCCTGGTCCCCACCCGCGAACTGGCCCTCCAGTACGTCCAGGAAGTCGACACCATCGCCAAGCAGACCGGCGTCGCTCCCTTCGCCGTCTTCGGCGGTTTCGACATAGATATCCAGAAAGCCAAGCTGCGCCACGGAGTCCACATCCTGGTCGCCACCCCGGGTCGCCTGATCGACCTGGTCTGGAACGCCCGCCTCGACCTCAGCCACGTGCGCACCGCAGTTCTCGATGAAGCGGACGAAATGCTCAAAATGGGCTTTATCGAGGACGTCGATTTCATCATGTCCTGCATGATCCAGGAGCACCAGACCCTGCTCTTTTCGGCCACTATGCCGTCCGAGATCGAGCGCCTGACCAAAGCGTATCTAACGGAACCGGAGCGCATCCAGCTCAATAAAGATCAGATCGCTCCCCAGTCGCTCAATCACCATTTCCAGCGCGTTCCCCACCGCCAGCGCCAGAAAGCCTTGCTCGATTATATAGAGGGCAACGCCATCAAGCAGGCGATCCTCTTCTGCAACTCCCGCGACGGCGCCAGCGACCTGTTCAAGACGCTGCAGGGCCGCGTCCCATCCATAGAGTACATCCACGGTGGCCTCGATCAGAACAAGCGCACCTCTATCTTCAACCGCTTCCGTCAGATGAAGATCAAATACATGATCGCCACCGATGTGGCCGGCCGCGGCCTCGACTTCAGCCACGTCTCCCACATCATCAACTACGACTACCCCCGCAATGCCGAGATCTACACCCATCGTACCGGGCGCGCTGGACGCATGGGCCGCGAGGGCACGGCGATCACCTTCATCGGCGATCGCGATCTACACGAACTGAAGGGAATGTTCGGACTCAATCGCATCGAGCCGATCTGGGAAGGAGAAGAGCCTGATCTCTCCAAGATCAGCGGCCGAAGCCGCAGCGGTGGACGCGGTAGAGGGGGAGGAGGACGGGGAAACTCCGGCCAAAATCGGAGCGGTGGCGGCAACCGGCGCCGCAGGCCGCGTAGCAATCAGCGAAAGGCGCCGGCCAAAAGCTGACCCTTCTCATCCATCCGAATTTTATCTGCCGGTCTCCGCTCGGGGGCCGGTTTTTGGGTTCTGCCCGCCAGGTGATGAACTCCCGTATCCCACGCCCTCTCCAGATACTTGACAAGTGCACATTTGTTCACTATACTAAATGGCGGGGATTTCCTTATAATTAGCAGGTACCCTTCGCAGTCACTTCCCCTCTGCGAACATCGAAGCAGCCGGCGTCGGTTCTTTCTCTCCCTTTTCTCGGCCCTGCTCTTCCCCTGCAATTTTTCTATCCCCAATGCAGTATTGAAGGCCGGGAATATGTTCCCGGACCGGCAGTTGATTCTATAGTTTTCAGCCTAATTCTGAAATACCGCTGTGATCCGGATCTTCGCGAAACGCCCGAAAGTCCGTCGAGTCAGCAGATCAAAATCCGTCTATCTATCTCTACTTGAACCTCAATTACTTCGGGAGCCCATGAACAAAAACGGCAACGGCAAACCACAGAATGGCTCGCCCAAAAACGGCAAACCACAAAATGGCAAGTCGAACGGCAATTCCGCCCCCGTCTACGACGAGAGCAAGATAAAGACCCTAAGTTCACTCGAGCACATCCGCCTGCGCACCGGCATGTACATCGGCCGTCTGGGCGATGGCTCCGATCCGGACGACGGCATCTACATCCTCCTCAAGGAGGTGATCGACAACGCCGTCGACGAGTTCATCATGGGCCACGGAAAACAGGTGGACGTGACTATCGACGCCGACCGGGTCGCCGTGCGCGACTACGGCCGCGGCATCCCCCTGGGCAAGATCGTCGAATGCGTTTCGGTCATCAACACCGGTGCCAAATACAACGACGACGTCTTCCAGTTCAGCGTCGGCCTCAACGGCGTCGGCACCAAGGCGGTCAACGCCCTGTCCGCCCATTTTCGGGCGATTGCCTATCGCAACGGCCAGTACGCCGAAGCGATCTTCTCGCGCGGCCAGCTCGAATCGCAGACCAAAAAGGGCAAGGTCGCCGGCGAAACGGACGGCACCAACATCGAATTCCGGCCCGACGAGAATATATTCGGCGAATTCGCCTACAATTTCGAATACATCGAGAAGCGGTTGTGGAACTACGCCTGTCTCAACAGCGGCCTGCGCCTGGTGCTCAACGGCGAGCAAAAATTCGAGTCGAAGCACGGTCTTCTCGATCTGCTCCGCAGCGAGGTGAGCGACAACCTGGTCTACGAGCCGGCGTACTACAAATCCCAGTATCTCGAATTCGCCTTCACCCATATCCCCAGCTACGGCGAAGGCTACCGCTCCTTCGTCAACGGCCAGTACACCAGCGACGGCGGCACCCACCAGTCCGCCTTTCGCGAGGGACTGTTCAAAGGGGTCAACGAATTCTACAAAAAGAATTTTAACAGCGTCGACGTGCGCGACGGCATCTTCGGCGTGGTCGCCGTCAAGGTCAAGGAACCGGTCTTCGAATCCCAGACCAAAAACAAACTGGGCAACACCGACGTGCGCGGTTGGATCGTCAACGAGGTCCGCGAAGCGGTCGTCGACTTCCTGCACAAAAACCGGGAAGCAGCCCAAAAGCTCGAAGAGCGCATCGTCCACAACGAAAAACTGCGCAAAGAACTCAACGCAGTGAAAAAGGAAGCCAAGGAGGCGGCCCGCCGTATCGAGATCAAAATCCCCAATCTGAAGGATTGCAAGTACCACAAAGGGGATAAGAAGTTCGGCGAAGAGACTACCATCTTCATCGCCGAGGGCCAATCGGCCGGCGGCTCCATCATCTCCTCCCGCGATCCCAACACCCAGGCGATCTTCACCATCAAGGGGAAGCCGCAAAATACCTTCAACCGAGGTAAGGCCGACATCTACAAGAACGAAGAACTCTACAATCTGATGATGGCCCTGGGGATCGAGGAGGAGCACGAAAATCTGCGCTACAACCGCGTCGTCATCGCCACCGACGCCGATGTCGACGGTTTCCACATCCGCAACCTGCTGATGACCTTCTTCCTCAACTACTTCGAAGAGTTGGTCGTCGCCGGCCACGTCTACATCCTCGAGACCCCGCTCTTCCGCGTGCGCAACAAACAAGAGACCGTCTACTGCTACACCGAAAAAGAGCGGAACAGAGCCCTCAAGAGGATCAAGGCGCCCGAGATCACCCGCTTCAAGGGGCTGGGAGAGATCTCACCCAAGGAGTTCGGACAGTTCATCGGAGAAAATATCCGCCTGGTCAAGGTAAGCGTTCGCTCCATGTCCCAGGTTCCCGAAACCCTCACCTTCTACATGGGCAAGAACACCCCCGACCGCCGCGAATACATCATGGAGAATCTGGTCTGATGGCATACGTCGACAGCCTCTACCAACACAACTTCATCGAGTATGCCTCCTACGTCATCAAAGAGCGCGCCATTCCCCACGTCGATGACGGACTCAAGCCAGTGCAGCGCCGCATCCTGCACTCGATGAAGGAGATGGACGACGGCCGCTTCCACAAAGTGGCCAGCGTCGTCGGCCACGCCATGAAATACCACCCGCACGGCGACCAGTCGATCCCCTCCTCTCTGGTCGTTCTGGCCAACAAGGATCTCTTTATCGAAAAGCAGGGGAATTTCGGCAACATCTTCACCGGTGACGAGGCGGCCGCCCCGCGCTATATCGAGTGCCGACTCACCCCCCTGGCCAGAGAGGTGCTCTTCAACGCCGAACTCACCGAATTCCAGGATTCCTACGACGGCCGCAACAAAGAGCCGATCGTCTTCCCGGCTAAGATTCCGGTGCTCCTCGCCCAAGGGGCCGAAGGCATCGCCGTGGGCATGGCCACCCGCATCATGCCCCACAACCTCATCGAACTGCTCGAGGCCGAGGTTGCCTATCTGCAGGACCGCCCCTTCGAAATCCAGCCGGATTTCCCCACCGGCGGCCTGGCCGACATCTCCGACTACGAGGACGGCAACGGCAAGATCCTGGTGCGCGCTAAACTCGACACCTCCGATCCCAAGCGCATCGTCGTTCGCGAGATCCCCTACGGCACCACCACCGAAAGCCTGATCGCCTCCATCGAAGACGCTGCCCGCAAAAACAAACTCAAGATCTCCACTATCAGCGACTTCACCGCCGAAAAGGTCGAAATCGAGATCAAGCTCGCCCGCGGGACCTACACCGAGGACCTGGTCGACGCCCTCTATGCCTTCACCGACTGTGAGCTGTCGATCTCGGCCAACCTGATGCTCATCAACCCGGAGAGCAAACCCCAGGTGATGACCACCACCCAGGTCCTCCAGAACAGCGTCGACCGCCTGATCGACATCCTGGTCTCCGAACTCCGGGTCGAAGACGGTCATCTGCGCGATCGGCTACACGCCAAAAGTTTGGAGCAGGTCTTCATCGAAAACCGCATCTACAAGGCGATCGAGGAGCAGACTACCGCCAAAAAGGTGAGCCAGGCGGTGCGCGAGGGCCTGGTCCCGTTTTCTGTCCTGATCGAGCGCGAGGTGACCGACGACGATATCGACACCCTGCTCAAGATCCCAATCCGCCGCATCTCCCTCTACGACATCAACCGCGCCAAAAAGGAGATGAAAGAAATCCGGGGTCGCCTGCGCGAAATTGACGGCCATCTGGAGAACATCATTCCCTATGGCATAGAGTTCCTCGAAACCATCATCGAAAAATACCGCGACCAGTTTCCACGGCGCACCGAGATCATCTCCTTCGAAAAGGTCGACGTGCGCGAGGCGGCCAAGCGCGATCAGACCCTGCGCTACGATCGCAGTTCCGGCTACCTCGGCTACAAGGTCCCCACCGGCAGCGCCCTGTTCGAAGTCTCCCAGTACGACCGGGTACTGGTCATCCGCAAGGATGCCACCTACTCGGTGGACGACGTGCCCGACAAGCTCTTCGTCGGCAAGGGGATGCTCCACTGCGGCCTGGTGGACAAGGAACAAGTATTCAACGTCGTCTACAAAGACAAAAACGGCTACACCTACATCAAGCGCTGCTGCGTCGACAAGTTCATCCTCAACCGCACCTATTCCATGATGCCCGAAGGCAGCAAACTTATCAAGCTGACCACCGACTCCGAGCGCAAAGTCACCCTCGACTACAAGCCCAAACCGCGCCTGCGCGTGCTCAACGAGGAGTTTCCCATCTCCCAGTATCCGATCCGCGGCCTGCGCGCCGGCGGCATCCGCCTGAGCACCAAGGAATTTGAATCCTGTAAAGTCGTCTGAACCTGCCACGCTCGACGACGCAATGCGAAACGCCGGCCTCCGCAAATTTGGGAGACCGGCGTTTTGCATGTGACGCAATCTTTAACTCACCCCTTCGGCACCACGATCGCCCGTTCTCCGTACGGCACCGTGTCGATCTCCTCTTCATAAATTCGCTCCAGCACCTCCCTGTCCCACGGATTCTCCCCCTCCTCCAGCTCGTGGATGTGACCATCCTTCAAAAAGACAAAGTGATCTCCGTACAGAAAGGCGCTGTTCGGATCGTGCAGCACTGCCAGCACCGTCATCTCCCCGTCCACCAGCTCCCGCACCAGCCCGAGCAATTTCGCCTGGTTGATGAAATCCAGATGCGACGTCGGCTCGTCCAGCATGATGATCTCCGGCTCCTGGGCCAGTACTCGGGCGATCATCACCATCTGCTGCTCCCCGCCGGACAGCTCCGTAAAAGGCCTCCCTCGCAAATGCGCCATGCCCACGCGCTCGATCGCCCGGATCGCCTTCTCCTCGTCCTCCTTCTTCGGTGCCAGCGTCACGTAGCTGGCCCGGCCGGTCAACACCACATCTTCCACTGCGAAGGGAAAGACCGGCCGGTGGTGCTGTGGTAGGAAGCCGATGATCCGCGCCCGTTCGCCCGCGGAGAGCTTCTGCAGATCCCGCCCCATGACCGCGATCTTCCCCTGCTTCAGCTGCAGCATGCCGGCCAGAATGCGCAGCAGCGTCGATTTACCGCTGCCGTTGCGCCCCAGCAACACAGTGAACTCCCCCTCGCGAATCTGGAAACCGACGTTCTCCAGAATCGGCCGTTCCTCGTAGCTGAAGGAGAGCCCTTCGACTTCTATGGCCGCGTTTATACTTCCCATCCGATGCGCGCCTTCTTGAGCAAAAAGATGAAAAACGGACCGCCCAGCAGCGTGGTGAAAACGCCTACCGGAATCTCGAATGAGGCGACCGTTCGCGAACAGGTATCCACCGCCAGCAGAAACGCCCCGCCAAAGGTGAAGGAGGCGGGCAGCGTCTGCCGATTGTCCGGCCCCAGCATCATGCGCACCATGTGCGGCACCGCCAGGCCGATCAGACCGATCACCCCGGCCACCGCGATCGAGGCCGAGGCGGCCAGCGTCGCCGGCACCAGCACCAGCAACCGCTCCCGCTCCGGGTTCATGCCGACCGCTCGTGCCTCATCGTCCCCCAGCGCCAGCACGTTCATGCGCCAGCGGAGCAAAAAGAGCCAGACTATCCCAATCCCGATCCCGATCCCGGCCGACTCCAGCTTGTCCCAGCTGGCGTTGTGCAAATTCCCCATCGTCCAGTGGACAATCGTCTGCAGCTTGAACGGATCGGTCAAAAACTGAATCACCGTCAGCAGCGCCGTGAAGATCCCGGTGACGATTACCCCCGACAGAATGAGCGACACCACCGACACCGTTTTGCGCGACCTGCCCAAAAAGTAGCTCAACCCCACGGCGATGCCGCCGAACACAAACGCCGACAGCTGAATCGGCAGCCAGGCGACCGTCACCGCCAACGCCGCGCCGAACGCCGCGCCCGAAGAGAGTCCCAGTATATAAGGTGAAACCAGCGGATTGCGGAACAGCGCCTGCAGCGAGTTTCCCGCCGCCGCCAGCGAACCACCCACCAGAAAGGTCAGCGCCACCCTCGGCAAACGCACATCCCACAAAATCGTCTTGATCAGCTCTTCGTTCAGCTCCGGATCCGGCTGACCAAACAGCCAGCTGAGAATCTTCCCCATCCCCGCGCTGGCAGAAGGACCCAGCAACAGAGAGAGAACAAAGACCGGTAGCGGCAGGAAATACAGCACATAGCGCAGCAGATGCTTATTCAAGGCTTCACCCCTTCCTCCGCTTCCAGGCTGGGCAGCGTGGAGCCCAGCTTCCCGCCGTATAGCTTGCCGAGAAGATCGCTCCTCAGGCTCTCCAACTCCACCTTTTCAAACCGCTCGGGATGGCACCATCGGGCCACCATCTCCACGGAGAACAGATACTTCAGCGTCCAAAAATCGCAGGAGAACGGATCTGGAAATTCCCGCACCCGCCCGTTCTTGATCGCAGCAACTGACCGCCAACTCGGCAGCCGTTCCACATCGACCGGGTCCATCCGATCGTTGCACCACATAACGATTACCTCCGGATTCCAGACCAGAATGTTCTCCAGATTCGCCACCAGGTGCTCCTGCTCGATCCCGGCTGCCACGTTCACCCCACCGGCCAGCTCGATCAATTCCTGGACGGTGCTGTTCCGCCCCGAAGTCTCCAGCGTTCCCTGCGCCCACATAAAATAGACCCTGGGCTTCTTTACCCCACTGACGCCGCTCTTCTCTTTACCGACAATGCGCTCCCGAACCGTATCCAGCTCCTCCCGCACCATACGCACCAGTTCTTCCGCCCGTCCCTCAGTACCGGTCAGCTTCCCCAACGCCTCGATCTCCCGATGGATGTCCTCAAATCGCTCAATGAACACCCCATAAACCGGAATCCCCTTCTCCTCCATCGACTGGATCGACTCCTCCTGACCCGACCAGATAATCACCAGATCCGGCTGCAGCGCGACCACGCTCTCGATATTGACAAAATCCCAGTTCCCAGGAGTCGCCAGCGACTTGCTCCGAATCCGCTCGTCCATCGCCGCGTAGTAGGCAAAGACGCTCTCCTGATAGATATTGGTCGAAATCCCCACCAGCCGCTCTTCCGCCCCCAGCATGTACAGACCACTCAGCGCACTCTCGAGCAGACAGATAACCCGATCCGCCGGCTTCTCCAGAGTGATCTGCTTCCCCCTGAAGTCGGTGACGCTGATGGGCTCGGCAAATAAACCGCTGGGAGAGAGGAAAATCCCCCCTCCCAGCAGAATTACAACAACTGTCAGTAATCGCGATACTTCCATAATCAGCCCGCTCAGAACGAAACCATCAATCCACCAGTAGCCGAAAACCCGGGATCCTTGAAACCCCACGCCATCTCAAAGTCGTTATTCAACAGATTGTACGGCTCCAGGTAGGCGCGAATCTCCCGCCCATCCCTGTCCGCAAACCGCTTCTCGATCCGCGCAGTCACCAGTTCGTACCCGTCCAACTCGCCCGGATTCGCATTGGAGATGTTCTGTTTCATGCTGCTCAGCAGCTGCACGTTGGCGCTGGCCGTCAAATCACCCGGCAGAGCGAAATGGGCTCCCAGATTGACTACATTCTGCGGCACGAAGTTCATATCCGCGCCATCCTTGTCCGGATTCGGGTCGTCGTTCACCTCGGCCTGTGTGAAAGTGTAGTTGGCGTACCACTGCAGCCAGCCGGCCGGACTGTGCCTGACCTCCACCTCCAGACCAGTAGTTAGCGTCTTGCCGGCATTGATATCCTGCGACTGCGAAGCGGCCTCGGGCACCACGATCTGGGCAATCTGATCGTCGATGCTGATGAGAAAACCGCGCATTCCAAACGTCAATCCCTCCATGACAGCGTAGCTGGCACCCACGTCGAAACTCAGCCCCGACTCCGGATTCAGATCCGGATTCGGCAGGTGCCCCGACACATCGCTCCCCTTCTCACTGATCGGAATGGTGCCCCCCACAGACTTGAGCGACGGCGCCTTGAAGCTGGTACCCACATTCGAGAACAGCGACAGCCTGGAACTCTGATTGTAGCGCACCCCGGCGCTTCCCAGCAGCTTGGTCCACGATTCACTGTCATCCCCCGGCGCCGCCCCCTGCAATAAATCGATATCGTGCTGTATCTGATTGATGCGTCCCCCGACGCGGAAGACGAAGTCGTTCCACAGCTGTTCCTCCTGCACGTAGAGCCCCATGTGCATCGCTCGCGCATCGTTGCCCCGCAGCGCCCGGGCATCGTTCCCCAGCAGCAGTTGAGCAGCCTCTCCATAAGTCTCGTACCAGGCGACCTGATAGTCGACCCCCACGGTCAGCAGATCGTCGCCCGAATGCTGGTAAGAGAGCGACATATCCACCGGCAGGATGGTCTGCAGCACACCGTTGTCCTTTTCCCAGGCCAGCGATCCGGTTTCCACGTAAGTCTCGACCGCATCATCCCAATCCCGGTTGTACGTGTCGTCCTCCCAGGTGCGCACATAGTCGCGGTATCCCAGGCGCAGTTGTCCGATCAGTCCCTTCTGGATCGGTCGCACGTAGTGGGCATTGAGCGTAGTGTACTCGTGATCGAAGCCTCGATTCGGACGTCCGGCGTCGCCGACGTGCCAGGTCCGATGCGCATAAAAGGCGATGCGATGATCGACCGCCCCATCGACGAAATAGGTCCCCCGGGCGTACAGCTTCGTCTTCTCGTATCCCGGTTTGTCGATCATATTCAGCCACGAATCCTCAGTGCCGTAATCGGTGTAGTCCGAGTCCTCGTAGTGCGCCCCGGCAAACCAGTGAAAATTCCCCGCTGCCTGCTGGTGATACAGCCGCCCTCCGAGCGTATTGTAAGAGCCGAACGAAGTCGAAACCCGCGTGCGCTGCTCGACGATCCGCTCCCTGAGAATGAAATTGGCCGTGCCGGCCAGCGGCGACTGGTTGCCGGCGAAGTCCATGGCCAGATAGGTGGGATAGAGCACCGAGGCCGAACCCCGCTGATCCTCGATCCGCTCGAACGCCCACGGGTCCAAACTCTGCAGATCCACAAACGCGTCTATCGGCAGACCGTCGAGCATGTATCCCTTGTAGGTATGCGCGAGCCCTCCCGATGAACCCCAGTTGGCATCGTTGCGGGAGAGGACATTGGCGAAATTGCCCGGACTGTAGGACAGGATCTCCGCCAGATTGCCGTTGGCCAGAACCAAATCGTCGAACTCCGCCGCGGAAATGATCTCGATCTTCTGAGTCACATTCCCCGGCGTCTTCGGCACCTTGGAGCCGGTGATGGTCACCTCCTCCATCTCGTAGAGTCGGCCATCCTCCTGACCGTAGGCGCTACTTGCCGAACCGGTTAAGACAAGGGCCATTAGGACATGCAGCAACTTCTTCATAGCTAATTCTCCCCCGCTCGTGTAATTGAAAATGGTGATGGCGAGAAGTATGCGCCCCGCCATGATCGAGATTTTTGTTTTCATGAACTGTTCGAATATAGGGAAATCCTCCAATTCGAGCCCCATCCGAATAAGAGTTAGGACTCTGAAAAAATGATTCAAATTGACCTGATGTCCTATCCCCGTACCTTCTAAAAGAAGAAACTACTCATCTACGCATTATTATCAACCAAGGAACATCCATGAGCACAGCGCAAATGACCTGGGATCTGACCAGCTATTTTCCACAATTCGACGGGCCGGAGATGCAACAATTCAAATCCGACCTGCAGCGAGATATCGACGCCCTGCAGAAACGAGCCGCCTCTCTTTCAGATCTGACGTCGGAAAATGCCGAACCGTGGGAAGAGATCTTTCTGGCCTACGAAGACCTGATGGCCCGCATCTCCCATATCGGCTCCTACATCGGCTGCCTGTCCGCCGCCGATGCGCGCAACGAAGAGTACGCCCACGCAGAAGCGGACCTGTCCCGCATGGGAGCCGAAGCCGACAAACTCGAAGTCGAACTCCTGCGCGTGCTCAAGACTGCCACCGAAGAGACATTCACCACCTTTGCCGAACGCCCCGCTCTGAGCGAAGCTCACTACTTCCTCACCCGCATGCGCGAAGAAGCGCTCCGCTCCATGGATCCGGAAAAGGAGATCCTGGCCGCCGATCTGGGCGTCGACGGACTCAACGCCTGGGGGCGGCTCTACGACTCCCTCTCCGGCAAACTCGAATTCGAGATCGAATACCCCGACGGCAAACGCGAAACTCGACCCATGGCTCAGCGCCGCGCCCTCATGGAAGATCCCGACCGCCAGGTCCGGCGCGCCGCTTTCGAAGGAGGCAACGCCGCCTGGGAGCAGGTCGAAGATGTAGCCGCCGCCGCCCTCAACGCCATCTCCGGCACCCGCCTCACCCTCAATCGGCACCGCGGCGTCGACCACTTTCTCGACATCGCCCTCTTCCAATCCGCCATCAGCCGCCCGACTCTCGATGCCATGTTTACGGCAATCTTCGACCAGGCCGAACTCGCCCGTCGCATCCTTCGCCTGAAGGCGAAAATCATGAACACGAAAGGCGTCGCCTGGTATGACCTGGGCGCCCCACTCCCCCTTCCCGAGCGCGAAGAACTTCCCTGGGAAGAGGGCAAAGCGCTGGTCGAACGCGCCTTCAGTCGGGCCTATCCCGATCTCGGAGAATTTCTCGGCGAGACGTATGAGCGGCAGTGGATCGAAAGCGAGCCCCGATCCGGCAAACGGCCCGGCGCCTTCTGCACCGGCTCCCTCCTCACCCGCGAATCCAGGGTCTACATGACCTACAACGACACCATGGGCGACGTGCGCACCCTGGCGCACGAAGTCGGCCACGCCTTCCACAGCCGCGTCATGCACAATCTGCGCCCCTTTGCCCGCCGCTATCCCATGACCCTGGCCGAATCCGCCTCCACCTTCGGCGAGATGATCCTGACCGACGGTATCCTCGCCGATCCCGATCTCAGTCCCGCCCAGAAGGCCGGCGTGCTCGACATGGAAATCGGCCACGGCGCCGTGTATCTCCTCGATATTCCCGTGCGCTACGAATTCGAAAAACAGCTCTACGAAGAGCGCACCAACGGCGAACTGAGCGTCACCCAGCTCAAGGAGTTGATGGCCGCCACCCAGCGCCGCGTCTTCGGCGATGCGCTCGCAGAAGGAGGTGAAGACCCCTACTTCTGGGCCTCCAAACTCCACTTCTACATCACCGGCGTCACCTTCTACAACTTTCCCTACACCTTTGGCTTCCTGCTCAGTCGCGGACTCTTTGCCATGTTCGCCAAAGAGGGCGCCGACTTCCTCCCCCGCTACGAGGAATTCCTGCGCCTCACCGGCAGCGATACCGCCGAAAACGTCGCCCGCCGCACCATCGGCCGCGATCTGGAATCCCCCGACTTCTGGGTCGAAGCGATCCAAAGTCTGGAGCCTCCCCTCGCCCAGCTAGAAGAGTTGCTTCCCCGGGTATTGCCGGATTTCTCCAAGGAGGTGTAACGTGATCAGCGCAATCCGCCTCACCGCCGCCTGCATTCTTCTCCTCGCTTCCGGCAGCCCCTTGTCGGCCAGCGACAACCCCCCCGCTCCCGGTTTCGACACCGCCGGCTCCGATCCCCGGGCAATCGCCATTGCCGACGAGGTGATGACCCGCCTGGGAGGCCGCGACAGCTGGGACCAGACCCGCTATATCACCTGGCGCTTCTTCGGCAAACGCCGGCACCTATGGGACAAGTGGACCGGCCGCCTGCGCTACGAGAGCGACGATCTGACCGTGCTCATGAATCTCCACACCCGCCAGGGACGCGCCTGGCAATCCGGAAGTGAGATCGCCGACCCCGACACCCTGGCAGCCAGACTACAGCACGGGTACGAAGCCTGGATCAACGACGCCTACTGGCTGGTAATGCCCTACAAGCTCAAGGATTCCGGCGTCACCCTGAAATACGTCGGGGAAGGGGCAACCGAAGTGGGCGAGATGGCCGATGTTCTGGCCCTCACCTTCAAAGAGGTAGGCGTGACCCCACAGAACAAATACGAGGTCTGGGTCGACAAACAAACCCGACTGGTAGTCCAGTGGGTCTACTACCGCAACGCCTCGGATCCGGAGCCTCGAATGACCAAACCCTGGTCAAACTGGCAGCAGTACGGCAGCATCTGGCTCGCAGACGACCGGGGTGGAAGCAAGCACACCGAAATCGCGGTCTTTGACGAACTTCCAGACGGATTCTTCACCAGCCCGGAGCCGGTCGACCTGATGTCGATGATCCGCTGAACGGCGGAATTTTTCCAAAAGGATCAGATTTTTCTAAAGTCGAGGCAGGTCGGTGCCGATAGTACACGAATAACCGGTACTATACCCTTTATATCGACCATGCCTCTAGCCATAGACTCGCCAACACCCATAGCCGTCGCGCCGGCGGTCGCCCGCTCCTCCGTCGAACGGAAGCCTCTGTCCCCGACGGAAAACCGCGCCCCTGAAGGCTCACAGGCCTCCCGGGATTCGGTAGAGCTGACGCCGAGAGGCCGCCTGCTCGCCGAGGTCGACGCCCTCTTGCATCCCGCTGCCGCAGAGGATGGAGAGCAATACGCCTTCCCGCCGCTGCGAGCCGCGGGTGAAAATACCGAGGGGCAAAACGGAGAAACGCCGCTTCCTCCTCCTATAATAAAAGGCGAAGGACGGGAACAGACCGCTCCACTGCCGGCCGTGGCAGTCTCCGATACCCCCCGACAGAGCGCATCGCCGGAACAGTCCATCCCCCCCGCGCCACCGATCTCCGACGCCGTCCCCGACAGTTCTGATCCCATTCTTCCTCCACCTCCGGCACAACCCGTCCCTGCGCCGGCTCCCGAAATATCCGGGATGCCGGAAAAAAGCGCAGAAGGATCGGGCGTAGAGAGCGAGAAAGAGGGAACGGGGCAAGCAGGCCAGGAAGAGCTGAGCGAAGAGGAACAGCGCGAGGTCGAGCAGCTGAAGAATCGGGATCGCGAGGTCCGCGCCCACGAACAGGCCCATCTGGCCGCCGCCGGCTCCTACGCTCGGGGCGGTCCCCGCTACGATTACGAATCCGGTCCCGACAAAAAGCGCTACGCCGTCGGCGGCGAAGTGAGTATCGATACCTCTCCCGTACCCGGCGATCCGGAGGCGACCATCCGCAAGGCCCAGGTCGTCCGCCGCGCCGCCCAGGCCCCGGCCGAGCCCTCATCTCAGGATCGCCAGATAGCCGCCCAAGCCGGACGCATGGAAACCCAGGCCCGACAGGAACTCTCCCAGGAGCGCATGGAGGAGATGCGCGGGGGGGGCGAAGGGGGTGATCAAAGCGACACCAGCGGCAGTGAGAGGGCGACAGCGATCGAGCCATCTTCTGAAAAACGCACCTCCGAGGCGAGTTCCGGAAAGATTGACCTGGATGACTTCATCGGCAGCGGCGCCCCCCAGGGCTTCACAACTACCGAAGGAACTCCATCAAACGGAAGCAGCGCCGAATCCAGTTCCCCCTCCACATTCGCTCCAACCGATCGGAATGCAAACAGCGGAGGACTTCCCTCCATCGAAGCTCTACCCCGTACAGACGCTATCCCCAAACCCGCAACACCTTCTGCATCCGATCCCTCTCCGAAATCCGCTTTCAGCGGCAGCGCTACCCTCGATCCGGAGGAAATCCCCAAAGTGGATACCGGAGCGAGTATGGGCGGCATCGCCGTTCTGAAGAAGTTCAACGGCTACGCCTCCGTGAGCACGGGAAGCGCCCTCGATCTGACCGCCTGAACCGCTTCACCCGAAGCGAATCGCACGCGTACACTCCCAAATTCTCGATGACGTCCCGAAATCGATCCGACGCAAAAAGGCCGACCCGGTAGACGGATCGGCCCTCTCTTTTCACCCCTCTTTGCCCCCTCAGAACCTCCCCTCGTCGGCGTCCAGCACTTCGAAGAAGGTGTGCAGATCCTCTCGCTCCAGCTCTCTGCGTCGCTCCTCCAACCACTTTTGCCCGTCGCTATCCCCCGGGCTCAAGTGGCGCATCTTGTTGTTGAAGGCATCCTTCTCCAGCGGCGATCGCGAACAGGCGGCATCGGTCGACCGGGCCACCTCTTCATCCGCCTCCCCCTTGCGCACCAGTTCCGCGAACTGCGCCGCATCGATCCCGAGAAAGGCGAAGAGCTCTCGATCGAGAGGGCAATCGTACTGGTAGTCGCCCAGCCCATCGGCCAGGAGGGCCCGCGCCTTGTCCGTGGTCCGCCCCAGCATCACCATACCGGCCAGCATGTCGTAGGGACTCCGGGGAAATGCTCTGGTCAAATCCATTGTCGAACTCCTCCGCAAAAAGGCGCATCCTCCGCACTTTTATCGATCTCGAGATAATTGCGCCAACACCTTCAAACCTCCTGTACGCCTGCATCCACCTCATATCTCCGCATAGCACTGAAAACTCGTTTCGTGGAGAAGAGATTGGTGAACCATCTGCGTTTTAAAACTGGATACTGCTCCCAATATACCGCGAACCTTCTCCCAATCCAATCACCTCGAACTCCGCTTCCTTGCCCGCTGGCCGGGAATCCTTCAGATTTGAAGGCCTATCCACCATTTCGATGGCCGGATCGACTCCCGGCGGTCGAATCTTTGTTCACTATCGTACACAGCCCGATCGTCGCCGAGCAGGGGGGATAAATGGCATTGAGTGCGGGGCAAGTTGGGGAGACGCGACAAAACGGCTATTTCTTCAACGCCGAACACCGCCACCTGTTCTCGATCTTCTTCGCCAATTTCATCGTCTTCGGCGCCGGAGCCATCGTCATCGGTGCCACCGTACCCAAGATCATCCGCGACTTCTCCTGGGACTATCTGATCATGGGCGCGGTGCTGGCCGCCGGTTCGATCGGCTACTTCGGCTCCACTTTCCTGTGCGGTGTCCTGATCCACAAGTGGGGGCCCAAGAAGGTGATCGTCTCCACCCTGGTCCTGCAGGCGATTGGCCTGGCCTTTTTCGGCCTCCATCCCAACGTGGCGACCAATCTCTTGGCTATTCTCCTCATCGGGCTGGGCGAAGGCGGCACCGAGGTGGTCACCAATTTTTGCGTCGTGCGCATGGAGCCGGCCGGCCAGAGCCGCCTGATGAACCTTGCCCACGCCGCCTTCCCGGCCGGCGCTATCGCCGCATCTCTCGGTATGGGCCTCCTGCTCGAACACGGGATAGCCTGGCAGATGATGTTCCGCACTCTGGCCGTGCTTTGCCTGCTGATCGCCGGAGCCCTGATATTTCTCTCCTTCTCCACCATGCAACCCGAGCCGCGGAGAGAATCCTCCAGGGCGACCCTCTTGTGGCTTATACGCCAGCCCCTCCTGGTCCTCCTCGCCCTGGTCGTCTTCTTCTATATCGGTGCCGAAATCGGCGTATCCAACTGGATCTCTGAGTACTACGTCCAGATACTGGAGGCTCCTCTTTCGGTCGGCGCCTCCATGGTATCGGTCCTCTGGTGCGGCCTGCTGTGCGGCCGACTTCTGGTATCTGTCGGCTACCGCAGCGACAGACAAACCCCCCTGCTGTTCGGCCTGACCTGTTTGGCCACTCTGTCACTGGGATTGGCGCTGCTGATGGATACCGCCTGGACGGCCGGCCTGTTTTTCTGGGGAGCGGGAATGGGCCTCTCTGCCATCTACCCTGTGGTCATCGTGCTGGTGGGACAGCACTTCACCCGCGAGCAGGGCCTGGCGATAGGCATCGTCTCCACAGCCGGAGGCGTCGGCTCTTTCCTCTTCCCTTTCGTCATGTCGGCCATCGCCGATCACTTCAGCATGATCGCGGGGTTCTGGTTTTACGTCGCCGTCTCCGCCGTGATGACGCTGTGTGCCGCGCTGGTGCTCCTGAGGATCGGACTCGGGGAAAAATAAACGACCCGCTCGACGGGTGCAGCCGAACGGGACGGCGGTTGAGGAACCGGAAGGAAAATCAGCTATATGAATGGCGCCCCGATGTAGACTGTACTCGAGTGGGCGCATATCGGGGAACTTGGGAACCAGCGCCCTGTGGGGATGACTTCCCCGACTCAGATCAGGTCCTGCAGAGTCGGATAGTCCGCAGTTTCTCCGCCTCTGTCGTGGCGGATGGCCATCCCGAAGATGGCGACGAGTCCGATGATGGGAAGGACGAGCAGTAACGAACTCATGGTCTGCCTCCTTTTCTGGGTCTTTTTATGGGAAATTAAGTTCCTCATCGGGAAATCTTCTCCTGTGCTTTTTCCCGCCAGCGCCAAGAATTCTGGCACGAGCAAAAGGCGCTGGCGAAGAGTCTACCCCCTGTTATCTCCCAATCTACCCGATCGATATTACATTCCCGTGACGATAAGACGACATTTCTCTATCGATCGACGGGCAAAAGGCAATCGATCCGCTACGACATCACCACATCACCCGTTCTATCCGAATCACTCGCAACTTCTGTGCCAGAATAGACACCGCTCCGGACCGGCAATTCTCGAAAAGCTTCTTAGGAACCCGACTTTAATAATTTGGTCATTTTGCTCGCAATGTTTTCGGGGATTCAGCGGTCCCAATGGCCAATCTATTCTCTTGCGGTTCCTTAGGCGCAAATTTCCCCTGGCGCCCGGGCGCACTCTTTGCCAACTTCGGCAAGGTCCTGAACCCTGGCAAGCACTCTTTTTATCCGATCTGGATAGAGGGCGAAAAACCACGTGGATATGAAGGAAAAAATCGTTCTCCCCTTCCTGCTGCTGCTATTCTTCCCCGAAGTCTCAGGTGCTGGGCAGTACCAGTCACTCGAATCATTCGCAGGTATGACAGTCACTCGCATTCAACTGCAGGGCAACCGCTTCACCCGCGACTTCGTCATCCTCCGCGAGCTGCGCACCCGAATCGGCGCCCCCCTCGATCCGCAGCGCGTGCGCAAGGATTTGCAGCGGCTAGACAACCTCGACATCTTCAGCTCCATCCGCATCGAACCGCATACCGAGGAGGGCGGCATAGCCCTGACCATCCGGGTGCGCGAAATCCCCTTTGCCGTGCCGTACATATCCTACGACGTCTCCGACCAGGATGGCTGGTCTTTCGGCCCGGCGGTCAAATCGGTCAACATGCTCGGCCTGGACATGTTCGTCGCCGGCTATGCTCTCTTTGGGGGCAGAAACTCCTTCCTGCTGGATCTGAGCTATCCCTGGATCGCCGGCAACCACATCTCCCTGGATCTGGACGTCTCCCGCATCGAGCGCGACAATGAGCTGGATCGCTTCCGGGAAACCAGCTTCGAACTCAGCCCCTGGATCGGCACCTATGTAGGCGACAACGGGCGGGCGGGAATCGGCTTGTCCTACTTCCGCTTCGAGAGCGACCTAGCCGGCCACACCCTGTCCGCCGATAACACCGACCATCTCCTGCAGACCGGCGTTCGCCTTGGATACGACTCGCGCGACTCCTGGGGCGACCCACATCGAGGCCGGCTCGACCAGATCGAACTGCGCAAAACCGGCGGCCTCCTCCCCGGAGACGGCGACTACTGGACCGCGCACCTCGACCTTCGCCGCTTTCAGCCGATCACCTCCACTCATACCCTGGTGCTGGCCGGCTTGCTCTCCCTGCAATCCGGCCGCATCGGTCGCGATATACCGGAGTACATGGACTTCCACCTGGGCGGATCCAACTCCATACGCGGCTACGCCCTGAACGAACTCGGCTCTTCCCTCTTCGGCCAAAATCAGTGGCTTGGCAGTCTGGAGTACCGCTTTCCCCTGCTGCCCAGCCGCGAATACCTCCTCCTCGGCCTGGCGTCCGACCTGGGCCTCTCCGGAGCCCTCTTCGTCGACCACGGTCTGGCCTGGAGCGAAGGCGACGATCTCGCCCTCGGCCGCTCCAGGACCGGTTTCGGCCTGGGCCTGCGCCTGCTGCTGCCGGCCGTGGAAATGACCCGCCTGGACGTCGGTTTCGATCGGGATGGGAACTGGCACATCCACTTCGCCAGCTTTTCCAAAATGGGCGCCCAGCGGCTGCGGCTGCGGTGACAGCATTCCGTCGGCAGCGACGGCTTCATACCTTTACTGGGTGGTGAGAGCCATCGAAATGGAAACGGGAAGCCGTATCCTCCTGGATGAAATCCAGGCCGACCCCGAACGGCTGGCCAATCTGCGCTGGTTCGCCGAAGAACTGCCCCGACTGCCGATCCTGTCTGCTGGTTCCTTGCTGGATTTCGTCCTCGCCGGCACACGGTATGCTCGTCGCTTTGGCCCCCAGGGTCCGTGGGTGGACAGGGCGTTCTGAAATGCAGAAGGTCTGCTCCTCGCCGGGAAGCAGACCTTCTGAGCTACATCACCAAACTATGTAAATTCTAGGGAATGTCGGCGATGATTCCACTGAGAAGGACATACGCAGTTTTAGGATCTGCTTTGGCCGGCGTTCCCTTTCGAGGGTTCTTGTGTGCGACCCAATCCCGGAACCTCTTGACCTGTTTCGCCTGGCCAATCCGAGAACTGTCGATCACTGCCTTGAACAGATCCAGTATGTCATCAATCTGCCACCGTTCGATCTGCTCTTTCAGGTGCTCCTGAAAAACAGCGGAAAGCTCCCTGGGCTGCTGACCAGCTACGACACTGCCCTTTTCTTGAAGGTAGGTGATCAGATAGCGCTCGAACTCCGCCCACAGAGCCACGATAACGAACTCATCGGCTCTCGCACGGCTCTCTTCGATCAGAGATTCCGCCCCGGCATCTTGGGATGAAAACAGAGAGGCCCCGCTGAAGAGCGCTCGGTCGTTGCGGGAGAGGGCACGGCGGGCAACACGGAAACAGTCCCTGGTAACGAGGTACGCAGTCCAGACTGGTTCGAGCGGATTACTTTGGCTCACAGTCAGCAACCTTCTCCAAAAGGTCGAGGAAGGTCTCGCGGTTTACCCTCTGGACCGATTTGGGCTCTCTATCTGCAAGGGCATACCAACCCTCGCGGTCAATGCCTCTGAAAAGGGGAGGTGCGTGCTCTTCCAGTTCTCCCCCCGGTTCGGTAGAGATGGACATCTCAACCGTCGGTCCGTCGGTCAATAGATAGAGAAAGGGCTGGGAATCCAAAGCACCGGACAAATCCACTCGACCTTTGGCTCCGATAATGTGGGCTCCGATGGGCTTGAGTTTGGCCATCTGTTCACCATCAGATTGGCGAATAATGAGCAGGGAGGCCTTATATGGGCCGCTGCGCTCCTCGTTTACGACCACCTTTTGCTCTTCCCAGGCAAGCCCTTCACCGTGCAACCATTCCTGAATTTGTTTGTAGAGTTCTTCGAGATGTCGTAGATACTCATCAACACTCTCTATAATAAGTGTACTCATGGGAGTCCTCTCTCTTCGTTATCTGGTGACGATTATTGTCAACGGAGGCCCATCGCACGTCACCCCGGCTTCGCCAGTCTTAACGGGGTTGGTTTTCTTCAGAATCATCTCGTTCTATGCGGTCCGGTTGCCCCCTATATGCCGGCTACTTGAATCATTCCAGCCTCCTGATTTTGGGGCTTCTGCTCGACCATCAAAATCACGTTGCGGTCCAGTTTGGTAAGCCAGCTCATCAAGCGGTCAAAGGTAAAGCGACGCAGCTCACTCCCCCGTTTCAATTTTGAGATATAAGATTGATCGGTGCCGAGAATTTTAGCTGCCTCAGATTGTTTCAGACCCCGTCTTTCAATCACTTCGAGAATAGCCAGCGCTAGCTTGGCCTTTGCCAACATCTCATCGGCGTCCTCTACCTCCAGATCGGCAAAAACATTACCCCTGCTTTGCTCAACCATTTCGCTATCCTCAATCGCGTGGGCAAAGCCCACATCATCCCGTACAGCTGTAGGAAATTTACGCAAATCATGGTGGGTACTCCCAATACTGTTTTGGTTCACTGTCAATGCGAATTTTCGCCTCGTGATCTAAGCTACAGATTGACAACGAGTTTTTGCTCTGCCCGTGGAGCGGTTTGCTCCCTCACCTGCCGGGCTTGAGCGAGTTTTCGTTTCCGTTCCTGGAAAATATGGAGGTCTCTACCGGCCAGTTTGTCGGCCGGTGCCATATAACCGATGGCACTATGCAGCCGCACGTGATTGTAGGTTTCGACGAAACGGGCCACCACCTGCCGGGCTTCCTCCAGACTCGTGGGCGTTTTGGGACGAATGCATTCCTTCTTGAGCGATTGATGCCAACGCTCGATTTTGCCGTTGCTCTGCGGGTAAAACGGCGAGGTGCGCACGTGGGTCATCCCGCAAAAACGGATATAGCTTTTGAATTCCAGGGCGATAAACTGCGGACCATTGTCCGAGATAATCCGCGGTGTGACGCCCGGAAAACGCTCTCGGGCTCGTTCAATGATGATTTCCACATCCGCTTCTTTCATCTGCTCCCGAATTTCCCAATGGACGATGAAGCGGCTGTAGCCATCCAGCACCGAGCACAAGTAGTAGAAGGTGCCACATATATTGATATAGGACACGTCCACATGCCAGTGCTGGTGCGGGGCCAGCGGTTGGGTGAATCCCTTCCCTTTCTTGGAAGACGTCGTCGAGGCCGTCCCCAGGAGTCTGGCTTCTTTCAGCACCCGATAGACACTACTGGGACTGACCGCCACCTGATCGGCATCCAGCATCATATAGCTCAAGCGACGATACCCCTCTTGGGGGTGCTGTTGGGCATACTCGATAATCGCCTGTCTTTCCCACAGCAACAGCCAACCTCTCCGCGGTAAAGGGGCATTATGCCGATTGGATTGACCATATCGATCTCTCCAGCGATGGTATTGGCTGGGCGACAGGCCCAGCCAGCCGAGAAAGCTCTTGGCGTGAAATCCGCTCTTCTTCTGCCAATAGCCAATAAAATCAACGACTTGGTCGCGCACCTTGGGATCCATCCAGTGACCCTTCAAATCTCCCCAAGACTTTTTTTTAGCCGCACGTGCTCTTCCATCACCTCAGCCAGGACTTCATTCTTCTGACTCAGCCGACTCTCCAGCGTGGTGATCTGCTTCTTCCACTGTTTCTCCTGCTGGCTCTGCTGGGTTTGAAAGGCGGCGGCCCCGTTTTCGAAAAAGGCCTTCTGCCAACGATAAAACACGGTGGGATGAATCCCATACTCATCGCACAGGTCCGATACGGCCACTCCATCTATAAAATGGCGCCGCAGAATCGACACCTTCTGTTGGGGCGTATACTGTTTCCGTTTTGCCGACATCTGATCCCCCTCTGTTTGAGCCGTCAATATAGCTTACTCAATCCAGAGAAAATTCGCATTCCGTTTGAAGCATAACAATACAACTCCAAGGACTTCATGGTCTAATCCTCCCCTCTATATTATGGCCTACATGCCCAAAATTAGCAAGAATAGCCTTGATATGACCTACAAGATCAGTGTTCAAGACGCTGGAGCAAGGAGGAGGGGCACTCCTTTGGCCATCGTCCTCAACCACTCCATTACCGGTTTTTGGTCTAGGCTACGGCTGCGGTAAAAAAACGAAGCGCCCACCCTCATCGAGGATAGACGCTTCGCACTTCGGAGCTATCGCGCCAGGTTACTTCAACAGCACGATCTTTCGCGACTGCTCAAAGGCACCCGCCTGCAGCCGCACTAAGTAGGTGCCGCTGCCCACCCGGCGCCCAGCATCATCCCGACCATCCCAGACCGCCGCATAACTTCCCGATGCCTGCCTACCGTCGATCAGCAAACGCACCCGCTGACCCGCCACATCGTATACCGACATCTCCACCTTCACCCCCACGGGCAACACATACCGAATCGTCGTCTCCGGGTTGAACGGATTCGGATGCGCCGGCAACAGCGCAAAGGAGCGCGGTTGGCTACCGGCCATATCCAACTCCGCACGCCCCACGATGCGGCCGTCGTTAAACGCTGCCCGGGTGAGCGAGACGCCATCGGGCCCCACCCCTGGATAGACGCGCAGCAGCTCACCCGGACCATCCACCGCCGATGCCCCGGCGAAGACGATGCGCAAACCCTCTCTCGTCGCACGGAACGCCGACAGATAATCCCCCAGCTCTCCCCCCATCTCCACCTGCCCTTCTACTCCCTCCAGCAGCAATTCACCCGATACGATCGAAGAGCGATCCTCCAGCCACACCGAGACATAGCCATTCTCCCTTCTCAGCGCCAACAGACGCTCATCCGGCAGAAGCTTCGGCCGCAGCGTCGTCTGTGGCTGGGGATGATTCACCGCCGCCGACAGCTGCACCGGAAAACGCCCGATCAACCCGACCCGCTTCTGCAGCACCAGCGAAGCATCGTATGGAGTGATCGCACCAAACGGCGCCAGCGAATCGACGTTGGCCGCCAGGGAATCCACCCCGACGAGGAACGGCACCAGTTGATGGAACAGAATCTTCGCTGCATCGAATGCCTGCACATCGCCGTTGCCATCCGCATCGCCGAACGGATCGACCACCTCGTCGTCATCGACCACCACCGCCGTACTCCCCACTCCCGTCAGCGTATCGGAGTAGATAATGCTCAGCACATCCCCTTTCTGCACTTCCAGCGTGCTATCGTTGAGACTGCCGGCCTGAGCCTCGGTGAAGAACCGACCGTAGAAGATGCTGGTCCCTGGCGTGAAGATGCTCAGCAGGATCGACTCGCTCTCGCCGGTACGCGGGTTAGTCGCCATCACCGCCACACTCTCCGACAGATCGGCGTCCTCCACCCGCACGCGCACGGTGTCCCCCGGCTGCGCAACGGCCGTGACGCGCAGCGTCCCATCGGTCCCGCCGATCACGTCAGTCGTGGCCGTGCGCACCACCGTGGTGCCAGCCGCGTCCAGCGAATCGGCATAGCTGAAGACGATCTGGTCTCCCGCCTGCGCCTGGACGATCCCATCCCCGGAGGTGGACGCCTGCGAGAAGACCGTGCTAATCGATCCGGTGAACACGCCGGTGCTACCGCCCGTCTCCGTCAGCGTGATCATCTCCGTCTGTGCACCATTGGCGACTGCAATATCTAAGGAATCCACACTGCCAGTGCGATTCTCATCGATATCGGATACCGTCACCTGGATCGGCCAGCGCGGGATGACGGTGGCTGGCGCACTGCCGATACTCCCATCCACACCCACCAGCGTCACCGAGCCATCGACCGTTGTATTCCCCGGCGCGCCATCGTTGAACAGCACGTGCTCCAGTTTCAGCAACGACGAGGCCGGATGCCGGATATCGGCCACCTCGAAGTTCAGGTCGATCAGATCTCCGGCGCCCGACAGCGCATCGTCGTCGGTGGCCATGGCGATCTTGATCGTGTCGATATTCGTGCCGTTGCCTTCGATGATATTGGTCTCGACGCTCCAATCGCCACTCAGCAGCATGTTCGACGTGCCCACCGACCAGGCGGTCAGCAGATCCCCGTCGTAGCTGACGAACAGTTCGGCCGCGACGATGTTCAATCCGGAAGTGTCACTCACCCGCACGGGCACCTCCAGCGCCTCCTGGTAGGTCGCCGTCGTGTCCGGCAGGGAAACTGCTACCGTCGATGAATTGGGTTCCACGAGGATATCGTCCAACCACACTGTCCCATATTCACGGGATGGCGTGCTCTCCATCCAGGGTCTCCCCATAGAAAAATAGAGGGATGCGGGCTGGGTGCTCTGATCGGTGTCTCGAGTTACTTCTTCTCCATCAATGTAGAAGACATATGTGCTGCCCTCTTTGACTATTTCTATCTCGTGAGGAGCAAAGAGAGCTGCTTCACTAGGATAGAGCTGGTTGATGTACCATTGATAGGTATTGGCGTGGTATTTCCAGACCTGGAAAGAGTGATACCCTTTTGAGTAGAAACTGCAGAAATATCCCGACAATGCTCCCTCATTGATATCCCCAAACCAGAAACCAATGGTTTTGTCGCGATTGGGATGAGGCCCATGGGGATATACATTGACGGTCAGCGTGAGATTATCCTGTATCAAATCATCCTTCGTTCGTATCTGCTCATGGGGAGCAGATCCACTGGTGTAGTTCAGCTTCAGATAGCCACCCGATTCCTCAATCGATCCCCCTGATCCAGAAACCTGCACCCATTTTTCGGAATCGATGATGCCATCCTCGAAATCATCGCTGAACTGGGAGGAGAAAATCGGGCTTGAAACATAGATGGTATTCAGATCACCGGAGGATGATCTCCCACCGAGGATGTAGATCCGATTTTCAATAGTGACAGCTTTCAAGACCGCAGCGGCTACTGGCAGAGGAGTATCGCTATGCCATGCCCCTTCGTTCACATCATAGTATTCTACTATATCGGTTTTACCACCAGATCCATCCTCGCCGCCTATGGTATATATGCGATTCTCCACCACCGCAGTGGCAAAATGAGTGCGGGGAGTGGGCATTGGAGTTCCGAAAGTCCAGGTATCTGTTGGAGGGTCATAGACTTCCAGCCAGCCACCCATCTGATACGTGACATGTATCTCGTATTCGTGTCCTCCAATGGCGTATATTTTGTCTCCAACAACAGCTACTCCCAGACCTCCTCTATCTTGATTTAGGGAGGCTACCCTTTCCCAGCTACCACCAACTGCAGGGTTATATCTCTCTACATGCGCAATAGTGAAGCCATGACCCGTATCTTCATGATGCCCGCCAATTGTGTATATATAGTCCCCCAGGCTAGCCGCCCCAGCCTGGGCTCGTTCATACGACAGAGAAGTTTCCGTAGCCCATGTGTCTGTAGAAAAATCATAGGAATAGACATCCTTGGTTCGCCCCCAGAGGCCGGATCCCTCCAGGTAGCCTGCAATGGAGTAAGCCTTTCCTTCGTGTTCGACATAACCCATATGATTGCGTCCCGAAGGCATAGTGGCCTTGGAGATGGT
>Ga0233429_1000467_pt1 | contig 65129 bp, 60 predicted proteins | sample SI_118_April2016_3_FD_179879 | JGI IMG/M metagenome (GOLD analysis project Ga0233429, IMG submission 179879) | Seawater microbial communities from Saanich Inlet, British Columbia, Canada - SI_118_April2016_135_MG | ecosystem: Environmental > Aquatic > Marine > Inlet | place: Canada: British...
CACCCGAGAATACCAACAATTTTGACAGGCTGATCGCCGCAGTCCCGCAAATAAACCACCTTGTTGCGATTGACAGGAATGGGTCTGACGTTTTTTCAAATATTGGCGGCAGCAGGGGTGTCCGGCTTTCGGATCGGAGATACTTCAGAGTTCAAAAATCGAACGAGAATATTGGTCTGTTTATAGACAACCCGGTTGTCGGGCGCTCGACAGGAACATTATTGGTTCCGGTTTCCCGCCGCATAAATGGTCCCGATGGCCGCTTCGATGGTGTTCTTATGGGGGTCATATATCCAAAATATTTTAATGAGTTTTATAAGGCGATTGAAGCAGACAAAAAAATTTCATCGGCACTGGTGTCTTCTGATGGCAGTGTTTTCGCCTCGTCTGATCATTTTATCCCAGAAGGGGAAGACGGCATAAATCCAAGCATCGCCAACACGCCGTTTTTTAAGAACATTACGCAATCACATTCCAGCGGCACTTACGTTGGTTCGTTGTTCGATGCCCAATCTACGGAATTTATATCATTCACGCATGTGGCTAAAACGCCGTATATGATCGTTTCGAAAATCAGTCGCAGCAGCGTCTATTCTGAATGGGTAGAGAAAGCCTTTTTTGTCGGTATTTTGGTTTTTGCCGCAATTGTCGGTGTTTTTTGGACCAGCAAATCAGCCGCATCAATGGCTAACTTAAAGGAAGTTGCCGATTCTGAATTGCGTAAAAGTCACGAAAATCTGGAAACGATGGTCGTCGAGCGAACCGCAAAACTGGCGGAAGCTTCCGAACTGAACGACACCATTTTTGCCGGTTCATCAGTCGGCATATCCATTTATGACAGCAGCGGCCAGTGCATTTCAGCCAATGCATCTTTGGTCAATATAATTGGGGCGACCACCGAACAGGTTTTGGCGCAGAACTTCAACGAGATCAAGTCGTGGAAGGAAAGTGGCCTGTATGACAAGGCGATTGAATGTCTGACACAAGAAGTACGCGTCAGGTCCGAATTTAATATTTCATCTTCGTTTGGCAAGGACAGTTACCTGGACTGCCACCTTGTTCCGATAAGGGTAAATAATCAGAAACACCTTTTGCTGATGGTTAATGACATGACCGAAACCCGGCAAATGCAGCAACAACTAATTCAATCTTCGAAAATGGCGACACTGGGCGAGATGGCAACCGGCATCGCCCATGAAATGAGTCAGCCCTTGAATGTCATACGTATGGCGGTCAGCAATATCCTGCGTAAGGTGCGTAAAGACAATGTTGATTCGGACTTCCTGGTGAACAAGTTAGACAGGATAGAAAAACAGGTTGAGCGGGCGACAGAAATTACGGATCACATGCGCATTTTTGGTCACAAGGCAGAAGCCGAACTGCAACTGCTTGACCCCTTGAAGGTGGTTGCGAGTTCACTCAATCTGATTGGCGAAGAATTACATATGTCCAATATCAGTGTGGAGATAAACGCGCCGGAAAGCTGTCGATCATTCATGGGCTACCAGGTTCAAATTGAGCAGGTTTTGCTTAACCTTCTGGCCAACTCTCGCGATGCCTTGCGCGATGTTTCCGAAGACGGGAAATTCATCATTGTTTCGGTGGCTGATAATGATGCAGGTATCAAGATCAGTGTTGAAGACGGTGGTCATGGAATCGTGCCGAACGATTTGCCAAGAATATTCGAGCCCTTCTACACGACCAAGGAAGTAGGTGAGGGAACCGGACTGGGATTGTCCATCAGTTACGGCATCATTTCCGATATGGGAGGAATGATTGAGGCAAGTAATACGGACTCAGGTGCTTGTTTCACAATAACGCTTCCAGCTTTTGAAGACGAGGCACGCATTCTCAGAGATGCATCTGGATAAGCGATAACGCGGGTTTGTTTTCTCAAATTCCCTAAGTACGCCCAAACCGTCTATACATTTCGGATGCAGGATTTTGACGTCATAGTCATCGGCGGCGGAGCGGCCGGGTTGATGTGTGCTGCCGGTGCGACTGGGCGCGGCCGCCGGGTTATGGTGCTTGATCATGCCGCCAAGGTGGCTGAGAAAATCCGTATATCGGGCGGAGGGCGCTGCAACTTCACCAACTTGCATGCCGGGCCTGAGAATTTCCTGTCGGACAATCCCCGGTTTTGCATTTCGGCCTTAAAAAGATACAGCCCGAACGATTTTATCAGCCTTGTCGATAGCCATAACATCGCATGGAATGAGCGCGATCACGGTCAGTTGTTTTGTGACGGCTCTGCCATGCAGATCATCGATATGCTGCTGTACGAGGCGAGGGCGGCAACCATCCAGACGGCAACGACGGTCGAGAAGGTTGCCCGGAATAACGACCGGTTTTCCGTTGAGACCAATCACGGCCTGTTCAATGCAGACTCGCTGGTCATAGCCACCGGTGGGCCGTCGATTCCAAAAATGGGGGCGAGCGGCTTTGGTTACGATGTGGCCCGGCAGTTTGGCCTGAACGTTATCGAGCCACGCCCCGGGCTGGTGCCGTTGACGTTTGGGCCTGAGACACTAAATGCACTTGATGGGTTGTCCGGGGTGTCGATGGATAATGTCAGCGTCAGCCTGAACAAGACACGCTTTAGTGAATCCCTGCTGTTCACCCACCGGGGACTCAGTGGTCCGGTGATCTTGCAAATATCGTCCTATTGGAAACCGGGCGATACAATCACCATCAATTTGCTGACTGGCACGGACGTTTTCGTACATTTGAAACAGGCAAGGGACGACACCCCTAAAAAAGAAGTTCCGACCGTGTTGACAGGCTTGCTTCCGAAACGACTGGCCAACAGGCTTGCTGACTGGACGGAGTGTAATGGGCGCATTGCCGAGATTGGGGACAAGGCACTCAGGCAGTTGTCAGAACATATCAATGCATGGCGTGTGACGCCCGAAGGATCGGAAGGGTACCGCACAGCAGAGGTTACCGTTGGCGGAGTCGACACAGCTGAGTTGTCATCAAAAACAATGCAGGTGAATTCGGTTCCTGGCCTGTATTTCATCGGCGAGGCCGTCGATGTCACCGGCCATTTGGGCGGCTTTAATTTTCAATGGGCCTGGGCATCGGGACACGCCGCGGGACAGGTGGTCTAGGGGCAAAAAAAAGGCCGCCCCGTAAAACGGAGCGGCCAGTATTTTCGTAAGTTTTTTAGACTTTTACATCTGACCTTCGACAACCGTCAGACCGAGGGATTCCCACCCCTGCATGCCGTTACGGTAGTAGTTGATCTTGGAGGCTGGATAGCCTTCACGAAGCATCGCGCGGATGGCGTTCGGAGACTGACCACACCACAGGCCATTGCAGAACAGCATGACTTCCTTGGCGTTGGCGCAATCCCACTTCGCACCACTTTTGCTGCAACCAAGTTCGTTCAGACGATCAGCAACCTGGGTGAACGGAATGTTCTTGGCGCTGGGAATGGTGCCACGAACGTGCCATTCGACGGTACGTGCATCGATGACCAGGCCACCCTTTTTCAGGTACTGCAGGACTTCGAGTTCACCAACGGTGGTGACGCCATTACCAGCGCTCATCGGCTGGATGCAGAACGGCGGGCATTTGCGAGAAGTCTTGGCAAAAGCCGGGTTGATGACGTTGTTGCCATCTGGATTGCGGGTAATTTCAACTTTGCCAGAAGCCGTATCAACTGTTACGGACGACATTTCCTTGGTCATTTTCACTTCGGCTGAAGCGGCTAACGGGAACATTCCCAATGCCAGCACGAGGATCAGTAATTTCTTCATTTAAAGTTCTCCCTGTTTTCGTTTGAGTTTATTGAGGTGTTTGTTTTTTTTGTTCTTGCCGGGAGCATGTTAAATCCCATGTCCGGAATTTAATAATTCTTTTTAGCAATCATCCTCACCAAGCTCTTCTTCGCCACCTTCCGGGGCGGGGGCGGGCTTTTTATCATCCGCCTGGGCGATTTGGATGGATGTATCACCGGGATTGGCCGCGTGCGCGATTCCAGTCATGAACAGCGCGACAACAGCAAACATTAGTATCTTGGAGATCATTTTACAGTTCTGCCCCTTAGGTTTATCCCACACAAATTTAAGCAAGTGGGAGTTTCATTCATTCTATCAATTCGATAACACGTTGAAAGTCATATAAAAATAGCATTTATTTAGGGAAATCTCTAATATTCAACACTATTATATACTAAAAGCATTCTAGTATTACATTAATATGATGTTCTTTGATCTAGGTCATGGACCTGAAAATTTATCAGGCTTGTTAAATGATAGCTTGAAAAGCGATAAATAAAGAACGAAACCTGCAAATCAGGGAAACAGGGTATATCAAATGACCACAATAAACCGCCGCGACCTGGGCAAGCTTTCACTCGGCGGCATCGCCGCTGCCGGTATCGGTACGGCTACAGGATCTCAGGCAATCCCCGGCGTCGCTTCGGCCACCGATAACACGCCCCATTCGGCGCATGTTACGGGCATTGCCAACCGCCCGGCAGACCTGCCAGCGGCAAAGGGGCATCGGGTTGTCGTCGTCGGTGGTGGCTGGTCGGGAATGACCATTGCCAAGTATCTGAAGGTCAATGATCCCGAACTGGATGTGGTGCTGATCGAGCGCCGCGCGGTATTCATTTCCCATCCTATCAGCGGTGCATGGCTGGCAGGCTTGATGCCGATGGAACCGTTGATGCGAAGCTATCTTGATGCCGCTGCTGCCAATAATTACATCTTTTTCAACGCCAGCCTGATTGATCTCGATCGTGCTCAACGCAAGGTCTACACCGATCAGGGCTGGCTGGCCTATGACGACCTGGTGCTCGCACCGGGTCTTGATTATGACTATGGGACCTTTGGCGTCGACGACCCAACCGCCGTCAATGACCTGAAAACACGCTATCCGGCCGGTTTCATGTCGGCCTCGGAACACATATCGCTGAACGCCAAGGTGCGGAACTTCAAGGGCGGAACCTTCGTTTTGACGGCACCCCCGGGTATTTTCCGTTGTTCGGCGACGCCGTACGAACGGGCCTGTCTGATCGCCTCTGTTTTCAAGCGCGAAAAAATTGCTGGCAAGGTGGTGCTGATTGATCCCCGCGAAGAACCGGCGGTCAAGGCGGAAGGGTTCCTGGCTGCTTTCGACGAGTTGCACAGCGATACCATCGAATATATGAGCTCGACGGAAATTGAGTCCATAGACCCCGAAACCCGCACCATTGTTACCGGTTTCGATGATATCGTTTTTGATGATGCGGCCATTTACCCCCGCATTCGCGGTGCGCGTCTGCTCGAATACCTTGGCCTGGTCGACCCGGCATCGGCCCAGAAGGAAGCGGCCATTGACCGCTTCGCCTATAACGCCACGCCCGGCGGGGTAATGGACGAACATGTCTACCTCGCCGGGGACTGTCGTCCGATGCCGTTTTCGAAAAGTGGAAATACGGCCTATACGGAAGGCAAGTATCTGGCAGCCCTGATTGCGGCGCGCGCCAAGGGAAGTACTGTCGCATGGGAAAGCCCGCAAACCATTTGTTATTCCATCGTCGGCATTGAACCCATGGCGGGGATCATGGTCAGAACCAAATACAAGTACGATGCCACGGCCGATAACTGGGATTACGAAGACAATTTTGCCGTCCACGAGCGCGACCGCGAGAAGGCTGACAAGGCTTTCGAGTGGGCTGAAACCCATCTTGATGACATGTTCAGCTAATCCCTACCCATAAGGATTGAGTTGCCAGCGGCCCCGGCAGCCGATAAGAAAAGGCTAGAATTTTACCTACCCTTTCGGTTTGGCCATGGACGAGACAGAAAAAGAGACAATCGACATTGTCATCGCTGACAAAGCGCCCCTTATCCAGGGGGGGCTGGCGAACCTGTTCGACAATGACGACCGGTTCACGCTTATCGCCACCGCGGCGGACGGTGAACGCTTTCTGGAAGCGGTCCGCCGGATGACCTTTGATGTCGGCATCATTGGCTGGGATATGCCCTACCTGGATGGGCGAGGGGTGCTGAAGTCGCTTCGTAATTCCATCGAGACGACACCCCGCATCATTGTCTTCACCGGAAATGCGTCGCCTGATGTACCGCGTCAGGTCATGCAATTGGGCGGGGCCGGGTTTTGCTCCAAAAGCGAAAGCCCCGAGCGCCTGATCGAAACCGTGCTCGCCGTATCGGAAGGCCGCATGGTTTTCCCGTTCATGGACATGAGCAAACCGGGCGGCGATCCTTTCGGGACCCTGACCAAGCGGGAACAGGAATTGCTGTCGGCACTGGCCGAAGGCCGCACCAATGGACAGATTGCCGAAGACCTGGGCATCTCGCTGAATACCGTCAAGTTTCACCTGAAGAACCTGTACGGCAAGCTCAGTGTCCGTAACCGGGCACAGGCTGTGGCGACTTTTTTGACAGCCCATAGGCCGTAAGGGTAGGTTTTCCCACCCAAAAGAGTTCACCCCACCCCCCTTGAGGGTGTTCACATTTGCCGCCGCTGGCTGTCTTATTTCCGTCTTCTTGAAATCCCTGTTCACAGCGGCGCAAACACCCATGTCCGATAGCGATTTTCAGCTTAACAAGGCACCTTCTGCATACACCTTGCGCAAGGTAACGGAAGCGGCAGCCTATGCGGCCTACGAATGGATTGGCCGAGGCGAGCGCGGACACGGTGATAACGCCGCCATTAATGCCATGTATGACCGCCTGGACGGCCTTGGCGTTTCGGCGACGGTGATCGTTGGCGATGGCGATCCTGAAGACGACAAGGGGTTGCTACCCGGCACCAAAATTGGCCCTGTGGACGCCGAGCCGGATTTTGACCTCGCCCTCGACCCGATTGAAGGAACAACCTATCTGGCGCGTGGCATGACCAATGCGTTGGCTGCTGTGGCAATGGCTCCGGCGGGCACATTGTTCGAGCCTGGACCGTCCCGGTACATGGAAAAACTTGTGGTTCCGCCGAGTGCCCGCGGTTTGGTGTCGCCGGAAATGCCGGTCAAGGATCGTCTCGAAGCGCTGGCCAAGGCGCTGGACAAGCCGGTTTCGGACTTGACCGTGTTCGTCCTTGAAAAACCGCGACACCGTGAACTGGTCAAACAAATTTATAATGCGGGCGCCCGTGTCGCCCTGTATCCAGCCGGTGATATTGCCGGTGCCATCATGGCCTCGATCCCCGGTTCCAATATTGATGCGTTGATGGGAACCGGCGGTACCCGCGAAGTCATGGTTGCGGCGTGTGCCGTCAGGGCCTTGGGTGGCGACCTGTACGGTCGTATCGATCCGCAGTTGACGACGGAAAAAGCGGCAGTGTCGGAAGTTGGAATGGATACCCGCGAGTGGCGTGGTATTGAAACCCTGGTGACATCTGACGATGTGATGTTTTCGGCCACCGGCATTACCACCGGTTTGTTGTTCGACGGCGTTGCCGAAAAAGCCGGTGAAATCGTGACCCAGAGCCTGTTGATTGCCGGGCCGGACGGACAGCGCCAAATCCTGACGTCATACCACAATAAATCGAGCTTTGAGGCTTCTTAAAGAATGGCGTTTCAGAGCGACAGACCGATTATTCTTGGAATCGTTGGCGACTCAGCGGCCGGAAAGACGACTCTGGCAAGCGGCATCGCCAATATTCTGGGCCCTGAAAGAGTGGTTATCATCTGCACCGATGATTATCACAGTTGCGATCGTGCGGAACGGGCCGACAAAGGGATTTCGGCGCTTAATCCGCAATGTAACTACATCGATATTCTGGAACAACACACGCACCTGTTGCGCAGCGGCCAGCCGATCTTGAAGCCCACTTACAATCACGATGACGGCACCCTGGAGCGCCCGGTTTACGTAGAGCCCAGGGAATTTATTATTTTTGAAGGACTGCTTGGCTATTCAAGCCGCACCATGCGCGACGCCTATGACGTCAAGGTCTACCTGGAGCCGAACGAGGATTTGCGCAAAAAGTGGCGAATCCGTCGTGACTGTATGGAGCGTGGTTATCAGGAAGATGACGTTATCAGGTCGTTGGAAAAGCGTGTCGACGACAGTATTGAATTTATCGAACCGCAGCGCACCTTCGCCGATATGGTGGTTAGTTTTTACCCGCCCGAAGGTCGCTCTGGTGAAACCGGCGCACACCTGAACGTGCGTCACAGCCTGCGTCCGACCCTGCCGCATCCGGACCTGACACCAATCATTGAAGCCGGAGCCAAGAAGGGGCTGCGTCTTGAATTGTCACGCGATGTAGACGGCAAACCTGTAGATGTTCTTGACATAGACGGCAATGTCGATGTCAAACGTGCGCAGGCAATGGAAGATCTTTTATGGAATTTGGTCCCGGAGGCACAGCACATGCGTGACAATGTTGGCACCTTCAGGGATGAAACCAATCATCAGTCGATCAGCCACCCGTTGGCGCTGTCGCAGTTGTTAATTACGTACCACATCGTCAAGGCGGCTCTTGGCCACCATGCAATTTAACTAAACACTTTTACTCAATAGGAGATTTGAGCAAATGACCGCTAATCACAAAGATATGGCCAATGCCATCCGGTTCCTTTCGGTGGACGCCGTTCAGGCTGCAAAATCAGGCCACCCGGGTATGCCCATGGGCATGGCCGACGTGGCAACGGTTCTGTACACCAAGTTCCTGAAGTTCGATCCGAAGGCTCCGCACTGGCATGACCGCGATCGGTTTGTGCTGTCCGCCGGTCATGGCTCGATGCTGATGTACTCGCTGCTCTATCTTGCCGGTTATGACGATATGTCCATGGACGACATCCGCAACTTCCGCCAGATGGGCGCGAAGACCGCCGGTCACCCGGAATACGGTCACGTTGAAGGCGTCGAGACGACCACCGGTCCTCTCGGCCAGGGCATCACCACAGCAGTCGGCATGGCGCTGGCTGAAAAAATGATGAACGCACGCTACGGCGACGACGCGGTCGATCACTACACCTACACCATCGCCGGTGACGGTTGCCTGATGGAAGGTATCTCTCAGGAAGCGATCTCGATTGCCGGCCACATGAAGCTGAACAAGCTGGTCGTGATGTGGGATGACAACGAAATCTGCATCGATGGCAACACCAACATGACCTTGAGCGACAACCAGTGTGCTCGTTTCGAAGCATCCGGTTGGGCCACCCAGCAGGTTGACGGCCACGATGCCGGTGCCATTGAAGCGGCCATCGAAAAAGCCAAGGCATCTGACAAACCGACGATGATCGCATGCAAGACGACCATCGGTTATGGCGCACCGACCAAGGCCGGTACCCATGACACCCATGGTGCACCGTTGGGCGACGAAGAAATCAAGGGCATGCGCGAAGGTCTCGGCTGGCAGGCCGCTGAGTTCGAAATTCCCGATGATGTTCTTGAAGGCTGGCGCACCGCATGTGCGCGTGGCTCTGTTGATCGCGAAGCCTGGGAAGGCCGCGTCGCCGGTATTGACGGTGAATTCAACCGCACCATGTCCGGCGATCTGCCGGGCGGCTGGGAAGACGCACTGAACGCGTTCAAAAAGCAGATGGCCGAAGAAGCGCCGAAGCTGGCGACCCGTCAGGCTTCGGGTAAGGTTCTGGAAGTCCTGACCGCTGCGGTTCCCGAAATGATTGGTGGTTCTGCTGATCTGACCGGTTCTGTCAACACCAAGACCCCGTCCACCGAGTCTATTTCCAACACCGACTTTAGTGGTCGTTACATTCACTATGGTGTGCGTGAACACGCCATGGGCGCGATCATGAACGGTATGACCCTGCACGGCGGCTTTATTCCTTACGCCGGTACCTTTGCCGTTTTCGCCAACTACATGATGGGCGCCATTCGCCTGTCGGCGTTGATGGAAAAGCGTGTGGTTTATGTCCTGACCCACGACTCCATTGGTCTGGGCGAAGACGGACCGACCCACCAGCCGGTGGAAACGCTGGCCATGCTGCGCTCGATGCCGAACTTCAACACCATGCGTCCGTGCGACATCGTCGAGACGGCAGAATGCTGGCAGGTTGCGCTGAAATCTGACAAGACCCCGACCGGCATGGTCCTGACCCGTCAGGGTCTGGCCCCGCAACGCACCACGCATTCCGATGAAAACCTGTCGGCAAAGGGCGCTTACGTGCTTGCCGAGGCCGATGGTGATCGCAAGGTGACGTTGCTGGCGACTGGTTCGGAAGTTGAAATCGCTTCTGCCGCACGCGACATGTTGCAGGCGGATGGTATTCCGACCGCCGTTGTCTCGATGCCGTGCTGGGAACTGTTCGATGCCCAAGACGACGCTTACAGGGCCTCTGTTCTGGGCGAAGGCACCGTCAAGGTTGGCATCGAAGCCGCCATGCGGTTTGGTTGGGACAAGTACATAGGGCCAGAAGGCGGTTTCGTCGGCATGACCGGTTTTGGTGCTTCGGCCCCGGCCCCGGAACTGTACAAGCACTTCGGTATCACGGCTGAAAACGCCGTCGCCGAAGCCAAGGCTCGTTTGTAAGAACAAGGCGCATTTGTAAGAATTATTTGAAATCAGAAGACCGAAAACGGAGTTAGAAAAAAATGGCACTCGTAACAATGCGACAGCTTCTCGATCACGCCGCGGAAAATGGCTACGGCCTGCCGGCGTTTAACGTCAACAACATGGAACAGGTTCAGGCGATTATGCGGGCCGCGGATGAAACCGACAGCCCGGTGATCCTGCAAGGTTCCGCCGGTGCGCGTAAGTACGCCGGTGAGCCGTTCCTGCGTCACCTGATTTTGGGCGCGATCGAATCCTATCCGCACATTCCCGTTTGCATGCACCAGGATCACGGCATGTCGCCCGACATTTGCCAGCGTTCGATTCAATCGGGGTTCTCATCCGTCATGATGGACGGCTCGCTGCTGGCTGACGGCAAGACCCCGTCGACCTATGACTACAACGTCGACACCACATCCCAGGTTGTCGCCATGGCCCATGCCTGTGGCGTTTCTGTCGAAGGCGAACTGGGTTGCCTCGGCTCTCTGGAAACCGGTGAAGCCGGTGAAGAAGATGGCGTCGGCGCTGAAGGCAAGCTCGACATGGATCAGCTTCTGACCGACCCGGACGAAGCGGCTGATTTCGTTTCCAAAACCAAGGTTGATGCACTGGCCATCGCCATCGGCACCAGCCACGGCGCATACAAGTTCACCCGTCCGCCGACCGGCGATGTCCTCGCCATCAGCCGGGTTAAGGAAATCCACGCCCGTATCCCGAACACCCATCTGGTCATGCACGGTTCCAGCTCGGTTCCGCAGGACTGGTTGAAGATCATCAATGATTTCGGCGGTGACATGAAACAAACCTATGGCGTTCCCGTCGAAGAAACCGTCGAGGGAATCAAACATGGCGTGCGCAAGGTCAACATCGACACCGACCTGCGTATGGCGTCGACCGGTTCGATCCGTCGTCACCTGGATGGAAACAAGTCCAACTTCGATCCGCGCAAGTTCCTGGCCGAGGCCACCAACGGCATGCAGGAAATCTGCAAGGCGCGTTACGAAGCGTTCGGCACGGCGGGTAATGCATCGAAGATCACGCCGGTGTCTCTGGAAGTCATGTTTGCAGAATACGCATCCGGAAATCTCGATCCGAAGGTGAACTAAGGGACTTTTGTTGTCGCCCTGCGGGGCGATGATTCTGGAAGACAAGTTCTAAATGGCGGCAGGTGTCATATCCTGTCGCCATTCTTGTTTTGACTTCCAGAATCGGCAATAGCCAAGAGAGCGGAGCGAACGCCCGGCGATTGAGGGGCGGCATAAAGGGCTCTGCCTTTTTTTATTCCGGTAATCGTGTGCGGTATTTTGATAGTGTGCATTTCACACCCTGGGAAAATGGCGAAATGCGCACAGAAGAAGAAAAATCGAACCTTATTGGCATTGCCCTGATTCTGTTTGCCGTCGTTTTGCTGTCGGTTATGGACGGCGCGATGAAACACCTGATCGAAAGCGGTCTTTCGGTTGTGCAAATTCTGGCGGTGCGCAGCTGGATCGTTGTGCCGCTGCTGTTGCTGTGGCTTCCGTGGGCGGGGGGGCTTTCTGCGTTGAAAACGTCACGCATAGGCCTGCACCTTGTGCGCGTCGTCGTCGGGTTTGGTGCGCCGTTCTTCTTTTTCAATTCGTTGAAGTATCTGCCATTGGCGGACGCCACGGTCATTTTCTTTGGATCGAGCTTTATCATGACGGCGCTATCGGTCCCGATATTAAAGGAAAAGGTAGGGGCCCATCGCTGGACAGCCATCGGTATCGGTTTTATAGGCATCGCAATTGCGGCCAACCCAGCCGGTGAGGTGTTTAACGTCGGGGCGTTTTATTCCCTTGGCGCCAGCCTGTCGTATTCGTTGATGATGTTGATCACGCGCCTGATGGGGCGGGGCGAGGGCACGTTCAAGATGGTGTTCTTTTTTCACGTCTGGATCGGGCTGGCATCAACAGCTTTGGTTGCCTCTGGTCTGGGCGGGGTGACGTTCCACCCCATCGACATGGCCGTATCGATGGATGCCTTGGGGGGAATACTGGTGGTCACGGTGTTGGTCATTGGCGGGCATGTTTGCCTGATGCGTGCCTTTACCATGGCGCCGGTCGGGCTGTTGGCCCCGTTCGAGTATTCGGCGATCTTATGGTCTGCGCTGATTGGGTATCTGGTGTGGGCCGATGTGCCTGAAATGAATTTCTGGGGCGGGGCCCTTCTTGTCGTCACCAGTGGTGTTTATCTGGTTCACAGGGAAAACAAATTAAGAAAACGGGATGGCGCCGGGGCAGGGGACGATGTGTCGGCCGGAGTTGGGCCTTTGCCAGCGCCGGTTCCGTCTTCGGTCAGGTCAGAAGCGGATTAAGTTGTCACGCTAGCATTACCCGCCCTGAACCAGGGTCTCCGCTTCACCCAGCACGAATTCCTTGAACGCACGCGCCGGGGGTGACAGGCGCTTGCCTTTCCTGTGGACCAGATACCAATGGCGCTGGATTGGCAGCCCGGCGACATCGAGCTCGATCACGTGTCCGGCTTCCAGTTCCATCATTACCGCGTCGCGCGACATCAGGCCGAGCCCGAGGCCGGACTGAACACACTGTTTCAGGGCCTCGGCACCCGATACCTCAAGGCCGGACACATAAGTCTGTTTCTTTTCTTCGAAGAAGCGTTCCATGACGCTTCGGGTTCCCGATCCCGGTTCGCGCATAATAAAGGTCTCGTTCTCGAAGGCGGAAAGCGAGATGCGTTTCTTCTTCGCCAATGGATGGTCCGGGTGGGCGACGATGACCAGCGGGTTTTCCAGTATAGCTTCGGCCTTCAGGTCCTGCCCCTTCGGCGGCTTGCCCATAATCACCATATCGACTTCGTTTTCCGATAACAGGTGCAACAGCCGTTTACGGTTGGCGACGTCCAACACGATGTTGACGCCGGGGTATTCCTGTTGAAACGTGCGCAGCAGTTTCGGCGCGAAGGTGTTGACCGTGGTCACCACCGATATCAACAGGCGGCCGGTGCGCACCCCCTTGCGTTCATCCAGCGCAATTTCCAGATCATCCAGATTTTGCAGAATGGCGCGCGCGCAAGTCAGCGTTTCCTCGCCTTCTTCCGTTAGATCGATGCGCTTGCCGGTCTGTTCGGTCAGCGCCACACCAAGCTGATTTTCCAACTGTTTCATCTGCATCGAAACGGCGGGCTGCGTCAGTCCCATCTGGTCGGCGACGCGGGTAAAGTTGCGATGTCGGGCCAGGCTGTCGAAGGTGACAAGCTGACGTAATGTGATGTTCAGGCTCATGGCGTTTATCATAAGCAAAATTTATGATAGATATCAAGATTAATTAGTTTTCTTATGGGTAAAGCCAGCGTAGAAAGGTTTCCTATAGAGACAACGGCTTCTTTCCAGCTCGAACAAACGTCCAAGAGACGGGGCGGTCCGAGGCCTAACTTAAACGAATTTTGAAGGAACCATTTTCATGGCTTTGTTGGATCAAACTACCCGTTACGCAGACTTGAGCCTTAAGGAGCAGGACCTGCTCGACGATGGCGGTCACGTTCTTGTCGCTTACCGCATGAAGCCGGCCGTCGGCTACGGCTACCTGGAAGCCGCCGCGCACTTTGCGGCCGAGAGCTCTACCGGTACCAACGTCGAAGTGTCCACCACTGACGACTTCACCAAGGGTGTCGACGCGCTGGTCTATTTCATCGACGAAGCCGACGAGCTGATGAAGATCGCCTACCCGGTCGACCTGTTCGACCGCAACATGATCGACGGTCGCGCCATGCTGGTGTCTGTCCTGACCCTCATCATAGGTAACAACCAGGGCATGGGCGACATCGCGCACGCCAAGATTGAAGACTTCTGGGTTCCGCCGAAGTTCCTGCGTTTGTTCGACGGTCCGGCCAAGGACATTTCCGACCTGTGGCGTATTCTTGGCCGTCCGGTCAAGGATGGCGGTTACATCGCCGGTACCATCATTAAGCCGAAGCTGGGCCTGCGCCCGAAACCGTTCGCCGAAGCAGCCTACCAGTTCTGGCTGGGTGGCGATTTCATCAAGAACGACGAACCCCAGGGCAACCAGGTGTTCTGCCCGGCCAAGGACGTTTACCCGCTTGTTTATGACGCCATGAAGCGCGCCATGGACGAAACCGGTGAAGCGAAGCTGTTCTCCGCCAACATCACGGCGGACGATCACTACGAAATGCTGCATCGTGCGGACTTCATCCTTGAAACCTTTGGCCCCGATGCTGATAAGGTTGCCTTCCTGGTTGATGGATTTGTCGGCGGCCCGGGCATGGTGACCACCGCGCGTCGTCAATACCCCGGTCAGTACCTGCACTATCACCGTGCCGGTCATGGCATGATTACGTCGCCGTCCGCCAAGCGTGGTTACTCCGCCTTCGTGCTGGCCAAGATGTCCCGTCTGCAGGGTGCGTCCGGTATCCACGTCGGCACCATGGGTTACGGCAAGATGGAAGGCGAAGCGTCTGACAAGAACATCGCTTACATGATCGAACGCGACAGCGCCGACGGCCCGCACTATCACCAGGAATGGGAAGGCATGAAGCCGACCACCCCGATCATTTCGGGCGGCATGAACGCGCTGCGTTTGCCCGGCTTCTTCGAAAACCTGGGCCACGCCAACCTGATCAACACATCGGGCGGTGGTTCTTACGGCCACATCGACAGCCCGGCGGCGGGTGCGATCTCGCTGCGTCAGGCTTATGAATGCTGGCAGCAGGGCGCCGATCCGATCGAATTCGCGAAAGAACACAAAGAGTTCGCTCGCGCCTTCGAAAGCTTTGAGCACGATGCCGATGCCCTGTTCCCGGGCTGGCGTGAAAAGCTGGGCGTGCACAAGTAAGCACCCCGCGAAGCCAATACTAAAGGCGGCCGGGGGCGAAAGACCGTCTCCGGCCGTTTTTTCTTCTGGATACTATATTTGAAGGATTCCAAGTTATGTCCGATGTCGAACAATACCGAATCGCAGAAGAGCCGTTCTACCGGTCCATCTCCAACGAAGTGGAATTGTACGAGGCCGCTTACGCCGAACGTCTGCCGGTGATGGTCAAGGGCCCGACCGGCTGCGGCAAGTCGCGCTTTATCGAGTACATGGCGTGGAAGCTGGGCAAGCCGTTGATCACGGTGGCCTGCAACGAAGACATGACGGCGTCTGATTTGGTCGGTCGCTACCTGCTGGATGCCGACGGCACCCGTTGGCTCGATGGACCGCTGACTGTCGCCGCGCGTATCGGTGCCATTTGCTATCTCGATGAAATCGTCGAGGCCCGTCAGGACACCACCGTTGTTATTCACCCGCTGACCGACCACCGCCGCACGCTGCCGCTCGACAAGAAGGGCGAGCAAGTCGCTGCGCACGAGGATTTTCAGTTGGTGATCAGCTATAACCCCGGCTACCAGAGCCTGATGAAGGACTTGAAGCAGTCCACCAAACAGCGTTTCTCGGGCCTTCATTTCGATTACGCCGCCGCCAAGGTAGAAGTCGGCATCGTCGTTACCGAAACCGGCTGCGACGAAGATGTCGCCGCCAACCTGGTGAAGATCGGTGAGACCGCACGCAACCTGAAGGGGCACGGTCTGGACGAGGGTATTTCAACCCGTCTGCTGGTCTATGCCGCCCGTCTGATCAAGCAGGGTATCAACCCAAATCAGGCCTGCCGTATGGCACTGGTTGCGCCGATCACCGACGACGCCGACATTTCCGCTACCTTGAAGCATTCCATCGACGCGGTGTTCGGTTAAGGCCGGCACGGACAAGAGGGAAGAGCCGTCATGACGTTGAGTCAGGCCGAACTGGACGAACTGCGATCACAGCTTTCCTGCGGCTTCGAACAACTCGACACCGCGTTCGAAGGGTGTATGGAGGACGCAGTGGCGCGCCTCAGCACCGACGGCGTGCGCACCCTGCTGGACGGGGCATCGTTGATCTGCATGATCGGGCGCGGGTTCGAGCCGGTGCAGGTGTATCTGGCAGAAATGCCGGAAATAGGCGAGGCCCTGGGCGAAGGGGTGATCGAGACGGTCTCGAAAGCGGTATGGACAATGTCGCGCACCCCCAACGGCAAGGCCATCCTGCCGTTCCTGCAAACCCTGGGCGAGGCGTCCCGGCGGCTCAGCTCCGAGGACCTGTTCTGCCAGTACATCAATCTGGTGTTCGACATGGCGGAGGCCACAACCCGATCCACCCACGGCTTCCACGCGACCATTCCAAGCCCCGGTTTGCCCGACATGCTCAACCACATGCCGTATCTGCTCAACCAGTTGTCTCTGGAGGGGCTGAAGAACTGGATCGACTATGGCGTCATGCACTATGTCGAACACCCGGAGCGTCAGAAGGATTACTTCACGCTGCAATCGGCGGATTCCAAGGCGATCATGCAGCGCGAGCGCCACGGCACCCTGTTCGCCGACATCGAGCGCAAGATGAATATGTACATGAAGGGGTTGTGGCAGGAGCACGAGGCGTTTTTCGTGCCGTTCTCGTCGGGCTTCGATGAACTGCGCAAGCCCCAACCTTATTTCGATCAGCTGGGCCTGCGCGTACCCGATGTTTACGACGACTACGAAAACGACGTGCTGGGCGAGCGGGTCAAGGGAACCGACCGCTATCGTGCCTTGCTTGCCCACATGGCGGCGCACCGGCGCTGGACAAAGGCTATATTCGCCGACAATTTCAGTCCGTTTCAGCGTGTCGCCGCGGAAATGTTCGAAGATACCCGCGTCGAATATCTGGCGATGCGCGAATACCCGGGCCTGCGCAACCTGTTTCAAGTGCTGCACCCCAAACCCATCGAGGAAGACTGCGACCCGACTAAGGAATCGTGCATCCTTCACCGGCTCGCCATGTTCTCTTACGCAGTGCTGGACGATGACCACCAGTATCAAAACGAGGACCTTCTGGAGTTCGTCGGGAAATTCCACGATGCCATGGCTGACGGCGACAGCTCGACCCAGGAGATCGCTGGCCTGGCGATGTCATTCATCGCCCGCACACGCCGTCAGGAGGACCAGTCGGCCAACGTCTACTTTGCTGACACCGAGGTCGACTATCGAGACGACAACCGGCACATGTGGAAGTATCACGAGCTCGGCGACGAAGAGGAAATGTTCGACGAGCAGGACAAGTCCAAGGCGGACGAGAACCCCGATGAGCAGGGGCTGCCGCCGCGTCACTATCCGGAATGGGATGCTCAGGCAAAGAATTACCGCCCCGACTGGGTCAGCCTGTATGAAAGCCTGCACCCGCCGGGCGATGCCGGGAAAATCGACGAAATTCTCACCAAGCACGCCTTGCTTGCCAAGCGCCTGAAGCAAGTTCTCGACATGCTCAAGCCCCAGCGTTACGTGCGCGTGCGCTATCAGGAGGAGGGCTCGGAGCTCGACCTTGACGTTGCCATCCGCTCGTTGATCGATTTCAAGGCCGGTGCCACACCGGACCCCAGGATCAACATGAGCCACAGAAACGACGGGCGCGACATTGCTGTGTCGTTGCTGTTGGACCTGTCACAGTCAGTCGATGAAATCCCCGATGGGTGCAGTCAGACGATTTTGGAGCTTTCCCAAGAGGCGGTGACGCTGCTTGGCTGGTCGATTGAAAAGCTGGGCGACGAATTTGCCGTCGCAGGGTTTTCATCGAATACCCGCCACGAAGTGCGCTATCAGCATATCAAGGGCTTCACCGAGCCGTGGAACGACGAGGTCAAGGGGCGTTTGGCCGCCATTGAAGCGGGCTATTCGACCCGCATGGGGGCCGCGATCCGCCACGCCGGTCATACGTTGGCCATGCGCAAAGCGGATAAAAAGATTCTATTGGTGCTGACCGACGGCGAGCCGTCCGATATTGATGTTGATGATGACGAACACCTGATCCGCGACACTCACAAGGCGGTGCAGGAATTGGAGCAGGAAGGGATTTACACCCACTGCATCAATCTGGACAAGAAGGCCGATGAATATGTGGCCGACATCTTCGGTTCACGCTACAGCGTCATCGACAACGTCGACCGTCTGCCGGAAAAGCTGCCACGTCTGTTCATGTCATTAACAAAATAAGCCCTGTTTGACTTACATCTGAATCTATTGGATAACCACGCCAACATTTCAAACCACCGGAGATAATCCATGACCGTCAAGATCGCACCTTCCATCCTGTCCGCTGATTTCGCCCGTTTGGGTGAAGAGGTCAAAGCCATTGATGATGCGGGCTGCGATTACATTCATATTGACGTCATGGACGGTCATTTCGTGCCGAACCTGACCTTCGGCCCGCCGATTATCTCGTGCATCCGTTCGTGGACCGACAAGCCGTTCGACGTTCACCTGATGATCGACCCGGCGCAGGCCTATCTGGAAGAATATGCAAACGCCGGTGCCGATATCATCACGGTGCATGCCGAGGCTGACAAGCACCTCGACCGCAGCCTGCAAGTGATCAAGGGACTGGGCAAGAAAGCCGGTGTTTCCCTGAATCCTGCGACACCTGAATCGGTGATCGAATATGTCATGGACAAGCTCGACCTGATCCTGGTGATGTCGGTCAATCCGGGCTTCGGTGGGCAAAGCTTTATCGACAGCCAGTTGGATAAAATCAGCCGTATCCGCAAGATGATCGGTGATCGTCCGATTGAGTTGGAAGTCGATGGCGGCGTCAATGCCGGTACCATCAAGTCGGTGGTCGATGCTGGTGCCGATGTGCTGGTAGCCGGTTCCGCCGTGTTCAAGGGCGACGATTATGCGGCCACCATCGGTGCCTTGCACGACGCCCTGTAAATTACTCTGACAAGTCCAAGTTACGCCCTAAGTGTGTGATTTTCCTTGATATATCAAGGGAATCTGATATAACCCTTCACACATTCAGGGTGATTTGGAAGAATAATTGTTTCGTCCGCGTTTAAACGTCGATACTGCTAAACAGCTGCAACGTCTGCGCCAGCTTCGCGTTAAAACGTGGGTTAACCCCAAAACTCTGACTCACGGTGCCGCCGCCTTCGGCAGCCGCATCAATCTTGTCTATTTCTGGGATAAAAAGTGGTTCTACATCGCCATGGCGATTGGTGCCTTGATGCTGCAATTGCCCTTGCCAGAGGGCCTGAGCCACGAAGGCATGATCGTGCTGACCATGTCGGTGGTGGCGACTATTTTGTTTGTCACCGAACCTGTACCTTTGCCGACCGTCGCCTTGATGATTGTCATTGCCCAGGTGTTATTGCTGGGTATTGATTCAAGCAAGGTTGCACAAAGCCTGATGACGGATTCCGTGCTGTTTATCATGGGCTCGTTGATGCTGGCCGTCGCCGTCGTTAAACAAAAGCTGGATAAGCGTATTGCCTGGTTGCTGGTACGCATTACCGGCACCAAAACATCAAGGGTTTGTTTTGGTATTTCAGTAGCTTCCGGCATTTTGGCGTCATTCATCGGTGAACATACAGTGGCGGCGATGATGCTGCCTGTCGGCATTACCCTGATTACATTGACGTCGGATGATCCGCGCAAGGTCCGCAATCTGGCCGCCGTGCTGCTGTTTTCCATTGCCTACGGCGCTTCGGTCGCCGGTATCGGTACTCCGTCCGGTGGTGCCAGAAACGCCATTATGATCGGTTATTGGAAGGAATTCTTCTATAACGCGGACGATCCTGCGACCTATGTTTACATTGTCGATTACCTGAAGTGGATGATGTACGCGTACCCGATGTTCCTGTTGCAGTTGCCGTTCGTTACCCTGATCTTGTTGTTCACCTTCCGGCCCGAATACAAGGACCTGTCCCGCGCTGTCGTCAAGCTGCGCGCCCAGGTCGAAGCAGAAGGCCCGATGAAGGGTAGTGACTGGGTCGCTATCTTCTTGTTCTTCCTGGTGCTTGTCGGCTGGATATCCGTATCCGGCGAAATTGGCATGGGGACCGTTGCTATTCTGGGGGCATCGGCATTCCTGGTCTTTGGTCTGGTGCAATGGGAAGACTTCAATTCCGGCGTTAACTGGGGTGTTGTGCTGCTGTATGCCGCAGCGATCTCGCTGGGTGTTGAAATGAAGGTCACCGGTGCCGCCCTGTGGGTAGCGGAAAACTTCCTCGCCATCCTGACGCCGCTGGGCGCTAACGAAGGTTTCGGTCTGTGGGCGGCTGTTTCGGCCTTAACAACGCTGGTTACCAACACCATGTCGAATGGTGCGGCGGTTGCTGTTCTGGGGCCAATCGTGTTGAAACTGGCCGTTGCCGCTCAGGAAAGCCCGATTGTTATAGGCTTTATTACCGCTATTTCGTCGGCTTTCGCTTACTTGACGGTGATCGGAACCCCGGCCTGTACAATCGTCTACGCTTCTGGTTACCTGAAAACGACAGACTTTTTAAAAGTCGGCTGGAAAATGGTGCTGATGTCGACCATTATTATGCTGACGGCGGCGGCAATTTACTGGCCGATGCTGGGCGTCTGACGGAGAGGAAAATCGGGTGAGCGACCAAGACAATACCACTGAATCCAGAACCCCGTTATCCCGCGAGGACCGTTTTCGCATTCTCGTGTGCATCGACGGTTCCGACGAGTCATACCAGTGCCTGCGCTACGCGGCAAAGCTGGGTGGCGGTGTCGATGCCGATATCGTTCTTGTTTATGTGCGCCCGGCCGATCAAGGGCTGCGTTCGGGCGGCCTGCAGGTCAACGTGGCGCGCGAGAACATGCTCAACTGGGGGCTCGAACTACCTGGTATCAAATACCTGAAAAAGGGCCGTGATATCCTGATTGAAATGGGCATCATGGGCACCGACTGGGAGGTCAAAACCACCCATACCGGGGTCGAGGGCGACCCGTTGGGCGACAACAAAATTGAATATATCAACGAGGACGGCAAGGAAATCGTCCTCAAGATGAAGGTCGCGTCGGATGTTGCGTCGGGTATCCTGCAGCAATGGGAACTGGGGCCTTACGATATTATCATTATGGGCGCGTCTGGCCGTGGCCGAGGACTGGCAAAGTCCTTGTGGGACCCGGCGGTGGCCGAAAAGGTCGCATTGAACGCGCCGTGTTCCGTGTTGTTGGCGCGTGGACTGGATGTCGGCCATGGTCACCTGATTTGCATCGATGGCTCACAGCGGTCGATGGATACGGTGCGCAAGGATGCCTATCTGGCAAGCCGTTGCGAATGTCCGGTATCGCTGTTGTCGATTGCCCAGGACGTGGAAAGCGAGCCCGAGGCACAGAAAAATATTGATGCCGCGGTGGCGGAACTGACTGCGATGGATATCACCATCGCAAATGCCGAAACCCGCGTCGGCAATCCGGTTGAGGAGATCGTCGAGGCCGGGCCCGATTACTCGGTTGTCGTGGTTTCAGAATCCAACAGGACCGGTTTGCAGCGCATTTTCATGAAAAGCGTCGCCTTCCAGGTGCTCCGGCAGTCCTATGTTTCGGTGATGGTCGTAAGATAAACCCTTACGCTAGCCACAATCCTGAGCATAAATCTTGTGCAGGGCTTCGATAATGGCGCGCGGCTTGTCGCCGGCGATGGTGTAGCGGATAGACTGGCCGCATCGCTGCGTGGTCACCAGATCATTGTCGCGCAAGATAGCCAGATGTTGCGAGATTGCCGACTGGCTGAGGCCGACCAGCTTTTCGATCTCGTTGACGGATCTGTCGTTGTTGATCAATTGACACAGAATCATCAGCCGAGACTCGTTGCTCATCGCTTTGAGCAGGGCGCTGGCTTCAATATGTCCGGGCAACTCCGAAACAATATCCACGTCTGTCATTTTGCTTATGGTCACCATGAACATTAGATAGTGCTAATAAGCAGTGTTTGTCAATATGTTAATGAAGGTAGATGGTTATTCAGCCTGCATGAGCAGATGCGACATCAGGCGGTCAACGGGGGCAAAATCGTCGCTCAGAACCGGTACCTGCGCCTGGGCGACGCGGGTTTCAAGGTCATCCATGGGCCAGCGGACCCAGGTGCGAACCGGTCCGCGCGTCGATGTAATTTTTCCGCGTACCGAAGGCGTCGCCGATGAAATGACGATGTAGGTAACGCGCCCGGGATTGCCGATTTCCTCGCTTTCAATCCACACCTCGGTCACGGGAAAGTCCTTCTTCAGGGTCTTCAGCAGGCTGAATAGGAACATCGGCTGGCGTCCGGAATCAACCACGTTGACCGCATAAAAGCCTTTGGCGTCCAGCCGTGCGGCAATTTCGCGGTGAAATTCCCGGGTCACCAGATGTGCCGGGATGGAAATGTCGTGAAAGGCATCGCCAAAAACCAGATCGAACTTGTCGTCCGTCGGCAGGGATTGCAGAAGCGGGCGGGCATCGCGGTGGTGGATGATCATTCCTGGTGATTGGGTATTCAGCCACATGTCTTCGGCCGCGACACGGGTGACTTGCGGATCGATCTCGGCGACCAGCAATTCCGGGATATGATAATCGTTGATCCAGGCCCGGGGCAGGGAATAGCCCCCGCCGCCGATGAAAAAGGCGCGCGGCGAGAAACCGTCGCCATGCTGTAGAAACCGTCGCTTCGCCAACTCGTCAACGCCGTGGATATAGGGGCTGTACAGCAATCCCGGATCATCCCGGTCGTTGATTGAATGAACCAGATGATCAAGCGCCATCAGGGTGCTGGTCCGACCGCTTTGGGGGCGGAAATCATCGGTGCGGATGCAGAAATAGTTGCTTTCGACACGGCATGGCGAGGTAAATGCCTCGACTTGTTGTCCCCACCAGCTAAGTGTGCTGCTGATGGCAATCAGGAAAACCAGCAAAGTGCCGCGTCGGGTATCGGTAATGGCAAAGGCCAGCGCCAGCAAGGCATAGACGACGGCGACGGCGATCACCGTTCCGGACGATCCGATCCATGAGATGAACAGATAACCTGCCGAAAGGGTTCCGGCAATGGAGCCCAGGGTGCCAAGCGCATACATACGCCCGATAACGGGGCCGTGGTTGTCCGGGTCTGCATCGATGGCCAGCTTTGTTAATATCGGCGAGACGATACCGACGAACAGGCTGGGAAGCAGGAACAGGGCGCTGGTTAGCACGATGATAACGACGATGGGCGTCAGATGACTGACCAGCAACAGCGCCGAGACCTCGCGCAACAGCACCAGTGACGCCAGCGACGACACGGCAGCCAATGCCAGCGCAATGGCGATGCGACGCGCGCCGGTCTGATTTCCGACATGCGCCTTGGCGAGGCGTCCCCCGATCCAGTGACCGGCAGACAATCCGGCCAACACCACTGCGATAATTGCCGTCCATGTATACAGCGACATGCCGACGTACGGTGCGATCAGTCTGCCGGCAACAATTTCGATAATCAATCCGCAGGCGGAGCTGAGAAACAGGGCGATGGCATAGGCGGTCTGACGAAACATCGGTGCTTTCAATTCCTCGTGATGCGTGGATTTCTTAGTGTAGAATAGCAGGAAACAGGCGTTACGAAACCGGAAGGGAGTGCTGGTATGCGGATAAATTTGATTTCAGGTCTTTTCATGGCGATTTTGCTGGTTTGCACGACAAGCAAGGCCAATGCCGAGCAGTTGCCGATGCCGGACACCGGCGAAGACGGCATGCATATCCAGGACTGGGTTCATGACAGCTTTCTTGATCTGGGCGAAGATCTGGCCGAGGCCGCAGCCGATGGCAAGCGCATGGTCATTATGTGGGAGCAACGGGGCTGCCCTTATTGCAAGCGCATGCATGAGGTAAACCTGCGTATTCCGCGCGTTGTCGATTACATCAAGCGCAATTTTATAGTTCATCAGTTCAATATGTGGGGCGACCGCAAGGTAACCGACTTTGACGGCGAAGAACTGAGCGAGAAGGAACTCGCCAACAAATACGGCATTCTGTACACGCCGACCTTGCAGTTTTTCCCCCAATCCCTGGAAAAAGTCGCCGGACGCTCAGGCAAGGACGCCGAGGTCGTGCGTATTCCAGGCTACTTCAAGCCGTTTCATTTTTTCTTCCTGTTCCACTATGCGTTCGAGAACGGATACGAAGAACAACCCAACTTTCAACGCTGGTTGGGCGCCGTCGGGGACGAATTGGATGAGAAGGGGATCAAATACGACCTGTGGTCCGATGATCTGCCGGAAGGGCTGCCGGAAAAATTCTTATAGAAATTTTTGTTGCCCCTCAGTCGCCGGGCGGGGCTACTCGCCCCTTGGCTTTCGCCGAACGGTCGGCGGCCCGCAGTCGCGGGCTTGTAAGAAAGTAAGGCTCCTTTAGAAATCAGAACCTTGACTTCCAGAGGTCGCGCCACCCGAAGGGTGCGCTTAACCAAAGTTGGTGAAGATCGGGAAGGTTTCCAGTAGCCATTGCGAGGCACTGGCCAGCGATCCGGTGAAGATAGCAACGCCGGTGACGACCAATAAAACACCGATGGTGATTTCAACCTTCTGCATATGCTTGCGGAAACGTCCGATAAACGCCATGAACGGCTTGACCATGAAGGCAGCCAGAAGGAACGGCACACCGATACCAACGGCGTAAGCGGTCAGCAGGGTGGTTCCGAACATGATTGAATCATTGCCAGCGGCAACCATCAGGATGGTCGCCAGGATCGGCCCGACGCATGGCGTCCAGCCAAATGCAAAGGCGAGGCCCAGAACATAGGAGCCGACAATACCGGTAGGCTTGTTTTCAATATGAAAGCGTTTTTCGAAATTCAGGAAGCCAATGCGGAACAGGCCCATGTAGTGCATGCCGAACAGCACGATCACCACACCGGCAATCTTGCTTAGCACATCAATGTTTTCGATGAGTATCCGGCTTAATGCCGATGCCGATGCGCCCATTGCAATGAACACGGTGGCAAAGCCGATGACAAAGGCCAGAGCTGAGACGAACACCCGACGCTGCACGGCGGCATCAATGCCGTCTTCGGCCGTTAGTTCATCCAGCGATGCGCCGCCCAGAAAACACAGGTAGGCCGGTATCAACGGCAGGATGCACGGTGAGACAAAGCTGAGGATCCCTGCGGTCAGGGCGCCGATATATGAAATTTCCATGGCTAATAGATGCCTGATTCAGAGAACACGTACAAATAACTTGTTCGTGTTCCCGAAACCCTAGCTTCCCGCTACCTTGATGTTGGTGTTTTCAGGGACGTTAATGACCTTTTTCTTGCGGATATAATCCATCACCACGTCATAGACTGGCGGGCCTTGGGTGCCTTCGTTGACCGACGCCCAGCCGCTAACGACGTAAGTCTTGGACGGCTCGATCAACTGACCGGTTTTCAAGTGGGTCATTTCGCTGATGCGTGAGCCCATGGGCTTGTGAGGATCAATAGCGTATCCCATGCCGCCGACACGAACCATATCGCCGCCTTGCTGGTAATAGGGATCGATGTTGTACAGGTTGTCTGCGACATCTTCGAGAATGGTTTTCAGCAGTTCGCCGGTCATTTCCGAACGATAGCAGTTCGGGTACGAAATGGCGGTCTGGGTAAAGACGTCATCGACCGTAATATCTGATCCCGGCGGCAGGGTGCGACCCCAGCGGAAGCCCGGTGACAGGGCAATCTCGGCGTCGCGTTCTTCGATCATCGCCTGACAAATCAGGTCATCGAATGTGCCGTTCAGGTTGCCACGGCGATATAAAAGACTTTCCGTCTTGCCAAGAACCGTATTCAGCTTGTCAGCATGCGGAGCCCTGATTTTGTCGACGACGGCGGCAATTTCCGGATCCGGGGTAATGACGTCAGAGAAAATCGGCATCAGCTTGTAGTTATAATTGACGATCTTCTTGTTCTTGATTTCCAGATCCAGTCGACCGAGGAACTTGCCGTGCGAGCCGGTGGCAATCAACAGGGTATCGTTGACGTTGATGACGGCAGGAATAGCGTCATGGGTGTGACCGGTCAGGATGACGTCAATGCCATCGACACGCGATGCCAGCTTGCGGTCGACATCGAAACCGTCATGGCTGGCCATAACGACCAGTTCGGCACCGGCGGCACGCGCCGCTTCGACATGCCCACGCACGATGTCTTCCTGAATGCCAAATGCCCATTCAGGAATCATGTAGCGCGGGTTGGCGATCGGGGTGTAGGGGAATGCCTGACCAATGACGGCGATATTGACGCCGCCGCGTTCAAAGAATTTGGTGCTTTCGAACACCGGTTCTTCGAATTCGGTGTCGCGCACATTACCGGCAAGGAACGGGAAGTCTAGTTTTTCGACCAGTTCCTTGACCCGTTCGGCGCCAAGCGTGAATTCCCAGTGGCCGGTCATCACATCGACACCAAGGGCGTTCATGGCATCGACCATATCCTGGCCGTTGCTTTGCAGCGCCGTGTAGGAACCTTGCCAGGTGTCGCCGTTATCGACGAGCAGGGTGTTGTCCGGGCGTTCGGCGCGGATTGCCTTGATCAGGGTCGCCATGTTGGCGAGGCCACCGATGCGGCCATATTCGCTCGACAGCATGGAATAGTCGGAACTTGAGAATGCATATGCGTCGCGTGTGCCCCCGGCAATGCCGAAGTGTTTGAGGAAGTTCTTGCCGGTAAGATGCGGTGGCAGGCCGTTGACTTCGCCGACGCCAAGGTTGACCGAAGGCTCGCGGAAATAAAGCGGTACCAGCTGAGCATGAATATCGGTGAAATTGAGCAGGGTAACCTGACCGACAGAATCAAACTTTAACAGTTCTTTTTGGCTCATCCGTCCGGCTGCGGTGGCCGCTGTAATGCCACCAAGGGGCGCCATCATGGCGGCGGTGGCGGCGGTTACTTGCATGAAATCTCGGCGTGTCAGCATGGTAATACTTCCATCAATTCGTGATGTTAAACAAAGGTGTTTGGGTGTTCATCGATGCTTGCATCGGTGACGTTGTCTTTAAATTAAGGACAAAAAACGGGCGGCAGCCGGGAATAAGACCAGAATGCCGCCCGATTATTTGCTCTTTCGTACGTTCTAGCGGACTAGTTACGTACGCTGGGTGACTCGTTCATAACGCCTTTGGCGCGATGATTAAGATAGAGCTCCAGATTGGTGTACTCATCCGAACCTTGTTTGAAAGGTTGTGCACGGATGTTTTTGTTGCAGCCACGGAAGCGGCGATGCAGTGACCCGATCTTCTGCCATTTCAGGCGGTAGGTCGGGAAACCGTTGCCAAGACCATTGGTCAGAACGTTTGCCCGGATTTTGACGCCCGGGAAATCAACATGACAGTGGGTGCAAGCCATATCGAGGCCGCCACGGCGGGTCTCGTAGAACTCTTTGCCAGCCTCGAAGAACGGGGCGGCATCACCATCAACAGCAACATTTATCGGCATATCGCGGGACTGCGTGCGGATGAAGGCAGCCATGCCCAGCATCTGATCGCTTTCCCACTTCCAGGCTTTCGCCTTCATGCGGTTGGTGCGGCAGTTGTTGACTTCGTCCTGAATGGAGCGAAGTTTTTTGTCGTCCTTGTTGTAAACCGGATACATATTCGATTTACCTTTCATGGACGAACCGTCGGCTCCATGACAATCAGCACATGACTTGCCCGCTTCACCGTCAGTTTTGGACCATTCATCGTTACCGATGTCGACCCACATAAATGCCGGATTAGAGAAATCATCGTCCTGCATAGCCTGGGTTTCTGGGATCGCCCAGTCATACCCTGACTTCAGAGCCTCTTCTTTGGGAGCACAAGCAGCAACCAGCACGCCGAAACCGGCGAACATGACAATCTGCTTGATTAAGCTTGTTTTCTTCATGACAAAATTACCTTCCCTGTAATTGAGTTGCTGATCTTTAAGCAACTGTCATCTTGCTGGAGGCGGAGACCGTTTTACCGGCATCGTCAGTCCATACAAAATCGAATGTTCCGCTTTCAGTCGCCTTTGCATAGAAAGCAAAGTACGGGTTGGCGGCAACGGAAGGATGAAGAGTAGCTTTAAGCAGCTCTTTGCCATTGAAGGAACAAGAGAAGGTATTGATGATCATCCTGGGGATCAACTTACCGGTTTTCTTGTTCTTACGGGTGCCGGTTTCCATTTTGTGGGAAATCAGGGTCTTGATCTGAATCTGTTCACCCTTTTTGGCACTTTTCGGAACTTTAACGCGTGGTTTCTTAGCCATTATTCAATATCTCCTGAAAACGTTTGGGTCAGCCGCCGCAGCCGCCGATTGTAACCTTGACCTGCTTGGTGCCGCTGTAGACAGAACCGTCACTCATAACGGCTGCAGCAACAACGTTCTGGGTTTTACCCAGGCGCATGCGGGTCGAAACTTCGGCTTTGCCGAGACCAGGTGCCATGGTGAATGACACAACTTCAGGGCTCGGATTGCCTTCAGCCACGAGGATTACAGACTTAACGTGGTCTGCATCGGTCATCGGGCTGTCAACACTGACCGTAACCGGAACGGTACGGCCGTTTTCGGCGATCTCAGGAAGCTTGACCGTAACCTTGCCCGCGGTGGCTTTTTTGCCGCCGGTGAACTTGGAAATGGCTTTGGCAGCCTTTTCAGGAGTCGCTGCGGCTTCGCTGGTCGTTAAACCAGTGCCGACCACTGCAAGCGCACCGAGACCGGCGCCCTTAAGCACCTGACGGCGCCCGATAACAGTGGATTTATTCATCGTTGTAGACATGTGTATTCCTTTATCTCACACGGAAAATTACTTGGAGTAACTTCCCTTAAGTGTCGTCAGGTAAGCGACAATGTCTTCGACGTCTTGCGGAGACAGAATCGTTTTTCCGGCAAATTTCTTAAGAACTGCCGTTTTTCCAGGGACCAGAAACGCCGGCATGATGGTGTCGGGGTTCAGAACCTTCGGGTCAACCAGGCGCATGCGTAGCTCTGCTGCACTGTAGTTGGAACCGGATTCACCAAGATCAGGTCCCACTTCGCCGTGGAACTGTTCTTCTGGAATTGGCATAACATGGCATGCCAAGCAGTTGCCTTTTTTCCTGTTAACGGCAGTTTTCTTGCCTTGAACAGGGTCACCGGCTTTGCCGGTTAAAGATTGTGGAATGGTGCCGTCGACGATCTTGTAATCAGCAGCCATAGTGCCCGTAACGAGCGCTCCGCTAACGACAATACCGGTAAGAGCACCTACAATAATGCGGTAGGTCATTGTCCCTCCTTAGTGTGTTGCACGCACGCAAAAACAGCTTGTCTCCCCCTACGCGAGAATATGTTCAAAATGCTATGGGTAGTATGCCCGATCACACAGAACAATCAAAAGATACGCCCTGTTATTCAGGGTTCTCATTTTCGTGATTGAGTACAAGCTAGACGAGATTGACGGTAAAAGGCAAGGGCGAATTTTTTCACATAAATGGCTAATAAATAACGGGAAACCGGCGCTTACCGGGGAATCCAACACAAATTTAAGGGATTTCCCGTATACGCCTTCCAGTCGCCAGAAACGGCCAATTTGGCTTGAATATCAGTCGCTTGACAGCAGTGCCTTGATGGCGCCACCAAGAGTCCCTTCTTCAAGGTATTTCAAGCCGATTAATCCACCAATAATGATAGAGACCAGCGCAATCAGCGATCCCATGGCCAGTGTCGACATGCCGGTAATACCTTGCCCAACAGTGCAACCGAGCGCCAGAACGCCGCCAATTCCCATGATTGTCGCACCAACGAGGTGGCGGGCCATGTCGCTGCCGTCCGAGAACGATTCAATGCGGAAGGTATTGCTGGTGAGCGCCACAAGGAAAGAGCCGACAATGACGCCGCCGACGGTGGCGATGCCAAAGTTGATGGTGGAGCCGGTAAAGGTCATCAGGTACTGGATGCTTTCGCCTGCCGGGGCAACGAAAGTGAAAGAGAACAAGGGCAGGGGTTCGAAATCATCAAATCCCAGAACGCCGGTCAGCCACCATCCCAGTGGTACCAGCAATCCGATAATGGTTCCGCCCAGAATGGCATTGCCCGAGGACCGGAATTCGTCATCTTTGAAGATGTAGAACAGCAGCCCAAGAACGATGACCGTTGTTACAGAAACGCGAATGGCTTCCGGGTCGGACCCGCCGATGGATGCGATCATGTCGATGATGCCTTGCGATGCCAATTCCATTTCAGACAAATCAACGTTGCTAATGGCTTCCAGTTCAACGCGCGCCATGCCGACGAGGCCGCGAAGGGTCATGTACGCGAAAATTCCCATAACCAGGACGACAACAATGGATTTCAGGTTGCCGCCACCGATTCGCACAAGGTTTTTATTGGCACAACCGCCAGCCATGCTCATGCCAAAGCCGAACATCAGGCCACCGATAATCGCGCCGAGCCAGCCGAAATTGGTGGTTTGATAAATAGTCGTATACAGATCGACCATTCCCATGACATGCAGGGCTTGGGAGCCGATAATGGCAACGGTCATGGCCAGCATCCAGCTTCTGAAGCGGGTATAATCTTCCATGAAGACGATGTCGGAAAGTGCACCCATAGTGCAGAAATTTGTTTTGTTGGCGACGCCGCCAAAGACGATTCCGGCAAGGAAACCAGTGGCTGCGACAATTGTTGTTACGGGGAACTCATCCATCAAAACTCTCCATTGTTAACATACTCTGGGCGCCTAGCGTTCCCCTGATCCAACAGGCTCATTGAACATGATCAAGGGAAAGTCCGTATAATATAATTATCGTATTAAGTATATTCGATTCTGCTTAAATGGCTGCTATAATGGTCACTGGCGTGGTCAATATGTACTACCTGTATAGGGTGGGAACCCTTAGTATTAGCGCCAAATTCCCGGTAACGATCACAGGGCTGTATGAAGCCGGGGTTACCAGATAACTCAAGTATTTTAGGGAGAGACGTTATGAGTGAAGGCGACAACGCCAAATCAATGTCCATTATTGTCACCAAGGGTACCCTCGACTGGGCTTACCCGCCGTTTATTCTGGCGACAACTGCTGCTGCTATGGACGTTAAGGTGAGCATGTTCTTCACCTTCTACGGGTTGCAACTTCTGAAAAAGAATCTTGATCACCTGCAAATCTCGACGCTCGGTAACCCGGCCATGGAAATGCCGATGATGGGCATGCACATGACCATGCCGAACATCATGTCGGCGATTCCCGGTGTTGATGCCATGTGCTCGACGATGATGAAGAACCTGATCAAGAAGAAGGGCGTTGCCTCTATTCCTGAACTGCGCGAAGCGGCCATTGAATCCGACGTCAAGATTACGGCCTGTCAGATGACCCTCGACCTGTTCGAAATGGAAACCAAGGACCTGATTCCCGATATTAATCTTGGCGGTGCTGCCATGTATATGGAAGACGCTCTGAAATCGGACATCAACCTGTACATCTAATCGACTGTATCATTCAGATTGGTGAGACTTAAATGACGGCGAACACAGGTAATTCAACAACTGCCGATACGGGATCCGATGTCGAGGATTTCCTGACGGTTGATTTTGTTGGTGAAGGCAGCCCGCTATCAAGGCTGTTCAGCCTGTGTAATGTCGATCAAAAGGCTGAATTCCAACCTGTTCGCCGTTCACTCCGTATTCACGGACATTCGACGACGATCCGCCTGGAACAGGCCTTTTGGACGGTTCTGGAGGTGCTTTCTGCCGAAGAAGGCGTTTCTGTGGCCCAACTGGTCACCAAGATTCACGACCACTGTATGGGCACGAATGACAAAAATCTGTCTTCGTGTCTTCGGGTGGTCTGCTTGAAGTTCATCAATATCTGTACTTGATAAACAACTAATATAGGGTGTAGCCTATCGTCACTTTCGCATGGAATTGACAGGAGAAGACCAAAATGACGACGACTTTAGACACCAAGGGTATGAATTGCCCGCTGCCGATTCTTAAGGCGAAAAAAGCGATCAAGGGCCTCGAAGCGGGCGAAACTCTGGAAGTTCTTTCCACTGACCCTGGTTCGGTCAAGGATTTCGAAGCTTTTTGTCGTTCCACCGGCAATGAACTGCTGGAAAGCAATGAAGAAGGTGGCGTTTACACCTACATGATTAAGAAATCGTCATAACTCTTTATTTTAAAAGAGATATGTAGTTGTTGAGGCCGGATTTCATCACGAAGTTCGGCCCCAATTTTTTATACTGGATAGCGTGCTTGATGAAACAGACAATGCTCAGGCTTGAACACGGTTTTTCAACGATATGTCGTCGACTGCCGATGTTTGTCGTGCTGGTTCTGAGCCTTCTTGTGTTCTCGCCCCAGACTGCCAACGCGTCTGCCGCTGAATTGGTGATGTTCGAAAGCGAAGGCTGTGAATGGTGTGAAACCTGGCACGATGAAATCGGTGTTGTGTACAGCAAAACCGGCGAAAGCGCGGTTCTGCCCCTGCGTCTTGTTGATGCTGACGAGGACTTTCCGGATGATTTGGCTGATGTTCCCGGAATTTTCTACACGCCGACCTTCGTTATCATGAAGGACGGTCTGGAAAGAGGGCGAATCACGGGGTACCCCGGCGAGGACTTTTTCTGGCAGCTTCTCGACGAAATTATCGAGAAGATGGATGCCAAACGGGCCGACGGTTCCTGAAATGCCGTTTGAATACCCCGGTATCAGGTTTTTCTGCACTTCCCAACTATTCTATGTTATTGATTCTTCCTAAGTATTTGGCTCTTTTGGGTTGAGCCGGACCGGGAGTTATTTGCTGAAAATGTCACAACGGCGAAATATCAACGATACCGACGAAGCTGTTCAGAATGCAGACTGGGCATTGGGTATTTTTGAATCATCGCTGAACATGGTCTGCCTTTGTGACAAGGGCAAAATAAATTACATCAACACCGCCGGACTTGAAATGCTCGGCCTGAAATCGGCGAAACGCGCCGCAGGCAGGGATTTTTCTGAATTTGTCCATCCCGATTATCGTGACATTGTCGCCGAACTGATGGAAGGCGGCCATACGGAACCCGAACCGTTTGAAATCAAGCTGAAGCGCGGCAAGGGCCGCGATATCAGTGTCGAAACCACTTTTATGCCCGTGGGCGAGGCCGAAAAAGGTTTTGTCGTTATTCGAGCCCGCGATATCACCGAAAAATTACGCGCTACAGAAATTCTCATGCGCAGCGAGAACCGCTATCGACGGCTGGTCGAAAGCGCACTGGACATGTTTTGCATCTGCCATGACGGGATAATAACCTTCATCAATGCGGCCGGTGCGGCATTGTTGAAAGAAGAGGATTCCAGCAACCTGATTGGCCGCGACCTGTCGAGCATCATCCATCCCGATTATCAGGAGGTGGTGGAAGATGGTCTGGGTGACCTGTGCAAGGAAATTGACAGTTCAGAAACGACAAGTTCATCAATTCCTTTGAAATTCATGCGCAGCAATGGCGAAGATATCGATGTCGAGATATCGATTATGCCGTTCGGAGGGCAGGGCGAAAACGCCTATATGCTGGAAGTTCGGGATATCACCCAGCGCTTGCGCACGACCGTTCGCCTGCGCGAACGTGAAGAAAGGTTGCACGGTATTATGGCAACCGTCGCCGACGCCATTGTCACCACCGATGAGCGGGGTGTTATCCAGTCATTCAACGCGGCGGCTGAGGAAATATTTGGCTATGCCCTGACCGAAATCATTGGCCAGAATGTCAAAGTCCTGATGCCGGATGCCATCGGGAAAAAGCATGATGGTTATATCAATACGTACAAGAAAACCGGGGTTAAGAACGCCATATCGTTGATGGGACGCGAGGAAACCGGACTGCGAAAAGATGGCACAGAATTTCCGATCGAGATTTCCATCACCGAAATGTGGCTTGGTTCAATGCGCTTGTTCACGGCCATCATCCGCGACATCACAGAACGCAAGCAGGCGCAGGAAAAGCTGGAATTCAGGGTCGAAGAAAGAACCCGTGAATTAACCCAGGAAATCAAGGAACGCCAGATTGTTGAAGAGCAATTGCGCCTTGCCGGTGAGGTGATTTCAAACCTGACGGAATCCGTGGTGATCGTTGATAAGCGATTCCGGATCACCGGCAGCAATCCTGCCTATACGGAAATGACGGAATTCAAGGCCGACGAAGTGTTTGGCAAGCTGCCGTTTTTCTACAAGGTGTTGAAAAAAGACAAGGACTTGTTTGCCGAAATGCAGGGTGACCTTGAAATAAATGGTCGTTGGGTCGGGGAATTCTGGACCGAGAAAAAAAGTGGCAAGAAATATGCCGTCCGCCTTTCTGTCGCTGCAATTATCAACGCCGATAAAGACACCACCCATTATGCCTGTGTGCTGAATGACATCACCAAGCGCAAGCAAGATGAAGAGCGTATTTTCTATCAAGCCAATTACGATGCCCTGACGGAATTGCCCAACAGAAGCCTGTTTCTGGACCGCCTTAATCAGGGGCTCGATACAATGCAGCGCATGGACCGCATGCTTGGGTTGATGTTCATCGATCTCGACGGTTTCAAGCTGGTTAACGATACCCTGGGTCACGATGTCGGTGATTTGTTATTGCAGGAAGCTGCAGACAGGCTAAGTCATTGTGCGCGAGCGGGCGACACGGTGGCGCGCCTTGGCGGCGATGAATTCACTGTCATCATGCCCAATTTGGTCCATGCCAGCGATGCGCATCTGCTGGCACAACGTATTCTCGATGCATTGGCAAAGCCGTTCCGCCTGAATGAGCAAGAGTCTTTTATTTCCGGCAGTATCGGCGTGACCCTGTTCCCGTCTGATGCGACCAATGCACAGGATCTTATTCGCAATGCCGATTCCGCCATGTACAAGGCGAAAGAACACGGCAAGGACAACTATCAGTTCTTTACGGCGGACATGACGCCGAGGTGCAGGAACGCCTGGAAATGAAGAATGGCCTCAGCACGGCGATTGGGAACAATGAATTGTCCCTTCATTATCAGCCGAAGCTGGAAATCGGCAGCGGACTTATCACCGGCGTTGAGGCGCTGATGCGCTGGGAAAACAAGGAACTGGGGCACGTCTCGCCGGTCAAATTCATTCCCGTACTTGAAGAAACCGGCATGGTTGTCGAAGTCGGGGACTGGGCATTGCGAACGGCATGTGAACAACACATGAAGTGGCTGGATGCCGGATTGCCGCCGATCCGCATCGCCGTCAATCTGTCTGCGCGTCAGTTGCGCGAGCCCACGTTCGTCGAGAATTTCGAGAAGATCATGAAGGAAACAGGGGTGACGTCCGATAGCCTGGAGTTGGAAATCACTGAAAGCATGCTGATGTCGGATTCCCACAATTCGGTCATTGCGCTGGATCAGTTACACAATATGGGCATGCACGTTGCCATGGATGACTTCGGCACCGGCTATTCATCACTCAGTTATCTGAAGAAGTTCCCTATTGATACCATCAAGATTGACCGTTCCTTTGTTGCCGATATCGCCACCGATACGGACGATGCGGAAATCATCAGAACCATCATAACCATGGGCCATACCCTTAACCGCAGGGTCGTTGCCGAGGGTGTCGAAACCGAGGAACAGCTATCCTTACTCAGGCAATACAAGTGCGATGAAATTCAGGGATACTTCTTTAGCCGTCCGCAAAGGGCCGATGACCTGACGGCGTTCCTGACCGAACATAATTTCACAAATAACAAAAAAGCCAGCGCTTAGTTATTGCTGCATCTCATGCCAGCGGCACGCCATTCCCAGCGAACGTGCCGTATTGTCGACTGTCGCCAGACAGGATTTGACGTTTTCTTCCGGAATCCATACGCCGAACCTGATTTCATAGTCACAGCCGTCGGGGCTTGAGACCCTGCATGAATTCAGGCGCACGACATTGGCCTTGAATTCACTGAAAACCTCACTCAAACGGGCAATCAGGCCGGGTTGGTCGTCGCCTTTCAGGACAATTCGGTGGGTGATGTGGGCGGTTTCGTCATGTTCTGGCGATAACTCGAACGGGCTGACGTTAATTTCAGCCCCCTTCAGCAATTCAATTGCGACCAGGGATTCTTCGACATCTTTTAAAGACACCTCGGCGGGCAGGGTGCATACAGTGGTAAATTTGCTGGCTGCGCCAAGCACCGAGAAGGTCGTGTCGCCTAGACTGATGCCCAAATCAAACAGATGTCCGGTGACTTCCGAGATAATCCCGACGCGGTCGGGACAGGTAATGGAAATCAATGCGTTGGTGGCCATTTTTCCGCCTTTGTTATGGTTTATTTAAACTTCAATATAATAGCCTAAGCAGATGATTGACAGTCAACAACAGGCTCATCGGATGTCGGGTCGCATGCATCTCCTCCTTCCGTTCTTCTTGACGATGTTCATTTTGCTCGTCTGGTCGGGCTCATCTTGGGGGCAGAGGGCTCAGCCGACGCCACCGGTGACGGGGAAAACCTCTGCCGAAGTCCTGATGTATGAACACCCGAGGATAGGCTACCAACTGGCGGTGCCGCCCGGCGTGCAACTGGAAGACCGGGGCGACGAACGGGGTATCACGCTGTCGTCTCGCAAGGGCTATCTGATTAACGTGCAGACCGGAAGCAGCAATCCATCGGCCTCTACCCACGACCTGCTGGCCCGGCTGGAAGCCCAATACTTGGGTCCCGGACGCCCATGGTCGGTAAAGATTGAAGAGGCGAAGACCTCTGTCGCCGGACTGGATTCCTTGCAGGCTATTTACGAAGGATCTGGTTCGCGCATTCGGGTTATCGTCGCACGTGGCAAGACACTCGATTACGTGTTCTTTTTCTTCTCATCGCCGGAAAACTTCAAGAAGCACGAGGCCGATTTCAACTGGTTGCTGGAGAACTTCCAGCCCGTTGCCGCCGACAAGCTTTCCGGCACCATGGGCAACGTACTGAAATTCAACGGCGCCAGCCTTGGCTACATGATGGATTATCCGGAAACCTGGGTGTTCGAGCAGACCGGCAATCATTCGGTGGTCTTTAGCGGCAAACCGGGGACACCGGAATATTTCGCGACCGTCAATATCCAGAACATCGGCGGCAACGATTCAGCCGCCCTGACAAGCCAGCTTAAGCGCGATATTGCTCGCATTGACGGTGCTGCAACCTTTGCTGATGATACGCCGTTTCATTACTCGAAGGATGGCCGGGTCATGCAGGGGCATCAGTTCTCTGTTTCCTATAATCGCGATGGCAATCGTTACCGTCAGTGGTCCGTCGCCATCCCCAGACGTGATGGTAAATTAATCCATTTGTGGTCTTATGCAGCACCGGATGACCGGTTTGCGCGGCACGCTCCGGTGGCCGGCAAAATGCTCGGCACCTGGACAATCATTCAGTAATTAAAAGTTCTCGCGACGCCCCCGTTTCATCCTACAATATTCCGATTCCGGGAAGACGGTAGAAGTCAGGGGGAGAGTGACATGTCGGACAAGGTTCTCGAAAGAATAACGTTTCAGCCTGGAGACAGATTGTTCAAGGAAGGCGATGAAGGCAATCAGGCCTTCGTGATGGAAGAGGGCGAAGTGCAGATCGTCAAGGTCACGGGCGAGAAAGAAATCGTTCTGGCAACCGTCGGGAAGGGCGGTGTTGTTGGTGAAATGGCACTGCTGGATGATAGCCCCCGAATGGCGACGGCGCGTTCAACCAAGGGCGGACGGGCGATCGTAATTTCCAGACAAATGTTCGAAGCCAAGATGGCCAAGGCCGACCCGTTTGTCCGGGGCTTGTTGAATATTCTCGCCGATCACGTGCGCAGAATGTCGAAGGCGAAAGCCGTCGAAGTTCAGGACCAGCCTTCATTTGGCCCTGCTGACGCTGAATGGGAAGAGGTCAAGCCGGTCGGCATGGGACCCGATAAATGACCAAACAAGACGACTCGCAGGATAATTCCGGTAAGGTGTTGCCGGGACCGATTAAAATCGGCTTCGGGGCGAAGATCCGCGGCTATTTCCTGGCCGGTGTTCTGATAACCGCGCCCATTTCCATCACCTTTTATCTGGCTTGGCTGTTCATCAATTTCGTCGATGCCAAGGTAACACCACTGATCCCGGTGAAGTACAACCCGGAAACCTATTTGCCGTTCGGCACGCCGGGACTGGGACTGATCGTCGTTTTCATCGTCCTGACCTTGACCGGTGCACTGACCGCCGGGTTTGTCGGGCGTCTGTACCTGCGCATGAGTGAGCGTTTGTTGAACCGGATGCCGGTCATTCGTGGCATTTATGGCGCCATCAAACAGATTCTGGAAACCGTGCTGGCGAAGCAGTCTAGTGCCTTTCGCGAGGCGGTGCTGGTCGAGTACCCACGTCGCGGTATGTGGGCAATTGCCTTCATTACCGGCACTACCCGCGAAGAAGTGCAGCACCTGACCGAAGAAGAGTGCATCAACATATTCCTGCCGACGACGCCCAACCCGACATCGGGGTTCTTGTTGTTCGTGCCGAAGAAGGAGCTGACACCGCTGTCCATGAGTGTCGAAGAAGCTCTGAAGATGGTCATATCGGGCGGTATCGTCACGCCGCCAGACCATCGCCCGCCTGAAGAACAGACCAAACCCCAGGTTTCGGCTGCGACCTATGAAGATATGGATGTGTTGCGCGAGAAAAACCGAGCGCCTGTGTTGGTGACGAAGAAATAAGTCCTGATCTGAATTCAGTCACTTCACCTGAATGTTTTTCAAAACATTATCGGTGTCATCACATGGGATTGTCTGGTGACGGGGGGCTTTTCGAAATGGTTGTGAAACCGGTACTAATATTCTATTTTAACTAGGTAATTAATGATAATGGGGAGTTGGGGCATGGAATTTTCTGTCTTCGCGTTGGTGCTGGTTTTTACTGCGATCATTCTGGTTTTTCTGGGGGTTAAGACAGTATCCCAGGGTATGGAGTTTACAGTCGAGCGCTTTGGCCGTTACACCAAGACCCTTCGCCCCGGCCTGCATCTGATTATCCCCATTGTTGATAAGATCGGCTCGCGCATCAATATGATGGAGCAGGTTCTCGACGTGCCGTCCCAGGAAATCATCACCAAGGACAATGCCATGGTTACCGTCGACGGGGTGGTGTTTTATCAGGCCCTCGACGCTGCCAAGGCATCCTACGAGGTCAATAACCTGGTGTTGGCCATCCTCAACCTCACCATGACCAATATCCGCACCGTTATGGGTTCCATGGACCTGGATGAGCTGCTATCGCAACGCGACGTCATTAATTCGCAACTCCTCACCGTTATTGACGAGGCGACCAACCCGTGGGGCATTAAGGTGACCCGAGTCGAGATCAAGGACATCTCGCCGCCTCGCGATCTGGTCGATGCCATGGCCCGTCAGATGAAGGCCGAGCGCGACAAGCGGGCAAATATTCTTGAGGCCGAGGGTCATCGCCAGTCGGAGATTCTAAAAGCCGAGGGTGAAAAACAGGCCGCTATTCTGGAGGCCGAAGGTCGCCGCGAGGCAGCCTACCGCGATGCAGAGGCCCGCGAGCGCGAGGGCGAGGCAGAAGCCAAGGTAACCACAATGGTCTCCGATGCCATCTCCAGCGGTAACGTGCAGGCAGTCAATTATTTTGTTGCCCAGAAATATGTTGAGGCCCTTAAAGATATAGCAACATCGAACAACGAAAAGGTCATTTTGCTACCGATGGAGAGTTCCGGCATTCTTGGCTCTCTGGCTGGTATAGCCGAGATCGCCAAGGAGTCATTTAAGGATAGTGGTGGATCCCATGCCGAGGGCGGCCCTTGGGAAAAGAAGGACTGAAACCTTGGAACAATTGGACATACTAAAAGAGATCACCATCTGGCACTGGTTTGGTGCTGGTGCCCTGCTGTTAGTGCTGGAAATGCTGGTTCCCGGGGTAATTTTTATGTGGCTGGGCATTGCAGCCGGTATCACCGGTTTTGTTTTGTTGGCTTTCCCGACCATGAGTTGGGAGGTTCAATTCTTTGTTTTCGCAGGCTTTTCCATTGTTGCCGTGTTCGCCGGTCGCGCCTGGGTGAAAAGCAATCCGACCAAATCGGATCAGCCGAATCTCAACATTCGCGGTGCCCAGTATGTCGGGCGCAGCTTCACGCTGACGGAGCCCATCGAGAATGGTTTCGGAATAATCGTTGTAGATGATACTCGCTGGAAGATCTCTGGTCCGGACTTGCCTGCGGGTAGTAAAATCAACGTCACTTCCCAGGACAACCAGATGTTCATGGTTGAGGCCGTTAAAGACTAAACGGCACGGCCTAACCCGACCTTAAATACCTGACCGCTGCGTCGCGTTCGAACAGATAGAGCAGGGTGCGGAGCGCCTTGCCGCGTGGGCCTTCCAGGTCTGCATCTTTATTTAAAATCAGTTCCGCATCATCGCGGGCTGCGGCCAGCAGGCCGGCGTGGGCGCTTAGGTCTGCAATGCGGAATTCCGGCAAGCCACTTTGGCGGGTTCCCAGCAATTCACCGGCACCGCGCAGTTCAAGATCCTTTTCGGCGATAACGAAACCGTCGTCGGTCTCGCGCATGGTCGCCAAACGGTCGTGGGCGGTGCTGGTCAGGGGTTCCAGAAACAGCAACAGGCAGTGGGATTCTTCCGTGCCGCGCCCGATACGGCCCCGCAACTGATGCAATTGGGCCAAACCGAAGCGTTCGGCGTGTTCAATCACCATGACGGTGGCTTCGGGTACATCGACGCCGACCTCGATCACTGTGGTTGCCACCAGCACATCAAGCTCTCCTGACGCAAAAGCAGCCATCACCTTGTCTTTTTCCGCCGCCTTCATGCGACCGTGTATCAACCCGGCCCGGTTGCCGAATATCTGCTCAAGATGGCGGTGGCGGTCTTCGGCAGCGGCAACGTCCAGGGTTTCGGATTCTTCAATCAGCGGACACACCCAATAGGCCCGGGCCCCGTCGCCAACCCGTCGTTTGACCGCGCCGACCACTTCATCGAGGCGTCCGAGCGAAAAGGTGCTGGTGCTGACCGGTATGCGCCCGGCCGGTTTTTCCATCAGGCGCGAGACATCCATGTCGCCATAGGCGGTTAACATGAGGGTCCGGGGGATGGGCGTCGCCGTCATCACCAGCACATTGACCGCCTGACCCTTGGCCGCCAGCGTCAGGCGTTGGTGAACGCCGAACCGATGCTGTTCATCAATAACGGCCAGGCCCAGATCGGCGAATTCCACATCATCTTGGAATAAGGCATGGGTGCCGACGGCCAGATGCGTCTCGCCGCTTTTCAGGCCCGCCAGAATAGCCTCGCGCGGTTTGCCCTTGTCGCGCCCGGTTAACAGGGCAATTTCGATGCCGGCGGCTTTCGCCAGTGGCTCGATGGTTGCCAGATGCTGGCGCGCAAGGATTTCCGTTGGCGCCATCAGCACGGCCTGGGTTCCGGCCTCGACCGCGGCCAGCATGGCAAGCAGGGCAACGATGGTCTTGCCGCTGCCGACATCGCCTTGCAACAGGCGCAGCATGCGGTTGTCTGATTGCATGTCGTCGGCGATTTCCTTGAGCGCGGTTGTCTGCGAGCCGGTCAGGTCGAAGGGGATGGCTTTAAGAACAGGCTTGGATAATGACCCATCGCCGTGGATGCCGCGGCCGACGGCCTTGTGCATGTGGCGGCGCATCAGCGTCAATGCCAGTTGATTGGCCAGCAATTCGTCATAGGCGAGGCGCAGGCGAGGGGGCGACGATGGTTCAAGGTCTGTTAGGGCCTCTGGGCCGTGGGCGGCCAGCAGTGAGTCATGAAAGTTGTTCCAGCCGTTGCGTTTGAGGAATTCCGCATCCTGCCACTCATCCAGTTCGGGCACCCGCTCAAGCGCCCCGCGCATGGCCTTGCCGAGCATTTTCAAGCTAACCCCGGCGGTCAGCGGATAAACCGGCTCGACGATTTTCATACTGTCGATTTCTTCCAGCTTGCCCATGTGGTCCGGGTGGGTGATTTGCTTTTCCTTGCCAAAGACCTCGACCTTGCCGCTAACGACGCGGGTTTCGCCATCGGGCAATTGTTCTCGCAGGTACTTTTCATGGGCATGGAAAAACACCAGCACCAGTTCGCCGGTTTCGTCGCCGCAGATAATCTTGTAGGGCAGGCGTTTATTCGCCGGTTTGATGTGTTTTTCGACCTTCAACGTGATGGTTGCGATGCGGCCCGGTTCAGAATCGGCGATGGTCGGTGCGTAACGTCGGTCAATCAGGCCCGACGGCAGATGCCAGAACAGGTCGACAATGCGCTCTCCGGCAAGGGTTTCTATGCCTTTGGCACCGCGCGGACCGACCCCTTTCAGGTCGGTCACGGGCTTGAATGGCGAATAGAGGACTTCCGGGCGCATGGTATTCCTGGTGGATAGTGGTTCGGGAACCGACTATATCGTAGCGGTGGATTCAAACGGAGCCTAAATCGTGGCCGACCAAATAGAAAAAATACGCAAACGGGTGCTTTTTCGCAGCTGTCATTGCGGCATGAAGGAAAACGACATTCTGTTGGGGGGATTTGCCGAAAAGCATGTCGCCGATCTGGATGAGCAACAACTCGATGACTTCGAACGACTGATGGAAGAAAGCGACATCGAGGTGCTGAAATGGGTTATTGGTCGTGAGCCCACGCCAGAGGCTTTCGACACACCGCTTATGGGACTCATCAAAAAGTTTAACAAGACTCTTTAATCAATTGAAAAGAATCACAAACACACTTCAGAAACCCGGCATTGTCGAGGTCTCGGGTTGCCCCGGCGGCATTGATGCGCTGGCGCTTGCCAGTCTTGCTGCTGACGGTCGTAGTGTGCTGTTCGTCGCCCGCGACGATGTTCATTTGGCGCGGATGGTCGATGCGCTGGCGTTTTTTGCCGCCGACCTGGAGGTTCTGGCGTTTCCGGCCTGGGATTGCCTGCCCTATGACCGGGTTTCGCCCAACGTCACCATTGTCGGGCAACGTATCAACGCATTGACGACACTGGCGCTGGAAGTCAGGCCTGGGCGTGTCGTCGTCACCACGGTATCGGCCCTGTTGCAAAAGGTTCCGCCGCGCGACGCCTTTACCGAGGCGACGCTCAAACTCTCCGTCGGGGATAGCCTGCAACAGGGTTCCCTCATCGCATTTCTCGTCGCCAACGGCTACGGGCGCACGGAAACGGTCATGGAAGCCGGTGAATTTGCGCTCCGCGGCGGCATTGTCGATGTCTTTCCGTCGGGCTCTGATGCCGCGCTCAGACTCGATTTCTTCGGCGATGACTTGGATAGCATCCGCACGTTTGATCCTGTCGACCAACGTTCGACCGGCAAGGTTGACAGTCTGGTCCTGAAACCGGTCAGCGAAGCGCCCCTGAACGAGGCCGCGCAATCGCGCTTCCGCACCGCATACCGTGAATTGTTCGGGGCCGCCGACGACCCGCTGTATGAGTCTGTTTCTGCCGGACGCCGCCATATCGGCATGGAGCACTGGTTGGCGTTGTTCCACGATAAAATGGAAACCCTGCTGGATTATCTACCCGGCGCGGTGGTGCTGCTGGACCATCAGTGGCATGAAGCGCTGGATGCCAGGCTTGATCTGGTCGCCGAGTACTACACGGCGCGATGCACCATATTGCAGTCCGGTACCGAGGAATCGGTGCCTTACAACCCGGTGCCACCGGATCGCATGTTCCTGGATGCAGAAGCCTGGAACAAGGTGCTTGAAGGTCACGCTGTCGGCCGTTTATCGCCGTTTTCAGCACCGGAAGACGGTGGTGATACCCGTATTGATCTGGGCGGACGGGCCGGTCGTGACTTCGCCGATGCGCGGCTCAGCCCCGATATCAATGTTTTCGATGCGGTTGGCGAGCATCTGTCCGATCACATCAAGGCCGGGCGCCGGGTGCTGGTCGCCGCCTTCACGCAAGGATCATGCGAGCGGTTGCAGACGGTGATGACTGAGCACGGCATTAACGGCCTTGGGCCACATGCTGATTGGTCCGTCGTCAAGGATATGCCCGCAGATGCGGTCAGCCTCGGTGTGCTGGGGCTGGATACCGGCTTCGTTTCCGATGATCTAGCTGTCATCAGCGAGCAGGATATTCTGGGCGACCGCCTGAGCCATGCTGGTAAGCGCCGTATCAAGCCGGAAAACTTCATCGCCGAGGCCTCGTCGCTGTATGAAGGCGATCTTGTCGTCCATGTGGATCACGGGATCGGTCAATACGAAGGGCTGGAAGCCATTGATGTCGGCGGGGCACCCCATGATTGCCTGCGCCTGATTTACGACGGCGGCAGCAAACTGTTCCTGCCGGTCGAAAACATCGAGTTGATATCGCGCTATGGCTCGGAATCCGCGGGCGCACGCCTTGACCGGCTGGGCGGCGCGGCCTGGCAGGCGCGTAAGTCGAAGCTCAAGGAACGCATCCGCGACATGGCCGACGAATTAATCAATGTCGCCGCCACCCGCACCCTGAAACCGGGGGTCAGGCTGGCTTCGGGCGATGGTGCCTATGACGAATTCGCGGCCCGTTTCCCGTATGAAGAAACCGACGACCAGCGCGGTGCCATCGAAGACGTACTCGACGATTTGGGCTCTGGCCGACCGGCCGACCGGCTGATTTGTGGCGATGTCGGGTTCGGCAAGACCGAAGTGGCACTGCGGGCCGCGTTCGTTGCCGCCATGGCTGGCAAGCAGGTCGCCGTGGTGGTGCCAACGACGCTGTTGTGCCGTCAGCATTATCAGGGCTTCAAGGAACGTTTCCGGGAGTTTCCGGTCAAGGTCGAACAGATTTCGCGACTTGTTACGCAAAAACAGGTCAAGCAGATCAAGGAAGGCATGAAAGACGGTACCGTCGATATCGTCATCGGCACCCACGCATTGCTGGCCAAGGATGTCGGCTTCAGGGACTTAGGGCTGCTGGTCGTCGACGAGGAACAACATTTTGGCGTCGCCCACAAAGAACAACTGAAAAAACTGAAGTCCGATGTGCATGTGCTGACACTGACGGCGACACCGATCCCACGCACCCTGCAATTGGCGCTGTCTGGCGTTAAGGAAATGAGCATCATCGCCTCGCCGCCGGTGGATCGGTTGGCGGTGCGGACCTTCGTTCTGCCCTTTGACCCAGTGGTCGTGCGCGAAGCCTTGTTGCGAGAGCGTTTCAGGGGCGGGCAGAGCTTTTATGTCTGTCCGCGCGTCGCCGATCTGGGCAACATCGCGAAACGGCTGGCAGAGCTGGTACCGGAGATCAAGATCGTCACGGCGCATGGGCAAATGCCCGCCAGTGATCTGGAAAACGCCATCGGTTCATTTTACGACGGGGCCTACGATGTGTTGCTGTCGACCAATATTATCGAGTCCGGCATCGATATGCCGCACGTCAACACAATGATAATCCATCGCGCCGACATGTTCGGTCTGGCTCAACTGTACCAGTTGCGTGGCCGGGTCGGGCGATCCAAGGTCCGTGCCTATGCTTATCTGACACTGCCGGAACGCAAGAAACTCACTCCGGCGGCGGAAAAGCGGCTGGAAGTCATGCAGAGCCTGGATAACTTGGGCGCCGGATTCTCGCTGGCCAGCCATGATCTGGACATTCGTGGTGCCGGAAACCTGTTGGGCGAGGAGCAATCCGGTCATGTGCGGGAAGTCGGCATCGAGCTTTATCAACAAATGCTGGAAGAGGCGGTTGCCGAGGCGCGAGGACTGGATGAGGGTGAGGGGGCTGATGATGCTGCATGGAGCCCGCAAATAGGCATCGGCATGGCGGTGTTAATTCCTGAACACTACGTTGCCGACCTGAATGTGCGCATGGAATTATATCGTCGCCTTGCCACGCTGGATGGGCCTGATGCCATCGAAGCCTTTGCGGCTGAATTGATTGACCGGTTCGGTTCGTTGCCCCAGGAAGTCGAAAACCTGCTGGAAGTCGTCGGCGTTAAACAATTGTGCAGGAAGGCGGGTGTCGAGAAGGTCGAGGCCGGGCCAAAAGGGGCCGTGGTGTCGTTCAGGAACAACAATTTCGCCAATCCGGGCGGACTGGTCAAATACATTACCGATCAGGTTGGAACGGCAAAGTTGCGCCCGGACCATAAACTGGTGCTGATGCGGGGGTGGGAAACGCCGGGCGAACGTTTAACCGGTGTCGCATCGATGATGAGGGATATTGTTAAAGTCGCGCAAGATTAGAGTCGCATCAAAGGCTTAACCTTTTTTATTAATCATTTGCTTTAGGCCCATGATGACCTGTTTGCCCATCTCGCCGCCTTTTCCCGTCAGCTCATGGGTGATGACCATCCTGACCGATTCAATATGCAGCTCGATGAGCTCCAACTGCCCTTCATTAAACTCTTCGCGTTCCTCTAAATACCGGCACAGGTTATTCAATATAAAGGTAACAAGATCGTAACCGAAGGTTCCACCCTGACCTTTCATGGCATAGGAAACACGGTAAAGAGCCGTGATGGCGTCTTTGGATTTCGGGTCTTCGCAAAGGTCCTGATAGGTGGACTCTAGCCGTTTGATGTCTTCTTGCACCCAATTGACATAATCTTTGGCCATTTCTTCAAGCACATTGTTGGCCTTTTTGAGCGCGATATTGGGGCTCACATCAAGAAATGGAACCTTTGCCTGTAGCACTTTCGAAGCAGGAATATAGCGCACTGGATATTCGGTATCGTCGTTTTCCATAGCGTCAATCCGGTTTCAATAATGAATTATGTGCATCTGTTAATTCCATCTCGTCTTGCTGTTTTTCCTTGTCCTCTTGTCGGCGTAATTCACCCCGGTATTTTTCATTATCGTGACGATGCCGGTCAGGGCCGAAGAAATCGTTGGTTTGAACAAATTGGCGCGGTCTTAAAACCACTTCTGCAATGCGCAAATACAGGGACTTTGGTGAAATCGGAATGGCCATAAATTCAGTGACTCCAGAATCCCTAGCCTCGCTTATGTATCTGGCTTCTGTGTGACCTGACAGCATAATAACCGGCACCATCGGGTTGGGGCTATCGGATGACGTTCGCAACATCTTGGTAAATTCGACGCCGTTAATCGGCGACATCATCCACGTAGTAAGGATGATATCGGCATTGAAAGTCTTGAGAGTCGTGAAAGCCTCGGCGCCACCAGAGGCTTCCTTGGTCGTATGAGCGTCCAAGGCGCGCAATATCTGTTTGACGATGATGCGCATATTGGCGTTCTCATCAATGATGAGGATATTAATATTCGACAGATCGAGCATTTTAGCGCTCATGATGGGCGTCCGTCCGTTGAGGTATTATCAGAATATATTATCTGGCACTGTTTTAAATAACGGTAAATATCCAGAAAGCCAGTCTAGGCGGCTTTTTCAGCAGCAATTGCGGCATCAATGACGCGCACCAGAACGACTTCGTCCTGGGCACCTGAAATAATCATCAATGGGCCAAAAATGAAAGATGGAACACCGTTGACGCCAAGCCGGTGGATTTGGGCGTTGTTGTCGAACACGGCCCGCTTGCCGTCGTCGCCCTGTAAGTATTCACGCAGCACCTGGCCGTTCAGGCCAACATTGATACCGATATCGACCAGCACGTCTGTATCGCCGATATTAAGCCCATCCAGGAAATAGGCGCCATACAAGGCCTCGACGACCTCGCCAGCGCGTCCGGCATCGGCGGCCAGACTGATCATCCTGTGTGCATCAAGGGTGTTAGGAGCACGATCGATATCATCAAACTTGAAGTGAATATCGACCGATTGACCGACTTCGGAAATGGCATCGTATATACGGCTGATCCGGCGTTCGGAACCGAATTTGCCGGACAGGTATGTGTCATGGTCAATGCCCTCGGCGGGCAGTTGGGGATTTAAAAGGAAAGGCCGATAGTTGATTTCTGGCATCACACCGGGGCGCAAGGCAAGTGCCTGTTCAAGACGCCGCTTGCCGATGTAACACCACGGACAGACAACATCGAATATGAAATCAATCTTCATCAGCTTAATCCAGGTATTGGCGGGCGCGTTTTATCAGGGTTTCGGTCGTGTCACCGGGTTCATTGTCGGCCAGTCCAAACTCGACTGAAATGGAAATTGGCTGATATACCTCGTCCAGGGCAAAATCAGTATAGGTCAAAACCCCTGAAATTCTGTTCATGACGAACAAGGCTTCATCCACGGGGGTGTCGGGCAGGGCGATACAGAAGTCATGTCCCGTGTAATGGGCAATCATGTCTTCGGTTCGTAACATGGCGTTAATCCAGCCCGCCAGTTGCCTGAGAAGATGTTCACCGGCGGTCTGTCCATACTGTTCGGCCACAGTGTGAGCATCGGGAAACGAAAAGAACACCAGGGTCAGGTGTTTTTCGCGAATGCGTGCCGCTTCCAGCAGAGATGTCAGACGAGACTTCATGAAATCGAAGGTGTAGGCACCGGTCCTGGAATCTGTTGTATCGGGTGATTTGGTGGCGTTCAGTAAACGGCTTATCTGCCAGCGGCTTCGCTGTCGAGTGGACAGGAGTACAAGGCTGGATGAAAGACTGGTCGCATCATCGCTGAGTTCAATGACTTGTGTAGCGCCTGCGGACAAGGCTTCGGCAGTGTCCAGTAAATGGGTGGAAGAGGGGACAAGCAACACAGGTAAGTTGAACAGCCGGGGGTTGAGGCGGGTTCGGCTGCAAAACCCAAGCGCATCGATAAAGCTTATGTCATCGTCGTCCAGCATCACGAAACATGAATCGAAAAAATCCCCGCCCAGAATGGCGTCCGCAGTATCGACGTTGGGGGTTGATGTAATTCTGCAATTCTTGCCTGTGCGCTCGAAGGCATCTTTGATAGAGGCGATAACGTTGGAATCTGCGCCCACGTGAAGCAGATTGAAAGGCGCGTTGTCTGTTTCTGACAGCCCATCGGTGGGCGGCGCCCCGTATTCCCGGGCCAGTTCCACGCGATGTGTAACCTCACGGCGCATGGTTGCCAAGCGAAGCAGAGGGCGAAGCCGGCCCATCAGTTCTTCGCCGGGTGTTTTGCCGAGGATGATATCATCGACTCCCGCCGATATGGCACGCTCGAACGTTTCCGGCAGATTATCCACGTTAAACAGAACCGCTGCCATATCAGATGTTTCCGGCCTTTCGGCCAGGGTTTTGGCGATCTCGATGGCATCGAAAGTCGTTGATTGTATATCAAGCAGGGCAAGGTCGGGGTGTCCCTGACGCGCTTCTTCAAGCAAGCTGTCGGCTGTTTGGCAGGGCGTAACATGAAAATTGTTGTCTGCAAGAAGGGCCAACAGGTTCTCGTTCCCATTATTTAACTCATGGGCGATAAGGACGTTCGCCGACCTGTTTTTCTTTGCTTTCACGGTCTGTCTCGTTTGGCGTTCATGGCAACAAACACCATCATGACATGAATAGAGCCCAATCGTCCTGTTTTTGCGGGAAAGAGAATCGTCATCACCAAATTACTGTAAACAGGCCGTTTTTATTGATCCCGAAAAAACCGGCAGCAAATACCGGCGGAAGGATAGAGGCACTGCATTTGGTGTGGTTTTTGTGGGGCATCCACAATTAGTGGTGTTTTTCTGCAGTTGAATCAAATGGATACAGGACTATCCAACGCGCCACAGACAGGCTGGGAGGCTGACTTTCAGTCGTAGTAAAGTTTTTTACGAAATAGATAAAAAAACATTTGTGCACTTGTTGCCTTTTGTGTATAGTTAGACCGTGGTGGGTATGTAAATTGAGATAAATCTACCGCAAGTGAATGAAGCTAGAAAGCTTTTAGGAGCCAGAAGAGCACAAGATGTTAAATGGACTGAACAATGCAAATGGAGTAGCAAGCGTCGCAACGGCGGCGCTTCAGCTCGCGCTTGTTCAGCAAACCCAATTCGAACAGGTGCTCGAAGACTCGGTTGATCGCAAGCGCGAAGAAACCGAAAATCTGAAAGAGTCAGCCAAGTTCCCCAAAGACGAAGTTGTTGTTGAGACAAAGTCTGCTGAAGCGGCACCTGCAGCAACACCTGCACCTGCTGCTGCACCTGCTGAATCAGCCGAGGCTGTGCGTGGTGCCTCTGTTAATATCGAAATTTAGTTTTCTGCCAGTGCTGCTTTAAGCGCACCCGGTGATTTTTGCCCCGAAGCCTCTGGTTTTCGGGGTTTTTGTTGTCTGTATTGCTGTTCAGTGTTTTCATAAGGGGACGGGAAATTTCAATGAAACTGAGCGAAACTCAATTAATCCTTCAAAACACGGCCAGGAAACTGGCAAACGGCGTGATTGCGCCAAAAGCGGCGGATATTGACCGTCGGGAAGAATATCCCTGGGACAATGTTGCAGCCCTGAAGGATGCGGGACTGTTGGGCATGACCATTCCAGAGGAATTCGGCGGGCAGGGCCTGTCGGTGTTGGATGCCGTGCTGGTCATTGAGGAAATGGCAAAGGTATGCGGCGTGACAGCTCGCATCGCAGTTGAAACCAATATGGGGGCGATTTCCGCGATCTTGGAATACGGCACCGGAGAACAAAAACAACAAGCCGCCGACCTGGTGCTGTCGGGCGATAAACCGGCAATCTGTATTACCGAACCGGGTGCCGGCAGTGCCGCTACTGAAATGACGACCCGTGCCGACAAAACCGCCGATGGATATGTCATCAACGGCGTCAAACACTGGATAACCGGTGGCGGGGTATCGAAGCTGCACCTGATATTCGCTCGCGTCTTTGACGGCGATAAAGAGCAGGGGATCGCTGGCTTCATGGTCGTCTCTGACCCTGAAAACATGACTACAGGCCTTAAGATTGGCAAGCGCGAGCCGACGATGGGGTTGCGCGGTATCCCCGAGACGGAAATCCTGTTCGAGGACATGCATGTTCAAGGTGATGCACTGATTTCACCTGCCGAGGGTATCGCACGTGGGTTTGCGGGATTAATGAGGGCCTATAACGGCCAACGCGTCGGGGCGGCAACGGTGGCCTTGGGTATTGCCCAGGGCGCATTCGATCTGGCCCTTGATTATGTCCAGCAGCGCCAACAGTTCGGTCGACCGATCGCGGAATTCCAGGGGTTACAATGGATGCTGGCCGACATGTCGACGGCTCTGGAAGCGGCGCGCGCCTTGATCTACAAAGCCGCAGACTGTCCTCAAGGTGAATTTCCCGACCAGCTAGCCGCGGCGCAAGCCAAGGTGTTTGCATCGGAAACCGCCATCAAGGTGACCAATGATGCCTTGCAAATGTTCGGGGCCGCCGGTTATTCCCGTGACCTGCCGTTGGAGCGGATGGCCCGCGATGTCCGTATGTTCACCATCGGCGGCGGCACGGCCCAGGTCTTGCGTACCCTTGTTGCATCGAAACTATTGGGCCGAAAATTGCCGCAGACACGGGACGGCTACATGTGATGTCGTGTGACTGAGTGCATCGTTTATCAATCATTCCGCACCACGGATGTTCCGCCGTGGATGGAAACCTGTATGGCCAGTGTCCGCGACTGGGCAGCGTTAAAGGGTATAGAATACCGGTTTGTTGGTGACGAGCTTGTGGACATGGTGCCGGGCTGGTACCAGGACAAGGCGGCGGGCAGGATGCCTGTGATCACCGATCTTGGGCGTTTGCTGATGGCCCGGGAACTGCTGACTGACGGATACAGCCGCACCATCTGGGTCGATGCCGATGTGCTGATCTTTGATCCCCAGGGGTTCAACATCAACATCAACATCAACATCAATGATGGTTATGCATTCGGTCGCGAGATCTGGGTGCAGCCGGGCGGCAAGAAGGGTGGACTCAGGGTTTATCACAACGTCCACAACGCCGTATGCGTCTTCGACCAATACAACAGCTTTCTCGATTTCTACATCGATGCCTGCCAAAGGGTGCTGCGTCGATATGAGGGCGAAGCGATGGTCAATCAGATCGTTGGGCCGAAGCTTCTGAATGCCCTGAACACGATGGTTGGCTTGCCGTTGATTGACGATGCGGGAATGCTTTGCCCGCTGGTTATGGGTGATATCGACCGTGGGGGAGGGGCCGCCCTCGATATGCTGAAAAGCGAGATGACGGGGCCGATGCGGGCGGCCAATCTGTGTGCGTCTCTTAGCGGCGGTAGCATCGACGGCATTGATCTTGACGATGACATGGTCGGGCGTGTTTGCGATAAGTTGCTGGAAATGAAAGGGCTTTAGCCTGCCCTTTGGTATCTCAAAAAAAACATAAATAAATCAACAAGATAAAGACATTTTATAATGTGGGATAAAGGCGGCTGTATTGTGCTTGTTTAGAGCATATCGTGCCCCTAGAATCTTCCTACATGCGTTATTCAAATAAATGAGGCACCGATGAAACTCCAGGATTCCAGCCTGTTCAGGCAGCATTGTTATATTGACGGCAAATGGGTCGATGCCGACGACGGTGCCACCTTCGATGTGCTTAATCCGGCGGATGGCTCGAAGCTTGGAACTGTGCCTGAAATGGGAACTGGCGAGACGGCGCGTGCCATTTCTGCCGCCGATGCGGCAATGTCCGGTTGGGCGGCACGTACGGCCAAGGAACGCGCGCATGTTCTGCGTCGCTGGTATGACCTGATCATAGAAAATCAACAGGATCTGGCAGTTTTGATGGTCGCCGAAATGGGCAAGCCCATGGCCGAGGCGTTGGGTGAGATTGCCTATAGCGCTTCGTTTGTCGAATGGTTCGGCGAGGAGGGTAAACGCATTTACGGCGACACAGTTCCGACATCATCCGGTGATCGTCGTTTTGTCGTCATCAAGCAACCAATTGGTGTGGTCGCGGCGATTACACCGTGGAATTTCCCGTCGGCAATGATCACCCGCAAATGCGCTCCGGCCCTGGCGGCGGGGTGTTCTGTGGTTATCAAACCGGCCGAAGACACACCATATTCGGCGCTGGCACTGGCCGAACTGGCGGAACGTGCCGGTATCCCCAAGGGGGTCTTCAATATTGTTACCGGTGTTCCCGCTGTTATCGGCGCTGAACTGACATCGAACCCGACAGTCCGCAAATTGTCGTTCACTGGATCGACCGCCGTTGGCAAGCTGCTGATGAAACAGTGTGCCGATACGGTCAAAAAGGTGTCGCTGGAGCTGGGCGGCAATGCACCGTTCATCGTCTTCGACGATGCCGATATGGATGCTGCCATTGCCGGTGTTATGGCCTCGAAATACCGTAACGCCGGACAGACGTGCGTTTGCGCAAACCGGATCATGGTGCAGTCGGGTGTCTATGATGCCTTTGCCGCAAAGATGGGCGAGGCGGTCAAGTCCCTGAAACCGGGACCGGGTCTGACGTCGGATGCCAATCAAGGCCCGCTGATCAATGCCCAAGGCCTGGAAAAGGTCGAACGTCTGGTCAAGGACGCTACCGACAAGGGTGCGACGGTTGTTTGTGGCGGCAAGGTCAGTGATCTGGGCGGTACCTTCTACGAGCCGACCATATTGACCAACGTCACCATGGATATGAGTCTGGCGAATGAAGAAATCTTCGGGCCGGTGGCACCCCTTTACAAGTTCGAGACCGAAGAAGAGGCCGTGGCAATGGCTAACGACACACCTTATGGCCTCGCCGCTTATTTCTATTCCCGCGATATCGGGCGCGTTTGGCGGGTGTCCGAAGCACTTGAGTACGGTGTTATCGGTGCCAACGAAGGCATCATTTCGTCGGAAACCGTGCCGTTCGGCGGCGTCAAGGAATCAGGCGTCGGCCGCGAAGGCTCGCGCTACGGCATAGAGGAGTATGTCGAAGTTAAATACTTGTGCCTGGGCGGCATATAAGAGCCAGCATCCCGTGTGATTAAAAGAAATCAGATGTCAGCAAGGCAACCAGAGTGCAAGCCCTGCGCTATTTTGTGACGGCGAGACCTTCCTCGGTCAATCTGAATGCCACGCCTCCTGCCTTTTCGACCCAGCCCTTCTGGATTGCGTATGCAACGCCCGTGTTGAAATCGCTAATCTGCCAACCATCACCGGTAAACGGTTTATGGAAGTTGTTGGTTTGCAATATCCGTCCTGCCCCACGATTGAGGATTTTGAATGTAGAAAGGACGTGGTGCGCGCATTCTTCAGGTGTTGGATTGCTGACCATAATCTCTGCTCCTTAAATGACCGCCATGACGGGCGAATCGATTGAGCAATAGTATAATGTCTGTAATTATTTTTTGGTCTTATGAAGAAACTTTTTCAGCTTATGCCACCGGAAGGCCTGCATTTCGCCATTCCGGCAAGCCGCCGTCGAGACGCCGAGCTTCCATGCCTCTGGCCCTCAACTCTGCCACGGCATCGTAGGCCAGAACGCAGTAGGGGCCTCGGCAATAGGCAACGACTTCTTGTCCACGGGGCAATTCATCAATCCGGCGTTTCAGGTCGGCAAGTGGAATGTTTATGGCTCCGTCAACATGACCTTGTTCGTACTCTTCAGGCGGGCGGACATCCAACACCGTGACCAGCCCCTCGCGACTGCGTGAAAGAAGCTCTTCGTGAGACACTGGTTCAAGGGAATCCTTGGTTTTCAGGTAGGTATCGACCAGATGATCGACCTCTGAAAGATTGCTTTCAGCAACTGTGCGAAGGGAATCCATCAGCGTCACGACGGACAGGTCGGCAAGACTGTAATGGACGTACTGGCCTTCTTTTCGTGAACCGACCAGTCCGGCCCGCAACAATTGGCGAAGATGTTGCGACGCATTGGCAACGGAAATGCCCGTCAAATCGGCCAAAACCTCGACGGTGCGCTCTCCTTGGGCCAAAAATTCCAACAGTTCCAATCGGTTGGCATGGGCCATTGCCTTTGCCACCTGAGCAAACTGTTCGAACAGTGCTTTCTTTACCGATATATTTTTACTCATTTTTCTTTACTGAGCCCTTGACTATTCAAGTAATCAATTGAATAATATATCACAGAGTCGATCAGGTCAAGAGAATGCCGCAGCAGTCACCAAAGAATATGGAAACATAAAATGTTGGATCAGGTAGCAACGAAGGGCAGATTATCGGGCATCTATAAGCCCAAGAGTCTGCCGGCTTCGAAGCAGCGGTCCCTTGCCGGCAAGTATTCACCGTCCATTCAAACCCTGTCTTTGTTGGCGTTCACCTGGGCATTTCTGGGGTGGTTGAACGAATCCTATCTGTATTGGTGGGACAGCCCGATCTGGCTCAACCGATATACCGAATACGCGATTATCCTGGGGTTTGGGGCATGGCGGATTACGGCTGAACAAAACCCTTATTCCAAACGGCGGTTGATGGTTCTGGTGTCTGTGGTCACCGTTTTGTGGTGGCTGATACCGTGGGCCCTGCCGTTTTTCGAGCCTTACATTGGCTATCATGGAACGCAGGCGGTGTTTCCTTCGTTGCACACACCGGGAACGGTGACGTTCTTTGGTGTGCTGTTGGCCGTCTCGCTGTTCGGGCGACGTATCATTTGCGGTTGGGGCTGCCCTTGTGTCGCCATCCGCGAAACTGTCGGTTTCCCGTTTCGTCATGTCACACCAAGGGGTGAACTGGCGTGGCGGTTGCGTCATATGAAATGGTTCTTCTTTGCGCTGTACATGGTTGCCATCGCGGTGCTGCTGTATCCACCGAACAGCTGGTCGGTATCGTACATGGGCTTTTTCGCGATGATTGTCGTTTTGCCCTATTTCGCATCGATGTTGTTATCGCCGTTCATCGGCAACCGGGGATACTGCCGGTATCTTTGCCCCTATGGCTCAACCTTCGGTGCACTAAACAAGGTCGGGTTTTACAAAATCGAATTCGATGGCGATACCTGCAACGACTGCGGTGTCTGCGACAATGTCTGTGATATGGGAATTCCGGTGCTTTCCGAGGGACGCACCAGGGGCAAGATTGATGTAGCAGACTGCATGGGCTGCGGTCGCTGCGTAACGGAATGCTCGAAAAACAGTCTGATTTTTCATGATGTCCGTAACTATCTGATTCCAGCCCAACGGGACCGGAAATGGCTGCGCGACTGGGCCACCGGAAAACTGACACGTACACACTGGCACACAGCGACGTTTGCCGGTCTGCTCAGCATCATTCTTTCAGGCTCGTGGTGGGCGCACCAGACCATCGGCACGCCGTTTGAAATGGCGACGACATTGTGGACGACGCTATGTTTCACCCATTGAGAGTCCTGCTGGCGGCTTTTATTCTTCTTACCGTGACGCCAGCAAACGCTGGCATGGATAAGGATGCAAAGGGTACCGGCCTATACGGTGATGAATGGCGTCCTGATGCGGTTCATGAATACTGGGACCCGGAAGCTTATCACAAATCGGAAACGGATTTAGTCGAAGGGCGCTTTACCGGCGAAGAATGTATTGAATGCCATGAAGGTATCACGCCCGGTATCGTCAAGGACTGGCGGCAAAGTCGTCATTCGTCGCCAACCAGTGGCGAGCCGGTAACCTGCAATGCATGTCACGGCGATGATCATCAGAAACTTCGCTTTCCGTCACCGGCCGATTGCGGCAGTTGTCACGAAAACCAACACACAGAATTTCAGGAAGAAAAGCGTTATGGCTTTCCCGGACACACTCTGGCCATGGAGCGGGCTGTCGATGCCAAGCACTTCGTCGACAAGCCAAAGGCCGAAGTCACGGCGTGTCTGCAATGTCATTCGGTGGCCTCGAAATGTGATTCATGCCACACCCGCCATCGTTTCAACGCTGCCGAGGCACGCCGTCCGGAAGCTTGTCTGACGTGTCATTCCGGCCCGCCACATCCAGATGACGAAACCTATTTCGCATCCGCTCATGGGCAAAAATATTTGGCCGAAGGTGCCGACTGGGATTGGAGCAAGCCGCTGACCAAAGGCAACTATCCGGCTCCGACCTGCGCGTACTGTCATATGACAGGTGGCAAGCATCAGGTTGCCGACAAGGCGATCTGGAAATTTGGCATTCGCGAGGTCAATCCGAAGACAGCTGAAAACGAGGTCAAACGGAAACGCTGGATCGCCGTTTGCACGGATTGTCACGAAGAAGGTGAGTCGCGCGAATGGCTTGAGGAACTGGATGATGAGAGGAAGCGCGCCTGGACTCAGCTTTATAAAGCCGAAGACGAACTGAAATCCCTTCGTAGTGACGACCATATTTATCCCGCCGCCGGGGAAAGGCCGCCGTATCCCACTGATTGGCTGGACTCGGTATTGCCGTTCGAGCGGATCGGTTTTTACGAGGGGCAGGCCTCGGCGTTTTACAACGTGTCAGAGATCGAACGCGATTACTTCGAGATGTGGTACTTCAACAATCTCGCCGCCTACAAAGGCATGGCCCATGGCGCCGAAAAAATTACCAGCGAAGCACATGTTCGACTTAACCAGGACCTCGAGAAAATTCGACGTAAGGCAGCGGAGCTACGCGAACTCTCTCGTAAAGAAATAGAGAGCGGATCCAACGTCGACCCAAAACCGCTTTGGCTGCACGGTCCCTATAGCGACATCAACCGGGAGCAGAACTGATGCGCGGTCTGGTGTTCGTGTTGTTGGCTTTGGTTTGGGTCATGCCGGTAGGAGCAGCAGAGTTGCCGGGGCCTGAGCCACTGGACGATGCTGCGTGTATCGGCTGTCATCAGGAGACAACGGTGACCTGGCGGGCTGGGCCCCATGGCAAAGCTGACGGTGCAGGGTGTGTCTCTTGTCATAGTGAGCTACATGATGCTGTCGGATCACAGGCGCGACAGGAGCAGTCGTGTGTCGAGTGCCACGGTGGCGAGCATGGGGCCGCGGCACACAGCTATCGGACCTCGAAGCATGGTGTTATCGCAACCCTTGAAGGGGCGGAGTGGGACTGGTCCCAACCCTTGAACGATGCCAACTATCGTGCGCCGACCTGTGCCTATTGTCATATGCATGACGGCACCCACGGACAGATGATGTCAGAGGATGTGCTGGAAACATCGTGCATGGATTGCCATTCGCCACGTTATGTCGAAACCCTGTTTGCTTCTGGACGCCGGACACTTGCAATCGGCGATCTTAAATTGGCGGAAGCCGAGGCCGCCTTCGGTGACAACCCGGAGCCCAAGTTCATACAGATGTTCGAGACTATGCAATCCAAGACCATGAGAAACCTGCGCCTTGGTATCGGCCATCAGTCACCTGATTATCAGTGGTGGTACGGCCATGCGGCGCTGGATGGTGATTTGTTGCGCATCAAGGCGGCGGTTTCACTGGATGCACGAAAACGGGCCCTCGGCGAAAAGTAATAATTGCTCAATCGATGCAGGGCAGGGGGCTGAACGCCGATAAGACCGGTGCATGGTTACCTGCGACGTATCGTCGAACTGGCAGATAATGACGACAGGGTAATGCCAGCTGCGATGAGGATCAGCCCGAGGATGATCGCATTCGTTATAGGGTCACCCAACATCAAGGTTGATGAGATTACGCCGACGACGGGTATCGACAACGAAGCCAATGCGGTCGTGCTGGCGGGAAGAACCCGGGCCGCGCCATTATAGGCCCAGAAACTGAATGCCGTCGCTGCGATGCCGTTGTAAGCCAAAATGGCGACAAGCTCTCTGTTTAAGACAAAGCTCGGGGCCCCTTCGCCGATGAAGGCGACGACTGACAACAGCAGTCCTCCTGCCAGCAACTGCCACGGCAATAGCGACAGATGCGGGCGGACCCAACCGTGCCCCCGGATATGAACGATCACCCCGGCCCATAACAAAGCCGAGATCAATGGCATCGCATTGCCCGAGGCGTTGTCGTCCCAGCCTGTGGAAAGAGCGGTCAAATCGAACAGAGCCACAACCCCGGCGATACCGAGTCCGATGCCTGCGGCCTTTCGTAAAGTCATTTTCTCGCCCAGGAAGATGGCCGCCATCGGCGCCGCCCATATGGGCGTTGTATAGGCCAGTACTGCCGCCTTGCCCGGATCGATAAACAGAACCGATGCATGCAATAACGCCATACAGGCACCGACCTGGACCAGCCCGACGCTGAAAAGAACCGGCATTTCAGAGCGAACTGGCAGGGTCAAACGGCTTGTCAGTCCCAGAAAAACAAACAGTACTGCAGCGCCCAGCAGAATGCGACAGGCGGCAAACCACAACGGGCCGATGTGCGCCAGTCCGATCTTCATGATCGGCCAGTTAATGCCCCACACAAGGATCGCCATGGCAAGAAGCAGCCAGGCATTTCGGACGTCTTTGGTCATTGCTGTGGCTCAATTCTCAATTGCGCTGTTATTCTTTATTTATCAGTTTATAATTAATCTGGCGAGTATCTGATACGTTCGCTTAGATCATCCAACAGGGAAGTTCAAAATATGACAACGAAATATGCAATTTTTGTCACCATGCAGTTGAAGCAAGGAATGGGTGAAGCCTTTCGTCCGCACATATTGAAGAACGCCGAGGAGACGCGGAAAAACGAGCCCGAAAATCATCTGTTTAATGTCCTGGTCGCCGAAGACGACCCCGACCGTTATCATTTTCACGAGGTATATACAGATAAGGCATCTTTGGATGCGCATCGTCAGTCGCCGCATTTTCAGGCTTACGCCGAAGCAACAAAGGACATGATTGAAGAAAGAACCGTACAGGGCCTTCATCTGATTGCCCCCTGATGAACCGTTCCGGGAGCATATAAAACGTGACGATTGTTGAGACCCCCGTCGATCCGCTTGTCGATGCCCGCAATTGGCTGAACGATGGCCTGCGTGTTGCGCTTGCCACCGTGGTCGAAACCTGGGGGTCCGCACCACGGCCTGTCGGCAGCCAGCTCGCGATTAACCAGAAAGGCGCGTTCTCCGGCTCGGTATCGGGTGGTTGCATCGAAAATGTTCTTGTTTCCGAGGCTCTCGACGTTATCGATGACGGCGCACCACAAGTTTTTGAATACGGTATCAGCGACGATCAGGCTCAGGAAGTTCGTCTCGCCTGTGGCGGCACCATCCGCGTTTATGTGGAACGGGTTTCTGACGCAGACATGATCGCCACCCTGATCGAAGATAGACCGGTGGCCCGTATCATCGATATTGAAACCGGTTCCTGGAATTTGTTTGGCGCGAACAAAGACACTGACCCTCTGAATAATGATGCGCAAGCCGCAACGACAATTTCGCGCATGATGGAGGAGGGGAGCAGCGGATTTTTGCAGGTCGATGGCCGCGACCTGATGATTGTTTCCCATACATTGCCCCGCAGGCTGATTGCCACAGGGGCCGTTCACATCACACAAACATTGGTGCCGATGGCGCAAGCAGCTGGCTTCGAGACCACGGTGATCGACCCGCGTCCGGCATTCGCCCGCCCGGAACGGTTGCCGGGCGTCTCCGTCGTTACCGATCCGGTAGCCTCCGCCATGAAGGCCTTGTCGCCAGATGCCAATACGGCTGTCGTCGTCCTGGCTCATGACCCCTTGCTCGACGACCCGGCCCTGATCGCGGCATTGAACTCACCGGCCTATTACATCGGTTGCCTGGGCAGCAAGCGTACCCATGGCAAACGTCTGGAAAGACTGCGCAACGCCGGTTTCGATGATGACGCGCTGGCCCGCCTGCATGGCCCCATCGGCCTTGATATTGGTGGGCGCTCACCGGGGGAAATATCGGTTTCCATTCTGGCCGAGGCCATCGCCACCCGATACGGCAAGGGCACGCCATTATGATTTTCGCCGAAGTGTCCGTTGACGATGCCGAAGGATTGATCCTGGCGCACGGTGTTCGCACTCCGGACCGCATGTTTCGAAAAGGGTCCGTTCTTGGTGCTGATGATGTGGCCGACCTGAAAAACGCTGGCGTATCGCTTATCAACGCGGTGCGTCTCGAGCCCGGTGATATGGATGAAAATACTGCCGCAGGGATGATCGCCACAGCCCTAGCCGGACAAGGTATCGAGGTTTGCGAAGCGACGACGGGTCGCTGCAACATCCACGCCCAATGTCAGGGCGTCATCGACATTGACCGGGCGTCAATCGACACCGTGAACCGGTCAGAAACCGGCGTTCTGGTTTCCACAATCCAGCCCTTTGATGTCGTCGGTACGGGGAAAGCTGTCGCCACGGTCAAGGTCATTCCCTATGCGGTCAATGCCCAGTCCGTCCGGGAACTCTGTAACGACATCACGTCCATAAACATTCACAGCTTTCGCCCCCAAAAGACCGGATTAATCCTGACCGACATCGAAGGTGCCAAGGACGGACTTGCCGACAAGGCCCATTCGGTAATCGCATCCAGGCTGGAAACCCATGGCAGTTCCGTGGACTGGCATTTGTGTGTTCCCCATCGCCAAAATGATGTCACTGAAGCCATCGAGTCCTTAAAGGCACAAGGTGCGGAGCTTATTCTGATTCACGGCGCGGCGTCGGCCAGCGACAAGGCCGATGTCGTCCCCGCCGCCATAGAGGCTGTTTGTGGCACCCTTGATCTGTTTGGCATCCCGGTCGACCCCGGAAACCTGCTGGCTTCGGGATCAATTGCGGGTGTCCCGATCATCGGATTACCCGGCTGTGCTCGATCACCACGACTGAACGGGGTCGATTTGATTTTACCGCGTCTGCTTGCCGGAATGGAAATATCGGCAGACATTTTGCTAGGACTTGGGGTCGGGGGCCTGTTGAGTGACATTCCCGAGCGCCCGCAGCCGAGGGAACAACACGACGTCGATATGGACGAACATAAAACAACGACGGCAGAGCCTGTCGTGTCAGCCATCGTGCTGGCGGCCGGAAAGTCCCGCCGCATGGGACGCAGCAACAAACTTCTCGAAGACATTCATGGCAAGCCGATGATCCGGAGGGTCGCCTCGACAGCAATGGATGCCTTGCCCGGTCATGTCACCGTGGTGACAGGGTTTGAGGCCGATCGGGTGCGCGACGCCCTTGATGGACTGGATGTTGTTTTGACACACAATCCGCAGTTCACGAACGGGCTGAGCACGTCTGTTAAAACCGGTATTGGCAGCCTTTCTGATGATACCGATGGCGCATTGGTAATTCTTGGCGACATGCCGGGAATCGATGTCGACATTATAAACCGTTTGACCAATGCCTTCCGGGACAGCGGCGGCAGAGCCATCTGCGTTCCCGTCCATGATGGCAAAAAAGGTAATCCGGTCCTGTGGCCGCGTGAGTTCTTTCCCGATATTCTTGACCTGACTGGTGATGCGGGAGCGCGTCGGATGCTCGATCAGTTCAAAGACCGGGTCGTCGAAGTCGCCGTTGATCAGGCGGGCATCCTTATGGATGTGGATACGCCAGAGGATTTAAATGCGCTGAACAGCGGCGATTAACCAGCCGCTTTTTTGACGATCCTTTTGTGAACCTTTGGCGCGCCAGCCAGGAACATGGATACATCGTTTTCAATGGCCTGATCTATATCTTCAGCCACAGGCAAACTGTAGGCAAAATGACGGACCGCACGATAGAAAAACATACCGTGCAGCCCCCACGCCAATTCCAGTTCCTCGGCCTCTATCGGTGTCTTGTCCGGTGACGGTAGTTTGTATTCGTGGCGCATTTCCGTGCACACCGGGATCAGCACCTTGTCCTTGATGATGCCCAGATAGCGGTCGTTGATATCGACCCCTTTAAGGCCTGAATACAGGAAAATACGCACCCAGACATAATCGTACACGGCCCGGGCATATTCTTTGTAAAACGCGGCCAGACGATCCGCCAATGGGCGGCTGCGGTCGGGAATCAGATCATCCCAATCAGGGTTCCAGCGCTGCACGTAGACTTCCTGGTAAACCCGTTCGATCAGACTCTCTTTGCTGGGAAAGTATCGGTATAGAAGCGGTTGCGTGATCCCCAGTCGCTTCGCCAGATCCCGTGTCTTGCCCTCGAATCCATGTTCGGCGAAGAAACAAATGGCCTCATCGACAATCAACGTCTCACGCTCTTCGGGGCTCATGCGCTTGCGCTTGCTGGGCGCAGCCTTGGCTGTGCATTTAGACGTCATGGGAAATGGTTTGTTCATCGTTATTTCGCAATCCATCCCGTTGTTGTTTTTGAAATCGACTATTTTTGCTATCGACTCATAATGAATCATTGACCCGTTATTTATCAAGCGATATATTACAGCTTATCAAGTGATAAATAAATCATGTCTGGTAAAAACAATAATAAATGACCGGGCGGCCTTGTCAGGGAGGCAGGCTTGAAGCCTAACGCATTTAACTATGTCCGCGCCAAATCGTTGGACGATATCTTCTCCGTCTTTAGTGAGCACGGCGACGAAGCCAAGATTCTGGCCGGTGGCCAAAGTCTAATCCCAACCATGAATATGCGGTTTGCAGCGCCCGATGTCTTGATTGACGTGTCGGACGTCGATGAAATGAAAGGCATCCAGGTCATTGATAACAGTCTGCGCATCGGTGCCATGTCCCGTCATGTGGATGTTCTCAATTCTGCCGATGTCGCCGAACACAGCCCGCTGATTTCCATGGCGATGCCGAACATCGCGCACGCAACGATACGCAATCGCGGAACGTTTGGCGGCTCGCTTTGTCATGCCGACCCGGCATCAGAACTGCCGGCATGCACGCTGGCCCTTGATGCAAAGTTCAATATTGCTAGCGCAACGGGGTCACGGACCGTAGCCGCTGCTGATTTTATTGAAGGAACCTACACCACCTGCATGAGCGAGAACGAAGTGCTGGTCTCGGTCGATGTGCCGTCTTCAACTTCGGATACGGTCGCGTTTTTTGACGAGATCGCGCGGCGCAAGGGCGACTATGCCATGGCCGGACTGGCGGCCAAGGCAACCGTCAGCGACGGAAAGATTGCCAACCCACGGCTGGTCTACTTCGCCGTTGGTGATGTTGCACTGTCGTCACCGTCTGCCGAGAAGATTTTATCCGGTGCAACCATCACCGATATCGACACGGATGCCGTTTGTGATGCCATTGCCAGTGATATCGAGCCGTTTGACGACCTGACCACATCCGGGCCAGCCAAACTGGCGATGATGAAAGTGTTGACCCGTCGGGCGTTGAATGCCTTTTCAGGAAATGGGGGTGGGTCATGACCGATGCCGTCGCCATTACCATTAACGTCAACGGTGAAACCATAAGCCAGACCGTTGAGCCACGTCTTAGCCTCGCTGATTTTCTGCGCGCCGAAGGACTGACCGGCACGCATCTTGGTTGCGAACATGGCGTTTGCGGTGCCTGCACCGTGCAGGTCGATGGCCGCACCGCACGTGGATGCCTGACCCTTGCCATCCAATGCAATGGGCTCGAGGTCGAAACCATCGAAGGAGCCACCGACAAGGGCTCCATCGTTGACCTGCAAGAAGCCTTCGTTGAGCACAATGCACTGCAATGCGGGTTCTGCACGCCGGGCATGCTGATGTCCGTCGACGAGTTGCTGCGGGATAATCCGTCGCCGTCGCGTGACGAAATCCGGGATCATTTGTCGGGTAATTATTGCAGATGCACCGGCTATCAATCTATCGTCGATGCCGTTGAACAGGTCGCTCGGCAACGGGCGGGAGGCGCCCAATGAGCAACGAAAAAATAATGTCAGTGCTCGACCGCCCCAATTCCTATGTCGGCAAGACCGTTCCCCGGCCCAACGCCAAGCGACTGGTTCAGGGACGCGGAACGTTTGTCGATGATATTGAATTACCGCGTATGGTTCATTTGGCGTTTCAACGCAGCCCTTATGCACATGCCAATATCGTTTCCATCGACAGCGAAGACGCTCGCGCCGTGCCGGGCGTGGTCGGCAACCTGCAATCCCTGTTCACAAAGTTCGAGGAAATCACCCGTACCCACCAGATGGAAAAGATCAAAACCATTGGCGATGAATTCATGGCCGCGGCGGGTTTGACCGTGCAAAATTTTCAACCGCTTATTTCGGCGGTGAAGTGCGGCCTCGACATGGCCGAAGCAACCAAAGGGCTGGACAACGGATGGGAAGTTCGGGTTGGCGTTCATGCCGGACCGGTGGTTGCCGGTATCGTCGGCGACGAGAAGTATCAGT
>Ga0233429_1000471_pt1 | contig 64656 bp, 66 predicted proteins | sample SI_118_April2016_3_FD_179879 | JGI IMG/M metagenome (GOLD analysis project Ga0233429, IMG submission 179879) | Seawater microbial communities from Saanich Inlet, British Columbia, Canada - SI_118_April2016_135_MG | ecosystem: Environmental > Aquatic > Marine > Inlet | place: Canada: British...
CAAAATACAAATAGATTTGGAAGGAGCGGGAATTGGATATTATAAAATTTTCATGCCTGAATTTCTAAAATATGAAATATTTGTTCAAGTTTTAGATGAGAATAAAAATATTATTTCAGAAAAAAATATAGAAACAAAAATGTCTGTAAGTTATTTTGATTTTAAACAAAGCGGGAAATATACAATAAATATTATCAATACACTAGAACATCCAATGGACATACAAGTGGAATTAGGAAATACAAAAGTAAAGGAAATGATCTATTCAGGAATTATGACTTTTGTAGGTGGAATTATTATTGTCATTTCATCATTTATTAAATTAAGAAATTATAAGATTGAGCATCCTGAAGAAAATATTACATGAATATAGATACATTGTATTGTATGTCCAAAAATTAAAGCAAAATTAAAGACAAGCCAAGTTGTAAAGAAAAGAAAAGCAATTATAGAAAATGGGATTAAAATTTTAAGTCTAGTATGTTCTCTATTTTTTAGCACTAAAAATCCACCTAGTGCTGCTAAAACTAAACCTATTTCGAGTGGTTGATGTGACCATGAAATTAATCCATCAATACCATATACGTCATGAGAAACAGAATCTGCAAAACCTGCAACTAGTTGAATTGTAGCGCCAACTACTACAAGTAAAATTCCAGTTTTTAGAGTTCCATGTACTGACTTTTTTATTAAGAGAAGGATTCCCAAAAAACCAGCAGATGCAACCAAAAAAACTCCAAAATATACAACCATATGTTGAATACTCCAAAAATATTCAGGTTCATTTATCAAATGATTAACTGCATCCCAAAATCCTCCAGAAACTGAAATGAAGGGTCCAAAGACTGCAAGAATAGAAACTAGGGAAACTAAAGTAGTAGTTTGAATAGGAATAGAGTTTATGATATTTGAAACAAGTTTCATCTTTATTTTTTAAAAAAAGCACTATTTGAAATATTGTAAATTCATAAATTTGAAAAGTTGGACTTTGTGAGTAATTTTTCTAATTAACTATATTAGAAAAGACAATTTAAGAAAATTATGAGTCCTGGAATTGGTCTAATGAAAAGAAGATTAGAAAAGGAAAAAGATGCAATTGCACTTGCAGTATCTGGAATTGCAAAAAAATATGATGTAAAGCCAGAAGATATCAAAACTTTAGAAACAAAATATCATGATGATGCAGGAGATTGGTATGTAGCATTAGGATGGGATGAAAAAAAAGCCATAATTCAGATGGATTCAGTATTAGGAACAATTACAGAAATCAAAGAAATTTAATTATCAAGTTTATTTTAAAAATAACATGACTAAAGCAATAGTTCTTGGTGGCTCACGAGGAATTGGCAAGGCAATATCAGATGCACTCAAATCAATAGAAATTGATGTTTTTGCAGCTTCAAAAAATGATATAGATACATCAAATCTAACAAGTGTTAAAAAATTTCTAGAAAAATATACTCAAACAGATATCTTGATTTTAAATACAGGAGGACCTGCACCAAAACAATTCTCAGACATTACAGAAGAGGATTGGAAATTATATCATAATCAATTATTTTTAGGATTTTGTATGATTTTGCAAAATATCAAAATTAATGATGACGGATATATTTTCTTAATTAGTTCAAGTGTAATTAAGGAACCAAACATGAAATTAATAATTTCATCAGCATATAGAGCAGCTTTTACAGAGGTTTTTAAAGTATTAAGTAAAGATTATGCTCAAAATAATATCAGTTGTATTAACATTGCACCAGGTCCAATTGATACAGATCGAACAAAAGAATTAATTGAAAATATTAAAGAATTTGAAAAATCTTTACCAATGAAAAGATTAGGGGAACCTGAAGAGATAGGAAATTTTGTTAAATCCATTGTTGAAAATAATATCAAATATCTTTCAGGAGTTGTTATTAATTTTGATGGTGCAAATTCAAATCATGTATTTTAAAATTAAAAGAAATGATCGCCAGCAACAGAGCCAGAAGAATGAAATATAAAATAATATCCTTGGATGTAAGGATTATTAGATTTCAATGTAACCCAACCATCTTCTTTTAAAAAATTTTTTAAATCATCATCTAATGTTAATCTAAATTCAGAAAATGGTTTTAATTGAATTTTTTTAGAAATAGTTGTAGAATCTTCTTTTCGATAAAAGTTTAATTCAACTTCTGCATCCTTTGTATAGTTCTTCTTTGGAGAAGAATTTGATATAGTTATGACTGAATTTTGAATAAAAACAGGGGCCCAATGAAATGATCCAGGTTTTAAATCAATGTTAGGATTTCCAATTTTAGTATTGAAGCAAATATTACAAGGTAATTTTGATTTTGATTTTTCAATTCCTACATTAAGACCAAATTTAATTCTGGAAGGAATTTTGGAACTAAGGAATTTTGTAATTATATGTGCAGATGAAATTGAATGTTTATCAAGATTCAAATCATTAATTATTTTCTTGAAATCAATTTGGACTAATTTTGATTCTTGACTTTTTATTGTCATAAAATCATTTAATCCATGAATTTTTTCTCCTGTTTTATCATATAGATCTATTTGTATACGAAAATCTGAAGGGGAGAAATTTGGATAAATGATTACATTAGTAAAGAAATCATCGGTTAAGAATAGAGGTACATAAACAGAAGAATCATAAAAATCATCATTTATTCTTGACCAAAAATCACTCTTAGAATTACAAGATGTGCAATCATAGTATGAATGAGTAAAACTGACAGATGGGAAAGAATTTTGCATGTTTCCAACTAACAATCTTGGATAAAATCCTTCAAAATTATGACTTAATGAGATGGAACCAGAATAACCATCTAGAAAATTTTTAAGTTCAGGAATATGTTCATGTAACTTAATGAATTTTGTTTCGTATGGATTAATAGAATTTAAATGAAATAAGCCTGTAAGTTTTTTTGACTTTGAATTTGTCACTGTATATTCTACAACACCATTTTGATTCTTTAGAGGACCATTAACAAATGCAAAAAAGGAATTTAGATCATCATTACAATAAATATCAAAACCAGATTCAGGAACTTTAAATTGTTCATTTTCATTCAAATCTTCAAAATCATTATAGATTCTCTCGATAGTATGAACGCAGGTACTAAAATCATTCCCAAAATATTCTAGAACTAATGCAGGATAAGGAAACACCATATCTCTTGTAGTATTAAATTCAATTTCTAATGAACCTAAGAAATCAGAAGCAATATTGATTTCATTTAACAAAGAATCTAATTCTATTGAAAATGCTTTAGAAGAATGGATGGTTTGAAGTTTTCTCAATAAAATTGTTCCAATATCTGAACGTAATGTAATTATAATTCCAACTTCAGGGATATTTCTTTTCAACAACCAATATCCCATAAACAATACTCGTGAACTAAAATTTTTATTTTTAATAACAGGAAAAATTCCTGAACTTCGAAGAATAGGTTTTCTGGTATCTGAAACTTGTTCACCAAATTCTAATCTTGTACGTAAATGATCATAGAAACTTTTCACAACAATATATAGAAAAATTTCAATATTTAAAGGAAGATAAGTTAATCATGTTTGAATTCAACATTTGGGGTATCAGGTTGGCCTGCAATAGCAATTAATCTACCATCACGAAGTTGTTGCAATAATTGCATAACTTCTTTTTCAACTTGCTTTCTTTGTAATCCTGTTTGTTGAGCAAATACTTCTACAAGTTCTGTAACTTTACGTTGTCCATTACATGATTTCCAGAAATCCACAATTGCTTGATTTACCATAAATCCTTGTTCATGTTCATTTGCCAAAACCATAGAACCATCTTCTTGTTTGACAAGTTTCCCAACTCCTTGAGGTAAAGCAGTTTCATAATTAATTGGTGCAGGAGTATTCATAGCAGCACCCATATTTTTTATTTTCAATTTTCCTTCTTCAGTCATTTTATCCATTGACCATGCAGGTTCCCATACGATATCGATTTTGACATTATTTACTCCTGGAACTTTTTTAGCATATCTTGTGGCATCTTCAACCAAAGTTTCATGAAGTGGACAACCTTGTGTAGTCATAGTCATTTTAATATTAACATCGTTATTTTCTGTAACATCAATTCCATAAATTAGTCCCATCTCTACAATATTTAGTGGAACTTCAGGATCCATACATTGTTTCAATGATTCCTCAATTGCTTGTGCAGAAACAGTACTCACAATATTATGAACCATTTGAAAAACAATAAAAACTTTCTATTAATTAGCTTCAAATAATTTTGGAATAGATTCCTCATAGGGAGCTGTAGCCACACCTTTTTCTGTAATAATTCCTGAAATTAGTTCGGGTGGAGTCATATCAAATGCAGGATTTATCACGTTAATGTCATCAGGTGCAGTCTTTTTATCACCAATTCCAGTAACTTCACTCCCTTTTCGCATCTCAATTATTACATTTTCTACTTTAGTTTCTAGATCAATGGTAGACAATGGCGCTGCAACATAAAATGGGATTCCGTGTTGTTTTGCCATAGTGGCTACTTGATAAGTTCCAATTTTGTTAAAGACATGACCAGTTTTTACAATTCTATCAGCACCAACTACCACTTTATTCACTAGTCCATTTGCCATACTATATCCTACTGCAGTATCTGGAATCAAGCTGACATCAAATCCATCATGTTTTAATTCAAATGCAGTCAGTCTAGAACCTTGTTGAATAGGTCTTGTTTCAGTTGCTATTACTTTGACGTTTTTCCCATTTTCTCTTGTTGCCCTAATTACACCTAGTGCAGTTCCATATGCAACAGTTGCCAATGCACCAGCATTACAGTGAGTCATTATAGTGTCATTATCATCAAAAAGAACTGAGCCATTTTTTCCCATGGTTTTATTAATCTCAATATCGTCATCTGCCATTTGTTTGGCTTTAGAAATTACTAATTCTCTAATTTGTTCAATTGAATCTCCAGATTTTGCAACATTCATAATTTTTTCTAATCCCCATCCTAAATTTACTGCTGTAGGCCTAGTGGCAAAGAGAATTTTTCTTGCCTTTTCTAAATCAGACAATAATTCATCTTTTGTAGTTGCAGTACTTTGTAATACTGCCAATGCCAATCCAAATGCTCCAGATACTCCAATTGCAGGAGCACCTCTTACAACTAGAGTACTAATTGCATCTGCAATTTGAATATAATCATCATATTCTACTAAAATAAGTTCATTGGGTAATTTGGTTTGATCAATCATTATGACTTTGTTATTTTTCCACTCTACAGTACGAAGAGAAGAATTTGTTTCTGATGTATTTTCCACAATCATGATAATTTATTACCTTATTTTAACGAAATAATCCTTAAAATATTCTTTAAACGTTATATTCTGAATAAATAGTGTAAACACCAATGATAACAAAATCTGATCTTGAGACTATCGATAAAAGTGGAATGTATAAAATTTATGATAAATGGCCAGAGATTGCAAAGAATTCATACGAATTTGAATGGGACCCATTGAAATTTCAGGGTGTTGACCACATAGTTTTTGCAGGAATGGGCGGTTCAGGATCTATTGGAGATATATTTTCATCAATACTGTCAAAAACAAAATTACATGTTTCAGTAGTTAAAGGATATGTTTTACCAAAAACAGTTGATAAAGATTCTTTAGTTATTGTTACTAGTGTTTCAGGAAATACTGTAGAGGCATTATCTATTTTAAATCAAGCAAAAGATTTGGATTGTAATTTAATTGTATTTTCTTCAGGTGGGAAAATTGAAAAGTTTTGTGAATCCAACAAGATAGATTATAGAAAAATTAAACAATTTATTTCCCCTAGAGCATCAACAGTAAGTTTTGTTTACTCAATGTTAAAAATTTTAAAAAACGTTATTCCAATCAACAAAGAAAATATTATAGAATCAATTGAAAGTCTAGAGAAATTAAATATTCAGATATCATCAAATAATATGACAGATTCCAATCAAGCATTAAAATTAGCAAAAGAGATTACTGAAATCCCTTTGATTTATTATCCATGGGGATTACAAGCAGCAGCAATAAGATTTAAAAATTCATTACAAGAAAATGCAAAGACACATGCCATGGTAGAAGATGTAGTAGAAGCTTCACATAATGGTATAGTAGCATGGGAAAAAAAATCTAAAATTTTTCCAATATTATTGCAAGGACATGATGATAATGCAAAAACTGAAGAAAGATGGGGAATTTTTAAAACATTTTTTGATAATAATAAAATAAACTACAAAGAGATTGTATCAATTAAAGGTGATATTCTTTCTAAATTAATTCATTTAATGTATCTATTAGATTATACTTCAATTTACAAAGCAGTGTTATCTGAAATAGATCCAACACCTGTAAAATCTATAGATTTTATTAAATCCAGACTAGAATCATAAAAATTTCAGTCTACAACTTTAAAAAGCCAATGTGAAAATCTGAAATATGAAAACAGTAATTGGGATACCAGCTTTTAATGAAGAAAAAAATATAGCTGGAATTTTGATAAAGCTAAAAAAAATATCTCAAAACATTATTGTATGTGATGATGGCTCAAATGACCTAACAGCAAAAATTGCTGAAGAATTGGGAGCAATTGTAGTTCGACATGAAAAAAATTTAGGGTATGGTGAGGCCATAAAAACTATTTTCCAGAAGGCTCATGAAATTAATGCCGATATTTTGACAACGTTTGATGCTGATGGACAACATAGAATTGAAGATATTGAAAAAATGTTAGAACCAATTAAAAATAATGTAGCAGATATCGTAATAGGTTCTAGATTTTTAGAAAGTAATCAAAATGTTCCAAAATATAGAAAAATTGGAATAAAAGTAATTACTGAACTAACAAACATTACAGGAGGAACGAAAATCACAGATTCTCAAAGTGGTTTTAGATCATATAATAAAAAAATTTTAGAAAACATAAAACCTACAGAATCAGGTATGGGGGTATCTACAGAAATTTTAATTAAAATACAAAAGGCTGGTTATAGAATAACAGAAGTTCCAATTACAATTTTGTATGAAGGAGATACTTCAACTCACAATCCAATATCTCATGGATCATCAGTAATTTTTAGTACAATAAAGTATGTAGCAATTGAACGCCCATTAACATTCTATGGAATACCAGGAGTAATCTTTCTATGTATAGGGATTTTTTTTAGTGCATGGGCATTACAAATTTTTAGTCAAGAAAGAGAACTAGTTACAAATATTGTACTTGTTGGTGGAGGAGGGGTAATTTTAGGTACAATTTTAATGATAACTGCTACAATTCTTCATTCAATAGTCAGTGTAGTACGTGAGAAAAGATAATTTGTTATTAGTAAAATTAATCTTTTTCTAAGAGAATTTTCCACCAAACACTAACTGTAGAATCAAGATTTTCATGACGATCTGAATCAATTTCTATTATTCTAAATTGTTCTGAAAGTATTGATTTCAAATTTTCTACAGGATAAAAATATCGTGTGATTCCTTTGTGCTCATATGCATTAGCATTTATTTTTTTTCCAGTTTTATAATATTTATCACCTTCTTTTTTAGTAGATAGTAAAAATGAAGAGTTTTTTTGCATTACTTTAGATATATTTTCTAAAATTTTTGACAGAGTATCAAGTTCAAAAAATTGTAAAGCTAGATTTGAATAAACAAAATCAAAGTATTTGTCAGGAAATGTTAGAGGATTAGTAACATTATGTTCAAAAACATTTAATTTATTTAAATTCATTTTGTCTTTAATATTAATAATTGATTGAACAGCATTTTTGGATATATCAAAAGCATGAACATCAAAACCCAATTGAGAAAAATGTATTGCATCTCTTCCTTGACCACATCCAACTTCCAAAATTTTTTGGATATTTTGTTTTCGTAATAATTTTTCAGCTAATTTTGCTAGTTTTGTAGGACCCTCTCCAAAGTAATTCTTTTTTGCATATAGTGTATTCCAATAATCCAAGTATTCATTTTCAGGCATTCCGATTATTTTACTGCCAATTCTTTCAATTTTAATCTTAATCTTGTAGAAATTTCGGGTTTTTCATCAATCAAATTATCAAGTTCATTTGGATCTGTTTGAAGATCATAGAGTTCTTCGGTTCCATCATGAATATTTAAAATGAATTTCCAATCATCTGTTCGTAACGCCCAAACATTAGGCTCTTTTGGAGGTTTCCCCGAATCTAATGGATTTCCAGACTGTGAAAAAGCAATTCTTGGCGTATTATCACCATTTAGAATAGATAAAAGGCTTTGACCATCAAATTTCTCATAGTTTGGATCAATCGGAATTTTCAAAATATCTAAAATGGTAGGAAGAATATCTATGGAGCGAACTTGATTTTCAACATATTCAGCATTTATCGAATTATGATAAAATAGAGATGTTGCATTAACTGTATAATCATAACAAAATACACCATAAGCTCGTTCTCCCAATTTTTCTCCAATGCTAATTCCATGATCCGAGATTACAACAATCAATGTGTTATCAGTAAGATGAAGCTGTTCACATTCTAAAATAATTTTTTCTAAATATTTATCAGCATTTTCAAATAATTCATCATAAAATTTTGCATTTTCATTTTTCTGAGAAAAATATTCTTTACTAAAATTATTATATTTTTTTAAAACTTGTTCCATGATTCCAGTATGAATATTACTATAATGTAAATAAAGAAAAAAATTCTTTCCGTCATTTTGTAATTTTTTTGCATTTGAAAGTAATGACAGGTGTTTCTGAGTTAAATCATCATTAATCTCATCATGTATTGTCAATTCATCAAAACCATTTTTTGGGAGAATTAATTTATTTATAGAGTCACCAATTGTTGTGTATCCCACATCATGTAAATATTTTACAAGTGTTTTGTATTGGTCTTTTTTGAAATCTGGGGTAGACCAATAACTATCAACACCAGTTTTATTTCCATAGGTTCCACTAAAAACTGCATGCATCGCACCAATAGTATATGGTGCATAAGTAATTGTTTTAGAAAAAAATGCACTTTTATTAATCAATTTTTTATAAAAATTTCCATTAACGATTCTATCTATTCTTGCACCATCAATAGTAATGAAAATTAAATTCAATTGAAATGAAGCAAATATGACAATATTTATTCATATATAATATATCATACATAACCCAATTTTCTTAATTCATTCTCAATTTCTTCAGTATTTAGATCATCTTCTTCAGTATCTTTATTATCAAAATCTTTAATCATGTTTTGAAGAATTTCTTCACATTTGTTAACCTGATCCGTATTAACATCTGCAATATTCTTATCTTCAAAATGATCAGATTTTAAATCATATAGATGAACTCGCTTTTGAGGGTTGTTTTTGTCTCGAAAATATTTGAATTTAGATGTACGAATTCCTATAACATCATTTGATTCAGATAACACTAAAGGACTACTTTCAATATAAGCAATGTTTTCTTTCAAATCTTGATTAGTTAATAAATTAAGTAAACTTTTTCCATCAGTATTAGAAGGTAGATCAGATTTTATTAAATCCAAAATAGTTGAAAAAATATCCACAGTTCTAACTTGTTCAGTGATTTTTTTATTCTGCGGTAAATTTTGTCCAACCATTAGTAATGGAACTCTCAAACATTCATCAAATAGAAAATGATCTTTATCAGCTCTACCAGAAATCAACGCTCTTTTTTCATGGGGTTTTAGATCAAATTCTGAAAGAATAGATTCTTTTTTATTCATTTGAAGTTTTTCTCTAGTAAAAAAAAGTTTGTTCTTTAATGGATTAAGGAATTTTGGAATTTTTCTTGTAAGTTGTGATGTAGTTTTTTCCACATTTGCGTTAATATTGAAATTAATTTCTTTGTCATTTTTCATGATTGATTTAATGTAACAACCATGATCTGAAGTTAAAATAAGAATAGTATTTGAAAAATCAATTTTTTGAATAATTTTAGATAACCAAAAATCTAATTCTGAAATTTTCTGAGCATAATAATTTTCACCAAAATTTGTATTGTTAAATTTTTTATCAATAGAAATAGGATCATGTAAATCCATTGAATGAACTGTAAAAAACCAAGATTCTTTTAATTCGTTAGAATTTAATCTTTCAATTATTTTATCTCCTAAACCATTTGTTAAACCCATGTAGAAATCATAATAAGCATCATCATTTTCGAATTCTGGAAAAAGACCAACAGTTTCAGAGAGCGTGGGTAAATATGAATACAAATGATAATTTTGTTTTTTTAATACATCAAAAAGAGTTTGAGTTTCTGAAGAAAGTTTATTGAATTTAGATGATCTTATACCTGTTTTAAAAGGAAATTTACCAGTGAAAATACTAGACCATGAAAGAATTGTAGCATCTGCTGAACTAATTGTTTGTTCAAAATAAATTCCATTTTGTAATAAATTATCTAATGTGGGAGTTTGAGATGTTTTTGAAAATCCATAAAATTTATCAGATCTTAAGGAATCAACAATTAAAAATAAAATATTTGGTTTCATGTATTTTCCTTTTGTAAATTTAATTTATCTAATTTTTCTAAATGAGTTTGGGCAATATCCTTCATCATAATTTCATTTTCATCTAAAAAAGATTTCACTTTTTCTTCAGATATTGGAGCATCTAGATATTGTCCACCATACGAAAAAGTGTTCATTCGTTTTACTTCAAATTCATGCCATGGAAAATCAATGGAATTTTTTTCAAGAAATGTCATATATTTATCCAAATCATTAGACTTGACGGTAGTGGTTAAGGCTTTTTTAACAATTTGTGGTAACTCCTCAGGAGATTTTACTTGAAACACAGAAGGGAGTTTTGTGTACAGTGTATTTGAAAATACAATGGAAGGTTTCTCATAAAATGCAGCTTCAAAACCTGATGAACCTGCAATTGTGACAACAATGGAAGAATGTTCTAAGAGATTTTTTGAAGAATACTCAGGATGTATTAAACATACATTAGGTATTTTTAGTAATTGGTTGTATTCTAAAATACTTCTCCAATCTCTAGAAGATTGTCCAGATGTTTCTTTAACATATAATTTGTATTCAATAGGTAATGATTTTGCAACATGTCTTATAACTTCAATTTGATTAGTAAAAAATGGTGCATCTAGTAAAATATTTCTTTCTAGATCAACACCCATAGCAAAATAAACAAAAGGTGAATTTAACGTAGGGTTTTTTTCTAAATTTTTATCGATGAAGGATTTCCTATATTTTCTTTTTAATGTAGAAATGATCATAGAAAATAATACATTTAATTTTGTTCGTCCATAATAAGTATACAAAACTTCTTCAGATTTATTATTTGATAAAAATAGATATCTGAATGAAGCTTTTAATAATTCAAATTTAGAAGATGCAAAATTTCCTAAAAAGTTTTTTACTACACCAGAAGTATTTTTAGCTTGAAATATTTCTTTTAATTGTTCAAAAGTACGATTAGAAGATTCAATATCATCATAAATAATATCAGAATCAATTTTCAGTGGATCATCGCTGATGATTATTTTGTTAGCAAGTTTTGGAACAAAAGGCATCATTACTTTAATATTCTGAGTTTTACACATTTGATTTAATAATTCTAAATGATGAAATCCGGGTTCTTTTGTAATAAATGCAATTGGTTTTACTTCATCCAATACATTTTCATAAAAATGGCAAATTTGTTCATCAATTGATAAAACTTGATCATAATCATAATCATGAAAATGATAAAATCTATAAAAAATTCTTTCGTTAATGATAAGCTTCCATAATGGAACATCATATTTTTTTTCAAAAATTTTTAGATAAGAAATATTAGGTTTAGTTTTTTGCTTATTGACAAAATCATACAAATACCAAATTTTTTTAAATTTAACTAAATTTTGTTGTTCAAAAAATTGTTTAGGATAGTACGGGGTATCTATAATAGCATAAAAATCAAATTCATCTTTTTTTTGCAAATAATATGCAATGTAAAACTGGATTAGATCAGTGGTAATCCAAAAAAGAATTTTTTTCCTCATAATTTAAAAATGAAACTAATGACTATAAAAACCCAAAAAAAGAAATTAAAATTGACATAAATTTAATTTGAATTTATCAGTTAAACAGGGTTAATGTCTATGAATTTCTTTTGAATTTGAATATTCCAAGTTGGTGTATTATTAAGAATTTTTAAAAAATATGCAGCACTTTTACCATATCCAAATCCACGAAGTAATTTGAATTTTTTTCCAGAAATTTTTTTTATTGCAGAAAGAATTTTTTTTTGATCAGATTCAACATGTATAATATTTTTATTATTTGAACGATTTTTTTGTCTTGAACCTATATCAATTGCAGGTATGCCATAGATTTCTGCTTCAGTGATACCAGAGCTAGAATTACCAATTATAAAATCACAATTTTTTAGTAAAGTTAGAAAATAATCAAATCTTAAAGATGAAAATATTTTAATATTTTTATTATTTTTCAAATTTTTATATGCATTTAAAATTATTTCTGAACCAGGATCATTATTTGGATAAATAATAACATAATTTTTTTGGGAATTCTTTACGGATAACAGCAATTCGCCAATATCATGTTTTAAGGTCTTAATAGTTGTTGTAACAGGATGAAAAATTAAAATTGAATAATCGGTAAAAGGAATTTCATATGTTTGACATAATTGTTTTTTGGTGGGTAAATTTTTTCCGATCATAACATCAATGTCAGGAGAACCAATTACAAAAACGCTGTTTTTTGATTCCCCCATTTGTATCAATCTTTTCTTAGCTTTAGTATTAGATACCATATGAATATGAGATAATTTAGTAATAGAATGTCTGATCATTTCATCAATCGAACCAGTAAGTTCACCACCTTCAATATGACAAACTAAAATATTGTTAAATGCCCCCACTATTGCACCGGCTAATGCTTCTATTCGATCTCCATGAACAACAATCATATCTGGAGAGATTTTACTTACAAAATCACTTAACCCTACTACCGTATTTGATAAAACAATATCTTGTTGTGGAATATGAGAATCATTCATAAACACAAAAATATTTTTGTATCCACGCTTCTTCACTTCTTTATAGGTAAAATCATAACGTTCCAAGGTATGCATTCCAGTAACAAAAACATGGCATTCAAAATTTTTTGCTTCTTCAACTTTATCAATTAATGGTCGTAATTTACCAAAATCAGCTCTAGTTCCAGTAAGAAAAATAATTTTTTTAGTTTTCAATCATATCCCACTTTATTTGACAATTTTTCTCAATATTGGTTTTAGCACAACAGTTCAAGATTTTTTTAAAATCTTTTGCTCGAATTTCGCCAGTTCCTGGACGTTTTACCCAAATATTTTCATTATTGAAAAGATCGCCTTTTTTTATATCTTTTATAGAAACCACACTAGAATATGCAAAATCTATTGTAGGTTGTTCTTCAGATAAAATTTCTTTATTTCCTCCAAGTGCTTTAAAAACTGCATTTGAACCAATTATCAGATCTTTTAATTCAAGTGGATCCAAAGAAATTGGAATATCAGGTCCAGGCCAATTTTTATTTGATGTGAAATGTTTTTCTAAAATAGATGCACCTAAAGAAACTGCTGCAAAACAAGAATAATTTCCAATAGAATGATCACTTAGACCAATAACAGCGTCTGAAAAATTTTCAGATAACTGTTGTAAAGCACCTAATCTGACTTTTTCATAAGGTGTAGGATACATTGAAGTTACATGTAATAATGCAAATTCAATTCCAGCATTTCTAATAATGTTTACACTGTCTGAAATATTTTCAATGTTATTCATACCAGTACTAAGAATAATGGGTTTTCCAAATGAAGTAATGTGTTCGATTAATGGTAAATTATTACATTCACCTGAACCTATTTTGTATGCACTAACACCAATTCGTTCCAATCTGTTTGCAGCTTCCCTCGAAAAAGGAGTATTTAGATAGATCATTCCAAAATCTTCAGTATATTTTTTTAGTGATAATTCTTCTTCTTCATTTAAAGAACATCGTTTCATAATTTCCCATATAGATTCAGAAGCATTTGCTGGAATAACATCATTGTGTATCATTTCATCATTAATAATATGGCATTGGAATTTGACACATTCAGCACCAGCATCATGAGCATCTTTAATCATCAGTTTTGCTTTCTTAAAATCACCCTCATGATTTATCCCAATTTCAGCAATAACCAAAGGTGGGTAATTTTTTCCAATGTTCCTTCCATCAATAGTAATCATACTAGTCATGTGTTGTTATTCAAATAAATTGAATATAATAACTTCTAGGAAAAATATTGAGTTTTAAAGAGACAAATAATATTAAATGGGGTCTAAAATTTACTGATTAAAAATGAATTCAAATTATGGATATATGTCATTATGTTATCATTATATCAGACCAAAAAAAAATCTTGATCCATTTCCTAGATTATTAGGTATCAAAATTGATGAATTTAAAGAACATATTTCCATGATTCAGAAAAATTTTAAAATGATTTCATTACAACAAGCTGAAGATTTTTCACATAATAAAATAACACTAGGTGAAAAACTTGGAATGTTAATAACTTTTGATGACGGGTTATCTGATCATTTTACTGCTGCAAAAATTCTAGAAAAAGAGGGAATTAAAGGAGTTTTCTTTATTCCATCGTGTATTTCAATCGACAATCTACCAGCAAATCCAATAATAATACATTATGCATTGGAAATATTTGGGATAGCAAGATTTATCGAACAATACGAAAAATCATTAAAAAAATTTAACATTGAAAAAAATACAGTGAAACTAACATACATATCTGAAAAAAATGATCCTTGGAAAATAATTGATAAAATCAAATCAGTATTCAAATATGAATTTTCAAATAATGATTCTAGAAAAATATTATTAGATATTTATGAAAATATGATATTTAAAAAAAATCCCAAATTTATGGAAACAGCACATCTAACAGATACACAAATACAAGAAATGATAGAAATGGGACATTCAATAGGATATCATACTCATTCGCATATTTCTGTAGCAGCTTCATCATTAAATTCTGATGAATTTACAAAAGAAATGATTTCATCTAAAAAGATGTTGGAAAAAAAATTCAATATAAAAATTTCTTCATTCAGTTACCCATATGGTGAAAAAAAAGATTGTCTATCAACACAAAAATTATTAAAAAATACTAATGAATACAAACTAGCTTTTACAGTAGAACCAAAAATTAATGATTTCTCTACATCACCTTTTGAATTAGGCAGATATGAGCCTTATAGTAATGATACCACATCAAAATTAAAGAAGACATTAATGGAAATAATTAAGAGGTAAATTATTGAAAGTTGTCATATTTACCAGTAATGGAATACGCCACAAGTTTTTTGCAAATTCTATTTGTAATCAAGTAGAGAATTGTTTGATAATTTCAGAATCTAATCCTAATGATGCTGAAGATAAAAGTAATTCAAAGATCAGAAATCATTTTAAGCTTAGATATGAAACTGAAAGAAAAATGTTTTTCGGAAATGATTTTTTTGAAGGAAAAGTTATCCCTGTAATGTATAAAGAAGCAAATTTACAATATGTTTTTGAAATTGTTAAAAAATTTAATCCAGATTTAATGATAGTTTTTGGTTCATCTATAATTAAAGAACCATTACTTTCACTAAAACCAAATCATTTCATTAATTTACATTTAGGATTATCACCATATTATAGAGGCAGTGGAACAAATTTTTGGCCATTTGTGAATGATGAATTAGAATATGTAGGATCAACAATTTTACATTTAGATCCAGGTATAGATACAGGAGATATCATCACTCATGTTAGACCAAAATTTGAGATAGGTGATAATGTACATACAGTTGGTTGTAAAGTAATTAAAGAAAGTATTCTCATATTTACCAAAATTTTGATAAAAGTGAAACATGGAGAGTCACTCAACAGAGTAAAACAATGGAAGGTAGAAAATGAAAAATATTATAAAAACAAAGATTTTGATGAAAAAGTTCTAGATGAATATAACAAAAATCTAAAAAATGGAATGATTGAGAGATTTATTAAAAGTTCAAAAAAGAAAATTAAATTAATTCCATTAAACTAATTTATTTTTGATTCTATTTTTTCAATTATTTTATTATTTGCACGAGTAGTTAATGCGGTTTCTAAATCTTTAATTGGAGTATGAAATCTATGACCTACTCGTAAAATATGATTAATTTTTTTTCCATATAAATCAAAAACATCATTAATTTTTAGAGTTCCACCATTTCCTGCAACAAATAATTTTCCTTGATCAATTCTATAAATTATTCCAGATTGAAATGGATGAAAAGTTTTAGTTTTTTGAAAAAAGCATTTTTTTAATTTAACCTTTTTTCCATCAATAAATGTAGAAGAACCTTGGTGAGGGTCATCAAAGGCTCGTATAAAAAGTTCAATTTCTTTAGCAGACCAATTCCAATTAATAAATCCATTATAGGGAGTAATTAATCTAGGCCAATAAGTACTAGATTTATTATTTTGAGAATTTATTTTCAAATTTTTAGAAAATAATGTATCCAAAAATGTAGAGAAGAATTTTTTTTCAAATTTTATTTTATAATCTAAATAGTCTTGTGGAATTCTACAGGATTTTGGAAATATAAAAAAATGTTGTTTAACGATGTTGCCAACATCTAAAGAAGGAACGACCTTATGCATTGTTATCCCCCATTTTTTTTGATTTAAAAGAATCAACCAACTGTAAGCAGCAGCACCACGAAATTCTGGTAGTGGAGTATCATGATAATTGTATAAATTACCATTAAAAAAATTAATTATTTCATCATTAAATATCCAAATAGAATTCAAGGAAATTCCTATTGAGTTTTTATCAATATTTTTTTTCAAGTATTGTAATGTTAAATTTTTTTTCTCTATCCAATCAAAACCACTGTTTTCTAATTTGACTTTAAGAAATGAACCATCCTTTGTAGGTAAATTTAGATGTAATTTTTCTGTAATTACAGTTATTTTACAACCTTTCTTGTTAGCTAGTTTTGCAAATTCTAAAAGAGGGCCATCTTGTTTTTTTGTATTCCCTCCAAACAAAACTAATGAAATTTTTTTAGATTTTTTAGTCAATTATCTAAATAAGATTATTACCATATACTAAACTTTTTTCTAAAAGATCTTAAGGTAGAGTATAAATCATAATAATTTGTAAATTAAAGACAATTATGGAAATTAAAAATGCAGCAATACTAACTGTTAGAAATAGTTCAAAAAGACTTCCAAATAAGACAATTGCAGAAATTAAAAAAAATGTTTCAGTAATTGACATAATGATCAGAAGGGCAAAAAAAACAAATTTTCATGTAATTTTAGCTACTAGTACAGATTCAAGTGATGATTCAATATGTGAAATTGCTAAGAAACATAAAATTGAAATTTTTAGAGGTTCTTTACTTAATAAAATAAAAAGATGGAATGATTGTTTTGAACTTTATGCAATTGAAAATGCATTATTAATAGATGGAGATGATTTATGTTATGATTTTGAAATTGCCAAGAGAGCAATGGATCAGTTAATGAGATCAGATTTTGATATAATTAGTTCTCCTGAAAATATAATCACAGGTTTATTTACATTAGCTGTAACTAGAAATGTAATAAAAAAATTGTATACGTTAGTTCCACAGAATGATACGGATACAGATTTATTCACACATTATTTTCAAAAAATAAAATTAAAAATATCATATGTGAATCTAAAAGAATTTGAAAAGAATAAAAATATAAGATTGACATTGGATTATGAAGAAGATTTAGAATTTTTTAAAAAATTATATGATTCAATAGATATTATAGAAAAAGGAGAAACAATTATTAAATTTCTTGAACAAAATAAATCTATAGTGGATATTAATTTTGGGAGACAGAAAGATTTTCTAAAAAATAAAGGAAATACATAATGGAAAAAGATAAGGGATGGAGATTCAAAGGTAATGAGAGTAAATACATCAAAGATGTTTTAGATAGTGGTTTTGGTGCTTCAGAATCTGGAACCATGAATGAAAAATTAGAAAAAAAATTTTCAGAAATTTATAATCTTAAATTTGGAGTTACAGCTAATTCAGGAACATCTACACTGCATATGGCATTAAATTCATTTGGTGTTGGTCCGGGTGATGAAGTGATCATTCCTTCTCTAACTGTAGCTATGTGTGGATTTGTAGTATGGCAGTGTCAAGCAACACCAGTTTATGCAGATGTGTTAGAAGATACATTTTTGATAGATCCTGAAGAGATTGAAAGAAAAATTACAGACAAGACTAAGGCAATAATGCCAGTACACATGTATGGAAATATGTGTAATATGGAAAAAATTATGCAAATTGCTAATAAACATAATTTGTATGTGGTTGAAGATTGTGCAGAGTGTCAATTATCTTCAGATAATATGGGCAGATTAGCTGGAACTATGGGTCATGTGGGCAGTTGGAGTTTTGAAAACTCAAAACACCTAACAACTGGAGATGGTGGAATAGTAGCAACAAATTATGAAGATCTAGCAGTTTCAATGAGAAAATTTGCATCGGCTGGATTCAAAAATTTAACTGCAATATCAGGAAAAACTAGAATTTCAAGAGATAAATTTCAAGATCCTAAATGGGAAAGGCATGATACTTTAGCATATAATTACAGACTACCTGAATTATGTGCAGCTGTAGGATTAGCTCAATGTGAAAGAATAGAAGAGTTTGTGAAGCTTAGAGTTAAAATGGCTGAAGATTACTTAGAAATTTTAGAGGATTCACAATTTTTTATTCCCCAAAAAGAAATGAGAGGTTATAAAAATACATACTATACATTTGCAGCCAAATTTTTAGGAAATCAGTACAATATTTCGTGGTATGATTTTAGAAAAAAATACATGGAATTAGGTGGAGATGGAATTTATTCAGCACATCAATTAGTATACAATGAACCATGTTTTAAGGAAAATAGTATAGGATATGGAAAAACACCAATTGCAGAAAAACTTCAAAAAGAATTGATGTTATTTACCACAAATCAAAGAAATGAAAAAGAAAGAGCAATTCAAAAAAATGCACTAAAAATGACATTAGAATTTTTTAAATAAATTAATTTATTTTGATAATTTCAGAAGACAGTTCCTCTTTTGCTTGACAAACAGCACAATATTTTTTCCATTTTTGATCATGTGTCCATTGTGGAAGACCAGTTTGATCATATCGTTGATGAGCCCACTCTAGCATTCGTTTAGTATCATGAGTATACATAAATCGTTTCAAAGCATATAATTCAGGTACAGTAAAATTCTGACTTACGGTAGCAGTGTATTCTGTAGCATCACCACATTCTTTCATGAATTTATCTAAAGCTGAAAGTCTTAACTCATCAATATATTTCTTGGATACTCCATAATTATTTTCAGAAATTAATTTCAATCTAGGATCATACTGCATTAAAATGAAGTCGCGGTTATCATAAAAGATTGGACTTCCAACATAGGGTGTACAAATAAAAGGATCAATTTCAGCATTATTTGTAATCCAAAAATCAACAGTCTCCATCAAATCATCTATATTTTCATGAGGGTTACCTATCATAAAAGTAGAAATTGGGCGCATATTTTCTTTTCTTAAAACATCTAAAGTTTTTTGTAGATGAGCTTTAGTTTGACCTTTTTGAATATCTTCTTGTAATACCTTATCAGAAGCAGATTCAAATCCAAATGAAATATAGCTGCATCCAGCATCTTTCATAATTTTAATTATTTCTGGTCTAGTTGCAACACTAGGCGCATCTCCTAATGTTCCCCATTTTACTAATTTGTCTAAACCCTCTTCAACATATAATTCACAAAATTCTTTAGTCCATTTAAGATTGCTCGTCATATTTTCATCAACGGCCATAAAAAAATCAATGTTGTATTTTTCTATCAATAATTTTACATTTTCAACGGCATATTTTGCAGAAGGCCATCTAGCTGGTAATTGAAAAGTATCATTGTCTTTATCAGAAATTCTAACTAATTTTTCTCCTGCTTTTCTATCACCCTCACCATAAATATTTTGTAAATCAATTCTTGACATACCATTATGAGAACAGAATGTACATCCTCTAGGACAACCACGTTCCCAAACAGTTGAAAGTCTTCGTTTTGAATTAAATGATTCAACAGAGTAAGGTAAGGAAGAATATCTAAAATAGATATCAAGTTCTAAAAGATCATAAGCAGGATATGGAACAGTGTCTAAATTAGAAATTAAAGCTCTAGGTTGTGTAAATTTAAAATTGTCATTTTCACGTATACATAATCCATTTACATCTTCAAAGTCTTTTTGTCCTGCTGACACTATATCATAAAATTCTGAAAAAGTTTCTTCACCTTCACCAATACATATCAAATCTAATTCTGGAACTAGTTGAAGAATCTCAGTTGGATTGTATGAGCACCAGCCACCACCTGCAATAAAAATTGAATCAGGTGAATGTTTTCTAATTAATGGAGCAAGACTCTTAATTCTACTATAAGTAGTAGTCAAACCTCCAATTCCAATTATATCCCATTTTTCAGAAGCAATTTCTTCAGCAATAATTTTAGATGGGACTAGTCTTCCACCATGATTCATTCGTAACGCATTTAAATCTAAAATAGCAACGTCACCATTTTTTTGTTGTATTATAGAAGCAAGAATTCCAGCCCAAAAAGGGATATTAGAAGGATTTCCATCAAGACGAATTTCAGGAATAACAAATAATGTTTTCATTTAAATCATACCTAGTAATCTCAAGGTTTACTTATCCTTTTGTGTGAATTTAAAAACTCACTAAATTTTTTACAGATTACTCTGTTTCCAAATATAGATCCACCTTCTGTAGAATTAATTGTAGTTAGCCATTCAGGAGAACGAGAAATAAATTCTCTAAAAGCATTACTGTAAAATCTGAAAATAGGATCATAAATAAAATAGCAATCAAATTCTGGATTGTAACTTTTTTCAAATAATTTTTTAAAACTAGGTTTAGTCTGATCTATATCTTTAGTTGATAACATTTTGTTATGACTAATAATAATATCTAAAGGATCATCTTCTTCCCAACCATGATTTATTCCAATCAATACTATTTCTTTACATTGTAGAATTTTCCATGCTGCAAACCAAGATGAAGTGCCAACATTACCACCAGTTTGGATTGCAGGTAAACCATGATTGTGATTTTTTGAACGGACAATTTTTCCAGAAATATAATTAAAGGATTTGATTCCTTCATTGTAATCAAAAAGAGAATGAATCCAGTGAATTTTAATTCCAGATTCTCTTGCTCGTATTACAGTAGGCGGATGAGACACAGTAGTAAAAATACCTTTAATATTTTTTCCAAATCTATCCACAATATCTTTGTCATACCATTGTCTTGTAGAAGAATCAGGATCAATGGTTACAACAAAAAAGTTTGGAAATCTTTCAGGAGTTATACCAGATTCTAAAACAGTTGGAAGCATTCCATCAGTGCAAATAATTGCACCATCATAGTCACTATTAAGAAGTAGTTCTAAATGTTTGTGTTTTTTAACTGAAGGACCCTTGCCTATTACAATTGCAGAACTTGGGGGATTTTTTAGATTTGAATTATAGGAGGGATTTAATTCATGAGCAGAAGGTTCAGTCCAAATATCATTAAGATTTAAGGAAAAATTTTCTATCCAGGTATCAAAATCTTTGTAATGTTGTTGTTCAATAATTTTTTCCATGGAATTTTGAAGATTATCAGTATTCATGTAACATACAAAATAAAATTAGGGTAAAAAAATCTTTGAATTTAAATTAAAATGATAAAAAATCTAAATTAAAGTTCATCAAGACCTAATTCATCATCTTCCTTATCAGAACGATATATCATGAATGAGCCCTTTGCACCAGATTTAACTACAAAATCTTCAAATTCATTTTCAGAAAATTCTTTTTGGGATTCTTCTTTGTTTGAGTCAATAGTTGTTTTTACAGATTCATCTTTACGAAAATTAGATTTCATACGTCAAATTAATTATTCAAATATTTAAAGTAACAGTAAAAAATTTTCTAAAAATCAATATTACCAAGCTGTCCATCCTCCATCAATTACCAAATTTGAACCAGTCATATATGATGAAGCATCTGAAATCAAAAACAAAATTGAACCATTATACTCATCTTTTTTTGCCATTCTACCAAGCATTGTTTTTTCTGAATATTTTTTTATGAAAGATTTGTTTTGATATCTAATATCTTGAACGCCTCCTGGAGATAGAGTATTAACTCGTACATTTTTTCCCTGCCAGTACGCAGCTAAATATCTTGTTAAATTAATTACTCCACCTTTGGATGCAGCATAAGATACAGGAGAATTTATTTTTGAAGTACCATAAATTCTTTGATCAGCACCCACCATACCATAAGTTGATGCAATGTTAACAATAGAACCATTTTTTTGTTTGGCCATTTCAGAGCCAAATTCTCTACAAAAATAAAAAGTAGCAGTCAAATTAATTGCAATCATATTTTCCCATAATTTAGCTGGAAAAGATTTCAATGGAATAGAAATTTTTTGAGAGTTTTTTATTGCAGTGACATTTGTGTAACCAGCTGCATTTATCAATCCATCAATTTTTTTAAAATCAGAAAAGATTTTTTTTCTTAATTGAATAATATTTTTTTCTTTTGAAATATCAGAGTAATAGGATTTGGCCTTAATATCATATTTCTTATGTAATCTTTGAGTAATTTTATCTATTTTTTTGTCAATATCAACTAAAATTACATTTGCCCCCTCTTGACTTAACGTATCTGCAAATTCTGAACCTAGTGTACCTCCAGCACCAGTGATTACAATATTTTTGTTTTTTACATCAAATAAATTATGTCTAAGTTTTTTCATAACAGACTTTCAAAAATGTTTTTAGAATTTAAGACTTATGATGTTAAAATGAATTTAGAGTAAATAGTATGTTTTTTTAATTTTTTAGATTGTGTATAACATAATCTTGTTCTTGTTGTGTAATAGTAGGATACAATGGAAGTGAAAGAATTTCATTGTAAAGAGTCGTAGAATTATTTAATCCTCTTTTGATTTTTGCCATTTTTTTAAAAATAGTAAAATCATGAAGAGGTTTATAATGTACAGAAGTTCGTATTCCAGAATCTAATAATTTTAAAAATAATTTATCACGAGATATTCCATAATCTTTTTTGATTTTGATAATATAAAGATGAAATGCATTATCAGTAGATTTGGATATTTCAGGAGATTCTATTCCTTTTATTTTTTTTAGTTTAGAAGTGTAATATTCACAAGCTTTTCTTCGCATATTATTTAATTTAGAGATTTTTTTTAGTTGACTTATTCCTAAGGATGCTCTAATTTCATCAAGTCGAAAATTATATCCAGGTTCAATTTCATCATAATCCCAAGGTTTTCCTGCAGAAAAACGTTGTTTTAGAGTTCTAGTTATTCCATGATTTCTAAAAGATTGTATTCCTTGGGCAGTGTTTTTTGAATTACATATAACCATACCACCTTCAATAGTAGTAATATTTTTTGTAGGATAAAAGCTAAAACATCCAGCGTCACCAAAAGTTCCCGCATGTTTATTTTCAAATTTTGCACCAATTGCATGAGCGCAATCTTCAATTAAAAATAAATTATTTGTTTTAGCAATTTTTTTTATATTTTTAATATCACACATTTTTCCAGCAAAATGTACAGGGATTATTGCTTTTGTTTTTGATGTAATATTTTCTTTAATTGAATCTAGAGAAATATTCATATCATTATTAACATCAGCTATTACTGGGGTAGCACCAACATTTAGAATAGCATTGCCAGTGGCAACAAATGTCATATCAGGCAGTATTACTTCATCGTTTTTCTGAATGCCTAAAACCTTCAAAGACAATTGTAATGCAGATGTTGCATTAGATACACCTACTGCAAATTTTGCACCAGTAAATTTTGAAAATTTTGATTCAAATTCTTGTAGCAGAGGACCATCTGTCAATAATGATCTTTTCAAGGAATTTTCAATACTTTTAATGTCTTCTTTGTCAATGTATGGTCTAAAAAAAGGAACTTTTATTGTATTATTTCCAAAGGCATCATTTTTTTTTATTTTCAATTAATTAATTTTAGATTATTTCCTATAATTTAACTATTAACTAATGTCTGATAAATCTCTAAAGTTTTTTCTACCATTGTTTTTGAATTACATGAATCATGAACTAAATTATATCCAGCGTCACCTAATTCATTACATTTTTTGTCGTTTGATAATAATTCAAGAATTGCTTTAGAAAGCCCTATTGGATCTTCCAAATTTACAAGAATTCCATTTACTCCATCTTTAACAGTATATGGAATTCCATGAGAATTAGTGCTAATAACTGGTTTTCTAAAAGCAAATCCTTCTAATGGTGTTAGTGGAGATAATTCCCACCTAGAAGGTAAAACAAGGAATTTTGATTCTCGGTATGCAGATAACACATAATCTCTAGGAGGATTTTTAATCACAGTTACTTTTTTACCGATATCCAGTTTATTGATCATTTGAAACATATTTGATTCAAATCCAAAATCTACACCCATTATCACTAGTTGGATATTGGACATCATAGAATGATTCTTAATCAGACTAATTGCATTTAGTAAAATATCCACTCCCTTGATTTTGTTAAATCTTCCTAAAAATAGAAAAAAAGAATTGTGTATGTTGTATTTTTTTCTAAAATTTGGTAATTTAGAATGAAAGGATTCTAAATTGATTCCATTTTGTACGATTGAAATTTTTGAATCATCACAAAATTTCAAGAAAATTTGACGTTCATATTCATTTGCGACTATTACTTTAGAAGATTGTTTTATAATAAAATTAATCATTGGTGTTTGAAGACGATAAACAATTCTATTTTTTATTCCACTTTTTAAATCAGGATGTGTGGTTAAACCTCCCTGATCTGAAATAATTAAAGGAATTTTTTTCTTTTTAGATATTAATGCAGCAATTAATGTTTGAAAACTTCTTACACCAATTGAATGAATTATATCCATGTCATCATTTATCATTTGAAAATACATGCCAGGGTTTATGAAAAATAATTTAAAAAAGAACCAAACATGGGATCTTTTTATAATGAAATTTTCAATTTTTTCTAAACGTGGTAAATTTTTGTTGAAGGTTTTTGGATTATTAGCAAAATCCATATCCGTTGTATAGATTGATACATTGTGACCTTTTTTTGAGGATTCTTTTGCTATATCTAGGCATAAGAACATTATTCCACCAAATTGAGTTGCAGGTAAGGAAGCTGGACAGGTCAATCCGATTTTCATTTGATAAACTGGACATTTTTGGCTATTTATCCTTCTCTTAACATAATTAACGAAAATATAATAGAATAATTTTCATTAAACTGTACGTATTGAATAAAATGTCATTATACCTTAATTTGTTAAAATTTTCTTTAAAAAACCCTAAAAGAGGATTACAGATTCTAGAATCAGCTTATCAATCAAAGGAAGATAAGCAACATTTGCATGTTTATGACAATGAACGTGTAGAATTCAGACAAAGTTTGAGTGGATTATTTCCATCTTTGAATGTTCCTTTTGAAGAATTTGTTCAAAATACTAACTCATTAAGAAATCATTTAGAAGAATTTCAAAAAAAAATGGAAATGAAGAAATTTCCTTCTATAGAAAAACCATATCCTACAGATTATTCCCTTGAAGAACAATCAGGAATGTTTCTTTATTCATTGTGTAGAATTGTTAAACCCGAAATAATTGTAGAAACAGGTGTAGCATATGGAAGAAGTAGTTCATATATTTTACAGGCTTTAAAAGATAATAAAAAAGGAAAATTATATTCTATTGATTTTACTTTTAGACCATGGGAATCAAAATCTATGATTGGTTCTGCTATCCCAAAAAATTTGAGAGATAGATGGGAATTTATTTTTGGTCCATCATCAAAAAAATTAAAACCGGTTTTAAATAAACTTGAAAAAATAGATATCTTCCTTCATGATAGTCTTCATACTTTTAAAAATATGATGTTTGAATTTCAAACTGCTTGGCCATTCATTAAAGATAACGGGTTTTTGTTATCAGATGACATTTTAGGAAATGCTGCATTTTTTGATTTTTATTCTAAATTTGGCGGACAACCTACAGTATTATCTCAAGGAGGTAAATCAGCTATGGGAATTTTACAAAAAGTTCAATAATTTAATTAAATGGTTATAACATAATTAGTGTCAATAAAACTAAATGAAGGATCTTTCTAGATTTAAAGAAAAACAATTCAATACACCAAATGATTTTGAGTTTTTAAAAAAATTAGATGAGTATTTTGATTCAAGTCTTGGTACTAATATTGAAAAACTTCAAAATTTTGCAAAATATGTTCCTAGGCAAGATTTAACAAATTTTCTTGCTCGATATGAAATTTTTAAAAAAATTCTGAATGTTCCGGGCTCCATAATTGAATGTGGAGTGTTGTTTGGAGGGGGATTAATGACATTTGCTCAGTTAAGTTCAATTTTTGAACCTGTTAATTTTGAAAGGAAAATTATAGGATTTGATACTTTTTCAGGATTGACAAAATTTTCAAAATATGATAAAATGTCAATTTCAGAATATGCGCATGAAAAAGCTTTTTCAATAAACTCATTAAAAGATCTTGAAAAATGTATTGAAATATATGATAAAAACAGATTTTTATCTCACTTTCCAAAAGTTGAAATTGTAAAAGGAGATGCAGTTAAAACTATTCCAAAATACATTAAAAAAAATCCCGCTACAGTTGTAAGTTTAATGTATCTTGATTTTGTTTTGTATGAACCTACAAAAATTGCGTTAGAGTGTATTGTTCCTATAATGCCAAAAGGAAGTATTATTGCTCTTAACATGTTAAATGACAAACATTGGCCTGGAGTGACAAAAGCCATAATAGATACAATTGGAATTAAAGATATCAAATTTGAAAGATTTAGTTTTACCCCATACACTCAATATATTGTATTATAGAAAAGATTGAAGATTATTTTTTTGCATATAAAAAACCAATGTCAGAAAATAATGGCTTAGTATCCATAGAATAAAAAAAAGTCTTTAATTTTGATTTAAGTGATGTTAATAATTCAGGTTTAGTATCTGCAAGATGATATTCTATGATCATCTTTTCAATTTTATTAAAATATTCTTCAGATAATGAATCTATAATAGTATATTCTGCACCTTCACAGTCTAATTTTAAAAAATTACATTTATCTAATTTATTTTCTTCAAATATGATCTTTAAAGAAGTTGATTTAACTTGGATGGATTTTCCTTCAGAAGAATACATGCTGTGACCTGATTCGTCTTTATTGAGAAAAAGGGTTACATCAGAATTATTTTCAGAAACAGCTTTGTTAAATGGGTAGACATTTTTAATATTATTCAGCCTAAGATTTTCAACTAATAATTCATAATTTTCTTTGATTGGTTCAAAACTCAATATTTTACCATTTTTGCAATATTGTGAAGAAAATAATGAAAATAAACCGATATGAGCACCTATATCTATTATCAAATCATTTTCATTTATTTCAAATCCAGGAAATGAGTATTCTTCAATCAACCATACATGAGTAAGTGCCATTAAATCTGTTGAATTCACCCTAATCTTGATTTTGAGATTATTTTTTGTTTCAAAAATGACATAATCATTTTTTGTTAATTTAAAATAAACAATTGGATACAAATACCAGTTTTTGAATATACGAATAGTTTTAATCATAATTTTAATTTTTTGAAGAATGTTCTTATTCATAATAATACAAATGACCACATAATAATGTCTTTTATAGATTTGTGGAGAATGAATTTTTAAGCAACATCTAATTTGATGAATTTAATGAAAATAATGATTTTGGGCGGATTGGGATTCGTTGGAAGTCACCTAGCTGAAGAATTATTGAAAGGAAAAAATAAAATAATTATAATTACAAAATCAGTTTCAAAAAAAGAGAACATAAAAAAAATTGAAAAAAATATTATTTTAGAGAAAATTGATATTACAAATTTTGAAAAAATTGGAAAATGTGTAGAGAAATATAAACCGGATGTTATCGTTCATTTAGCAGGTCAAACATCACATTCAAAATCATTTGAAGATCCTATTGCAGACATTAAATCTAATTCCATGTCAACTTTGTTTCTATTGGAAAAGATTAGAAAAATGAAGTTGAAATGTCGTTTTATTTTAGGAAGTACATTTATCGTAATTGGAAAACCAAAGAAAATACCAGTTAATGAAGAGAGTCCGTGCAATCCAACTACAATATATGGAACAAATAGGCTCACAAGTGAATTTTATTGTAAAATTTACCAACAAGTTTATGGTTTAGATACATTAATTTTTAGAATTACAAATTCTTTTGGTCCCAGAGAACAAACTATACCAAATAAGAACGCCGTAAACTATTTAATTTTCCAAGCATTCAAAGGAGAAAAAATAACAATTTTTGATAAAGGAGAATTTTTCAGAGATTTAATTTACATTGATGATGTCATCAGCGGAATTAAAAAAATAATGAATAAAGGTAAAGCAGGTAATCTGTATTGGATTTCATCAAATAAAAAAACATGGTTTTATCAACTTGGAAAATGGCTGGGTGATCTTTCAGGTTCTCAAGTAAAATTTGTGGAGACACCAAAATATACTAAAAAAGTAGATGTAGGAAATTTTGTAGTGGATAATTCAAAACTTAGAGATTTAGGTTGGAGTCCCAAAGTTTCTGTAAAAGAAGGAATTTTGAAAACACTTGATTATTTTAAAGTGCAAAATCTTTGAAAAGTTACTCTGTTTTATTTTTATCCAAAAAATTTTGGAATGAAGTGAATTCAAAATCATGAAGAATGTTATCCATTCTAGAAAATGTATTTTTAATATTATGATAAGTAATGAAATGATCTTTTTTAGATAGTGGTATGTCTGGCATGTATTCAGGAGTCAATTCCCAAGAATGAACATAGAAGGTGCTAGGAATTGCTTGTTTTTCATAATTACGTATTGCATTTTTTATAATTTTCAGAGGTAAAAATCTGAGATAAAATCCTCCTGCTGCAGGAATTGTTTTCCCCAAAAATTTAGTAACCAACAATGGAAATTCTATTATTTTTCCATGGGGATCATTTTGTTCAATTGAAGAACTAGTGATTTTATATGGATTTTTTTCAGCATTTGGATTACCATACATACTAGATTTTGCAGGCATAATGCTACTATCATAAAGATAATTATTGTTGGATAACAAATCTACTGCCCATGAACTATTTTTATTCAAAGAAAATGTAGGTGCCCTAAATCCTTTTGAATTTCCATTAGTTAATTCAGAGAATTTTTTTAATTCTAAATCAAATTTCTTTTCAAATCCAGGAGAATCTAAAGATGTATGATACATTGTATGAAATGCTATTTCATGTCCATTTTGAAGAATTTTATCTTGAATTTCTGGTTGATATTCAAGTAATTCTCCTACGACAAAAAAAGTTGCAAGAGTGTCAGTCTTCTTTAATAATTCCAATATTTTTTCTAATCCCTTAATTACTTTAGGTACACGTTTTTCATTTGTTAAATAACGTTGTATTAATTCAGGATGATACCAATCTTCAAAATCTATTCCAAGTAAATTCATATTAATTATCATCTGGTTTTTTAGAAACTAATTCAATTATTTTGAATGGAAATGAATTTTGAAAAATAAAACTGATTAATCTATTTTCAAATCCTACTTGAGGTGGATTCAATACTCGTCCTCCATTATTTTCAAATTCTGATAATGATTGTTCAATATCATCAACTTCAAACGCTAAATGATGAAGTCCACCACCTTTTTCTAAAAAAGAAGTTACTGGAGAGTCTTTTTCTAAGGGTTCAATTAATTCTATATTAGAACCTCCAACATTTATGAATAGATATTTTATTTTTTGTAGTTTGTTTTCTTTTGGAATATCTGTTTCTTTTGGTTTTAGTAAGTTTATCATCTGATTTTGATATTTACTAATATCATTAACTACAATACCAATATGATGTAATTTCATTGAATTAATTTGGTATTCATTTTTTTGATATAAATCTATAATCATAGGATTAATCTAATTTTTTTATAACTCTTGCAGGATTACCTCCAACTACACAATTGTCTGGTATAGTGCCTGAAACAACACTACCTATTGCAAGGATAGAATTTCTTCCAATAGTTGTTCCAGGTGCAATGATACATCCGGGATTTATCCACGCTCCAGATTTTATTAGCACAGGATCTGTTTTTCTTGGATAATGAGTCTCTTTTAGATTCAAATTTGTGGTTGGATTTACATGAGCAAAAATCATGGAATTGCTTCCAATTCCTACATTATCTTCTATGATTACTAATTGTGGATACATCAAGTCGATTAAAACATAAGGTGAAATATGACATCCTTTTCCAATTTTTACACCACGGTTCCTTTGCATAGAAATTGTTATTCCAGGGTGTAATGATGAATATGCAATATAGTGAAAAAGCCAAGATTTAAGGAATTTTAATCGAATTTTTAATTTTCCAAAAATTCCTTTGTATCCATAATAGTCTAAAAGTTCTTTTTCATTAATTTTTTTATAGTCATCATCCAAATTATTCACTACCTTAATTGAAATCGTTGGATTTTACCATATTCAGTTCTTGGAAATTCGTTTACAAAGTCTATTTTTAATGGAACTTTGTATCGTTCGAGATTTTTTATACAGTGAGACATTATCTCTGATATTCCTATACTAGAATCTCTAGTTTTTTGAACAAATAATTTAACAACTTGACCAAAAACTTCATGTTTAATTCCAATTACAACTGCTTCTTCAATTTCATTCAATTCAAGAACTACTTTTTCAATTTCTTGTGGAATTACTTTTTCACCTGCAACATTTATGATATCATCTTTCCTACCTGTGAGATATAAAAAACCATCAGAATCCAAATATCCCATATCATCTGTTTTAAGCCAATCATCAATTATATTTTTATCAAATTTTGTATTTTTCCAATATTTACTGATAACGTTAGGACCAGAAATCCAAATATTTCCTTTCTTTCCAATTTTTCCATCATTATCAATTAATTTAATTTTAACTTCGGGAGCTGGTAAACCAACTGATTTTTCTTTACCATCAGAATTGAAAATAATAAAGGTTGATCTTGAAGCTTCTGTAAGTCCATAATATGTAGCCAGATTTCCTTTTTTTAGAATTTTTTTTAAACCAGTAACAGTATTGAACGGAATAGAAGTACTATTTGTCATTATTAATCTTAAACAAGATAAAATATTGAGATCATTATTAGAAATATCTTTAATTATTTTTGTAAGAGTTGCAGGTACAGCAGAAAGAGTTGTAGCATTATATTTTTCTAAAGAATTTATTAATTCTTTAATATTTGTTGAATTTTTTTGTAGGATAAATGTAGAACCTGTATAAAGAGAAGTATGAAAACATCCTAAACCAAATGAATGAAAAAGTGGTAAAGGTACTACATCAATATCTTTAGAATTATAACCAAGGATTTTTACTATATTGTTTGTTGTAAAAATTGCATTTCTATGTGTGATTCCAACTCCTTTTGGTAGTGATGTAGTTCCAGATGTGTAAATTAAATAAGCAAAATCATCTGATGAAATTTTTCGCTGTTCTAAATTTCCTTTAAAAGAAGATACTTCTGAGAATTCTTTAATTTCATTAATTGTAATATTGCGAAATTTATTTAAAAAATTCTTAGATGATACTACTAAATTGGGTTTTGCAGATTCAATTTGAATTTGAAGATTCTCTTGAGAGATTCCTGAAGGTATTATATGAGCAATACAAGCTGCATTTAAAATTCCTAAATATGAAATAACAAATTCGGATGTATTTTCAAATAACATACTGATAACTGATTGATTTGGAAAATTTTTTAATCCTGCAGAAAAAGCATTCGTTTGTTTTTGTAATTCTTGAAAAGTTAATTCTTCGTTATCAGTTATCAAGCATGTTTTATTTGGGTATTTTAAAGCTGAATTTGCTAAAAAATCAGTAATTAGATTCATGTATGAGATGTAATCAAATCCAAAAGATGTCTTGCAGTAATAATTGACGTGGCTTCTTCAACTGAGATTTTTATATTAAATTTTTCTTCAGCCAGAGTAATTAATTGTAGATGTGCAAAAGAATCCCAATTTTCATATTTTTGTTGGGAATTATCCCAATCAAAATTTTCTTTTGATAACGTTGGGAAAACTTCAAAAAAAATCGTCTTTACTTCTTCCATAACAATATTAACTCCTAAACGTGAAATTGATGAAGATTAAATAAATCTTATTCATAATTTACAGTATGCTAAAAGGAATGAATGTAGGAATTGATATAATCAATGTGGAGAGATTTGAAAAGAAACATTATGATGAAAACAAAATGTTTTATAAAAAAATTTTTAATGAATCAGAAATTAAATATTGTCTTAAATACAAAAATCCGTATCCATACTTTGCCGCAAAATTTTCATTAAAAGAAGCTGTAAAAAAATCTATTAAAGAAAATGTAAGTATGTTAGATATTCAAAGTGATCATAAATCTTCAAAGCCAATAATAAAAATAAAAAATAAATCAAATTATGAGTTTCTTATTTCATTAAGTCATGAAAAAGAATTTGCTATTGCTGTAGTTATTTCATTTAATAATAGTGAATAATTTTAGATAATTTTCCTTGTCATTCTGCTCAATGTTCCAATAAATATATTAAAAATGGTATTAACTTTTTTTGTACTAATATTCTCAGGAACAAAAATATCATCTTTAAAATTTAGTATTATTTCTTTATCAGAAATTTTTCTATTATTTTGAATTTCATCATATTTTTGTTTAATTTTTTTTCTGTTTTTAATTATATCAAAAAATACTTTAAAAATTGAGCTCAGCATTCCCTTTTTTAAATAAAAAATTGAAATTATAATTTGAACTAATATCAATGATGGTAGCATTTTGTAATAAGTTGTTCTAGAATAATGTGTTAACAAACAATAATGTCTATTTCTTTCTATCAAAAAAAATTTCAACTTGCTCCATTTGAAACTATAACCTTCTAGATGATGATAAACAATTGATTTTGGATTATACCATGATTTAATTCCAATCTGAGATGCACGCCATCCTAAATCAAGATCATCATGATATGCAAAAATGAAAGAATCAAACATGCCAAGCTTTTGCATTATTTTATTTGAAGTAAACAAACATGTTCCTGAAGCGTAATTAATTTCCTCAGGTTTGTTATACTGTCCTTCATCGGGAACGTATAGTCCTCTAGCATATCCAAATCCAAATAATTGTATTTTATTTCCTGTACTACCAAGAATTTTTTTATTATCTATAGATAGGAATTTTGGTTGATAAAGCCCTTCTCCAAATTGTTTGTAAGAATCAATAAATCCTTTAAGCCAAGTTGTTTCAACTAGGGTATCCGGATTTAATATAACCACAAATTCACTATCAGTATTTCTTATTCCTATATTATTTCCTTCACAATATCCAAAATTTTCATTATTTTCAATCATTCTAATCTGTGGAAATTTTTTTTTACAATCTTTATGACTTTGATCTTTAGAATTATTATCTACAACCAATACTTCAAAATTATCATAATCTGATTTTAATACTGAAGAAACACAATCAAGTAAAATTTTACCTGCATTATAATTCAGAATTATCACAGTTATTGAGGGGGATTTTTTCATTTTTTATCACCTGTTTCAACTTTCGCTTGAACATTCAATATTTAACAATGTTGTTATGAATTCGATAGATTTGGTTAAATGATACAACGTTATTTTTTCAAAACAGAATCTACAGAATTCCATTTAGGAGGCATTTCTCTCATATGTTGACTATTTTTGATTTTTTGTTCAATGTTAAGATATATCTGTTCGACTCTATCTTTTTCCAATTTTAATGACCTTGATACATTATCTATTGGGAAATCATTTTCTTTTGCATATAATAAAAGATCAAATTCACTGTATGGCATTCCATAAAAAAAATCTTCATCACTAATAGGATAACTCCAAGTATCAGGAGATGCCTCTTGTTCTATAATTTCTTTAGGAATTTTTAAGAAATTAGATAATTGAAAAATTTGTGTTTTATACAAATTTGCCAATGGTTCAACATCAACTCCACCATCCCCATACTTTACAAAATTTCCAACTAAGGATTCGGATTTATTTGTAGTACCAATAACTAGATAATTTTTTTGTTCTGCATAAAAATATAGCATTGTCATTCTTGTTCTCAATTTTATTGTTGTAGCAGCAGATAAAGTCAAAAAATCTTCTAATGATAATTTCATTTCAAAATTTTTATTTTTATGTAATATATCCAAAATAGGAATATTAATACCAGAATTTATTTTAATATTTTTAGATAATGCTATTCTAAATTTTGTTGTTTCGTTAAATTTTGGAAAATATTTTTTAACAATTTTATTTCTAGTTGTGTATAATCCATATGAATCAAAAATTGGAGTCATATTGATTTTTTTAGTAAAGATTTTAAAATTTTCAGCAATTTTTTTAGCTAATTTTTCACTATTTGGATTAGATTCTTTTTCAGGCATCATTAAACCAAAAACACGATCTTTTCCAAGAGCCCTTGTAGATAATGCTGCCATTAATGATGAGTCAATTCCACCACTTAATCCTAATACAACTCCTTTTTTCCTGAATTTATTTAAAACTTGATCCTTAACAAAATCAGCAAGTTCATTTACAACAAATTCAGGGTTTTGTATTTTTAATGATTCAAAATTTAAATCCATTATTGTCATTTTATCTTCATTCCTTTATGATTAGATGTTATAATTTTATAGGATGATTTTTGTTCCTTCACCTAGCAAAAGAGTTTTTTCATCTTTTTCAATATTTTTTTGTATATGAGAATTTGCTGAAATAATACTATTTTTTATTTTTATATCACAATCTAAGATACAATTTGACATAATTATTGAATCAGTTATTTGACATTTAGAAATTTTTGAATCATTTCCAATACTTGTATTGGGTCCAATATTTGTTCCAGAATCAATTACACAATTTGAACCTATGATCACAGGACCTATTATTGTGCAATCTTTTTTAATTATTGTATTTTCACCTACCAAAACATTTCCAGAAATTGAAGATCCATCTTCTTTTACTCCAAGAAAATAAGGTTGTAAATCCTTAAGGATGATTTTATTTGCATCAATAATATCTTCTGGAGTTCCAGTATCTTTCCAATTTTCTTTTACAATATTATATACTATTGTTCCATTTTGTTCTAACAACATTTGTAATGCATCAGTAATTTCATATTCATTTCTCCAAGATGGTTTTAATTTTTTAATAATATTGAAAATAAATGGTTTGAAGAGATAAACACCAATCACAGCTAAATTAGTAGGGGGATTTTTTGGTTTTTCAATAATTTTTATTATTTTTCCATCTTTAACATCTGCAATTCCAAATCTACTAGGATTGTCAACTTCGCATAATACTATTGATGCATCCACGTCATTTTTTTCAAAATTATGAACATATTCAATAAAACTATCAACTAAGATATTATCGCCAAGAAAAACCATGAATTTTTCTTTCCCCACAAATTCTTCACATAATGAAACAGCATGTGCAATGCCTCGAGGATAATCTTGTTCAATGTAAGTGAAATCCAATCCAAATTTTTCACCAGTTCCATAATATTCTCTAACTTTGTTAGAACCAATTCCTCCAATTATTATTGCAATTTTTTTAATTCCAGCATTTTTCATTGACTCGATTCCATATTGAGACATGGGTTTATTGGCTATTGGTAAAAGTTGTTTTGGGCCCGTATGGGTTAAAGGTCTTAACCTTGTTCCATGCCCACCATGTAGAATTATTCCTTTCAATTTTTTAATTTTTCCAAGGGGTTTTATCTAAAGCTTTTTTAGAAATATTTTTCCACCATTGTTCATTAGATAAATACCAATTAATTGTTTGTTCAATACCTTTATCAAAATCAGTTTTTACTGACCAATTTAATTCAGATTTAATTTTTGAAGAATCTAAACTATATCTAAAATCATGCCCCGGTCTGTCTTCAACAAATTCAATCAAATCGTTTGACTTGTTCATTAATTTGAGAATAGTATTAATTATTGTTAAATTATCTAATTCATTCCCATCAGAAATATTATATGATTCACCAGATTTTCCTTTCAACAGAACTTGAAGTATTGCACTACAATGATCTTCTACAAATAACCAGTCTCTAATATTTTTTCCAGTACCATAAACAGGAATTTTTTGATTGCTGTTTGCTAAAAGAATTACTTTTGGAATTAATTTTTCAGGAAATTGTCTTGGACCATAGTTATTTGTACATCTTGTAATAAGATTATCACAATCATATGATTCATTATAAGCATTTATTAATAATTCAGATGAAGCTTTTGTTGCAGAATATGGGCTAGAAGGATTGAATCTAGAATTTTCAGTTGCACTGCCTTGATTTAAACTGCCATAAACTTCATCAGTTGAAATATGTACAAATCTTTTTTTTTGATTTTTTAAAATTTCTAATAATGTAAAAACACCTGATATGTTTGAGTCTAAAAATGGTTTGGCATTAGCTATACTTCTATCAACAAATGATTCAGCTGCAAAATTTATAATTGCATCTGAATCAGAGATTAGTTCCTCAGTTAATTTAGAATTATTAATATTTCCTTTAACAAATTTGTAACGAGGTGATTGTTCAATTTCTTGTAAACTTGTATGATTAGATCCGTAAAGTTCATCATCTAAATTAATTACATCGTATTCATCATGGTTTTTTATAAGATTTAAAATGAAATTACTTCCAATAAACCCTAAACCACCTGTAACAAGAATCTTCATAAGGAATTTTTTCATATATAAAACTAAATAAAACATTACCTATTTTGACATAATTATTAATTATTTTGTTAAAAACCAAGGTTTTTTGAACATGTTTTTATTGATGAAAAATTGTGATGATTAATTATGAGTGAAGATGGAATTTTTTCAAAGGATTTAGAAAAACATCCAACAAAAAGTATTGTTAATGATCAAATTAATGGCACATTAACTGTAGTTTGGAGAGATTGGGATAAAATAATAAAAAATACACCTAAAATGATCTATGTTAGCTCAGTAAATCCAGGAGAGATAAAAGGTCCACATTTACATCTAAGACGAAATAGTTATTTTGTTTGTATTCATGGAAAAGTTCTGTTTGTTATAAAAAATAAAAACGGTAAATATCAAGAAATTGAATCTAGTGAAAATGAACCAAAGATTATTCATGTTCCAAAAAATATTGCATCAGCACATTTGAATTTATCAAAAAATGTTTCCAGAGTTTTAGTATTAGCTGATATTGCATGGAAGCCTGATGATAATGAGATGGAGAATGTAAATTTTGATGATTATGATTGGAAAAAATGGAATTAAAGAAAGAAACAATAGAAAATGTAATAATTTTTGTAGATTCATCAACTTCAATCAAACATTTAGAGAAAGTTATTGAGCAAACTAAAGGAAAAGTTATTTCATTTGATTATTCAACACACATTAAATTAAATTCTAAAAATATCTCTCATATAATTTCTGATAATTATTCTAATGAAAATGAAATGGGAAGAATGCAGAAAATATGTTATAAATTTTCAAAATGGCATGAAGAAAAAGAGTTTCACGATATAGTAAAATTTCAGAATATAAATATACCTAAATTATTTAATGATGAATTTCTTTCTATCTTAGTTAAATTAATTAAAAAATTTTCTGAAGTTAGTCAAATTTTGAATAAAGAAAAAAATTTAAAAATTTTTGCATCAAATGAATTGTTAGAAATTGTAAAACTATTTTCCAAATCATATTCAAAATTAGATAGTATAAAAAATGAAGAAAAGTTTTATTTTGATAAAATTGAGATGAATGTAAGTCTAGGAAAAAGAGAGATCACACTACCAATTTCTAAAACATGGTATAATAAAATTAAAAATCAAGGTGAAGTAATACTTCAAATTATATTTGGTCCAAATAAAGAGGGAAATAAGAACAAAGCGACATTATTGGTTGAATTTAATACAAATAATTTTAAAGATTTTTTTCTTGAAGGAAAAGAAAATGAAGAAAATATGTTATTTTATGGGAGGAGGAGACCAGCTATTTGGGACTTACATTCATTTAAAATAATAAAAAAATCAGGTTGTAAAATTATAACTGCTGGAAATTTATCGGATAAAAAACAAATTAAAAAAATAGAATTAAATTCGGAGACATTTAAAGAAAAATTCTCTAATTTTTTAGAAAATGATGAATTACTAAGGGAAAAATTTATGATAGATGAAATTTCAGTATGGTCAATATTAAAACCCAAAATAAAAAATTTGGTTGAAAAAAGAATCAAAAATGTTATTTATGAAATTTTATTGGCTAAAAAAATATTTGAAAAATATTCAATTGGTGCTGTTTTATTAATTTCAGAAGCAGGATTAATTGAGCAAATAATAATGAATCATGCAAAAATAAACAGAATTCCTATTTTACATTTTCAGGAAGGATTACATTTTGATACGCCAGAAGCTTTTGAAAATGAAAATTCTCAAGGAGTATATCCTGAATTTGCTGATGAGTACATAGTTTGGGGAGAAATTTATAAAAAAGATGCCATTTCAAATGCAGAGATAAATCCAAAGAAAATTAGTGTTTTAGGTAGTCCAAGATTCAATAAATTATCAGTTAAAGATAATCAGAATACAGAAGAATTTGTGCTATTAGCTACAATGCCACCTCAAATTGAAGAAATCAGAGGACATAATGTAAATAATTTAGAAAAATACCTAAATTCAATTTTAAAAATTTGTGAAATAGTTTCTAATCAAAATAAAAAATTAGTAATAAAAATTCATCCAACTTTTGATGTTTTAGAAATTTCAAAAAATGTGAAAAAAAAATATCCAGAAGTGCAAATTGTTTCCAAAGGTGATGTAAATCATCTAATTCGTTCCTGTAGTACATTAATAGTGACTGGATTAACTACGGTAATTGTTCAAGCACAGATTTTAGAAAAACCAGTAATCTCAATACCATTAATTGATTACAAATGGGGAAATCCTACTGTTTTCAAAAGCGGTTCATGTGTTGAAACAAAAATTGAGGAGTTAGATATTATTTTAAAAAAGGTTGTGGATGATAGAAAATTTAGGAATGAAATTATTAATCAAGGTAAAAAATTTGTAAATGAGTGTATTGAAAATAGAGATGAAGCATCAAAAAAAATATGGATGCATATTAAAAACTTAGAAAAAGTTAATTAATATTATCATAATTAATTTTTTCAATATTTCCTGTTTCATTTCTTAAAATATTACCATTAGGATCTTTTTTGAAGAGTTTTGTATTTGTAAATTTTTCAGTAATTTTTAAAAATTCATCTTTTGACATTCCCCAAAATACTAAAAATTCATTTAAATATTTTTCAGGTAATTTTCCCTCATGTTTTTTGATTAATTCCATTCCTTCTTCTCGAGTCAAAGTTCCCCCTCTAATTTGTATTGCAGCGTTATCAGTTGCTCGTCCATAACCAAATTTGAGCCATTTAAAATAATCATGAATTCCTTGAATTTTATTATCTAAATTTTCATAATTTGTATATGTACCCTCTGTAGGTCCATCATGTAATGTAAATCCTAATTCAATATTTTTTTCTAATTGTTTTTGTACATTCCATTTAATGAAGTAACCTAGAAAAATACCTGTAACACCAACCTTCTTAATTTCTTCATCTGAAGGATAGATATATGGATTAAGATGTTTTCGATCAATTCCATGTTTTAGCATAAATTCTGGTCCTTGGTGTGGATTTTCTTTTCCTCCCACTCTAGTACCATATTCTTTACACCAATTACTATCAAGGAATGGATTTGTGCTATCTTTTAAAGGACCTCCATATTCTGCTTGTGAATTTTCACCCCAAACAATTAATGGAATATTAAATTTAACGGCTATTTGTACTGGAACTGTAAATATACCAAAGTGCTCAGGCCATTGACCATCACCCAATTCAATTAAAGCAATTTTTTGCATTTGTCTACAAATTTCAGGGTTTGGGGTAAATTCTATACAATCAACTCCCAACTGTTTTAAATTTTCAAGATTTTTCCTGCCTAATTCTGTAAATTCAGGAAGATGATAACTGACACATAGAGGATTCAACCCGAATTCTTCTTTGACAACATATGTTTGATAAGTAGAGTCTTTTCCACCACTTACAGGAATTATACAATCATAGTTTGTCCCATCTTTACTTTTGAATTTTTCAAAAATTTCAGATAATTCTTTTCTTCTTAATTCCCAATTAGTAGTATCTTTTACTTTAAGAAATCTACAAGCATCGCATATTCCATTCTCATCTAGAATTAAATCAGGTTTAGTTTCAGGATAAACACAATTTTTGCAATATCGTATCATGAAATATGTTTTAGTAAATTAAGATAATATAGTTTTATGTTTTTTTATTTCACAAGTAAGTATTAAAATCAAAAAAAATATCGTTATTTGTGATAGGTTGTATTATTCAAGCTCGTATGGGCTCTTCTAGACTTCCAGGTAAAGTATTAAAAGAATTAGAAGAAGGAAAATCAATTTTATTTTATTTATTAAAACAAATTAGACATTGTGAATTTATTGATAAAATTGTTATAGCTACAACCGATCGTGATGAAGATGATGAAATTTCTAATTTTGCAGAAAGTGAAGGATTAGAAATTTTTAGAGGTAATGAAAAAAATGTTTTAGATAGATATTACAAATGTGCAAAAAAATTTAAGTTTACAACAATTGTACGTATTACAGGGGATTGTCCATTAATCGATCCTCAAATTGTAGATGAAGTAATAAAAAAATACAAAGAAAATACTTATGATTATGTAACTAATTGTCTTAAACGTACATTTCCATATGGAACTGAAGTAGAAATTTTCTCTTTTAATTCATTGGAGAATACATATAAGAATGCAGAATTACCCTCAGAGAAAGAACATGTAACACCATACATTCGTAATCATGAAAATAAATTTAGGATTTACAACATTGAAAATAAAGAAGACATGTCAAACTATAGATGGGTGGTAGATGAAAAAAATGATTTTGAATTGGTTAAGGAAATTGTATCTAAAATAAAAATTTCACCAATATTAATGAAAGATATCTTATTGCTATTAAAATCAGAACCTAGCTTGAAAAAAATTAATATGAATAATATTCCAAATGAAGGATATTTTAAATCACTTAAAGATGATAATGAATTTCTGAAATCAAAAAAAACTAATCAAAATTGATTTAGATTTTTGATTTTAATTCTCTTATTAATGTAAAAGCTTCTGCATTTTTAAAACCAGATACAGAGCCCCATTTTTGAGAAATTGCTTTTAACGCATCAGAAGATCTTGGATGTGGAAATTTTTCAATTTCATTTTTATATACTTGTAATGATTTTATTTTTGCATTTAATTCATTACTTATGTCAACAAAAGTGTTAGGTGAAAAACTTGATGGAAAAAACCATTCAGTAGAAGAGGGCACCTCAAAGGAATATACCTGTTTTACTAAATTTCCAGACTTTGGTCGAGTTGCAGTTAATGTAGCAAAATAACATAGTCTATGATCAACATTAATATCAAATTGAGAATGAGTATATACAATTACAGGTTTAAATTGCGAAATAATTTTTTCAATTGCTTTTGTGATTTCAAGATTTGAAACAGTATCCATTTCATTATCAGGAAAATTTAGAAAATCTACATTACTTACACCTAAAATTTTTGCTGCTTTTTTAGCATCTTTTTGTAACTCTGTGACTTGTTTTTTCATTTTTCTCAAAGTTTTCTCATCAACATTATAGTTTGAAGTATTTTCATAGTTAGATGATCTTCTAGAATGAATTCCAGTAGCCATTATCACGATCTTTACATCATCACCATTTTTAGTATGTTTTTTTATAGTTCCACCCATTCCTAAAACTTCATCATCAGGATGAGCTGCAATTATTAAAATTTTCATTCTATTTCTCCTTCAATTTTCAATTTATTTTCAACAAAAGATGCTGCTTTAAAAATCATTTTTTTATCACCTGCCTTCAAGAATGCATTAGGATAAGGATCGGATAACATTCTGATAAAATCATAAATAAATTTTTTTGAATGATTCAAATTTTCTAATTCACTGTCTTCGGGTTTTCTTCTTTTAAAATAAGTTGCCTTACCAGATTGTTTTCTTTTTTTGAATTTTCCTTGAAGTATTTTTATAATAATTTCATAATCATTTTTTATCATTTGTGAGAAAATATTATTTAAAGTGCCCTCTAGTGAAAGATTTCTTTGTAAAAGAATATCACCCTGATCTAGATGTTCAGTCATTAAAAATGCTGTAGTCTTTGTTTTCTTTACTCCACGAATTATCTGATTTTGAATCGGACTACCTCCACGAAACTTAGGTAGGTTTGATTCATGAAAACAAATACAATCATAATTATTTATTATTTCATTTGGAACTATCCAAGACCAATCAGGAAAGAAAATATATTTTGGATCAATTTTTTGAATCTTTTTAAAAGTTAGTTGTTTAGGGTTGGTAATTAGAACAAAATTCTTGTATCTTGTCTTAATTTTCTTATAAATTTCTAAGGAATAATCTCGATAAGCACAAAATACATAATTCATGTTACTATATACCAAAAAAAATAACTTTTTAGGTTTGCTATTATGCTAAAAATTAGGAAAAATGATTAAAGGTAAATATGTCAATTTAAGATCTCTAGAAGAAGAAGATTTAGTAATATTAAAAAAATGGAGAAATGATAAAAAAACTCGACTCCATACTAGAGAATTTAGATTACTAAATATGATAAATCAAAAACAGTGGTTTGAATTTATTCATAAGGAAAATCCACCTAAATTCATCATGTTTGGTATTTCTGATAAAAAAGATAGACTTGTTGGTGTTTGTGGTTTAACATATATCGATTGGAAAAATAAACATGCTGAAGTTTCAATTATTTTATCTCAAGAAAAATGGCAAAGAACGAAAGAAGCACATAATACAATTGATATGTTGATTAAGTATGGATTTGGTGAACTGAATCTTCATAGACTATGGGCAGAGATTTTTGAGAATGCACCAGAAAATATCAAATTATTTGAAAAAATGAATTTCGTTAAAGAAGGAGAATTAAGGGAGAAGCTTTGGAGAGACAATAAATGGCACAATTCATTTATTTATTCAAAATTATCAAATTTGTAGGTTCATGGTAAAAAAAATAAAATTATTTGATCCTGTTGTTGATACAGAAGAAAGTAATGGAATAATCAAAGTTTTAAAAAGTGGGTTTTGGGCATCAGGTGCTGGTTCAGGTATTGTTAAAAATTTTGAAGAAAAGTTTCAAGATTATGTAAAATGTAAATCATGTGTAGCAGTAAATAGTGGAACCGCAGCATTACATTTAGCACTTTCAGAATTAAATATCAAAGGAAAAGAAGTATTACTTCCATCATTATCTTTTGTTAGTACTGCACACTCTGTTGTTTATAATGGAGGGATACCAGTTTTTGTGGATGTTAATCCAGAAAATCTTTGTATCGATTCAAATGATGTAAAAAAGAAAATCTCAAAAAAAACTAAAGTTATTCTTCCTGTACACTTTGCAGGAATTCCAGCCAATTTAAAAAAACTTCAAGAAATTGCAGATGATTCTAATTTGATCATGGTAGAAGATGCCGCACATGCATGTGGTTCTACTTATGGAAAAAAAATGATTGGATCAATTAGTGACATGGTATGTTTTAGTTTTCATCCTGTCAAAAATTTGGCAATGCCAACTGGAGGATTGATTGCCATTAATTCAAAAAAACATAAAAAAATTAAAGATATATTAAATTCAAAAAGATGGTGTGGAATTTCCAATCGAAAAGATTCGGATTATGATGTAAATGAATTAGGGTGGAATTTTTATATGAATGAATTTTCAGCTCAAATAGGAATTTCTCAGCTTAAAAAACTAGATAGATTAAATAAAATTAGGAAAAAAATAGCACGACGATATTATGAAGAGATCAAAGTAGAACATAAAATGCCATTTGAAAAAAATTCTTCTTACCACTTTTATTGGATTTTAGTAAAAAATCGTTCAAAATTAAGAAAAGAATTAGCAAAAAAGGGTATTGAAACAGGGATACATTACAAACCTATTCATAAAATGTCAATGTATAACAATAATTCTCAACTACCAAATACCGAAAAAATTAGTGAGCAAATTGTCAGCATACCTACACATCCAAATCTATTAGAAAATGATGTTGAAAAGATAATATCACTTATCAATAAACTTACAAAATAGAAAAAATTGTCGCCAAATCAAAATTTTGAAAAGAATAAAATAAAATTGCGTAAAGTGTCTAAAAATGATTTAAAGAAAATTCGCGATTGGAGAAATTCTCCAGAGATTTGGAATTTCAATTCTCAATACATTTTATTGAATATGATTCATCAAAAAGATTGGTATTCATCAATTTCTGTAAAAAATTCTGAACGTAAAATGTTTGTAATAGAATCAAAAAATGGCGTTCCAATTGGAATATGTGGATTAATTAATTTAGATTATGAACAAAAAAATGGAGAAGTTGCAATAATTCTTGGTGAAAAAAATTATCATGGAAAAAGAATAGGAACTGAAATTCTAAAATTATTATTAGAATATGGATTCAAAAAATTAAAACTACATAGGATATCAGCAGAAATATTCGAATATAATATAATTTCAGTAAAATTGTTTAAAAGATTAAATTTCAAATATGAATTAACATTAAAGCAAAGACTTTGGAGAAAAAATAAATGGTGGAATGTTTCTGTTTATTCTATTTTAGAAAATGAATTTTTTTCTAAATCATCTACAATCAGATAATTTTATTCCTGCTCCAGACTTAATTCTTTTAAGTGAATTTTTATCATTAATTTTATTTAAAAATCTGGCATCCATACCGCGAGATTGATTTCCAGGACGTAAAACATCTATGTTATATCCAATTTTTAGTTTCTCACCTTTCTGAATATTTTTAATTGCTTGAATTGATCTAACGGCAAATTTTCTTAATTCTTTTTCTTCTTTAACAATTTCTTTTACAGAATTTCCTTTTGCCTTATCGGCAGACCTTATTGCTTTAATCATTGTAGAAAGTTCCTTGGGTTCTAGAGCAAAGAAATGATCAGGCCCTTCAAGATTTTTGTTTAATGTAAAGTGTTTTTCAACAATAGAAGCACCAAATCCTATTGCAACAAGTGGTGCAATAATAGGATCTATACTGTGATCTGATAATCCTAATGGAATATGATATTTTTTCTTCAATGATGAGATTACGGATAGATTCATTGATTCAATAGGTGCAGGATATTTTGCTGTACACTGTAACAGAGCTAAATCATTATTTCCAGCTTTTTTAATAGTTTTAATAGCAAAATCTATTTCTTCTAAGGTAGATGCACCAGTAGAAAGAATAATAGGTTTTTTAGTTTTAGCCAAAAATTTCAGGAGAGGAATATGATTTATTTCATAAGATGCAATTTTATGAATCGAAACATACTCATTTACTGCTTGTGCATCATCAATTGAAAAAGCAGTTGACATGAAGATTATTTTTTTAGTTTTACAGTAAGAAGATAATTGTTTTATCATTTTATGTGGCATTGAGAATTCATCAAAGAGTTCTGTGATTTTTTTATGTACACCAAATTTTGATAGATACTTGCTTTTTCCAGCATTAAAAACATAAACTCCCTTACTTGAATAAGTTTGAAATTTTATAGCATCTGCACCACATTTTTTTGCAGTTTCTATCAACTTTTTTGCTTGTTTAAGATCATTGCTGTAAGTACCAACTTTCCAATTTGAACCAGCCTCAGCGATAATGAATGTATGGCTAGAGTCATTTAGATTAATTTTAAGAGATTTTTTTTTCAATTTAATAATGCCTCAAAAATATTAAATGTTAAATATTTCTTTCAAGATTACTTTAACTTGAGTTCCAAAGTTTTAATGGATTCTTGAAGTGTTTCTTTAGGTATAAGATCAACATTGTTTGAAGAATATTCAGACATATTTTCTATATTTTTTATTCCTGGATATGTTGTTTTAATTTCATCATCATGAAATAGTGGATAAAGAGGATTTGTTATCATATACATATTTTCTATTTCTTTACTATATCTAATTTCTTCTCTATTAATCAAAGTTTCATGAAGTTTTTCACCAGGTCTTATTCCAATAATTTGCTCTTCTACTTTACCAAATAATTCCTGCAACATTTTTGATAGTCCTTCAATTGAATATGCATTGAGTTTTGGTATAAAAATTTCTGAACCTTGTCCAATTGTTGATGCATGTAAAATAAAATCTAATGCTTCTTTCATAGTAATACTAAATCGTGTCATTTTTGGATCTGTAATAGTTATTTTTTTATCATTTTTTATTTGTTGAATCATTTTAGGAACAACAGAGCCACTACTTCCCAAAACATTACCATAACGAACAGCAATAAATTTTGGAGGTTGTTTTTCTTTATCAAGAAAATTATTTGCAGTTACGAATAATTTTTCCATCAAAAGTTTTGTAGCCCCATAAGTGTTGAGTGGTGAAACAGCTTTATCTGTTCCTATACAAATTGCTTTTTTGACATGTTTTTTTATACATGCTTCAATAACATTTTGGGAACCAATAACATTTGTTTTTATTGCTTCAAATGGATTGTATTCAATTTTTGGAACATGTTTTAGTGCTGCTGCATGAAAAACATAATCCACATCTTCAATTGCCCTTGATAAACGAGGAAAATCACGAATATCTCCCAATAAAAATCGTAATCGATCATCAGATAATTTTGATTCCATTTCAATCTGTTTTTCTTCATTTCTACTAAAAATTCGGATTGCATCTACATCCATTGTTAAAAGGCGTTGAGTAAGAGCCTTACCTAATGAACCCGTTCCTCCAGTAATTAAGATTTTTTTCCCTTGAAACATGATTTGTTTTTTTGTAACTCATACAATAATGTTATCAATTAAAAAATAGAGAATATTTTTCAAAAACATATTTGTGTTGTCTATCTAAGCCATCATGATTAAGAGACAATGGTTAAAAAATGGAAACGTCTAATGAACAATATTGGTGAATTAAAAAATTTAGTACCAATAGGTTTTGCAGATTCAGCAGGAGTTGGCATTTCAGCAATATTTTGGTTTTATTTAGCTTCCATAGTAGAAGTTGAACAATTTGGGGAATTACATTATTTATTAGGTATTGCAGGATTAGGTTTTACTGTATCAGTACTAGGAACACAAAATTCCATAATTGTATACATGGCAAAAAAAGTAAAGATAGGTTCAACATTATTTTTCATATCTATTCTAGGAGGGATAATTACAGGATTTATTATTTTTGCAATGCTTCTTAGATTTGATGTTAGTTTTCTTCTGATAGGTTATACAATAAACGAATTAGGTATTGGTTATCTATTAGGTAAAAAATCTTTTATCAAATATTCAAAATTTGTTTTAATACAAAAAGTACTAACATTTACTCTAGGTATAGGTTTTTTCCATATTTTTGGAATAGAAGGAATAATATTTGCTTTAGCTCTTTCTTATTCACATTTTATTATTATAATTATTAAAGAATTTAAAAATTCAAAAATAAATTTTTCGTTAGTTAAATCAAGATCAAATTTTTTGATCAGTAATTATTTCTATAATCTTTCAGGAGGGTTAAAGGGGAATATAGATAAATTAATCATTGTTCCATTGTTAGGTTTTGGTGTATTAGGAAATTATGCAATATCATTGCAATTTTACGGTGTTTTGATAATATTTTCTAGTATTGCATTCAAATATTTACTTCCAGAGGATTCAAGTGGTAATTCTAATGTTAAATTAAAAATGGGAGTTATCTTTTTATCATTAGGTATTGCAATATCAAGTTCATTTATACTTCCAGAAGTAATACCAAAACTTTTTCCAAAATACATTTCTGCAATAGATGCAATAAGAATAATTAGTCTAGCAGTATTTCCAGCCACAATAACTATGATTTATACTTCAAAATTTCTTGCAATAGAAAAAAGTAGATATGTTTTATGTAGTTCACTTATAGGAGTAATCACTCAGGTAATTGGTGTAGTAATTTTAGGACCATTTTTTGGAATAATTGGAATTGCGATATCATTTCTTATAAGTTCAGTAACATCTAGTATGTTTTTAGTAACAATAAATAAATTTTCAAGGTAGATTAATGATGGACAATATACAAAAAGAAACAAAATCAAAAGAAAATAGGAATTATTTTTTCATTCTGGGCATAATTAGTTCAATATCTCTATCAATTAGATTGTTAATTATTCCATATGAAGTCCCAATTAGTCTTGATGGATTAGACTATTTTGGGTACGCAATAGCAATGAGTATACAAGGAGATTTTCCAAATGGGTATCTATACAATAATTTTGGATGGCCCACATTAATGTCATTTATTTTTTCAACTGTGAATTTCGATCAAATGTTAGAATTAATGAATGTGCAAAAGATTTTTTCTAGTTTAATATCGATTCTAACAGTAATTCCAATCTATTTTATATGTAAAAAATTTTTTGAACATAAAATAGCAATTTTAGGTTGTACTTTATTTTTATTTGAACCAAGAATCATTATAAATTCCATATTAGGCATTACAGATTCTTTTTTTATTTTTTTAGTAACACTTGTAATCATGTTTATTTTTATCAAAAATGAAAAATTATATTTCCTTTCATTTGTTTTTGCGGCAATAGCAGTATTTGTTAGATATGAGGGTTTTCTTTTAATTTTTCCAATAATAATATCATTTTTAATAAAAAAAGAATTTGATAAAAAAAAAACCCATTTGAGTTTAGGAATTATAATATTTCTAGCAATAATTTTAATGATAAATGTTACAGCATATGAAAAAACAGGTACTAGTATTTTTTCACCAATTACAGGAGGGGTAGAATATATGAATTACAATATAATTATGAATAATCCAGATTATGATGATAAATTTTTTGGCGAAGATGAAGAAAATAAAAATCAAGTATTTATCTATAATTCTTTAAGTGGATATTTGAAATTTCTAGGCTGGATAACACTGCCATACTTGATATTTTTTATAATTCCTGGACTATATTTAATGAATAAAAAACTTACGACAAATAAAATGATTTTGATAGTATTTTCTTTTTTCATTTCTGGGACAGGATTTTATGCATATGGAAGAGGAATAGAAGAAACTAGATATCTATACCCATTAATACCAATTCTAATATTAATTGGTTGTAAATTTATTTATTCACTAAATAAAAAATATGATTATAGAAAGTTAGCTGTAGTTATAATTTCTTTTGTAATAATTTCATCTGTGGGATATTTGGAGTATGATAAAAATGATAATGTGTATGAAAGAGAAATTTATGATGCAACTGTTTTTGTAGTCAAAATTGCAGATGGTGTAAATGAATATAGTGGAAATAAATTTGTAAGAACTGCTGCGCTTGAGAATTCATGGCCTGAATTACTTCCATTAAATGAAAAAAATAAAATGACTGTAAATATTAAAAAGTTTTCCTCAAAAAATTCTGAAAGTTTAGAGCAATTTTTAGAAAATAATAAAAATCAAGGATTAACACATTTAGTAATAGTTGAGAATGACAAAGAGTTATTTTTGAAGAAAATATTTCATAATGAAAAAGAATATCCATTTTTAGAAAAAATTTATGATTCTAAAGATTTAGGATTTAAAAATCAAATAAAGATTTTTGAAATTAATTATAATATTTTTAATTTGAAAACATGATCAAATTATTTTTTTACAAAATAGATTAACTACATCATTTTCAAATAATTTTGGATCTAATTCAGTATCAAAATTTAATGGGATTAATTTATGATTTTTACCATCAATGAAAGAAATTGAGAAATTTTCAGAATGTAAAAGATTGAAAAAATCAGAAGATTTACTACCTATTTCTAAAAGAAATGTAGGATTAAATTCAAGAAGTAATTTAATGTCATTATTTTCTTGAAATATTGATTTCATGGATTTTAGTACCAATAATTCGGCTCCTTCTACATCAATTTTAACAAATTTTATCCTTTTCAAAAATTCAGAATTTTTAAAGTATTCATCTAAACTAATTGAATCAACTTCTATTGGTTTTGTATTAGCATTTTCGTTGGGTTTGTAAATTCGATTTGCACCACTACTTGTCTCAAAAGTATAAAGAGTACATTTTTCATTTTTGTCTGAAACAATTTTGGATTCTGTAATTACATTATCATAATTATTAATTTCAATATTTTTTGTTAATAATTCAAAATTTTTTGGTTCTGGCTCAAATGAAAAGACTTTTCCTTCAGGTCCAACCAACTTTGCAAAAAGTAAAGTAAAATAACCAATATGAGCACCAATATCAATTACTACATCATTTGGTTTAATTTCATTTTTCACTATTTTGGTTTCAAATTCACCATAAACTCCATTTAGAGATAATTGAAGTGAATCTTTAGTATCTAGAAACATTTTTTGGTTTTGAATAGTTATAAAATTAGGTTTGAAATTTTGATGAATTTTTTTAAAAATTGGTCTAAATATAGGCGATTTTCCTAATCCATAACCACGACTAAATTTTTTTAATAAAGATACATATTTGTCAAAAATGTATTGCTTCAAATTAATAACCTCTACAAAATTGTTTTTGAAAAAAATTCATATCAGAAAAGAATTATTTCATGTACTCTGTAATTCGTTTTTCTTGCTCACTAAATACAACCCCTATTGTACGTAATAATGTAATTTCATGAGAATTGCAATAATTAACTAATTTTGTAAAATAATTTTTAAAATCTGATGGGGATTGATTTTGTTTAATTGTATTTGAAAATAAATCATCATGATCTAACATGACAATTTTTTCATTACCAAGGGAATTAACAATTTCTTCAATATTTTCTACTCCTAATGGACTCTCAATTTTTGGAACAATTGTGATATGTTCAGGAATTGACTGTTGGAATGGTTCTAGATCTTTTTTTGAATCAACATTTGAAATTGCAAAAAATTGAATATTTTTATTTGAATTTAAAATTGGGGTAAGATCTTCAAAAGAGTATTTGTTGTTTGGAGGTTTTGTTCTACCAATAGGCATATCAAGAAATATTTTGTGCTCTTGATGTTTTTCAAGAAGGGAGTTTAGATCATCAATGCTATTTATCCATGCAAGATTTATCCTAAAAACTGAATTTGGTGGTAATGGAAAATCAAAATTTAATAGATTCTGAGATGCAATAATCATACTCCAGGTTAAAAATAACCTTATTTATTTTTAATATAGGAATAATTATAAAAATTAAAGTATAGGAATGGAGGAAATTTAACTTAGAAATTGATTCGGTAATTGTAGTAAAATGACTAATCACAACACTATAAAAAAATCAAGAATTCACAGTGTCCTTCAAAAAATCAAATATCAATTAATTAAAAGACATGTTTATGCAATTACTGGACCCTTAAGAGTTCTACCGGATTTTATAATTATTGGTACAATGAAAAGTGGCACTACTTCATTGTATTATGACATTTGTGAACATCCTTGTGTTGAATCAGCATCATATGATGAGATAGGTTATTTTGATGTAAATTATCACTTGGGATTAAATTGGTATAGATCAATGTTTCCTACAATTATTAAGAAAAATAAAGTAATTAAAAAATTTGGCAAGTTTATGACAGGAGAAGATACTCCATTTTATTTTTGGAATTCCAAAGTGGTAGAAAGAATTCATAAAGATTTACCAAATATCAAATTAATAGTGATTCTTAGAAATCCAATTGACCGAGCATATTCTGAATATCAAAATGGAATACGCAATGGTACAGAAAATCGTATTTTTGAAGATGTGATCAAAGATGAGATTAAAAATATTAAAAACAAAACATTGACAGTAGAATTGTGTTCGGGAATTAACTCAATTCTTACCAGAGGAATTTATCATATACAATTAAAATTATGGAGAGAAAAATTTGAGACAAATCAAATACTAGTAATTCAAACAGAAATGTTTTCTAAAAATCCTTCAAATATCATGAATGATATTTTTGAATTTTTTGATTTACCAAAATACGTTATTAAAAAAAATAGAATGGATAAATTATTCAAATATCCAGAAATGAAAAAAGAAACTCGTGATGTTTTAATTGAATTTTTTGATTCATATAATGAAGAATTATTCAAAATGTTGGGATATAGATTTGATTGGGAAGAAAGTGAATTAAAAGAAAAAAATTACAAGAATTAAGAACAGTTACAGATAATTAGTAATATGTAATAACATATCCATAATGGAAAGAAAGTTAGTTCCAAGAGCTTGGTTTTATTTTAGAATGGGTTGGTCATTATATTTTGCATTCATATTTGCTGCAATTAACACTTTGACTGTAACATATTTTTTAGCAATTGAAAAATATCCAACATTACAGGCAATTTTTCCTTCTTTTCTACAATATGTAATATTAGTTGTAGGTATCGGAATACCAATTTTGGTAGTTATTGGATATTTTCATATCAAAAAAACATCAGCCTTTAGATCAGAAACAGCTATAGCGGCTGAAAATAATCCATATCAAAGAAGAACAATAGTTAACACCGAATTAACTCTTAGATTAAATCAAGAATTAATAAAAATTTTAATGAAAAATTTGAAAAATGAAAAAGTAACAGATGAAGATTTAGAAAAAATTAAAAAAATTGAATCAGAAATTGAAAAAATTACAACTAGTAGAAAATTTTCAAATGATATTGAAACAAAATATTTGAAAGAAATTTCTGAAAATAAGTATTAGATGTTAAATTCCAATTGTTTTAATTTTTGCATGTTTAAATTTTATTTTATTTAAAATATTTCTACCATCAAAAATAATCACAGGTTTTTTAGAATTTTTAAAGGAAAGTTCTGTTAATTCTGAATATTTTTTGTGATCAGTTGAAACAAAAATTAAATCAGCATCTTTAATCATTTTATTAAGATCACTACTTAATGTTACATTTGATGGTAATTCATCATCTGAAAGAATATAGGGATCATGAACATAAACACTAAAATCATTTTTCAAGAATTCTTTAACAACAGAATATGTTGGGGATAGACGTTTATCTGTAACCTCACCTCTAAAACCCAATCCTAAAATACAAACTTTATTGATTTTAGAGGGATTTTTGAATTGTTTAAAAAAGTTCAATGAATCTTTAACACATTTTTTTGGCATTTTATCATTTATTTCTCTACAGTTTTCTAAGAGATGCATGGATGTGTTTATTTTCTTTGAGGATTCTATAATGATTCTAGGATATACCGGAATACATAATCCTCCAACACCTGTACCGGGATAATGAAGGTGGCAATAAGGTTGAGAATTTGCAGCAGTTCTTGCTTCCCAAAAGTTTATTCCAATTTTTGTACTATAATTTGCCAATTGATTTGCCAATGCAATATTGACATCTCTAAAAACTCCTTCAAATAATTTTTCAGCTTCAGCAGTAGCTAAATTTGACATTGTGAGTACACCTTTTTTAGAAATGATTTTTAGCAGTTTTGTTCCAAATAATGTACTCTTTTTTCCTAAACCTGCAATAATTGCAGGATAATTTTCTTCAATATCTTGAATTGCTCTTCCTTCAAAAATTCTTTCTGGATTGTAAATTAATGAAAAATCACGTTCGCCTTTTAACTTGCTTCCACGTTCTAAAATCGGAAGAAGTATTTCTTCAGTAGTTCCAGGAGGCACTGATGGAGATAAAACTACTGCATCACCTTTTTTCAAACCTTGAGAGATAGTTTGTGCTACTGAAATAACATTAGAAAGATCAGTTTTTGTTCTAGTGATCGCAACAGGTACAACAATAATTTTAATATCAGAGTTTTTGGATGCATTTACACCATCTTTTGTTAAAACTAAATTTTTTGTTTTTAATGCATTTGAAAAAACTTTAGAAACAAATGGTTCCTTTTTATGAGAACGTCCAATTTTAATGTCCTTTAATAATTTATCAGATAAGTCAACCCCAATTACTTTAGAACCAGCCCTAAGCCAGCTTGCTGCAATTGCCCCACCAACATTTCCAAGACCATAAATTGATATGATCTTTTTATGATTTTTTATATTTTGTTTAAGATCTGACATTAACGATTAACAAAAAAATTATCCATTATTTTAGTTCAGTGATTTTTTAACCAGTTTACAGTTTTTTCTAATCCCTCTACAACAGTAGTTTTAGGAACATTTCCAAATAATGATTTAACGTGAGAAATATCAGAGACAAAATTTCCAATTTCTCCAGGTCTAAGTGGTTTATGTTCTATTTTAGGTTCAATTCCTAAAGTTTTTGTTAAAATTTCTATGATTTCTTTAATCGTTGTACCTTTTCCAGTTCCCATATTGTAAATAGAATTGTTTATAATTTCAGAGATACAGGCTTTTTCAAAAAAGGTTACAATATCTTCAATATACACATAATCTCTAACTTGATCACCTTCACCAAAAATTGTTAAAGGTTGATTATTGATAATACGATTGTACAAAGTTGGTATTAATCCATTTTTTTGATGTGGGCCATAAATATTAAAAAATCTAAATATAACATAATCCAATCCATATAATTCAGAATAAAGTCTCAAATAATGTTCTGAAGCCAATTTTGTTATTCCATATGCTGTTTTTGGAACAGCTATATGATTTTCATCTACATGAAAAATTTGAGGTTCGCCTACTAAAGATGAAGCAGATGTGAAAATTAATTTTTTAATATTATTAATTCTACAAGCCTCTAAAATATTTAATAATCCAATAATATTTACTTCTGCATTTTTTGTAGGACCCTCAATTGATGAAACAAGTGAATGTGCTACAAGATTAATTACAACATCTACATTCTGTAGAGTCTTCATTACACTCTCTGAATCAGTTACATCAAACTGTGAATAATTTGCATGATGACTTTGTTCAACCATATCTGCACAAAAAATTTCATGATTTTTTGATAATCCTTCCACTAAATTATTTCCTACAAATCCTTCAGAACCTAAAATTAGAATTTTCAATATTATTGAGAATTTTTATGTTTTAAAAAATCTACCCATTATACCTTTAATAGAAGCTTAAATTTTTAAAAATTAATTCATGGAAAACAAAACCATTCCTTTAGCAGTTCCAGATATTGGGGATGATGAATTACAGGCAATTAAAGAGGTTTTAGGTACAGGATTTCTAACTGAGGGAGTCACTACTAAAGAATTTGAGAAAGTTGTGGCAGAGTATCTTGGTGTAAAGCATGCCATAGCTGTAACATCATGTACAACAGGATTACATGCTGTTTTAGAATGTCTAAATATCAAAGGACAAGAGGTAATTGTTCCAGATTATACGTATCCTGCTACAGCAGAGGCTGTAATTCTTGCAGGAGGAAAACCTGTTTTAGTAGATGTTAATATTGATAGTATGAATATGACTAGTGAAATTTTAGAGGAAGCATATGATGAAAATATGACTGTATTTTCTCCAGTTTCATGGGCAGGAGTACCATTAGAATCAGAAATATATCAAAAAGCTAAAAAACTTGATTTGAAAATGTTAGAAGATTCTGCCTGTAGTTTAGGAGCAAAGATAGGAGACAAATTTGTAGGTAAAATTGCAGATTTTTCATGTTTTAGTTTTCATCCAAGAAAAGTGATAACTACAGGAGAAGGAGGCATGATAACAACAGATGATGATGAAATAGCTGAAAAATCTTATTCATACAAACATTTTGGTGCTAAAGGAACATCTTTCGAAACAGTTGGAACAAATTACAAAATGTCAAACATTCTAAGTGCAATTGGTTTAGTTCAGATGAATAAGATTGAAAAGATTGTTTCAGACAGAATTTCTAAAGCAAAAATATACCAAGAATTACTTGAAAAAATTGATGGTATAAAACCAGCATATGTTGGAAAAAATACTAGGCAAACTTTTCAATCATATACTTGCTATGTTGAAAAAGAAGGATATCGTGATAAAATTAGAGAAATATTAGCAAAAGAGAACATACAAAGTCAAATTGGTACATATGCATTACATCTTGAACCAGCTTATAAGAATATGAAAAAAATAGGAAATCTGGAAAATTCTACAAAATTATTTCATAACGCATTAACACTTCCACTTCACAAAAATTTAACACAAGAAGATCAAATACGAATTTGTAAAATTATAGAACACATATTAAATGATTAAAGTTTTTCAGATGATTTTATTTCTTTGGTGATTTCAACTCGGTACCAAATTTCTAAAGCTAAAATTGAAATTAATCTATTTAGATAACGAATATCTCCATCATCATTAACAATCTGTAAAGTTTTTTTTATCCAATTATAATTTATAAAATCTTTTTTATAGACATATGCATTTTTATCAGAAAGGAATTTTTTAAAAATTTCTTTACCATTTGATTCCCAATCCAATAATAAAGCTGGAGAAAATCCTTTTTTTTCATCAATATGTTTTATTCCTAATCGTTTACAGATTATTCTTAAAAGTAATTTTCCCCTATGAGAATTTTTATCAAATTTCTCCTCTAAAGAAATTTTTTGGGCAAAAGAAATCATGTCAGATTCAAGAAATATTGGAAATCCCTTTATTTTATAATATGAACAGATTGACTTACCTAAAGGAATGAAATCACGTAATAATTTTCCGTTATAATCTGCAAGCATCACTTGTTTTAATGGATCAAGTTTATTTTGAAAATAAGGTCTAAAATATTCATAAATCTCATTCCAATCAAACTTAATTTTTTTACCAAACATTTGATCTTGATCAGAAACCCAATCACGATTATGACACTCTAAATAATTTTTTACTTTATCTTTCCATGTTCCTTTATAATTTAGTAAATTTTGAAATTTTTCATATCTAAATGTGTAGCCTCCAAATAATTCATCTGCACCATCACCAGTTACAATATTATTTGATATTGTTTTTGCTTTTTTTGCGATTAAGTGTATGTATGTATTCCATTTTGGTTTTTTTGTTATAGATATAATTTCAGGTAATTGATGGAATATAGAATCCATATTAACTGTTAAAAAGTCAGCATTAAATTTATGAGCAATTTTTTCCGCTACAATGGATTCATCAAAGCTTTCTCCAAATACTCCACAAATTCCAGTTATTTTTTTTTCTGGAAATACTTTCCTAATAAGACCTAAACATAATGAAGAATCAATTCCACTACTTAAAGAAATAGAAATAGATTTTTCTTTTGAAAGATTTCTTCTGATTGAATCTGTAAGAAGTTTTTCTGTTTGAATTCCATCATTATCTTTTAAATCATAATTAAAATTTTTCCATGTTGAGAGAGGAATGGATGATTTATCCAAAGGATTGTATCTTACTGTTAAAATATTTCTAATATTTTTTTTATTTAATACCAATTAAACTCGTTTAAGATTTTTTGGTTTATCAAAGTATTGAATTTTAGTATGTTTATCTAAAATTTTTACACGTCCAACAATTCTACCAGGTGTTCCAAATACAACTGAATTAGAAGGAACTTTGCCATCAATCATACTTTGTGCACCAATAATAGAGTGACTTCCAATTGTGCTACCCATAGATATTATAGAATTTGGACCAATGTAACAAGAAGAGCCTATACGAACTTTATTACTTTTATATTTTGATTTACCACCTGTAAGAGCCCAATCAACAGTATTATGAGTATAAATTTGAACTCCTGCACTGATACTACAAAAATTACCAATGGACAATTTTGCGCCACTTCCATCTAAAATTGTATAGGGTCCAATCCAAGTAGATTTACCAATTGCTACGTCACCATACACGTATGAATTATCGTAAATACTTGCACCAGTTTTTGCTTTCAAGAATTTTGCTTTTTCCCACCTATCAATGAGTAATTCATTAAGAGGTAAAACACGATCCCATTTCTTGAATTTTTGTTCTCTCAATTTTTCATATAATCTAGAAATATCATCACCAAGTGAAGAAATTGAACCTGTTTTTTCTTTCATTATACAATATCGTTAAAATAATCAATATACAATCAAATTGATTAAATTTTTTTATGATTTAACATAATTGGAATTATTATAATATAGAAGAAAAAGAATTTAATTATGAAAATATTAGCAATTGGAGATACTGCAGATAATATATATACATTACAAAAATTTGCTAAAAATTTTTCCATCCATTTGATAAATTTTCCTAGAAAACAAGCTGCACTTAAAACAGTATCAGATAATGTAGAATTTTTTGATTCATTATTAATTCATAAACAAGTTAAAAAAATCGAACAAATCAAAGAAGAGTTTGACATGTGTATTGTGATGTCATGGGCTGCTGCAAGAATTGCATATTTGGCTGGTATTAATTATATCATGTATTTTGTTGGTGGAGATATAATGACACCGCCATTTGTAAAAAATGCAAAATTAACTTATGCTAAAGAGGCAACAAATAGATTTAATTTTTTTGAAAGGAATTTTTACAAAAGAGTATTTAACTCTGCAATTGCATGTGTTACCATAACTGATGAATATTTTGAGCAATTAAAAAAATTTAGAAAAGATGCAATTAGATTAGATAGAATTGCGGTAGATACAACATTATTTAATCCAAATATTGAAAGAATGCATTTAGAAAAACCAAAATTTACATTTTTGTCAGCTCAAAGAATGGGAATGGAAAAAGGATTTGATGTGATATGGAAAGCATTAGAATTAACAAAAAGTGATTTTAGAGTTTTACAAGTTGAATGGTTTATAGAAAAAACTAATGAAGAAAAAATATTCAAAGAAAAATTAATCAAAACAAAACCAAAACAAATTGAATTCATACCAATAATAAAAAGAACTGAATTGGGAAAATACTTCAAATATGCAGATGTAATTTTAGGTCAAATGAGAGTTGGAGCACAAGGTGGAATTGAACGTGATGCAGCCTATTGTAAAAAAACAGTTATTTCTTTTTGTGATCTTAATCAACAAATGAATATTGATGGTAAAAATATTCAACCCCCATTTTTACCAAATTCAAAAAATCCACAGGTACTTGCAGATTTATTAGATAGAGTTGTAAATGACAAAAAATTTTGTGATGAGTTAGCTGAAAAAGAGTATGAGTATGTTAAAAAACTTTCAAATCCAGAAAAAGTTACTCTTGATTGGGAAAAAATATTTAAAAAATATCTGGATAAATCTAATGGGATAAGCAGAAAAGTAAATCCTATGAAATTAAAAATGGAGAAAAGGATAGCAATAATATTAGAAAAAATATTCTACAAAAGAAAGTATGCAAGTAAAAATATAGAAGGTTGGGGAAAAGAAAAATACAAAACATTAACCCAATAAAATTAATGAATAAGGAAAAATGTAATGAAAAATAAAATAAGAGTTGCATTCATTTACAAACCATCAGATGTTTTTTTGACAGGAAATCATTTTGACAATACAACATATCATTTTTTTATGAAAGCATTAAACAGAAATAAAGAAATAGATGTTACATACATTAAAGAGGAACATACGTTTGATGTTTCAAAAATAAAAAATAAGATAGATGTGATAATTATTTCTGGTAATCATAGTATGCATACCCCTAGTTTAGAAGGAATTGAAAAATCAAATATTCCAGTTATTTCTAGAACAGGAGATTTTCATTATGCAAAAAGATACAATACATTTGAATTTCATAAAAAATTCAAAATAAATTACTACTTTAATTTTATGAGTGGTAATTATTTTTATAAATTCTATCCAAAAAACTTCGAATACAAAGAAATAATTTTTGGGATCGAACCATCTTTATATAAAAATATTATCCCATTTAATGATAGAATTAAAAATAAGATTCTCAATAGCGGAGCAATTGGAAAAGAGACCATGGTATCAAGACTTGCAAATAAAATATTGAATCCAAAAAGAAGTGGTTGGTATTTTTATAAATTAAGAACTATGTGTAATAGATTATCATATGTCAACCATACTGGCATGATAAAAGAAAAATATACTAATGATGACTATCCTAAACTATTATCACGGTATAGAGCAACAATTGCTGCAACAACATTTTATCCAACATTAAAATATCTTGAAGCTACTGCTGCAGGTTGTCTAACATTTATGGAAATTACTAAAAAAAATAATGGAGAATATCTTGGTTTTAAAGATTATGAAACTTCTGTGTTTATTAATGAAAATAATTACAAAGAAAAGTTTTTAGAATTTTTAAATAATCCAGATAATGAAATGTGGGCTAAAATTGCTGAAAAAGGTAGAAAGTACACTATAGAAAATTTCAATAATGATAAAGCAGTTGAATCACTTGTAACATTAATTAAAAAAATAATTTGAGTAAAAGAATATGATAACAAAAATAACAATAGATGAATTTATTGGAAATTGTAATATAATAATTCCTGAGGAAAATGAATTTCATAATTTAGGAAAAAAGTTAGCATTGCATAAAAAAGACAATGAAATCATTGAATTGAATTTCAATCGAGGACCACTGCTTTACACTCTAATTTCAAAATACAAACCAAAAAATATTCTTGAATTTGGTACAGGTGGAGGATTTGGAACCATGTCTATGGCATGGGCAATCACAGATCATGAAATTGATGGAACAATCTTTACAGTAGATATTCTTGATAGTTCTCATTCTTGGTCAAGAACAATAGATTGGGATAATGGAGAGGGACCAATAATTAATGAAATGTCAAATAATGAAGTATGGAATAAGATAATCCCCATTGAATGGAGTACAAAAGTAAAAACAATAACAGGATATTCAGGGCAGGTTATGGCAAAAAATAAGTTTCCAAAAATTGATTTTTCGTATATTGATGGCGCCCATTTTTATGGAGGAGTGAAACATGATTTTTATTCATTTTTAAAAAATTCCAACGAAACTTTTGGTGTTTTATTTGATGATTATATAGATATACCAGGATATGGAGTTAAAGATTTCATAGACAAGGAAGTCTCAAAATGGTTTGATGTTGAACTAGTTGATACAGATACAGAACATCGTCTCTTTAAAAAAGGAATTACAAAGAATAAAGAATATGGAATGTGTTGGATACATAGTGATTCAATGAAAATTGCAAAGGAAGAAATTATCAACAGTATGGAATCAGAAGTGAAAAAATACATTTTATTTGAAAAAAGAATGATTTTAAGAGATAAAATAAATAAAAAACTGCCATTTTTGAAAAATCATAAATTAAGATGGTGGAAATAATTAATTAGAATCCATTGAATTTTTAATTAAATTCAAGGCATGATCGGAAATTATGTGTTCATGGTGTGTATCATCTAATATCACATCATAATATCCACCACCTAATTTCATATTTTTTTCTTTTACTATTTCTTCAAATATATTAAAATAATCACCATCCCAACAGCAACTATCATATTTATTGTAAATTTGCACAAATTTTCTATCTTTTCCATGTGAACCTAACACAAATGTTTCTAACTCATTAACAATTTTTAATAATCCTGTATGTTCTGTTTCGTAATCTCCCAATGTATTATAATTTGAACGAATGAATAATGGGTAAGGCCCTGCAACAGGATAAGTTTGAGTTATTCTATCATCAATAGCAGAATAATACATTGCAGTCCACGCACCTCCAGAAATTCCAACCATGTAATATTCATCATAATGAAAATTTTTTTCAAGATAGTTTATCGAAACGAGAATAGGCTCAAAAAATAATTTAATTGGATTAAAATTTTTAGATTCCAAATATTTTAGGTGATCGTGAGTATTTAGAATAAATGTACCATATTCTTCAGTATGAATAATTGGTTTATCATTTATGCCTAAAAGAGGCATAGAAAACGCTAAAACTGTAAATCCATTATTCAAGAAAAAATCGATGGTATTCTTTCCTTTAAGAAAATCACCCCCATGTCCTTGATGATAAATAACAAGTTTATCATTACTGATTTTAGGAATAAACATGTAAGATACAGAGTTTATTTTAAATTCCATTTTATGTTCAATTTGATTAATTTGTTTTAGATTTTTCATATCCACATAATTTGAATCATAAATATTTTGATGAATTTCTGTTGGTAGATCAGTTGGAAGTAATTCTTGATTCCAAATATAATTAATCAAGTCAGAACGTTTTTTTTCCAGATCATTTGAATTGAAAATATGAATTTGGGAATCAACATCGACATCATAAATAAATTTATTCATTACATATTTTTTATTTGATGTATCCTCTGAAAGAATAATACGTTTTATTTCATCAATTTCATAGTATGGAAAAAATTTGTAGACGCCTACAGAAAGACCTATTGAGAAAAAAATTATTGAGAAAAAAATTATTATAAAAATAAGTTTATTCAATAATTCAAAGTTTTTACAGTACTATATTAGTTAATTTGTAAATGAAGTTACTCATAGGTGCCTCACCTTCAAAAATATTTCATATGAAAGAATTTGCTGAAAAATTAGAAAAATTCAATATTGAAATTAAATTAGTTTTAGATGAAAATATAATTAATGGTTTTCCAAGTAAAAAAATTCCAGATTGGTTTTCTACAAGAAAAAAGTTTGATTTATTAATTAATGAGTTTAAACCGGATCTGATTCTTGTTGACAGACAAAAACATTTTGCAGTAGCTTCAATAGAATCAAAAATTCCAGTTTTAGTGCATCTTAGAGGAGATTTTTGGTCAGAAATTAAATGGGCTAAAGAAACAATATACAAAAAATTTCCAAAGAACTTTGCTATAAACAAATGGGAAAAAATGGGAATGAAATGTTTTGATAATGCAACAATGATTTTACCTATTTGTAAATATCTTGAAAACAGAGTAAAAAAGCAACTTCCACATTCCAAAACAACAATAATGTATCAAGGAATTAATCCAGAGAACTGGTTTAAGACTAAAGGAATGAAACTAAAGCATCCATGTGTAGGGATATTACAAAGTGCTACAATATGGGGAAAAGTAAAAGAAATGTTAATTTTACCAAAAATTTTAGAAGCAAATCCAGAAATTACATTTTATTGGGTTGGAGATGGGGTGTATAGAGAGAAAATTTTACCCATACTGAGTAAATTTAAGAATTTCACATGGTTAGGTTCAATGAGTTATCCAGATCAAGTAAGAGAGTTTCTAGATGAAATTGACGTATATGGATTGATTAGTGGAATCGACATGTCGCCATTAACTTTACAGGAAGCACAATTAATGAAAAAACCGGTTTTGGCAACAAATGTAGGTGGCATTCCAGAATTAATGAAAGACAAGGAAACCGGTTTTTTAATTGAAAGAGGAGATCATGAAGAATGGATAGATAAAATATCATATTTGTTAAATGATGAAAAAACTGCACATCAAATGGGGTTATCAGGTAGAAAATTTATTGAAGAGAATTTTAGTTGGAACATAATTGCAAAGAAATTTGTAAATAATGTACAAAAAGAATTAAATTTAAAATAAATTTAAAATATCAGATTCCTTTAGAATTGAAATTTTTTTCAAACATCCTATACCAAATCTCAAAAGATAATAATCCAAGAAGTTTGTTAATATGACGAATGTCAATATTTTGATCATTAAGATTTGATTGTACCCAATCTTTTTTTATCCAACCATCTTGGATAATTTTCCCATCAACAAGATATTCTTTTGCCATTTCAAGTCCATGAGTTTTCCAAAGATTTTCAGTATTAACAGAAAAACCTAATTTTTGTTTTTCAATTAGATCTTCAATTCCAAAAAATTTTAAAATTTTTCTTAAATGTAATTTTCCTATATTTGATGAAGAATTATATTTTTTATTTGAAGGAAGCCTCATAGATTTTTGGATTATTTCTGGAGATAAAAGAGGAGTAATTGATCTAATACCAAAATTTTTTGCAATTTTGTTATTAATGATAGAAAAATTATATAGTAATTTTCCATTATAATCAGCCAAAAAAACTTGATCTATTGGATCTAATGAATTATCAAAATAAGGGGTAAGTTGATCATAGATGTCTTGCCATTGAAATCCAATCTTTTGTTCAAAAATTTCATCTTGTTCTGGAACATGATCTCTTTCATGACAAGAAAGGTAGACTCCGATTTTATCATTAACAGTAGAATTAGGATGAATTTTAGATAGAAATTTTGAGTAACGGAAAACATATCCACCAAGTAATTCATCTCCACCATCACCAGAAACTAGATAATTTGAAAAGTTTTTTGCTTTTTCAACTACATATAACCAATGAATATCCCAAAAAGGGAGTTTTGTAATAGAAATAGCATCAGGTAATTTTTCAAGGAAA
>Ga0233429_1000474_pt1 | contig 64498 bp, 16 predicted proteins | sample SI_118_April2016_3_FD_179879 | JGI IMG/M metagenome (GOLD analysis project Ga0233429, IMG submission 179879) | Seawater microbial communities from Saanich Inlet, British Columbia, Canada - SI_118_April2016_135_MG | ecosystem: Environmental > Aquatic > Marine > Inlet | place: Canada: British...
AATTTAGAATTTTTTTAATTCATATGGTGAGTAAGCACAAATCAAACAAAAGAAACCTGTTAATGATATGCTTGAATCTTATCAACAAGAAGTGGTATGATTAATTCTTTATTATCTTTATAAAAATATTTTGATTAATTTTGGCAAAAAAATGAGTAATTATTCACCGTACCCGTCTTCGCTAGAATGATTGTCGGGCTGGCGAACGGCTTAGCAGGGCGCGAAATCGCGAAGAGTGCAAAGAAGATCAAAAGTAATGAATGAAGAAGTAGGGGTTCAAAAGAAATGACAGGTGCTGCCCCGCCTGAACGACATGTCGGGCAGGAATAGAAGTACATCGTCATCTTTGGCAAGCAATTTCATTGAATTAAGAAATTACTCATAAATTCAGTATATGTCAATATACTGTAGCGGGATTGTCATGCCAGAGGCAGATCTGCCTTCGGCACGACTTTAGCCTTCCATTTATACACTTAGACATGGTAATGGAAACCTGAAGGTTTCCGCTACGTCTTAATTCAATGACATTGCTGACGGATTAAGAAATAACCCAACTGAATACTAATGAAAGTATAATGGTCAAACCAAGGGAAAGTAAATGAGTCAACATTCAGAAAAAGGCGACTATCGTAAAATATTGGAAAGTGCGTATACGGAACTGAAGAAGACACGTTCAGAACTTCAAGCCATTAGGGATGCTCAGAATGAGCCAATAGCCGTTATCGGGATGGGATGTCGTTTTCCCGGAGGTGTGGATAATCCTGAAACCTACTGGCAGTTGTTACGTGATGGAGTAGACGCTATTACGGAAATCCCCAGAGATCGTTGGGACATTGATGCGTACTACGATCCGGATCCCGAAGTACCCGGCAAGATGTATACGCGGTATGGTGGATTTCTTACGGGAATCGACAGGTTTGACTCCGAATTTTTTGGTATATCTCCTCGGGAGGCCATACATATTGATCCTCAACAGCGTTTACTTTTAGAGGTGAGTTGGGAGGCACTGGAGAATGCGGGGATAGTGCCGGGTAAATTGAGTGGCAGTGATACCGGTGTGTTCGTTGGGCTTTTTATGGATGACTATGCCCAGAGGAGTTTCTTTACGGGTGGACCTGCCGGTGTTGATGCCTATAACTGTCTGGGTATCTTACGAGGGATGGCAGCGGGAAGACTGGCCTATGTTTATGATCTGAAGGGGCCAACGATGCAATTGGATACCGCCTGTTCGACTTCGTTGCTGGCAGTTCATCAGGCTTGCCAGAGTCTCCGTACCGGAGAATGCAGTTTAGCCCTGGCAGGTGGAGTAAATCTTATGCTCTCACCGGAGATAACGGTTGGTCTTTGTAAATTGAAGGCAGTGGCTCCTGACGGACGTTGCAAGACCTTTGATGCGCATGCGGATGGATATGTGCGGGGAGAAGGATGCGGGATCGTGGTGCTCAAACGCCTGTCTGATGCCGTTTCAGATGGTGATAGGATATTCGCTGTCATTCGAGGATCTGCGGTAAATCATGATGGGCGTAGCAATGGCCTTACCGCTCCAAATGGTACCGCGCAGCAAGCAGTAATTCGAAAGGCGTTGGAAAATGGTCGTGTGGATCCGCTGGATATTCAATATGTAGAAACTCACGGTACAGGAACACCTTTGGGGGATCCTATAGAAGTCATCGCCATTGACGAGGTGTTGTGCAGGGGCCGGTCAAAGGATGAGAGTCTGGCTATCGGTTCGGTAAAGACAAATTTTGGACATCTGGAAACGGCGGCCGGAGTTGCTTCACTGATGAAGGTTGTACTGTCGCTGCACCATAATGAAATACCACCTCATCTCCATTTAAAAGAACCGAACACCCATATTCCCTGGGAAAGACTTCCAATTGTGGTGCCTACAGAATTAACTCCATGGTCGGCAAGAGAGAAACCAAGTCTGGCCGGTGTCAGTTCGTTTGGTATGACGGGGACAAATATTCATGTAATTCTGGAGGAAGCACCTGTACAATCCGGATTTTCGATTTCCGGTGCTGAAAAGAAAGAACAGGAGGAACAGGATAAAAAACCGAAAATCCCGATGGAATGTCCGTTCCATATACTGACTTTGTCAGCGAAAAGTGAAGAAGCACTCATCTTACAGGCGGGCCGGTATGAGGAGTTTCTATCGAACCATCCGGATATTCCCATTGCAGATGTATGTTTTACTGCGAACACGGGACGCACCCATTTTCCTCATCGTCTTGCCGTTGTGGCAGAAAATCTCGCAAAGTTGCAGGAGGAATTGGGCCAAATTTCCGCACGGAATAAATCTTCCATACAATATTCCGGACAGGTTCAAGACCAGAAAACTCCCGGAATAGCATTTTTATTTACGGGGCAGGGGTCACAATATGTTGGTATGGGTCGTGAGCTGTATGAAACAGAGTCCGTATTCCAAAAAACCCTGGATCGTTGTGATAAAATTTTGCTCGATTCACTGGAGCTGCCTTTATTGGATGTACTCTATCCGGTTAATAATAAAGGACGTGGGGATGAGGATACTATTTTACATAGTACTGCGTACACCCAGCCCGCCATTTTTGCCCTTGAATATGCACTTGCGAGGATGTGGCAATCCTGGGGTGTAAGCCCTGACGTTGTCATGGGGCATAGTGTAGGAGAATATGTTGCTGCCTGTATTGCTGGTGTTTTCAGCCTGGAAGATGGTCTGAAGCTCATTACTGAGCGTGGACGGCTGATGCAGTGTCTACCACAGAATGGTGAGATGGTGGCTGTGTTTGCCACGGAGAGTCAGATGAAAGAGGTCATTCAACCATACAGTAATGTGGTTTCGGTTGCTGCCATAAATGGGTTGGAGAATGTAGTAATTTCAGGAGAGAAAAAAGCGATACAGAATATTGTGGCAAGCATAGAGGCACAAGGTATCAGGGCACAGAAACTGAAGGTCTCCCATGCTTTTCATTCGCCATTGATGGATCCAATGCTCAAATCTTTTGAAGAGGTTGTTCGTAGTGTATCGTTTTCAACTCCACAAATCGAAATCATTTCTAATGTTACGGGCGGAAAAGTCTGGGCAGAGATAGCGACTCCTGAATACTGGTTAACTCATGTTCGTCAGGCGGTACGATTTGCTGATGGAATGGATAGCCTTTTTCAACAGGGAATAGAGATATTTCTGGAGATTGGTCCGAAGCCGATCTTGTCGGGGATGGGTCGTCGATGCATAAGGGAGGATGACGTTACGGGTAAACAACATTCCATAGCCTGGTTGTCCTCACTCACGGAAAAACAATCTGACTGGAAGAGTATGCTCTTGAGCCTGGGAGAACTCTATGTGAGAGGTGTAATCATAAATTGGGCCGGGTTTGATAATGAGTACGATTGTAATCGGGTGGTGTTACCAACATATCCTTTCCAGCGGCAGAGAAATTATTTAGATAGCACTCAATATAGCGGTACCATCCAGCGCCGTTATGATAACCATCTCCACCCCTTACTTGGCGGGTTTTATTCTCTGGCTCAACCACAAGGTGCCGGCATTTGGGCTCAAAAACTCATACTTTCAGAAATGCCGTATCTTGAAGATCATCGCATTGAAGGAAGGGTAGTCTTCCCTGCAACGGGATATGCTGAGATGGCACTATCAGCAGGGGCAAAAACACTAAATAGTGAAATGCTGGAACTTCGGGATGTAGTTTTTGAAAAAGCGCTTATCCTGTCGATGGACAAAACCTGTGAGTTGCAGACACAGATAACACCTGAAGGTAACGGTGATTATTCGTTTTGTGTTTACAGTCGTATTTCAAATAATGAGGCAGATCATGACTGGTCACGGCACGCAGCTGGAACAATACGGCAGTCATTACAGGAAGATCAGGTAAAAACGGAATCTCTGGAAGAAATCCGGGTCAGGTGTAACCTGGAAACGGAAGGAATTGACTTTTATGCCAGGTGGACGGACAGAGGTAACCAATGGGGGACTTCGTTTCAGGGAATCGACAGATTCTGGCTGGGAAAGGAAGAAGTCCTCGCGCGTATTCAAGTTCCGAAGTCTATCGAAAACCAATTGGATAATTACCAGATACATCCGGCACTTTTGGATGCATGCGGTCATCTTCTATCAGCCTGTGCGCCTGATGAACAGGGCGGCGTATTTGTCGGTCGTTACATAAACTCACTCCATGTGTATAAACCATTTCGTGAAAGTGAACTCTGGTGTCATGCAGTTGTGCAAAAAAGGACAGATCACTCGGGGAAAATGCAGGGTGATGTTCTGATCATGGATACACAGGGAATAGTAATAGGTGAAATCAGGGGTCTTCAGTTTGAATTTATAAATCATATTGGGGTAGATAAACAGAATGTAACTCGATGGCTTTATGATGTACAGTGGCATCCTGCCAGATTACGTGAGGAAGGTACGGGAGTTTCACAGAAAAGCTGGATTATTATCGGTGATTCTGGAAAGGTGGGAAGCTCTCTGGTTGAGGAATTGGGTGTACACGGGCATCAGGTGTTCATCACCTCAGATGAAATTGCTGAATTTGAACCGATAGTTAAGAAAGAAAAAATTCATGGTATTGTGTATCTTAAAGCCCTGGATGTGCCGAATATTCGGTACACGATTTCCGAAGTAGAAAAAAAGATTCTGTCTTTAATGGAGCACACAATACAATTGCTCCGGTATCTTGACCAATTTGCTTCACAAAGTGTCCCACGAATATGGCTCGTGACAAGAGGGGTCTGGACGCCAGGTGCGGAGGGGAATGATTCAATACCGTATTCTGCTACGCTCTGGGGACTCGGAAGAACGCTTGCGTTGGAAAATCCCCGTCTTTGGGGGGGAATGATAGATTTGGACTCAGAGATCAATCATCTTGAGTGTGGAAAGCAAATAGCCGCAGCACTGGCCGGACTTGATGATGAAGATCAGGTGGCTATTCGCAAGTCAGGCATTCATGTGGCACGTCTGGAAAGGAAGAATATTCCACAAAACCGGGAACCGGTGAGATTTCATACAAATGGCTCGTACGTTATTACCGGAGGCCTGGGAGGGCTCGGTTTACGGTTGGCAAAATGGATGGTTCGTCAGGGTGCCCGTCGAATTGTACTGATGGGGCGTACTGGTCTGCCACCCCGATCAACCTGGATGAGTATTGATCCTGAAAGCAGAGATGGAAGCCGTATACGAGATATTCGATCCCTTGAGACGCTTGGTGCAAGTATCCATGTCGTTGAGCTTGATGTGGCGGATGAAGTGCGTTTTCAGAAGTGGATTGATACGTTCCGCGCGGAAGGGTGGCCTCCCATCAAGGGCGTATTTCATGCTGCCGGTGTCGCAGAATTTGGACCGGTGCTTGAGTTAAACGATGAGACAATTATTTCTCATATTCGTCCAAAGGTATGTGGTGCAGTAGTGCTGGACCGTTACCTTTCATCAGAACCACTTGAATTTTTCATTCTCTTTTCATCGGCATCGACCGTACTGAGTTCCCCCGGTATGGGTGCCTACGCCTCAGCGAACACCTTTCTGGATGCATTGGCCGTTCATCGAAGGGCTCGCGGTTTGCCTGCAATGAGTATTGCCTGGGGTGCCTGGAGTGAAACAGGAATGGCTGCAGAATACGTATCTGATACGTATAGCTCCAATCGTGCCATGGAATTCATTACACCCGACCAGGGCCTGAAAATCTTAGGACTCCTTCAGAACAGAGATGATGCCCGAATGGCCGTGCTTCCAATAGATTGGCAGGTCTGGTCGTCTCAGTATTCATCTACTGCAACAACTCCTTTTTTGGCTGATGTTATTGATAGTGCGTCAATATTATCGGACAGAGAGGTGGATAGTACGTATATTGATCCCGCGAAATTCAGGGAACTCGATCCCAAAGAGGCACAGAAGGAGCTCGTACAATGGTTGGTTCATCATGTTGCCCGGGTATTTAAAATGCCGGAGAAAAGCATAGATCACGCTCAGTCGCTCAGTAACCTGGGGCTTGACTCGCTGATGGCGGTTGAGATTCGAAACCGGATAGAGAGGGAACTCTCTATTTCGGTTCCTGTGGTGGATGTGATTCGTGGACCCAGTATTGTGGAACTTGCAGATCGAGTGATGGAATTAGTTGCGCAGAGTAGGGAAGAAACTCGCTTGCTGCCTTTTTCCCTTAAAACAGACATTTCTCAACCTTTTTCCTTGTCTCACGCACAGCGTTCTCAATGGCTGATCCATGAATTGAACCCAAAAAGTGCCGCATATCATGTAGCGTTTGCCGTCCGAATAAAATCAATGATTGATGTGGAGGAGATTCGCAACGTTTTTCTTATACTAACTGAACGTCATGCTTGTTTACGGACCCTCTTTACCACGAAAGGGAACGATGTAGTGCAGCATATCCAGGAAGAGGGGATTCCTGGATTTGAGGTAGTTGATGCGAAAGATTGGAATGAAAGTCGTTTGCAGGATGCGGTGATGGAAGCCTATCGACGTCCGTTTGATCTAACAAAGGGACCGGTTTTAAGAGTGCATGTATTTAAGACTTCTCATCAGGAGCATATCCTTTTGATAACGGTGCATCATATTGCATGTGACGGCTTATCACTCTGGGTCTTGCTGGAGGAATTTCGCGTGTTGTATGTTGCTAAAAAGTCTGCAGTAGAGCCTTCATTGCCTCAAATAAATCTGTCATATGCTGCTTATGTGCGCTGGCAAGAAGAGATGTTGGGTAGTCCAGAAGGCGAACGGCTCTGGACGTATTGGCAGAAAGAATTAGGAGGGGAGTTGCTGGCACTGAATCTTCCGACTGATTACCCACGGCCACCCGTTCAGACCTATCATGGTAACTCTTATCCCTTTCAATTGACGCAAGAGGAAACTCAGCGTATCAAGAGTTTAGCCCATGCTGAAGGTGCGACCCTTTTTATGGCTCTTTTAGCTGTCTTTCAAATATTGCTGTACCGATACACTAATCAGGAAGATATTCTGGTTGGTATTCCAACAACAGGAAGAACGTTGTCGGAATTTGAAGGGATTGTTGGTAACTTTGTAAATCCGGTTGTTATACGGGCAGATCTTTCCGGTAAACCTACATTCAAGACATTTCTTGATCAGGTTCGTAACAAGGTACAGGCAGCGATCGAACATCAGGATTATCCTTTTTCATTGTTGGTCCAGAGATTACAACCGGAACGAGATACCAGTCGTTCTCCTATCTTTCAGGTAATGCTTGTTTTGCAGAAACCGCAACAATCTGGAGAAGTCGTGGACCTGATGGAGGTAAACGACAGCGTGTGCAATGATGATTGGGGAGGTCTCGTGCTGGAGCCATTTAAAATATCACAGCAGGAGGGACAGTTTGACTTGACATTAGAACTGATAGAGGTAAAAGGCAATCTTGTTGGTTCATTCAAGTATGATGCCGAGTTGTATAAAGAGGCAACTATACAGAGAATGACAAGTCATTTCCGAACTATACTTAATGCAATTATAGAGAACCCGGAATTAAGTGTTTCAGAGATACCTTTACTTACTGAATTAGAACGAAATCAACTCCTGAGAGAATGGAATGATACCTGTCATTCATACCCTCATGACACGTGTATCCATCAATTATTTGAGGCACAAGTAGAGCAATCTCCAGATGCAGATGCAATAGTTTTTCTGGATAACCATCTTAGTTACCGGGAACTGAATACAAGGGCGAATCAGTTGGCTCATCACCTGATAGCCATAGGGGTTGGACCTGATGTGCCGGTGAAACTATGTGTAGAGCCTTCCCTGGAAATGATTATGGGAATAATGGGTATTCTCAAGGCAGGTGGGTTGTATGTACCGCTTGATCCTGCATATCCAGAGGAACGAAGAACCTTTCTGTTAAACGATCTACCAGCACCGGTACTTTTGACTCAGCAACGGTTCGTGGAAGAGTTTTCTGATCACGATGGTCGAGTGATTTACCTGGATTCCGATTGGGAGGAAATTGCACAAAATGCCCTTGATAATCCTGTAAGCGGTGTGAAATCGGATAACATGATTTATATTATCTATACATCGGGTTCGACGGGTACACCCAAGGGGGCAGGTGTGTATCACAGGAACTTTACGAATTTACTCAATTGGTTTGTAACAGAATTTAACATTCTAACTGATGACAGGGTTTTGCTCATCAGCTCTTTAAATTTTGATCTTACACAAAAGAACATATTTGCACCACTCATTAAGGGTGGAACTTTACATTTGATGCCATCTGATCACTACGATCCAGATCAAATTTGTCGGGCCGTTTCTCAGAATAAAATAACCTTGTTGAATTGTACACCAAGTTCATTTTATCCGTTGATCGAGCAGGATGATGATAATTCATTCCCGGAGCTTAATTCGTTAAAATATGTATTTCTCGGAGGTGAGCCTATCTCTGTACCGAGACTGAACCGGTGGTTAGAGTCTGAACACTGTCGTGCAAAAATCGTAAACACCTATGGGCCTACTGAATGCAGCGATATTTGTGCTTCTTTTCAGTTAAAACAACCCGGGCAGTATCTGGATAAACCGGTTCCCATTGGAAAGCCTATCCATAATGTGGAGCTGTTTATCGTGGACCAGGATCTTCAACTCGTACCGGCAGGAGTTACAGGAGAGCTGTGTATTGCCGGAGAGGGATTAGGGGCTGGATACATTAATGATACTGAATTGACAAAACAAAAATTTGTCATGTTGCGGACCAGTAACAAGAAAGAGTTGAAAGTATATAAAACGGGCGATCTGGTTCGTTATCTGCCGGATGGAAATATTGAGTACCTGGGACGTAAAGATCACCAGGTAAAGATTCGTGGATATCGTATCGAATTAGGTGAAATTGAGACTTTACTCGAACAGCATCCTGATGTACAAGAAAGTGCGGTCATTGTCCGGGAAGTACAGGCTGATGACAAGCGTATGGTTGCCTACGTTGTATCTAACAGGAAAAAAGAGTCAGGAGATGGGGATCGTGAGATAGCATTACTAATCTATCTTAAACAAAGACTACCTGATTTCATGGTTCCGTCTGCCTTTGTGTTGCTTAATGCCTTACCATTGACACCAAGCGGTAAGGTAGATCGACGCGCGTTACCATTACCGGATAGTCTTCGTCCACACCTGGAAGAGGAATATATTGTCCCTCGAACAGAGGCCGAGCGGCTTATTGCTGATGAGTGGCAAGCGATGCTTCAGTTGGACAGGGTAGGTATTCATGATAATTTTTTCGAATTGGGAGGTCATTCTCTCCTGATGGTCCAGATGCACAGAAGGTTAAAAGAAGCTCTTTTACCTGATTTGTCTGTGGTTGAACTGTTTCAATTCCCGACGATATTTTTACTGGCAAAACATATACATGAGATGACGAGTAATCAAACTTCATCTTTACAAGCCCATGATCGGGCAGAGATGCGTACTTCCCGTAAAGGATTCATGAAGCAAAAACGAAAATCCAGGCAAGAACATCGAATGGTACGGTCACAACCAGATGGGGAATAATAAATAGATAATATTTATGAATTTTAAAGTCTGAAATTACTTCGCTCTGTTTAACCCTGAGCGATGTGAGGAAGAATGACATATTAACCAGCTATGTCCGCCTGTAAGGGGTTAATTTAATAGTACAGAAATATCAATGTTATACACACTTCGACTGCCCGCCTACCGTCGGGCAGGCTCTTAGTGTGACGTCATCCTGAGCGGAGTCGAAGGATGGTTTTTGTTGCAATAGCAATCTAGCTTAAGAAGAAAAGAGTGGATTTGATGTTTGATCAAGATTCTCATGAAACTATTAGCGATTCAGATATAGCCATAATAGGGATGAATTGTCGTTTTCCCGGCGCTCAATGTATTGACGAGTATTGGCAAAATTTGCGGGATGGCGTGGAGTCAATTACCTCTTTTTCTGATGAGGAGCTGGCGTCTTCCGGTGTTGAATATGATTTGGTATGTAACCCAAATTATGTCAAGGCAGGTGCTGTGATTCCGGGAATTGAATTATTTGATGCGGACTTCTTTGACTTCTCTGCGAGCGAAGCAGAAATGATAGATCCGCAACACCGTCTGTTTCTTGAGTGTGCGTGGGAAGTCCTGGAAAGTGCAGGTTATGATTCGGAATCCTATAAAGGATCCATCGGTGTGTATGCCGGTGCAGGGATGAATACCTATCTCTACAATAATCTTTATAAAAATTATATTCTTTCGGAACCGGCACGTGTTTTCCAGACAATGATTACAAATGATAAAGATTTTTTATCCACAAAGGTATCATATAAACTGAATCTTAAGGGACCGAGTATAACAATTCAGACTGCCTGTTCTACATCACTCGTTGCCATACATCTTGCTTGTCAGAGTTTGCTGAACGGTGAATGCGACATGGCTTTGAGTGGTGCCGTTTCTGTTCGCATTCCTCAAAAGACCGGTTATCTCCATCAGGAAGGAATGATTCTTTCCCCTGATGGTCACTGCCGTGCATTTGATGCAAAGGCACAGGGAATTGTTGTTGGCAGTGGAGTGGGTGTCATTGTGCTCAAGAGGTTAGAGGATGCCATGGCAGACGGAGATACTGTTCATGCCGTTATCAAAGGTTCGGCTATCAATAATGATGGTTCCCTAAAGGTAGGATTTACCGCTCCCAGCGTTGATGGACAGTCTAAGGTAATTGCCGAGGCACAGGATGTGGCTGGTGTTGATCCTGAAACTATTACCTTTATTGAGTCTCATGGAACAGGTACCGCACTGGGAGATCCTATTGAAATAAAAGCTCTTACCCAGGCCTTCCAGTTAAGTACTCAGAAAAGGGGATTTTGTGCTATTGGGTCAGTAAAAACGAACTTTGGTCATCTTGATACTGTTGCCGGTATTGCAGGTATCATGAAGACGGTATTAGCTCTAAAACACAGACAGATTCCTCCCAGCCTGCACTTTGAGCAACCCAATCCTGCTATTGATTTTGCAAACAGTCCTTTTTATGTCAATACGAAACTTTCCTCATGGAATACAGGTGAGATTCCACGAAGAGCAGGAGTGAGTTCGTTTGGTATTGGGGGAACGAACGCTCATGTTATCATTGAAGAGGCCCCACCGATGAAACCATCGGGCGAATCACGCTCTCACCAACTATTCGTAATATCTGCCAGGACCAGTGATTCACTCAGCAAGGTATCGGCAAATCTTTCAAAGCACCTTCAAGGGCATCCGGAAATGAACCTTGCGGATGTTGCCTATACTCTTCAGATGGGCCGCAAGGGATTCAATCATCGAAGGATGCTGGTATGTAAATCGGCTGATGAGGCCGTGACATCTCTCAATACATTGGATCCGAAGAAAACCTTTACCCATTTCCAGGATTCAGGGGAACGGCCAGTGGTATTTCTGTTTCCTGGTCAGGGGGCACAGTATGCGAACATGGGCTGGGAGCTCTACCAGGAAGAACCGACATTTCGAAATCAGGTAGATCGTTGTTCGGAAATCCTGAAATCGCACCTGGATTTAGACTTGCGTTATCTGCTCTACCACAACTTACAGAATAGTGAAAAGGAAAGAGGACAAGAAGATCCACTGCAACAGACGGCCATTACCCAGCCTGCACTCTTTGTGGTGGAATATGCCCTTGCCAGGTTATGGATGGAATGGGGAGTACAACCTCAGGCAATGATTGGTCACAGTATTGGTGAATATGTGGCTGCGTGTTTATCCGGGGTATTTTCACTTGAAGAGGCATTGGGATTAGTAGCATTACGTGGACAGCTCATTCAGCAATTGTCGAGAGGTTCTATGCTTGCGGTAACACTCTCGGAAGAGGAAATAAGACCCTATTTAAAGAACGGGATATCCCTGGCAGCAGTGAATGGACCTTCTCTTTGCGTGTTGTCCGGTTATACAAAGTCAATAGAGGAACTACAAGATCAATTGGAGGGACAGGATAAAGCGTGTCGGTTACTGTATACCTCCCATGCCTTCCATTCGGAGATGATGGATCCTGTCCTTGATTCATTTATTGAGCGTGTGAGAGATGTCCGTTTGAATACTCCCCAAATTCCCTATATATCTAATGTCACAGGTTCATGGATTACCAATGATGAGGCAACAGATCCTGATTATTGGGTCAGGCATCTACGTCAGACCGTGCGCTTTGCTGATGGAGTAAGGGAACTGTTAAAGGAACCGGGTAGAATTATGTTAGAGGTGGGACCCGGAAGGACATTGAATACGTTGGTAATGCAGCAGGCAAAAAAGATAGGGGAATGCCAAGTGCTTTCTTCCATGCGTCATCCTCAAGACAATGTATCAGACGTTACCTGTGTTTTGCATGCATTAGGCCGGTTATGGTTAACAGGCGTACCGGTGGATTGGTCAGGATTTTCTCATCATGAGATGCGCCATCGTATATCATTACCAACGTATCCCTTTGAACGTCAGCGTTATTGGATTGAGCCCCGGGAGGTATCAAAAAAACAATCGGGGAATACATTGTTGGTTAAGAAACCAGATGTAGATGACTGGTTTTATGCACCATCGTGGAAGCGCAGCCCTCTCTCAACCCTGAAGCAGAGAAGTGTTCATGAGTGTAATGAATGGTTACTGTTTCTGGATGAGTGTGGTATTGGAACACAACTGGCAAAAAGGCTGAAACAGTTGGGACATAAGGTAGTTACCGTGGAAGCAGGATCTGTGTTTAAAAAACGAGATGAAACCGCCTATTGTGTTGACCCAACTCGACAAAGTGATTATAGCGAACTGTTCAGGGAGTGTAGTGAACACGGTCGTATCCCGGAAACTATTGTTCATTTATGGAATATTACCATGTATAATCAAAGCGTGAGCGAAGATGAGATGGTAAATAAAACTCAAAATACTGGGTATTACAGTTTCCTTTTTCTCGCACAGGCTCTAGGAAAACAAGATTCTCCTAAAGAATATCAAATCATCGTGCTATCAAACAATATACAGGATATATTAGGAGAAGAGGATTTGTGTCCGGAGAAAGCAACGTTATTAGGTCCAATTAAGGTGGTCCCACAGGAATACCCGAATATACAGTGCAAGAGTATTGATGTTGTATTTCCTTTGCAGGAGAATGACGCAAAGCAAAACCTGGTAGATAATTTGCTCAAGGAATGTACGAAAAAAAACAGTGATACAATAATTGCCTATCGTGGAAATTATAGATGGGTGCAGACTTATGAGCCTGTCTATTTAGAAGAAATAACCGGAATACCTGCCCGGTTGCGTGAAGGTGGTGTCTATCTGATTACCGGTGGATTGGGAAATATTGGGCTTATTGTTGCAGAGTATCTGGCAAGAAAGGTTAAAGCCAGATTAATACTTACCGGCCGCGCGGATTTTCCACCTGGTGATACAGGGAAATTGTCGGAAACCTTAAACGCTGAAAATAATGACATTAGCCATAAGGTTGAGAAATTACGTGAACTGGAAAATGTTGGAGCGGAAGTTCTTGTGTTAAAAGCTGACGTGGCAAGTCTGCAACAAATGCAGGAAGTAATCACTCAGGGAGAGGAACGATTTGGCCCGATCAACGGGGTAATTCATGCTGCGGGGACAATTGGAGAAAAGACATTTTCTCTTATTGGGGAGATTGATAAGGATCATTGTGAACAGCAATTTCTGCCTAAGATACAGGGGACTTTGGTTCTGAACAAATTATTACAGGGGAAAAAACTGGATTTTTGCCTGTTGATGTCGTCTTTAGCGTCAGTACTGGGAGGAATAGGGTATACAGCCTATTCAGCGGCAAATCTATTTTTGGATGCTTTCTCTTGCAATAAAAGAAAAACAGAAGTTCCCTGGATCAGCGTAAATTGGGATGCATGGAGGTTCGAAGAAGAAAAGGAGCAAAAACCGTCTCTTGGATCTAAATTGGAGGAACTTGCCATTACACCAGGGGAAGGTATCGAGGCATTAAATCGCATGTTATTTTATGATGATTTAAAACAACTTGTTGTTTCTACGGGTGATCTCAAGACAAGGCTGGACCAGTGGATTTATCATACGGATACGAATGTAAGAAAACAGATATCTGCTAACCTGTACTTAAGGCCAAAGTTACCCAACGCTTATGTCCCTCCGAGAAATCAATGTGAGCAAACTATTGCCAGTATCTGGCAAAACTTACTTGGTTTAGAACAGGTTGGAATATATGATAATTTCTTTGACCTGGGAGGTCATTCACTCCTTGCCACGCAGGTACTTTCCCGTTTACGTGATGTTTATTGGTTGAACTTATCATTGCGCGCTTTATTTGAAGAACCAACAGTGGCAGGTTTGGCAGAGTATGTTGAAAACATTCAATCTTCAAAGGATAAAAAGCATTCACCGATTGGCCCTATTACTGAGGATAGAGAGGAAATTAAAATATGACAAGCTTCGAAGAGTTTTTATCCATGCTTCAAAATCGAGATATTAAGGTTTGGGCAGAAGGCGAGGACCTGCGTTGCAATGCTCCGAAGGGGGTTATAACTCCTGAAATTCGTGAACAGTTGGTTAAACACAAGGCCGAGATTCTCACTTATTTACACAAGGAGAATGGTACCTCACGTTTTCGTCATGAACCCATACAACCTCTAGCAGGGAATAAGAATCTTCCTCTTTCATTTGCACAGCAACGACTGTGGTTTCTTGACCAATTGGAAGGTGGTTCTTCCGCGTATAACATGCCGGCTGCCTTTCAGATGAAAGGGCCACTTCACATAAAAGGGTTGGAACAGAGCCTTACTGAAATGGTAAGACGTCACGAGGTTTTACGCACGGTATTTTTGCAGTTAAATGGTAGCCCAATACAAACGATCAATCCTCCTGAAACGATGATAATCCCGTTAATTGATTTACAGCATTTATCGAGAAAAGAGCAGGAAAGTAAAACGAGACGTTTGATTGCTGAAGAAGCAAAATGTCCTTTTGATTTAGCCAGGGGACCACTGTTACGTGCATCTTTGCTGCGGTTAGACGATAATTCACATATATTGCTCGTTACCATGCATCACATAGTCACTGATGGTTGGTCTATTGTAATATTCATCAAGGAATTAGCCTCTCTCTATAGTGCTTTTTCAAAAGGGGAAACCATCTCTTTGCCGGAACTGCCCATTCAGTATGCCGATTATGCTTATTGGCAACGTGAAGTACTGCAGGGTGAAACGTTGGAAACACTGCTTGATTATTGGAAGCAACAGTTGGCCGGTGCTCCACCCTTATTAGAACTCCCATTGGATAGGCCACGTCCCGCACTACAAAGTTTTCGTGGAAGTTTTATTCCCTTTGAATTAGATTCCCTTCATATGGATGGCATGAAAAAATTGAGTCGTGAAGCTGGTGCCACACTCTTTATGCCTCTCCTTACAGCCTTTGCAACCTTACTTTCACGATACAGCGGACAAGAGGATATTGTCGTGGGTACTCCTATTGCGAACCGCAATCGTGCAGAGGTTGAGGGGTTGATCGGTTTTTTTGCTAATACCCTGGCTCTACGGATCAGATTATCGGGCAATCCTACTTTTCGTGAATTGTTAGATCAGGTACGGGAAACAACTATTGGTGCCTACGAACATCAAGACCTTCCCTTTGAGAAACTAGTCGAGGAATTACAACCGGAACGTCATTTGAGTTATAATCCGCTTGTTCAAGTGGTTTTTGTCCTCCAGAACATACCACTGAATGCCCCGACGCCGGCGTTAAAACTACGGGGATTGGATTTGACACCAATGGAGTTTGATCATGGAACCGTTAGGATGGATCTTGAGGTTCACCTCTGGGAAGTTCCTGAAGGGTGTAAAGGGTATTTTATTTATAACACTGATCTCTTTGATGCCGCTACAATAAATCGCATGATAGGACATTTTCAATCTATTGTAAAGTCAGTTTCATTCAATCCGAATCAGTTCGCGCTTGAATTGTCTATGTTGACTGACGTCGAGCGTCATCAATTGGCATCAGGTTGGAATAGAACCAATAAAGACTATTTTCAGAACAAATGTATTCATACGGTATTTGAAGCACTTGCTGAGCAGAGGCCAGGGGCGACTGCAGTCATATATGAGGACAAGAAACTATCTTACAGAGAATTAAACGATAGGGCGAATCAACTAGCGCGCTATTTACAATCCCGGGGAATTGGTCCTGAGGTGCCAGTTGCTATATGTTTAGAACGTTCATTGGAAATGATGGTTGGATTGTTGGGTATACTCAAAGCCGGTGGAGCATATGTTCCGTTAGACCCTGCCTATCCGGATGATCGATTGACATTCATGTTGAAAGATTCTATGGCTCCAGTTTTGTTAACACAGCAGAATCTGGTTTTCCGTTTGCCTGAAATTAAAGATCAGAATTCGGAAAATCAACATCCAACGATAATCTGCCTTGACAGGGATTCTGATATAATTTCAAAAGAATATACTGACAATCTCAGAAGTGGTGTACATTCAAAAAACCTTGCTTACATTATCTATACATCCGGTTCTACCGGGAAACCGAAAGGTGTTCAGGTGAATCACGATAGTGTTGTCCATCTTCTCAAAGCGATATATCCACTCTTTCATTTTGATGAAAATGATATCTGGACTGTTTTTCATTCCTATGCCTTTGATTTTTCAGTGTGGGAAATCTGGGGTGCATTGCTCTATGGATGTCGACTGGTGATTGTTCCTCAACAGATGACTCAGTCGCCAAAGAATTTTTACGAATTATTACAGAGAGAGCAAGTTACGGTGCTTAACCAGACACCCTCGGCACTTTACCAGCTCATAAAGTCAAAAAAAGAGTCTACACACGTAAAATCGGAGTTAAGCTTACGTCATATCATTTGTGGTGGAGAAGATTTTCCTGGCAAGTTGGCATCACAGCTCATTGAATGGAAAATACCCCTTTGGAATTTCTATGGGCCTACTGAGGCAACGGTGTGGACAACTATCCATCGTGTTGAAGGGGTTAAAGATAAAAACAGATCGGTTCCCATTGGTAAACCGATTACTAATGCCCAGGTTTATCTGTTAGATCCCCTGTTGCAACTAGTCCCTGTTGGGATACCCGGGGAACTTTATATCGGTGGGGCAGGACTTGCAAGGGGTTATCACAACAGATCTGAATTAAACAGTGAAAAATTCATACCCAATCCCTTTCAGAATGTTTCAGATGCCCGTCTTTACCATACGGGAGATATTGCTCGATATCTGCCGGATGGAACAATTGAATATATCCGTCGTGTCGATCATCAAGTAAAGATTCGCGGTTTTCGTATTGAATTAGGAGAGATTGAATCCCTCCTGCAAGATCATCATGCGGTGCAGGAATCAGTGGTGATTATCAAAGAATATCAACAAGACGATAAGAGGTTGATTGCATATGTGGTTCAGAGTCAGGGGCAAAAGATTAATGATATTGAACTTCGTCATTATCTGAAAACAAAGGTACCTGAATATATGGTCCCGTCGGTTATCGCAATACTGGAAAAAATGCCCTTGTCCTCCAATGGAAAGATCGATCGCCTGGCACTACCTCTTTATGAACATTCAGGAACGGTATCAGGATCAAAATATGAAGCACCCCGGAACGAAGTTGAGCAAAGGATTGCAAAGATATGGCAGGAGGTGCTTCACCGGGAAAAGGTTGGTACCCATGATAATTTTTTTGATATTGGCGGCCATTCCCTTCTTACCACCCAGGTTCAAAGTAAATTACAGGAAATATTTCAGAATGAAATTTCAGTAGTTGACCTGTTTCAGCATCCGTCCATCCATTCACTTGCAGAATTTATCTCTTGGAAAGAAGGTACAGAACGGCCTGTTTTTCAACAAATGCATGATCGTGTCAGAAAACAGAAAAGCGTGATGAGTAAACGGTCACAGCACTTGAAACAACTAAAGAAAAAAAAGGTATGAAAAGATTATATGGTATTCGAGTACAAAATAAAATGAAACTGTTATGTTTTCTATGAAATCAATAAAGTATTTAGAGGTATATAAAAGTTGAACCAGGAAACCCATGATTCGTTAGAGCCTATTGCTATTATCGGTATGTCCTGTCGTTTTCCCGGAGCAGGGAGTGTGCATACGTTCTGGGAGAATATGAAAAACGGAGTAGAATCCGTATCATTTTTTACCGACGAAGAATTACAGATGTCAGGCATTGGCACAGAATTACTGAATAATCCAGATTATGTGAAAGCTAAGGCAGTACTGGAAGATATGGAAATGTTCGATGCCTCTTTCTTTGGTTTTACTCCCAGGGAAGCTGAGATGATGGACCCACAACATCGCCTCTTTCTTGAATGTGCCTGGGAGGCCATGGAAAATGCCGGTTATGACTCTGGAAGATATGGTGGCCGTGTTGGAGTATATGCCGGAGTTGGGTTGAATACCTATTTACTGAGGAATCTCCTTTCAAATCCTGACCTTGTTAAATACGAAAATGAATATCAAATACTCATAGGTAATGATAAGGATTTTGTACCTACCCGTGTGTCTTATAAATTAAATCTGAAAGGGCCAAGTGTCAGCGTAAATACTGCATGTTCTACTTCTCTGGTAGCAATACATTTCGCCTGCCAGAGTTTGCTGAATTATCAGTGTGATATGGCACTTACCGGGGCAGTAACTATACGGTCTCCCAAAAAGGAAGGGTACCTGTATCAGGATGGGGGTGTGCTCTCCCCTGACGGTCATTGCCGCGCATTCGATGCAAAATCCAAAGGCATCGTTGGAGGGAATGGAGTTGGGGTTGTGATACTTAAGAGATTAGAGGATGCCATGGCTGACGGGGATAGCATTCATGCCGTCATTAAGGGCTCTGCCATCAATAACGACGGTTCTCTGAAGGTAGGATTTACCGCACCCAGTGTGGACGGCCAGGCAGAGGTAATTGCCGAGGCTCAGGCCATGGCGGGAGTTGACCCTGAAACTATCACCTATATTGAAACCCATGGGACGGGTACCGCCCTGGGAGATCCGATTGAAATTGCAGCACTTACCCAGGCCTTCCGTCTAAGCACCCAGAAGAAGGGTTTTTGTGCAATTGGGTCAGTAAAAACGAATCTTGGTCACCTCGACACCGCTGCCGGTATCGCTGGAATCATTAAGACTGTCCAGGCACTCAAACACAGGCAGATCCCACCCAGTTTACATTTCGAACAACCGAATCCTGCAATTGATTTTGCAAACAGCCCTTTTAAGGTTAATACAAAACTGTCCCAATGGAAGACAAATGGGCCACCCCGGAGGGCAGGGATAAGTTCATTTGGGATTGGTGGTACCAATGCCCATGTTATCCTTGAAGAAGCCCCATCCATGGAGCCTTCAGGTATATTCCGCCCATGGCAACTATTAGTGTTGTCTGCCCACACAAGTACTGCACTGAATAATGCAACGGCAAACATGGCAGAACACCTTCATCGGTATCCGGATCTGAACCTTGCAGATGTTACCTATACTCTCCAGGTTGGCCGCAAAGATTTCAGTCATCGAAGAATACTGGTGTGTAAGTCAACTGATGAGGCCGTGACATCTCTCAATACCATGGATTCAAAAAAGGTCTTTACTCATTGTCAAGAGGAAGGAGAACGGACTGTGGCTTTTCTGTTTCCTGGTCAGGGTGCCCAATATGTGAATATGGGGCGGGAACTGTATGAGATAGAGTCGACATTTAGAGAGCAGGTTGATCACTGTTCTGAAATCTTGAAACCGTACTTGAAGCTGGATCTGCGTGAACTGCTTTATCCGAAAGACAAAGATAGTGTACAGGGGAGATCACAAGAAGAACAACTCCAGCAGACGATCATTGCTCAGCCGGCTCTCTTTGTGGTGGAATATGCCCTTGCCAGATTATGGATGGAGTGGGGGATACAGCCAGAGGCAATGATTGGTCACAGTCTTGGTGAATATGTGGCTGCGTGTATATCCGGTGTGTTTTCATTGGAAGAGGCTCTAGGATTAGTGGCATCAAGAGGACAGCTGATTCAACAGCTACCCGGAGGTTCTATGCTTGCCATATCATTATCAGAAGAAAAAATACAACCATACCTGATGAACGGAATTTCCCTGGCCGCAGTGAACGGGCCATCTCTCTGTGTGTTATCCGGTAACGCAGAATCAATAGAGATTATAAAGAAACAATTTAAAGAACAGGATGTCGAGTGTCGGTTACTTCATACCTCACATGCTTTTCATTCAGAGATGATTGAACCAATTCTTGATTCTTTTCTGGAGCGGGTAAGAGAGACCAGTCTTAATTTTCCCCAGATCCCTTATATTTCAAATGTTACCGGTTCATGGATTACGCAAGCTGAGGCTATAGATCCTGAGTATTGGGTAAGACATTTACGTCAAACAGTACGGTTTTCCGAGGGAGCCAGGCTCCTATTGGAACAATCAGAGAGGGTTATGCTGGAAGTAGGACCGGGAAGGGCATTGAGTACCTTCGTGAAACGGCAATCTGAGAAACCACGAGAATTCGTGATACTCTCTTCTCTGCGTCAGTATCAAGAAAGTCAACCAGACGTCTCATTCATGCTCAGCTCATTAGGCAGATTATGGTTATCGGGTGTAACAGTGGATTGGTCGGGGTTTTCAATCCATGAACGACGTTGTCGTTTACCGCTACCGACCTATCCATTTGAACGTAAACGGTACTGGATTGATATCCAGAGACAGAAACAATACCAGACAGAAAGTGTACTCACAACGAAAAGAGAGGATATTGCTGACTGGTTCTCTGTTCCTTCCTGGAAGCGTACGGCACCACTTCCGTATGAATCAATAGATACTGCATCGCTGTGGTTGATCTTTATGGATGAGTGTGAAGTGGGTGCAGGGTTGGCAAAACGACTGAGAAATGAATGTGATAATAGTGCAAACCAAAGAGTTATGGATGGGCTGTGGAATGAAGTGATTCGTCAAGTGATTACGGTAAGGGTGGGTGAAAGATTTGTCAGATTGAATGAAAGTGAATATGTCCTCAATCCTCGCAAATCCGGTGATTATGAAGCATTGTTTGACGAATTGCGTCTGAAGGAGAAGCTTCCTACAAGGATCGTTTATGCCTGGACTGTTACCGAAAACATTGACAGTGAGAAATCTGATGAGCATATAAGGTGTTTACAGGATTCTCCTTTTATGTCCTCTGGCTATTATAGTCTTCTTTTTCTTACCCAGGCACTGGTAAAACAGGATATGAAAGAGAAATTTCACATCATAGTGGTCTCAAATAATATGCAGGAAGTAACGGGAGAAGAGACACTTTGTCCGGAAAAGGCCACGTTGATGGGCCCTGTCAAGGTAATACCTCAAGAATATCCGAACATTTTGTGCAAGAGCATTGATATTTTGCTTCCCTTACAAGGATCGCGGGAAAATGATAAGCAGATAGACTTCCTGTTATCTGAATTTGATGGTGAACAGGAAGATACGGTTGTCGCCTATCGTGGAAACCATCGATGGGTGCAAACATTCGAGCCTGCTCATTTGGACGAGGTTTCCGGAATACCATATCGGTTACGGGAAGGTGGTACCTATTTGATCACGGGAGGGCTCGGAGGGATTGGACTCCTGCTTGCTGAATACCTTGCAAGAACGGTCAAGGGAAATCTGGTGATTACGGGACGGACTCGTTTACCAGCGAGGCAGGAATGGGACAAATGGTTGGAAACAGAAGATGTCCGTTCCCGTTCAGCGAGTGAAATGAGTATTGATCTGGAAAAAGATGCAGAGTATATAAATACACAAGAAAAAAAGATAGAAAATGAGTTGGGAATACGGGGAATAGAATGGTATGCAGGATTGAAAGAAACCATGGAAGAACTTTGTGCATGCTACATTTTTTCCTATCTGACAGACGATAGAGATATAAAAACCGGCTACACCTGTGACAAAGTGGAGTTGAAAAAAAGACTGAACGTACTGCCGAAATTTGATAAATTTTTTGACTTTTTTATTCAGGTACTCACGGTAGACCAGATAATTAAAATAGAAGACGATAGCATCATATTTTTAAAGGGGAAGGAAGATCTTAAGGATCAGAATCTATTAAAAAAAGAAGCAGAAGAAAGATACCCTGAATTTAAAGCGATGATTGGTGTGGTTGAATATTTTGCGCATCGGTACAGAGATGCTTTGAGCGGTAAAATAGAGGCAATCAGTGTATTGTTTCCTGACGGTCAGTCAGGTCCTGTAGAGGAGGTCGTAAAAAATACTGTGGAGCATACCAGGCATAGACAGTACATTATGCTTGTGAAGGATATTATTTCCAAAATAGTAGCAGAGTCACAGGGGAAACCGTTGAGAATATTGGAATTAGGCGGTGGAAAAGGTGTTTTAACAAAAGAAATTATACCGATTCTGAAGGGTCAGAATGTCAAATATTATTTTACCGATATAGGGAAGTCTTTTGTCATAGAGGCAGAAAAGGAAGCAGAGAAATCCGGATATTCCTTTATGAAATTCGGGCTCCTTGACGTTTCAACCGATCCTGTAAAGCAGGGTTATAAGAAACACAGCTTTGATGTGATTCTGGAACTGGATGTTGTTCACGCAACTCGCAGTGTAAGAAAGACGGTTGGAAATGTAAAACAGTTATTGGCTCCCAACGGAATACTGCTTTTTATAGAAACGGTCAAGTTACCACGATGGTCTACAATGGCATATGGGCTTGCTGAAGGTTGGTGGTACTACGATGACAAAGATATTCGGAAGGATTCTCCTTTGCTTAATCTTGAAATGTGGGAGAATGTGTTAAAAAGTCAAGGATTGAAAAGTGTACGCTCGTATCCTCAGGTTCAGGAAAAACGCAGGGTAACCGATTGTGGGCTCATTGTTGCGCAGATGGATGATCAGGAGGTTGCGTATGATACGGCGTATTGGATCGCCGAAAAAAGTGAAAACGAAGAACAACGACTGCGAAATAAGATTCGAAAACTGAGAGAATTAGAAGAACTGGGATCAAAAATTCTCTATCAAACAGCAGACATCTCAGATGAAGATCAGATGCGGTCTGTCGTGGCTCGGGCGTATGAACAATTTGGAGAAATCCACGGTGTAATTCACTCGGCGGCATCGGAAAACCGGGGCCCTATTGAACTAAAATCACCTGATTCAGTTGAGAGTGAATTTTCTGCCAAGATTACAGGTACCCGGATACTTAATTTACTGTTAAAAGACAAACATCTTGATTTCATGATACTGTGTTCATCACATAGTGCCCTTTTGCCTGGGGTCGGAGATGTCGAGTATTGTTCAGCAAACGCATTCCTTGATGCGTATGCCATATATGTTGCTTCAACTAACGGAATACCCATTATCTCCATTAACTGGGACAGGTGGGAAAACATTGGTATGGCCGTTGCTTATGAGAAACTGTATCAGTCAAGGACGGGGGAAACGCCTGAAGGTGGTATGACTCCCCAGGAGGGAGTCAATGTGTTTCATCGGATTTTATCCCGGAGTACATCTCCTCAGGTTATTGTTTCGACAAGGGATTTCAATATCTTAATGAAACAAACCAATATTTTCCAAATGTCCGGTAGTGAAGATCACGCGCAGACTGTTCCGCTACACTCAAGACCTGCTTTAAATAATGCCTTTATTCCTCCGGGAAATAATACAGAAAAAAGTCTCGCAGAGATATGGCAAGAGGTGCTTGGTATTGAACACATTGGTATCAATGATAATTTTTCCGAGTTGGGTGGGGATTCTTTATTAGCAATAAAGATACTTTCGAGGATGCGTGAAACATTTGGTGTAGATATTACCGTGCAGATGTTATTTGAGAAACCTACCATAGCTGAATTGTCGGAACGTATTGAGACGATTCGTTGGGCGAAGCAGGGGGTAAAGGCTGATTCTTCGTATACAGCAGATGACCAGGAAGAGGGGGTACTGTGAATAGAACAGATGAGTTTTTATCACATCTCCGTAGTATAGGCGTGAAACTCTGGACAGAGGATAACCAGATACGGTATAAGGCACCGAAAGGCGTGTTAACACCGGCATTGATTACTCATATGAAAGAGCAAAAGGAAGAAATTCTTGCTTTCTTACATGATGCCAACCGGGCATCCAATACTCATCTTCCTCCCATCAGACCAACATCCCGCGGTTCTACCATACCACTATCATTTGCACAGGAGAGACTGTGGTTTCTCTATCAGCTTGAAGGACAAACCGCTACGTACAATGTACCGGAAACCTTGCTTCTTACCGGCACAATCCATGTAACGGCACTTGAGAGGAGTATCAATAACCTTATCCGACGGCATGAAGCATTGAGGACGACTATTGGAATCAAAGAAGGAAAGACAGTGCAGGTAATAGCCCCTGAGTTAACAATACCATTACCAGTGGTGGACCTGCAAATGTTGCCGAAAGCTGAAAGATTACCTGAAGCCTTACGTTTGGCAGTTGATGAGGCTAATCTTCCTTTTGATGCAATGAAAGGTCCTTTGTTGAGGGTCTCACTTTTACGCTTGGAGAACCAAGAGCATGTGCTATTCCTTACAATGCATCATATTGTTTCCGATGGTTGGTCAAAGGGGATACTTACCCGTGAAATGGCTGTCCTTTATGAGGCGTTTTCTCAGGGGAAGCCTTCTCCTTTGTCGGAGCTTTCGATTCAATATGCCGATTATGCCTCTTGGCAACGCCAGTGGATGGCAGGAGAAATGCTTGAGACGCAACTTGACTTCTGGAAAAGACGATTGAATGAAGCGCCTCCACTCCTGGAACTCCCTGCGGATAGGTCTCGTCCAGCGATACGTTCTTCACATGGTGGTGTCCTTCGCTTTGAGATCGACCATAATCTGACAAAGCAGTTAAATCAACTCAGTAAAGACGCCGATGTTACAATTTTTATGACCTTGCTTTCAGTGTTTACTACGTTGCTTTACCGCTATTGTGATAAAGAGGACATTATTATTGGCACCAATACTGCCAACCGTACCCGTGCTGAAATTGAGTCTGTGATAGGTTTTTTTGTCAATACCCTGGTATTACGTATTGATCTCACAGGAAATCCTTCATTCCTGGAACTTTTACGACGAGTACGTCAGGTTGCCCTGGAAGCATATTCCCACCAGGATATTCCTTTTGAAAAATTGGTGGAAGCATTACAGCCGGAGCGAAGTTTAAGCCATAATCCGCTCGTACAGGTGATGTTCCTTTTACAGAATGCTCCCATGGGGAGTTTGGAACTGCCGGGGCTGGTCATAACTCCCTTGGAAACGGAACGGTTCACATCCAAGTTTGACCTTACGGTATTGATGGAAGAACGAGCAGATGGACTGAGAGGGGAAATAGAATATAGCACAGACCTGTTTGATGAGGCTACGATTATCCGTATGATCGACCATTTTATGGCCTTGTTGGGGGCGGTTGTAGCTGATCCAGGAGAACGGATTTCTCTATTTTCATTTCTGACAGAGGCTGAACGAAAGCAATTACTCGTCGAATGGAACAATACCTGTACACAGAATATCCAAAACAGGTGTATCCATGAACTTTTTGATGACCAAGTGGAACGTTTACCGGACGCGGTTGCGGTTGTGCTCCCATTTGCCGGTACGGATCAAATGGGAGAAAGGCACATTACCTATTGGGAATTATTTGTTCGGGCGAATCAACTTGCACGCTATTTACAATCGCTGAATGTTGGACCGGAGGTGAAAGTGGGCATCTGTGTGGACCGGTCCATTGAGATGATTGTGGGATTACTGGGAATTCTCAAGGCCGGAGGGGCATATGTGCCAATTGACCCTGCTTTCCCCACGGAACGCATTGCCGTGATGTTGGAAGACGCAGAGGTTTCAGTGGTGTTGACGCAGAAAAAGTCACAGTCTGTTTTTTCAGAAATTCGAAATCAAAAACCGGGAGGCAAAAGTACTGTCCTGGTATGTCTGGATACGGATTGGGGCCGTATTTCTCAGGAAAAAAAAGAGAAACCGTCAAGTGATGTGAAACCAGAAAACCTGGCGTACGTGATCTATACCTCCGGTTCTACAGGGAGCCCCAGAGGAGTTATGATTGAACACCGGTCAGTGGTGAACCTTGTATCGGCATTGTTTGAGACTGTATATGCTGATTATACTGGACCGCTTCGGGTTGGACTCCTGGCTTCAATGGTCTTTGATGCCTCGGTACAGCAGATTTTTGCGTGTCTGCTCCATGGACACTCTCTTTACCTCGTGGATGAGGAGACACGTCGTGACGGAAAACAACTCAATCAGTTTTTTCACGAATATGCCATTGATATAGCCGATTGCACGCCCAGTTTACTTTCGATTATGGTGAAAGCTGGTGAGCCGGGTATTGCAGGTTCCGCTCTCAAACAGTTGATCGTTGGCGGTGAAGCGCTTCCTACATCATTGGTACGGGAATTTTACCAACAGGAAAGGACAAAAAGTATTCGCCTTGCCAATGTGTATGGGCCAACGGAATGTTGTGTGGATGTAACAGCATATACGATCGATAGTTCTTATAAGTCAACGCAAACAGTTGTTCCCATTGGACGACCACTGACAAATACCAGAGTGTATATCATAGATCAGCAGGAAAATCCAACTCCGGTTGGTATCCCCGGTGAAATCTGCGTAGCGGGTGCCGGTGTGGGGCGTGGGTATCTGAATGATCCTGGGTTAACGGCGCTGAAATTTGCTTCCCATTCTTCGCTTAAGGAAACACGGTTGTATCGAACGGGTGATATTGGGCATTGGACGAATGATGGAAAAATTGCATTTATCGGAAGAAATGACGATCAGGTAAAAATTCGAGGATACCGAATTGAACCTGGTGAGATTGAAAGCCACTTGTGTACGCATCCGCTCGTCAGTGAAGCGTTGGTGCTTGCAAAAGAGACATCCGGGGACTATAAGGAACTGATTGCTTATCTGGTTTTCGAGGAGACGTTGACCGTATCTGAATTACGAAACTATCTGGAGAAAAAACTGCCTGAATATATGATTCCTTCTTATTTTATCGCTCTTGAATCCTTTCCGCACAACAAAAGCGGTAAAATAGACCGAAATGCATTACCACTGCCAGATGAAGGCGATACCATCGATCAGGGCACTCAGTATGTAAGACCAGGGGATGAGCGGGAAGAGAAACTGGTACAGGTATGGAGTAAGGTACTGGGTAATGAGAGAATCGGCGCCAGGGGCAACTTTTTTGCCCTTGGTGGTGATTCCATCAAGGCCCTGCAGGTGGTTGCACGTTTACGTGAGGAAGGGATAAAGCTCGAAATTCGCGATTTGTTTTTGTATCCGAACGTTGAAGAACTTGCCCAACGACTCGTGGGAATTGAACCCGGTTCAACGAATGAGGAGAATATTACGGGTGAGGTACCGCTTACTGCTATCCAGCAATGGTTCTTCCAGGAATATAAAGGGGCAACAAATCATTATAATCAGGCGTTTTTACTTTCGGCAAGAGAAAAACTGGATGAAAAGATACTCCGCAGCGTGTTGCTAAAAATACAGGAGCACCATGATGCGTTGCGTATGCGTTATCAAATGTACAAGGGGAATTGGATACAGCAAAACGGCAACACGGACTATCCAATGGGTTTTGAATGTGTAAACTTCCAGGATACAGAAGACCCGAATACGGCACTGTATAAACATTCTGAAACAGTTCAGCGGAGTATAGATCTCGAACAGGGACCGATGATAAAAGGGATACTTTACCGGCTGCCCGAAGGAGATCGTCTTTTCCTGATGGTACACCACCTGGTTATTGACGGTGTATCCTGGAGGATTATATTGGAAGACCTGCAAACAGCGTATCGTCAGATAAGAAATGGTGAAGAGATTTCTTTGCCTCCCAGGACGGATTCTTTTAAATGTTGGGCTGAAAAGCTACAGGCCTATTCCAATACAGAGGTCCTGGATGAAAAGGGATACTGGCAGGAGAGAGAAACGTTTTGTATATCATCATTGCCGGTTGATTTTACGGTCAAAGAAGATGTCTATCAGAATAGTGATGTATGCTCTTTCAAATTATCGGTTGAGGAGACAAAATTCTTGCTCACAGAGGTGCATCATGCGTACAATACTGAGATCAATGATATACTGATTACCGCTCTGGGGCGGGCGATGTACCATTGGACAGGAAATGCCGAAACCGCCATTATGCTTGAAGGACATGGACGTGAAGCGCTCTTTGAGAATAGTGATATCAGCCGTACGGTGGGTTGGTTTACCAGTATGTTTCCGATACTCATAGACCTTTCGGCATCCGATGACCTGGGTCGACAGATCAAAATTGTAAAGGAAAATCTACGGAGTATTCCGAGAAAAGGGATTGGATATGGTATACTTAAGTTCATCACGGCGCAAAGGCACAAGACAGACCTTGCCCTTACCTTACAACCACAGATTAGTTTCAATTACCTCGGGCAGTTTGGTGAGGAATTCGAATCCACACTCTTTACAAGGGCACACGAAAAGATTGCGCCATCCATAGACCCTATGGCTCAGAGGCCATTTGAGCTTGAATTGGTAGGGATTATTATTGATGACTGTTTCGAGATGTGTGTTGGTTATAATAAAAAAGGTTTTATGAAAGAAACAATACATCGTTTTCTTTCTTACTACCAGGAAGAGCTAGTTGCCATCATAAACCATATGAGGGAAAAGATAGAGCCTGAACTCACTCCTTCTGACATTGATTATAAAGGGTTTAACATAGAGGAATTGGAAAATTTCTTGAACAAACTATGAAGTACATTAATAACTATTTTAAACCATTATCGAAGAAGTTACGCGATTTGCACTGTTATCATGAACTTTTGATAACAGAAATTATGGTTTTAATTCTTGTTACTACACATATACAATACGGCTTTAGCTGTATAAAGATTGCTAAAAACAAGTTGCTGATTTTGTTTAGTTAGCATAAATTTTTTTAATACTATTTTTAACTAGATAATTATAACGGAAATGGATTTAACAAAGCAAAATGTAAAAAACATCTATCCCCTTTCGCCAATGCAGGAAGGAATGCTTTTCCATTCACTTGCAGATAGGGAATCTCAGGCGTATTTCCAGCAGACTTCTTGGCGAATTCAGGGAAATTTGGATGTTGCGACTTTTGAGGCCAGCTGGAACGAGCTGACACGCCGTCACGACGTACTGCGTACAAACTTCATTCACACCAACACTGATCGCCCGCTCCAGGCGGCGTTCAAAGAACGGAGGATTTATTTTACTTTTCAGGACGTACGCCATCTTGACGATGGGAAACGGCAGGCATTCCGGCAGCGTTTCAAGGAGGACGACAAGAATAGGCCATTTGATCTCAGCCGCGACGCGCTCATGCGGGTGGGGGTCATGCGTCTCGGCGAGAAGGACTACGAGGTGGTGTGGAGCCATCATCACATCCTCATGGACGGTTGGTCGGTGGGGATCCTTCTGGCTGAATCCCTGGATATTTATCGCGCCTTCCGGAGGGGAGATAGGCCAAATCTCCCACCTGTTATCCCTTACAGCCGTTACATTCAGTGGCTGGAAGCACGGGATTCCGGAGAGTCGAAGCGTTTCTGGCAGGATTATCTTTCAGGGTACGGTCGGGCTGTGGTAATACCAGAAACGTCCTTTCTCCGTAAAGATGCGGAAGACCGTCATGAGGAGACGTCGTTTGAGATAGAGGCAGACATGGTGGCGAGTCTGCAAGGCCTGGCAGCGCATCACAATGTGACGCTGAATACCGTTGTGCAGTCCGTTCTGGCAGTCCTCCTGTCCCGTTACAATAATGTCCCGGACGTGGTGTTTGGCGCAGTGGTCTCGGGACGGACGCATGAGGTAGCAGGCATCGAACGGATGGTGGGTAATTTCATAAACACCATTCCGGTTCGTATCAAGCCCCGCGCAGACATGACCGTCCAGGACCTTCTTCAGGAGGCGCAAAAGGACGCCCTTGCGTGTGAACCTTATCACTATTATCCTCTGAACAGAATACTTTCGTTAAGCTCCTTGAAGCAGGGGCTTCTGGGCGTCGTTATGGCACTTGCAAATTACCCGTTAGACGAGCAGGTGAAAAAATCCCTTGACGCAGAAACATTTGGTTTCTCGGTGGAGGAAGTAAAAACCTTCGAACGTACCCATTACGATTTCGACATACACTTTATTCCTGAAACCGACGGCCGCATGCGGGTTAAAATGACCTACAATACCCGACTCTATGACGCTGATCAGATACTCCGGATCGGTGGACATTACCGGACTATCGCGCAGGAATTTATTGAAAATAGCCAGACCAGGATCGGGAATATTGACGTCCTTACTCCCCAGGAACGGCAGCAAATCCTGATTGATTTTAATGAAACGGACAGACTTGTCCCCACCCACGAGACGCTTACCGAACTCTTCGAGAAGCAATCAGAAAAGACGCCTGATGCTGTAGCCCTTGTTTGTGGAGAGCAGAGCATCACCTATCGTGAACTGAATGAGATGGCAAACCGGTTAGCCAGGTATTTGCGAGAAAAATTCGACGTCCGTCCGAACGATCTGGTAGGGGTCATGCTGGAAAGGTCTGAGCGGTTTATAATCGGCATTCTCGGCGTGATCAAGGTGGGAGGGGCGTATCTTCCACTCGATCCAAAGCATCCTGAAAAACGGATCGCCTCGATGCTCAGGGATAGCGGGGCAAAGCTGCTCTTGACCGGTGAACACATCCTGCGCGAATTTGCCTTTAGCGACCTTTACCAACTGAACCGGACGGCGGTAAAACCGTTTTTTACCGGGGTCCGCTCGTATTTACAAGACCTGGACAGCTTGCCGGTGGTGGACAGGTCACTCGCCGATTATGAAAAGTACCATCGTTACATTGGCCAGTCGGTGGCAAAGCATAACATTGCCCTCCAGGCGACACGCGGATGCCCCTATGAGTGCGCGTATTGCCACAAGATATGGCAGAAGGGACACGTGAGGCGGTCGTATGAGCACATCTTTGCGGAGGTCAAAAAGTCGTACGATTGCGGTATACGCAGGTTTGTATTTATTGACGACATCTTCAATCTCGACAAGAAAAACAGCAGCAGCTTCTTCGAGCTTGTCTTAAAGCGCGGGTTGAAATGTCAGTTCTATTTTTCCAACGGGCTTCGGGGTGACATCATGACCAGGGATGAGTTAGACCTAATGGTGGAGGCGGGCGTCTCCCAGATGGCCTTCGCGCTGGAGACAGCCAGTCCGCGGTTGCAAAAGCTCATCATGAAGAACCTCAATCTCGACAAGCTCTACAAAAACATTGAATATATCTCAACGGTATACCCGAAGGTGATCCTGGAACTCTTTACCATGCACGGTTTTCCGACGGAGACAGAGGACGATGCCATGTTGACGCTTGAGTTCATCAAGGACATCCGGTGGCTGCACTTTCCCTACGTGTTCATCCTGCGCATCTTCTCCGACACCGATATGGCGCGGCTCGCTATGGAGAACGGGATTTCTCGACAGGCGATTCAGGAATCTATGGAGCTTGGATATCACGAGCTGCCGACAACACTGCCGTTCCCAAAAAGTTTTACGAAACGGTACCAGATGGCGTTCCTGAATGAATATTTCCTCCTGAAGGAGCGGCTGCTCAAGGTGTTGCCTGAACAGATGCAGGCGCTTACAGAAGGGGAACTGGTGCAGAAATATAATAGTTATTTGCCCGCGGAAATACGGAGTTTTGAGGACATCCTAAATGTTACCGGGATTTCCCCGAATGAAATACCGGGGCTGGAGGTGGGGGATAAACCCTTTCGCCATGGACTGTTTTTGGATGAGGATACCGTGCGTACTCCGAATATTAACCAACGGTTTCGGGATGCCTTTCCGCCATCGCGAAAACGGGAGGACGCACTACGGGTCCTTTTGCTTGACCTGAGTCAGTTCTTCAGCAGCGAAAAGACGCTCCTGTACGACGTGGTGGAGCCTCCACTGGGTCTCATGTATCTTTTGACATACTTAAATAAGGAATTTGGCGACCGGGTGGTTGGCAAGATTGCAAAGACCAGGATAGATTTTGACAGCTTCGATGAGCTAAGAACGCTTATTGTAGACTTCAAACCAGACCTGATCGGCATACGCTGTTTGACCTTCTACAAGGATTTTTTCCATAAGTGTGTAACGCTTATACGGCAGTGGGGATTTGGCCAACCCATCATCACCGGTGGCCCGTACGCGACGTCGAGCACCGAAACGGTTTTACAAGACCTAAACGTTGATCTAGTCGTTCTGCGGGAAGGTGAAAGCACGTTAGCTGAGATCATTGGAGCGATGCTGAGGAACGGAAAAACATTTCCCGGCGAGGAGGCGCTTCGCGCAATACAGGGCATTGCATACATTCCAAAAGCGGAACGAATGAGTCAACAGCCGCACGTCTGCAAGATACTTTCTCTTGAAAACGTTGAGCAGGAGATTGCAAAGCAACCTGGTAACAATGTGAAACAGGTGCGGTCGACGGATGACCTTGCCTACGTAATCTATACGTCGGGGTCAACCGGGGAGCCGAAAGGTGTGATGGTTGGGCATCGTCCTGTGGTTAATCTTATGGAGTGGCTACGCAGCGAAGTCTACAGTTGTTTTGATGGCCCCATCCAGGAAGCGATGACGGCGCCGCTTATCTTTGACGTCTCTGTGCAGCAAATATTTGGTTGTCTTACACAGGGCAACACCTGCCACGTGATACCGGACGAGATCAGGCTCAACAGCATGCGCCTTGTCGAGTATTTCCGACGCAAGAAGATTGATATGGCAAATTTTACCCCAAGCTTTTTTGGCATGCTGCTGGAGGCTTATTCTCCGAATATTCCGTGGCCGATGCGTCACGTTCTCATCGGAGCGGAGGCCTTGCCAGGCCAGCTGTTGGAGCGGTTTTACAGCAACCCTACAAACCGGGGCATAACGATTCGCAATATGTACGGGCCAACGGAATGTTGTGTTAATTCCACGTCATGCGTTTTTAGCGTGGACTCGCACACAAAATGGAAGAGGCCACCCATAGGCAGACCCATCGCCAATGTCCGAACGTACATTCTTGATGACAATCTGAAGCTGGCGCCAGTAGGTGTAATGGGTGAGTTGTGCATCTCAGGTGCCAACTTGGCCGGCGGGTATCTCAATGACTCATCGAAGACCGATGCTGTCTTTGTGCCCCATCCGTTTAGAAACGGCAAGCGTCTTTATAGAACCGGAGACCTCGCTCGATGGCTTCCGGCAGGGGAAATTGAGGTGCTTGGCAGAATGGACCACCAGGTTAAGGTGCGCGGGTATCGGGTAGAAATCGGGGAGATAGAGAAGCAGTTAACCAGGCATCCATTTGTCCAGGAAGCGGTTGTGGTATACAAGGAAGCGCGGGACGAGTCCCAAGGTAGAGCGTTACACGCGTACATTGTGAGCCGAGAGGAGATCAGCGTTGAAGATTTGCGGGCTTACCTGGAACGTATGCTTCCAAATTACATGATCCCATCGTACTTTGCAAGAATGGACAAGATGCCACTCAACGCGACAGGCAAGGTAGACCTCAATTTCTTGGCGGAGTCCGATTCCGGCGCTGCCCTCAACCAGGAGGCTGCCTTTGTCGAGCCGTTGACGAAGACGGGAAGAAAACTTGCGGAGGTGTGGCAGACTGCGCTTGGTAGAGGACGTGTAGGGATCCACGATAATTACTTTTACCTGGGCGGTGATTCGATCAAGGCAATACAGGTAGTTTCACGGATGCTCCGGGAAGGGTTGAAGGTCGAGATACGTGATCTCTTCCGCTATCCTACTATTGCCGAACTGGAGCCTTACGTGGTTGAGGCTCAGTCGCGGAAAGCCTCTCCGGACAGTGGAGGCGAAGCGCCATTAACACCTATTCAACAGAAATTTTTTAGCGAACACCCGGACGATCCTCACTGGTTCAACCACGCGCTGCTGCTGCATGCACCCAACGGTTTCCGTGAGGAGGCTGCTCGCAAGGTTTTTGAGGTTTTCTGGGAGCACCACGATGCCTTGCGTGCTCGCTATCGTAAAGACGGTAGCCGGTGGATTCAGAAAATTTCGGAAGCGGAGGGAGAATCGTGGTTTGAAATGGTTGATCTGCGTGAGTCCCAAAACCCGCACGAAGACCTTTGTCATCGTGCCACTGCCATCCAGAAAAGCTTTGACCTTGCCACCGGTCCGCTTATAAAGGCGTCGCTTTTCAAAACACGTGATGGTGACAGGCTGCTCGTGGTAGTCCACCATCTCGTGATTGATGGGGTTTCATGGCGCATTCTTCTCGAAGATTTTTCTCTGGGATATCGACAGGTATTGCGAGGAAAACAAATTCAGTTTGATGAAAAAACCACTTCATTTAAGCGTTGGGCGGAGGAAATTGTCCGATACAGCAAAAGCGACATGCTGCTTAAGGAAAAAGATTATTGGGCAGGATTGGATACCGTGTCAGTACGTCCATTATTATTTGACCATGATACTGTCGATAATCGCTACCGGGATGCCCGTACGATAAAATTTCAGTTGTCAAAAGCTGAAACACATGTACTTCTCAAGCAGGTAAACCATGCGTATACAACTACGACGGAAGATATCCTCTTAATGGTACTTGCGCGTACTCTATATCAATGGAGTGGGAACTCCTGCACATTCATTACTCTTGAAGGACATGGCAGGGAGAATATTATCGGTGAATTAGATGTGAGCAGGACAGTAGGATGGTTTACCTGTATGTATCCGGTTCTGCTGGAACTACCCACTGATAAAGATACAGGATACCAAATAAAATTTATAAAGGAAACAATCCGCAAAATACCAAATAGAGGTATTGGATATGGTATTCTTAAATATGTAACACCTTCTAAAAAAAAGAAAGAGCTCTCTTTTCATAAGCAGTCACAGATTACCTTTAATTACCTCGGACAAATTGACGATAGTATGTTTTCTGAACTTTTTACCATATCTTTTGATGCCGTTGGCGAAGTCGTCAGTCCTGATGCGGAGCGCCATTGTGATATAGATATTAGTGGTGTCGTTCTTGATGGAAAACTTGAGTTAATGGTAGTGTATAATCGGAACCGATTTCAAGAAGGAACTATGGGAGATTTTTTAAATAAATTCCAAAGGGAACTTCGAACAGTGATGTGCCATTGTCAGGAAAAAAAGACCTCAGAAATGACTCCTGCGGATTTCACTTTCTCGCAACTGAGCTTAGATGATTTGGAGGAAATTATTTCATGATTGCAAAAGAAAACCTGAAGAATATCTACCCACTCTCCCCAATGCAGGAGGGGATGTTGTTTCATAGCATATTCGATCCTGAATCGACTGCGTATTTTGAACAGGTATCCTATCGTCTTGCCGGTGCTCTTGACGTAAAATTGTTTCGACAGAGTTGGAATGAGCTTTTTAAACACCATGATATACTGAGAACGGTATTTATTTATGAAAAGGCGCCTCGGCCATTACAGTTAGTGCTGAAAAATGGTGAAGTGGAGTTTTCGTTTGAAGACATACAGAATCATAACGCGGACCGGCAGGAGCAATTTCTCGAAGATTACCGGCAGAAAGACCGCATGCGTAAATTTAATTTAAGCAGAGACACACTTACACGGATAGCTGTTTTTCAGTTGAGAGAGCATGGTTACGAGGTTATTTGGAGTTTTCATCACATTTTGATGGATGGTTGGAGCGCGGGTATCCTCATTGGAGAATTGTTAGAGGCATATCAGTCGTTATTGAAATTACGAAACCACAACCTGCCGGGCAGAGTACCGTACAATACATATATTGAATGGCTCGAAAAGCAGGATAAAGAGGTTTCCAGGAAATACTGGAAGGACTATCTGGAGGGTTATGAAGCAACCGCGACAGTACCGGCTTTTCACTTATCTACATTGAAAAAAGAATACAAATCTGCTGATTTGAGAAATATTTTTGAAGTGAAAAAAACCGAACAAATTCGCAATCTTGCCGCAAGAGAACAGGTAACGCTATATGCTGTAATACAGACAATCTGGGGTATACTTCTCGGACGATATAACGATAGCAACGATGTTGTTTTTGGCTCTGTGGTCTCTGGGAGGCCGGCACAGGTTAAAGGCGTAGAAGAAATGGTGGGGCTTTTTATTAATACGGTGCCTGTGAGGATTAGGTCAAACCCCGGAGACACCTTTAGAGATTTACTACAAAAGGTCCAAAAGGAAACAATCGAGGGTCAGGACCATTTGTACTTGCCATTGGCGGAGACCCAAAATAAGCAGGGAATGCTGGATCATATTATTGTCTTTGAAAGTTATCCGTTGGACAAACAGCTGTTCGATTCTCTGCAAACTGGCATGAGCGGCTTAACCATTGAGAGGGTTTCTGCATTTGAGCAGACACCTTATCACTTTAATTTTATCGTTAATCCAGCAGAATGTTTAGAAATTACCATACGGTTTAATGAAAAGGTTTATAACTGGGAACAGATGGAACGGTTGCACGGACATCTTGAGACGATTATTAATGCCATTTTAGAAAATGTAGAAATATCCGTTGACAATATTGATATTTTAACGTCGGAAGAAAAAAAACAAGTAATACGTTCGTTTAACAGTACTGCCATAGAATTTCAAAGAAACAAGACAATCATCGATCTGTTTGAGGAACAGGTAAAGAATAACCCGGAACAGATTGCGGTTCTTTACCAGGAAGAAAAGATTACGTATCGGGAGTTGAACGAAAAGGCCAACGCCATCGCGTATTATTTACGAAAAAACTACCAGATAAAGACAGAGGACCGAATCGCAGTAGCCATGAACCGTTCCGAATGGCTTGCCATAAGTTTTCTGGGAATATTAAAATTAGGGGCTGTTTACGTACCCATTGATCCGTTGTTCCCACGCGAGCGTATAGAATTTATGCTTTCTGATAGTAATGCTGTTGTGGTCTTGAGTGAGGAGAAATATATTGCTACCTTGCCCCAATCTGTGGATAGGAAAGTTATTGATATACGGAGAGTGAGAGAAAGTGGGACCGATACTTTTGATACCAATGTCAGGGTAGATACGGAGAATCTTGCCTATATTATTTATACTTCAGGTTCCACGGGACTTCCCAAGGGAGTTATGATAGAGCATCGTGGCATAATCAATCTTATGGAACATCAGAGAAGAATACTTCGCATTCAGCAAGGAGATGGGGTGGTGCAATTTGCATCTCCATCGTTTGATGCATCAGTATGGGAAATGTGTGTTGCTCTTCTTCATGGGGGGGTGTTAGTTATTGCAGATCAGGAAACCGTTGCAGATCCGGAACGATTTGGGAATCTTCTGCGGGAAGAGGAGACCACGTTAGCTTTATTGCCCCCTTCTTATCTGAAAATGCTTGACCGTAAGGACGTAGTAACGTTAAAAACCATTGTTTCCGGAGGGGAAGCGGCGCAGTTGGACGATGCCTTATATTACAGTAATAATATTCAGTATGTAAACGCTTATGGTCCATCCGAGACATCGATTATTTCTTCATGCCACGAGGTAAACCCGAAACGTAAATATCATAATTTTGTACCAATTGGTGCTCCTATAGCGAATACAAAAATTTATATCCTTGATTCAAGCAGGCGTTTAGTGCCAGTTGGGGTTCCAGGAGAAATATATATCGGAGGCGTTGGTCTGGCAAGGGGGTATCAAAAGCTCCCCGATCTAACCGAAGAGAAATTTGTTTTCAGTCCTTTGGGAGATAAACCTGACTCTCGGCTCTATAAGACAGGAGACCGTGCTCGTTGGCTTCCTGATGGAAATATAGAATTTCTTGGTCGGATAGACCAGCAGGTAAAGGTGCGAGGTTTTCGTATTGAATTGGAAGAGATACAAACGGTATTGACCGGACATCCCGAGGTACGGGATGCCGTGGTTATAACAAGGGAAGAGAATGCCGCAAATTCTTCGGTGCCTGTTGGAATCGGAAAACAGCTGGTTGCCTATGTGGTTCCTCATATTTATAATGGAGGGCAAACTCCTGCTGCAGAAAAGTTACGTAGTTTTCTCGGTGAAGCGTTACCGGATTATATGATCCCGACATTTTTTGTAATGTTGGATGCGATACCGCTTACGTCGAATGGTAAGGTTGACTATGAAGCACTACCGGTGCCTAATATCACGGAAAGAGTCTCAGACACTGATTACGCTGAACCACGAACACCAAGTGAAAAGATTCTTGCGGAAATCTGGTCTAAGGTCCTGGGGGTTGAAAGAGTGGGAATTAATGATAACTTCTTTGACCTTGGCGGACATTCTCTCACAGCAACGGTAGTGATATCCAATGTGCGTAATAAATTCCAGGTGGAGACTCCCATGCGTGCTCTTTTCGAGTCACCGACAATTGCCGGACTTTCCGCTTATATCGATACAACAAAAAACAAAAACAGGAAACTTCATACTCCCGGCATTGAACGGGTCGCAAGATTACCGCGCCGTCCGAAAGCAGCGGCATTCAAGAATAACGCAAGTAATACTTAACAAAAATGATTGGGGTAAAGACGATGTTTCGTATTTTTTTAATTAATATGCCATTTGCTGCGTTGCATTCACCTTCACTTGTTCTAATGCAATTAAAGTCCGTCTTAGATAACAGATTTCAGTTTAAAATCAGCATGGACTTGCATTCCATTTTAGTGAGGAATCGTTAAAAAATCTAGCGTACTATTGATCATCATGGAAGTGCTGAACATGTCAAGGTATCGAACAGATGGTTGGCAATGGTAAGAAAAAAACGGATCAAAGGTCCAGTTGGTGGTAAGATACAACCTATCCTCAACCGAGACTTTTTTTTTAAAAAAAGGTGACTCTCACATAGTTCACGATACTTGTTCAGGTAAAATACTCGAACATGAGATCAGCGAATGCGGTATGAATATACTGGAAAGTTTAACAGAACCACAAAATATATTAAGCTTATACACAAAACTAAATCATGACAAAAAATATGATATTGAGAAAAACATTACTGACTCGCCTGATCGTGTATTAATTTCCAGGAAAGTGGTTGTTATCTGAGTTTGGTGCTTCAGGAAGAACTGCCCTCGTCGTCGTTAAATGTCAGACTTGCATGGGAACAGCATGAACCGTAAAAGAGGTTACTGTTGAGCCTGCAAAGGCTTTCTCGTAGTTCTCGCCGTTTGTAGTAATCTTATTTATGATAACTGCATCTGGCGGACGTTTATGATATTTTAAGATTGATCTTTTCATGAATACATGAAAAAATGCGCATGTACACAAATTCTATTAGGTTAAATTTAAAACCATTTTAATTGAGGAATTATGATACAAAACAATAGAAGTCATCGTTTCCTGGGTTTATTTTATTTAATAATCAATGGTGGAGATATTCATGACGGATGAGGTCTATGTCTTTCCCATGTCCTTCGCGCAGGAACGCCTCTGGTTTCTAGATCAACTGGAACCTGGAAAGCCGATGTATAACATACCGGTTGCCATAAAGCTTATCGGCTCGCTGAATGTTCCGGTACTTGAACAAAGTTTGAATGAACTCATTAACCGGCATGAATCTTTGCGGACAACTTTTACTTCGGAGGATGGACAACCTGTTCAGGTGATTGCTTCAGCTTTAAGCATGACGCTTCCGGCAAAGGACTTGCGTAATATACCAAAAGAGAAACAATCCATTGAGATACGTAATTTAATTTCAAAGGAATCACTTCATTCCTTTGATCTGGCAAATGGCCCCCTTTTACGAGTGACTCTTTTATACTTGGACGAAGAAGAATATGTGCTGCTTGCTACCATGCACCATATTATTACTGATGGGTGGTCAATGGGAATATTTATCCGCGAGTTAACCGTGCTTTATGAAACATTTCTATCGGGAGCGAGCTCCCCATTACTGGAACTCCCGATACAGTATGCCGATTATTCAGATTGGCAACGAAAATGGCTGCAGGGAGGGGTATTGGATGAGCAGTTAGAATACTGGAAGCAACAATTGGCAGGGGCACCTCCGGTTCTGGAGCTCCCCTTGGACAGACAACGTTTGGCGGTCCGTACATCTGTGGGTGGGATTGAATGTTTTACGATTAATCCTGAGGTTGCTCAACGGTTAAAGGAGATGAGTAAACAATCTGATTCCAGCCTGTTTATGACGTTATTCGCTGCATTCATGACTTTTTTGTATCGCTATACCGGTAAAGAGGACCTCCTTTCCGCTTCACTTATTGCCAATCGCAACCGTAATGAAATTGAGTCATTGATCGGTTTTTTTGTTAATACCCTGCCACTCCGTGTTGATGTATCGGGGAATCCATCTTTCCGGGAGTTGTTAGCAAGGGTGAAGCAGGTTACCGTGGACGCATATGATCATCAGGACGTTCCGTTTGGTCAACTTATAGAAGCAATGCAACCGGAACGCCATTTAAATCACTTCCCGTTAGTTCAGGTAATGTTTGTATTGCAAAATGTCCCTATGGAAAAACTGGAATTACCGGGTTTGACGATAACTTCGATAACAGATTTGGAAAATACTCCTGTAAGATTTGATTTGGAGGTATACCTGTGGGAATCTTCAGATAGTATTACCGGTAATTTTATTTATAAAACAGACATATTCGAGAAATCAACGATTAAACGAATGCTGAGACATTTTCTGGCAATACTGGAAGGAATAGCTCATAACCAAGATCAACGGGTTTCTGAATTGCCATTGATTTCGGAAATTGAGCGACAACAATTGCTCATTGAATGGAATAATACTGACGCTGATTATCCGAAAAACAGCTGTATACATGAATTGTTTGAAGAACAGGTAAAACGAACACCCGGAAACATTGCGATAGAGTATCAGGATAAACAATTAACCTATGAAGAATTAAATGCACGAGCAAACCAGGTGGGCAGGGTTTTGCGGGCAGAAGGCATTAAGGAAAACAGTATCGTGGGAATCATGATGAATAGATCACCGGATATGCTTATCGGGATTTTTGGAATTTTGAAAGCAGGGGGTGCTTATCTGCCCATAGATTTAAAGTATCCTGAAGCTAGGGTTGAGTATATTGTTAAAGATAGCAGTATAAATGCTCTGTTAACACATGATGGTTTAAGTAAACAATTAAAGGTTCTTCAGCAATTCCAGGGCAAGATTATAGATTTGAATAATGCAGAAATTGATTCGCAAAATCTGGAAAATCTGGAGGCCGTTTCTTCTCATTCAGAAACCGCATATGTTATTTATACATCGGGTTCAACCGGTAAACCAAAAGGAACAATCGTACCACATATGGGTGTAGTGAATTATGCATGGTGGGCCAGAGATCAATACCTGCAGGATGAAGTATTGGATTTTCCGCTCTTCACTTCACTTTCGTTTGATTTAACGGTGACATCTATTTTTGTTCCGCTCATTTCAGGTGGGAAAGTTGTTATTTATGAAGAGGTGGGACAAGATGGAGACCCGACGATACTTAAAGTGGTAGAAGACAATGCCGTGGATATCATCAAACTTACACCTGCTCACCTGTCTCTTTTAAAAGAATTTAATATAAATAAATCAAGAATAAAACGACTTATTGTTGGCGGTGAAGATTTAAAAAGCGAGCTTGCAAAAACCATACAGGAAGTCTTTAAAGGAAACATCGAAATATATAACGAGTATGGTCCTACTGAAACAACGGTTGGTTGCATGATTCACAAATACAATCCAAAAGAAGATGTTGCATTATCAGTTCCGATAGGAAAACCGGTAAATAATGTAAAGGTATATCTCTTGGATAAATTTTCTAAACCTGTACCTGTAGGAGTTACTGGAGAGATTCATGTATCAGGAGATGGGGTTGCAAAGGGATATCTGAAAAAAGATGAAGAAACCTCAGAAAGGTTTATTCCAAATCCCTTCAGTCCGGGAAAAAGAATGTACCGTACCGGTGACACTGCAAGATGGGTATCCGAAAAGAAGATGGAATTCTTAGGCAGGACAGATAATCAATTGAAGATACGTGGGGTAAGAATAGAATTAGGAGAGATAGAAGCAGAATTGTCAGCACATGATGATGTTAACGCATGCATAGTAAATGCAATACAGAAGAGTGCTACAGTACAAGATAATGATGAAGTTACGTATTGCAGCAAGTGTGGACTTCCTTCGAATTATCCGGGTGCAGTCTATGACTCTGAAGGCGTTTGCAACACGTGTCTGGCATTTGAAGGATACAAGAGCAAGGTCATGCCGTATTTCAAGACCAAAGATGATTTAAAGGATATATTTGAAAAGTTACAGGCTACAAATAATAGCGAATACGATTGTATCGTGCTTTTCAGCGGTGGAAAAGACAGTACGTATATGCTGTATCAGTTAGCAGAAATGAATTTAAAGATATTGGCATTCACTCTTGATAATGGATACCTTTACGAAGGCGCCAGGAAAAATATAAAAAGAGTGGAAAGTGAATTGAATGTAGATCATGTATTTGGTTCATCACCGCCTATGAACGAGATTCTTGCTGATAGTTTAAAACGCTTTAGCAACGTGTGTAACGCGTGCTTCAAAACAGTATATACTCTTGCTATGAATTTGGCATATGAAAAGAAGATCAAATATATAGTAACGGGATTATCAAGAGGCCAGCTTTTTGAAACACGTTTAGGAGAACTGTATAGGAATAATATTTTTGATCCTACTGAAATTGATCGAACAGTGCTTGAAGCAAGAAAACTTTATCACAGAATGGATGATATCATTTCAAGATCGCTGGACGTTGATAAATTTCAGCAAGATTCTTTTTTTGAAGATATTCATTTTATTGATTTTTATCGTTATACGGATGTTAAACAGTCTGAGATTTATGAATTTCTTGAAAAATATGTTCCGTGGGTAAATCCTACAAATTCAGGTTGTACCACAAACTGCTTAATCAATGATGCAGGGATATATGTCCATACAAAGGAACGAGGTTTTCATAATTACGCACTGCCTACATGCTGGGATGTAAGATTGGGACATATAACCAGAGAAGATGCATTAAAGGATCTGAAGAGTGATGTTGACGTCGATTCTGTAGAAAAAATCCTGAAAGAAATCGGCTACGATGAGTATAAACAGAGGATTGAAAACAGAGAAAAATGCCTGGTAGCGTATTATGTTTCTAATAAGGAGCTGGCCGCCTCGGAATTGAACGCGTTTTTATCACAAAAACTTCCGGATTATATGGTGCCTCTGTATTATATCAGGATTGAAACGATTCCTCTGACTCCAAACGGCAAGGTCGACCGCAATGTGCTACCGGTACCGGAACAGGTGAGGCCAGTCCTTGAAAGCTCTTATGTTGCCCCCCGGACACCCGTGGAGCAACAGTTGGCAACAATATGGTCTCAAGTGCTTGGTTTTGAACAAATAGGTATTCATGACAATTTCTTTAAGTTAGGGGGACACTCGTTGCTTGCAACACAGGTTGTTTCTCAGATTAGCCAGGATTTGAAAGTTGAACTTCCCTTACGTTCTATCTTCGACAAACCTACAATTGCCGAATTAACTGAACAGGTTGTTGCAGATCAAATGAAAGGAACGGAAGAAGAAGCGCTGGCGGATATTTTAGCCGAAGTTGATAGCCTGTCGGATGATGATGTCAAACGACAACTCCAGGAGACATAAGGATCACGATAACAAGTTACCATTAAATAACGGTTGCATATGATTAGTGGAATCTTGAAACTCAATGATGAATAATTTTTGTGTATTGATATAAACATAAGAGAAATATTTCGTAATACTTTTGAGAATATCCTTTAAATTTTATTATTACTGGAACTATCGTGGTTGATCTTCAAGAACATCTTAAAAATTTATCGCCCGAAAAACGTGAACTAGTCTTAAAGAAGCATCAAACCAGAAAAGTGGAAGCTACGGTAAATGACAAAGATACGTCTATACCTATCATAAAGGTACCAAGAGATGGGGCACTTCCCCTTTCTTTTCCACAGCAACGTCTCTGGTTTCTTGATAAACTTGAAGGCAGGAGCAACAATTATCACGTACCTTCAGCCGTTCGCCTTGTTGGTAATCTCCAAATATCTATTCTGGAAAAGTCTATTAATGAGATTATTCGGCGTCATGAAATACTCCGTACTACATTTTCCATGATAAATGGAACACCGGTGCAGGTAATTCATTCAAGCATGAAAATTTCGGTCCCGAGAAGAGACTTCGATAATTTTCCAGAAAAAGAGCTACCTGCAAAGTTACAATCCACCATTGAAGAAGATATCCAGAGTCCGTTTGATCTGAAGAAAGGCCCGCTAATACGAGTAACTATTTTCTTGTTAGACAAAGAAGAGTATGTGATGCTTTTAACGCTACACCACATTGTTTTTGATGGTTGGTCTAGCGGGGTATTTATACGGGAATTAGCAACTCTCTATGACGCTTTTTTGAAAGGCGCTTCCTCTCCATTAGGCGAGCTGTCGATTCAATATGCAGATTATGCATCATGGCAAAGAAAATGGTTGTCCGGTAAAAACCTTGAGACTCAACTTAATTATTGGAAAAAACAACTGGGAGGGGCGCCAGCATTATTAGAGCTTCCAACAGATAGACCGCGTCCACCCGTTCAGAATTTTCGGGGAGTCAATTATCGATTTAAAATCGATCGTAAATTAGCGGAAAAACTAAAGATCCTCTGCCAACAGTCAGGATTGACTCTTTTCATGGCGCTGCTGGCAGCTTTTGCCACATTATTATTTCGTTATAGCGGGCAAGAGGATATCGTAGTCGGTACTCCTATTGCCAATAGGAAAAAGAAAGAGGTGGAATCTCTCATTGGTTTCTTTGTCAATACCCTGGTGCTTCGTATCGAACTGTCAAAAGATCCGATTTTTTCAGAATTACTGAAGCATGTTAAGGCGATTGCCCTTGATGGCTTTGAGCATCAGGACGTACCTTTTGAGCAGTTAGTGGAAAAACTGCAACCAGAGCGAAGCCTGAGCTTTACCCCATTGTTTCAGGTAATGTTTGTTTTACAGAACTTTCCGACGGAGGATATAACACTTCCCGGATTAACAATTAGCCCTTTCGAAATGGAAAATGATGTTGCTCCCTATGATTTGTTTCTGCTGGTGGCAGAAGTAGAATCAGGGTTGGAGGGTATTTTCGGATATGATGCCGATTTGTTCGACAATACAACCATTGTCCGAATGGAAAAACATTTTAAGTCCTTGCTGGAATCAATTGTATCGAATCCTGACCAGCGTGTTTCAGAACTAAATCTGTTAACGGATCCGGAGCGGCGACTGATACTGGAGAAATGGAATGATACTTCGGCAGAATACCCAGTTGATAAAAATATTAGTCAGTTGTTTGAGTTACAGGCAGAAATGACTCCTGATGAAATTGCGGTTAGCATAGGAGACAGGCAGATACGTTATGAAGAGCTTAACATTCGGGCAAATCAACTTGCGCATCTGTTACGGGAAAGAGGTGTAGGTTCGAATGTAATTGTTGGGATCATGGCGAATCGTTCATTTGAAATGCTTGTTGGAGTTTTGGGTATCATGAAAGCGGGTGGTGCATATTTACCGCTTGATCCGGGATATCCTGAAGAGAGAATTGTTTCCATTTTAGAAGACAGTGGTGCTTCATTTTTATTAACGAAAGAACATGTAATAAAGGAATATTCTTTTACCTCATTACAGGGCATAAGTGCCTGTAATGTACGGCCTATGGTGACTCCTCCCCGTCAGGCAATAACAAATCTTGATGACCTGCCAGTACCGGACAGGGCGCTGGTTGACTATAAAGAGTATCACCGGCACATTGGAATAGCTCCTGCAAAACATACGGTTTCTCTTCAAACATCTCGCGGTTGTCCGTTTCAATGTCAGTATTGTCATGAAATCTGGCCTAAAAAGCAGGTTGTCCGCAGCGCTGACAAAATATTTGAAGAGATTTTATGCTGTAACGATGCCGGGATCAAGCGGTTTGTATTTGTTGATGATGTTTTCAACCTGGAAAAAAAGAATAGCGGTAAGCTATTCGAAAAGATCATTCAACGCCGTCTCGATATCCAGCTTTTTTTTCCCAACGGATTGCGGGGCGATATTTTGTCAAAAGAGTTTATTGATCTGATGATAGCAGCGGGTACCGTTAATATTGATCTGGCACTTGAGTCTGCTTCTCCGAGAATCCAGAAACTGGTACAAAAACACCTGAACCTGGAGAAGTTTTTTGATAATGCAGAGTATATTACAAAAAAATATCCACAGGTAATTTTAGAAATGGAACTCATGATCGGGTTTCCGACTGAAACAGAGGAAGAGGCATTATTAACACTTGATTTCCTGAAGCAGCTTCAATGGGTTCATTTTCCAAATGTAAATATACTCAAGATTTTTCCCAATACCAACATGCATAAAATGGCAATAGCGAATGGAATTACTGAAGAGGCCATCAGAAATTCCTCTAATCTCGGTTTTCATGAGTTACCGGAAACCCTGCCATTTTCAAAAGGGTTTGTTCGGCAATACCAATCCAGATTTATGAATGAATATTTCTTGCGGAAAGATCGTCTGTTGCAGGTATTACCTTCCCAGATGAGGACTTTTACGGAAGATGAATTTGTTCAAAAATATGATAGTTATCTTCCCCTAGAGATTAATCGTTTTTCTGATATTCTGAAATTTACAGGGATAACGGAAGATGAATTAAGCTCCGTCAGATTTATACCGGAAGAAAGTGTGGCAGCACCTGATTTTTCCCGAAAAATGCAGAGACATGTTGTGACAAAAGAAAAAAATGATAATGCCTTGAGAGTATTACTTCTTGATTTGTCATTATCATTCAGTGCGGAAGCGGGAAGTAAACTTTATGATATGATAGAAGCACCCCTCGGGTTAATGTGCTTATTAACCTGTCTTAATGATAAATTCAGCGATAAAATAGATGGCCGTATAGCAAAATCAAGAATTGATTTTGACGATTACACGGAATTGAAGTCCCTGCTCAATGACTTTAGACCTCAAATTATCGGCATAAGAACCCTCTCGCTCTATAAGAATTTTTTCCACAAAACCGTTTCCTTGATAGGGCATTGGTTACCGGATACTTCAATTGTTACCGGTGGCCCATATGCAACGAGTGAGTATGCGACTATCCTTGCGGATAAAAATGTAGACGTTGTAGTTCTTGGTGAAGGAGAAGAAACCTTTTCAGAACTTATCGGTAAAGTTATTGAGAACAAGGGGAAATTGCCCGATGTTAAAGTTCTTAGTGAAATACCCGGTCTTGCATTGGCATCCGGAGAGGGAGATGTAATGAAGAGAAGAGATGAAACATGCAGAGACGTCATACTTATGGATTGTGTCTGGGAAGAGATTACACTGAGAGAAACCGACAATCCTGAGAATATAAATCGTGAAACCGACCTTGCGTATGTAATTTATACATCAGGTTCAACCGGCAGGCCAAAAGGCGTTGCCATGGGACATAAACCTCTTTCAAATCTGATATTGTGGCACCGTAACAATAACGAACTTTCCCAAGCGGCAAGGACTCTTCAGTTTGCGTCTTTGAGTTTTGACGTCTCATTTCAGGAAATGTTCTCAACCTGGTGTTCAGGCGGGACATTAGTAATGGTTGACGAGGAAACCCGAAGAGACGCAATGGCATTGTTGCGCTTTATCAAAGAACAGAATATAGAACGGTTGTTCCTTCCTTTTGTTGCTTTGCATCAACTTGCGGAGATTGCGAAAGATCAAAATGCCATGCCTGACAGCCTTCGTGATATTATTACAGCCGGAGAACAATTACGCATTACGCCTGCAATTGTCAATTTTTTTGAAATGTTCAAAGGTTGTAAATTACATAATCATTATGGTCCAAGTGAAAGTCATGTAGTTACGGCATTTACTTTACCGGATAATCCAACAGAATGGACAACCCTTCCTCCCATTGGCCGTCCTATAGATAATACGAAGATATATATTTTGGATCGGCATTGCCAACCTGTGCCAATAGGTGTACACGGAGAATTATATATTGGAGGTGTTGCCGTTGCTCAGGGATACCTCAATAACCCTGATTTAACCGAAGAAAAATTTATACATGACCCATTCCAGTCAGCGGGGTTTAAAAGACAGATAATTGAAGGCAAAAGTGAATCGTATGCGCATCTTTACAAAACAGGAGATCGTGCCCGCTTCCTTTTGGATGGCAATATTGAGTATCTCAATCGTATAGACCATCAGGTTAAGATTCGCGGTTTTCGAATTGAACCGGGAGAGGTTGAAAACGTGTTGTCCGGCCATTCTTGCCTTCGGGACGTTGCTGTAACAGCGCAGGAAGATCGGCCTGGTGACAGGCGGTTAATTGCTTACATTGTATTTAACGAGGGTCAGGAAATTTCCACAAATGATCTGCGTCGTTTCCTTGAAAAGAAACTACCGGATTATATGATACCATCATTCTTTGTTGTATTGGTTACCATGCCCCTGACTACCAGTGGGAAAGTAGACCGTCTGGAATTACCATCACCCAACGAAACGGAAGATTTAAGGAAGGGATATTATACGGCCCCTCGTACTCCCACAGAAGAAATAATGGCTGAAATATGGGCGGAAGTGCTCGGCCTCAAGCAGGTGGGAATTCAACAAAACTTTTTTGAGCTGGGTGGACATTCTTTAATGGCGACTCAATTAATTTCGCGTATACGAGATACATTTTCTGTTGAGTTATCGCTGAAACGGTTATTTGAAATACCAACCGTTGCGTATTTAAGCCGGCAAGTCGAAACAATAAGACAGGAAGGTAAATTTAAAATACCACCGATAAGACCTATCGCAAGAGATGAAGATCTGTCCCTCTCTTTCGCGCAGGAAAGGCTCTGGTTTCTGGATAAATTTGAAGGTGGTATTGCCACATATAACATGCCTGCGGCATTGCGACTAAGCGGTTCACTGAATGTTGTCGCATTAGAGCAGAGCTTTAATGAATTAATCCGACGTCATGAAGTTTTACGGACTACATTCATTGAAAAAGGAGGTATGCCATTGCAGGTTATATCTCCTGATTTGACCATATCATTACCGGTAGCGGATTTGGAAAATCTAACGGAAGAGCAGCGATCTTTAGAAGTACAAAGATTGACAAATGAAGAGTCCCAGCGGACTTTTGATTTAGCCAAAGGCCCGTTACTCAGAATATTCCTTATTAAACTTGGACAGGAAGAACATATATTATTGATTACGTTACACCACATCGTTTTTGATGGCTGGTCAACCGGGATATTTATTAACGAACTCTCTGCTCTTTACAATACATTTACCATGGGCAAAATATCTCCCTTGCCGGAGCTTGTTATTCAGTACGCGGATTATGCGCATTGGCAACGGAGGTGGCTAACCGATGAGATAATAGATTCACAGCTCGACTACTGGAAGGAGATGCTGGCAGATGCTCCCGTATTGGAACTGCCCATGGCACTGACGCCTCCGTTGGCGAGAAGTTACCGGGGCGGCGTTGAAAGTTTTGAAATCAATTCTGTTTTAAGCCGGCAATTGAATGATCTGGGGCGGAGAACGGGAGCCAGTCTTTTTATGACTTCGCTTGCCGCTTACGCGACAATGCTTTCCAGAATCAGTGGCCAGGACGACATTGTTATCGGTTCTCCCATTGCAAACCGCAACCGTAGTGAAATAGAACCGCTGATAGGATTTTTTGTCAATATCCTACCGCTACGTATTGACCTTTCCGGAGATATTACTTTTCTTGAACTTTTGGACCGGGTACGGCGAGTTATGTTGGATTCTTTTGCTCATCAGGACATTCCGATAGAAAAACTGGTTAAGGAACTTCGGCCTGATCGGAAAATCGGCCGCCAACCACTCTATCAGGTTGGTTTTGGCTTGCAGAATATGATGATGGGTAAACTGGAATTGTCAGGACTTACCTGGAGTCCACTGGAGTTATATTCGGGGATGACTCAAACGGATTTATATCTGGCCATATCGGAGACGGAACAGGGTCTTATGTGTTTTTTTGAATACGATACTGAAGTGTTTAACGCAACAACTGTTGCCTGGATAACCAATAGTTTCAAATTACTTATAAAAGAGTTGGTAAAGGCTCCCCATTGCTGTTTAATGGATATTCCCATGTCGAGTGAGGGGGAAATAATGGTGACGGGAAGTGTCTCAGATATGCCTTCCGGTGACGAAACGGAGCAATTTAATTTCTAATGAAGCTATGAAGACCGATTGTCTAATTATAGGATATAACGATTCGAATTTTGAAGATTATGTTCAGATGGTACATTCCATGGGTACGGATTCCGGTGCATACAGGGATCTGCATACTTCTTTTATCGAATACAATAATAAACCGTATCGATCAATGGATATTCTTAATCATTTTTATTTCCAGCAGAAAAAGGTTTCTTATAAGCCGTTTCATAATGCTGATTTTTTATGGCCGGTAATTACCTATCTGGGGACGTTTATTTCACGGAAGGGTTTTCAGTTTGATTACGTCAATCTTTTCCAGCAGGAAAAGGAAAAGTTAAGGGAAAAGTTAAAAACAGATGATATCTTAACCGTTGCTATTACCACAACACTGTACGTTGCTCCCCATCCAATACTGGAGATTATTTCATTTATCAGAAAATATAATAAAAAAACAAAGATCATTGTAGGGGGTCCTTATATATTTAATTTGACGACCATGGACGATTCCGAGGCGCTTAAGCGCCAGTTTAAGTATCTCGGAGCCGACTTCTATGTTATTAATCAGGAGGGAGAACAGGCCCTTGCAAATATCCTGAAAGCCCTGAAAAATGATTCAAGGATGGCAGAAATTGAGAATATAGCCTACAGACAAGGTGATGGTTACATTGTGGCGCCTCTTTCGATAGAGGTAAATTCACTTGAGGAAAACATGGTTGACTATAGCCTCTTTCCAAAAGAAGACCTTGGAGAATTAATCTCCTTGAGAACCGCAAAGTCATGTCCTTTTGCCTGTGCATTTTGCGGTTTTTCTCAAAGGGCGGGACAATATCGGTATTTAAGTGTAGACCTGGTTGAAAAGGAATTAGACGCGATAAGGGATATTGGAACCGCCACGACACTGACTTTTATCGATGATTCATTCAATGTTCCAAAAAAGAGATTTAAGGAGATTCTGAAGATGATGATCCGGAACAACTATGGATTCCGGTGGAATTCCTTTTTCCGCTGCGATTATGGCGATGAAGAGATTATTTCATTAATGAAGGATGCCGGGTGTGAAGGGGTTGTTCTGGGAGTTGAATCGGTAAATAACGATATGCTGGAAAGAATGAACAAGACTTCTCGGAGAGAGGATTATCTGGAGGCTATTCCTTTACTCAAAAAAGCAGGGATTGTAACCTATGCGGGATTGATAATCGGGTTTCCGGGAGAGACACACGAAACAGCATTGGAGGCCATTGCCTTTATCGAAACTACAAAGCCTGATTTTTTCAGGGCGCAATTATGGTATTGTGATCCCTTGACGCCGATTTGGAATCAACGGGAAGAATATGATATTCAGGGTTCAGCTTTTAACTGGTCTCATAACACCATGGATTCAAAAACTGCTATAGAATTGATAGAAAGAATATTTTTCTCCGTGGAAAATTCTATATGGCTTCCTCAATACGGGTTTGAGTTATGGAGCGTCTTTTATTTGCAACGAAGGGGGTTGACCAGAGATCAGGTAAAGACGTTTCTAAAATGTTTCAATACGGTGGTAAAAGAAAAAATACTCTTCCCCGGAAGGAAAAAAATCAGCAATGACCTGCTTGAAAGTCTGAGACAGAGCTGCCTCTTTCATTCCGAGAGCACTCCAGAAATGGATGTGATAAAAGCTTTTTCCGGTTCAAGCTATGTCGCTGCCGAAAAATTTTGGGCCAGTGAAGTAGGCAATCGACTTTCCCGTTTTTGCCTTGAACCACTGCGGGACAAGGTTGATTCCTGCGAAAATACCTCGGAAACGATTCCACTTTTTTTCGATAAGGAAATAGTTAACAACGAAAAATGGGATGATGAAGTCGGGTTGCATCAGGTTATATTGTCTGCATATTCTGTGCTGCTTTCTCGGTTGGCTGGGCAGGAGGAAGTTGTGATTGTTTCTGCAATCATGTCAAACGGTTGGGGTGAAAGAATACTTCCTCTGATGCTTTTTCCTACATGGGGTTTGAGTTTCAGGGAATTTGTTCTCAATACCAAAGCAAAAATGCAGCAATTAGAGAACCATGCGCAATACAGCTTTCACTTTTTAGGCAATTCTCGATGGATGGAGGAACATGACATACCGGTCCCTGTATTTAGTACGGGTTATATCTATTATTCTGATCCGCAAGAAAAAGGGGAGAAAAACGGTCTGGAAAGGTTACACGAATTTGATCCACCCACATGCAGAGAAATTGCTTTGGTTCTGGAGGTGGTTCAGGAAAACAATCATACAAAAACAATGCAATTTTCATATTCTCATAATTTTTTCAAACAGGAGACTGTTGAAAAATTTGCTGCCTGTCTGACATCAATTTTCGAAGAGCTAGGAAGAAATCCTGACGTACTGATAGGAGAAATTGATGTGGGTACTAAGGAAGTAAATTCAAGTTTGAACGTCGAAAGTGACGCGGAAGAAGCATTTAATTTTTAATGTTGTAAAGATGTAACGATTTGATTTTTTATTGGGAGATAAACTTTGGAAACAACCGAATCAAAGATGCTCATTTTTGATCGAAAAATAAAGGAAGAGAAGGAATACTGGATTCAGGAATTATCCCGGGAGATTGGTGATTCGAATCTCAGGTTGGAATGGCCGAGGCTCAAAGATTATAACGATGAGAAGGATTCTACTTCCTTGAATATTACTGGAGAATTGTATGAAAAGCTGAAAAAAGTAAGCGGTGATGGTGACTTTTTACTATATACCATTCTGATGGCTGCTTTGAAAGTGTGCATCCACAAATATACGAATAGCACCGTTATCGTTATCGGGAGTCCGATTCGTGGAGATGGAAAGGGGGGGAACGTCCTGCCGATAGTGGACGAGGTGAAACCGGAGCAATCTTTTCGACAGTTTTTGATGGACGTCCGTCAAACCCTGCTCGATGCTTATACAAGACAGCAATATCCTTTCGATCGTCTGATACGTGATTTTAGAATGGAGCATATGAAAAACAGGTTTCCCCTCTTTGATATTGCTTTGGCACTTACCGATATTCATTGCGAATTACCTCAAATAGAAAATGATATCACCATAACGTTTACAAAGAATCAGAACACTCTTTCAGGAAATATAGAATTTAACAGGAATCTATTTGACATTGTTGGCATTGAGCAATTCGCGACTCATTATAAAAACATACTGAAAGAGGGGTTGAAGGACTCAAACCGTTTGATTTCAAATCTGCAATTATTAACTGATGAAGAACGGTATCAAATACTCGTCGAATGGAATGACACCTCTAAAGCATATTCTCATGATAAATGTATGCATCAACTGTTTGAATCTCAGGTAGAACGCAACCCGGAAGCATTGGCAGCAGTGTTTTCTGCAGGCGTTTCGGAACAATCTGAGGATGAACAGCTTACGTATCTGGAGTTAAATAGCCGTGCTAATCAATTAGCCCATTATTTGCAAACACATGGTGTCGGGCCTGATGTATCAGTGGGTATCTTTATGGAGCGATCTATGGATATGCTTGTGAGCATCCTGGGAATTATGAAAGCCGGGGGCGCTTATTTGCCGTTAGACCCTGACTATCCACATGAGCGTCTGGCATATATGCTGGAAGATGCGTGCGTACCGGTGCTGTTGACTCAAGAATGTATGAAAACCGATTTGTCACATATAATGAGTAATGACTCACAAGTCTCGGAGCCGGAAGTTGTTTTTGTGGACACTAACTGCGATGCTGTTTCGCGGGAGAGTAAGGAAAATCTGGAAACTGGCGTTCAACCGGAAAATCTAGCTTATCTGCTGTACACATCAGGATCCACGGGTAGACCGAAGGGGGTTCTTACCTGCCATCGGGGATTGTGCAATGTGGCCGAAGAACATATTCGCATTTTCGACGTTAGACCGAAAAGCCGTGTGATACAATTAGCATCACAAAGCTTTGACGCGTCTGTATCAGAGTTTGCCATGTCACTTTGTTCAGGCGCTACGTTATATCTTGGACCTACAGAATCTCTTTTGCCCGGACAGCCACTCGTCGATCAATTACAAAAACATGCTATTACCCATATTACTATCCCGCCATCAACGCTGGCGGTTTTACCGGATGAGGATTTACCTGCGTTAAAGACAATTGCTGTAGCAGGAGATATCTGCTCCGCTGATCTGGTAAAGAGGTGGGCTCAAGGCAGGCGATTCTTCAATGCCTACGGAGTAACCGAGGCATCTATCTGTTCTCTTATCGCCCTATGTGAAGACGGGAATAAAAAGCCTACCATTGGCCGCCCTATTGCGAATACGCAAATCTACATACTTGATCACAAATCTTTCCCCGTTCCGGTGGGGGTTCCCGGAGAATTATATATAGGAGGTATTTGTCTTGCCAGGTCTTACCTCAACCTTCCTGAATTAACCAGAGAAAGATTTATTAACAATCCCCTGAATGGAACAGTAGTGAAAATGCCTGGGATGAAGAACGAATTCAAGCCGGTGGATCGGCTCTATAAAACCGGAGACCTTGCCCGCTACCTTCCTGATGGAGAAGTCGAGTTGTTGGGACGTTTTGACCATCAGATAAAGATTCGCGGTTACCGTATAGAACCTGGAGAAGTGGAAGTAGTGCTGAAAAATCATCCTGACGTACAACAGGCAGTTGTGATTGAAAGGGAAGATCAACCGGGAGACAAGCGTCTGGTTGCATACGTAAGAAAAATTCAGAACAAAGGTTCGAGTGTTGAAACTCATGAAGATTTAGGCAAAACCCGGGAATCAAAATGCAGAATACAGGATACCCTACGGGAGTATCTTGAACACAAACTACCTCATTACCTGGTCCCATCTGCATTTGTTGTGCTTAAATCTATTCCATTATCACCCAACGGAAAAGTGGATCGGAAAGCCCTGCCGGCGCCGGAAGCGGTGCAAAAGGCAGATCGGGAAGGTTATATTTCTCCGCGTAATACACTGGAAATGCAGTTGTTACAGATTTGGGAGGATCTTTTGAACGTACAGCCTGTGGGAGTGAGGGATAACTTTTTTGAACTTGGAGGGCACTCTCTTCTGGCGGTTCAATTAATGGCACGGATAGAACAACGTTTTGGAAAGAAGTTACTCCTTTCTACTATTTTTGAGGGGGCGACTATTGAGCAATTAGTAGTTATCCTCCATCAGCAGACCGAACCACAAGCTTGGACTCCTCTTGTACAGATCAAAAAAGGCGGTGACAACCCACCTGTATTTTGCATCCACCCCGGTGGTGGTACGATACATGCCTATCTGGAATTAGCCCGTCTTCTCGATCCGGAGTTGACCGTTTATGGCTTACAGGCGTGTGGTTTTGAAAAGGGTCAGGAACCGGTATCCGGGGTAGAGGAAATGGCTGCAAATTACGTGAAGGCATTGCAATCCGTTCAGCCGGAAGGCCCGTATCTTCTGGTAGGCTGGTGCCTGGGTGCTCGCGTATCATTTGAGATGGCTTTACAATTACAGTCACAAGGCAGGCAGGTTCCCCTACTGGTATTCTTTGATGCCTATGCCCCTTCCACAATACCTGACGAGCTTATGGAATATGATGACGCGCACAAGTTAATGAACCTTGTTTCGGAAGATATTCCTGTCACGCTGGAACAGTTGCAGGCCCTTGCGCCGGATGAACAGTTAACGCTTGTAATTGAGCAGGCAAAGCTGGTGAATGTAATTCCACCGGATTTTGATCTGGAACAGGGTCGCCGTTTCCTGGAGGTTTTCAAGGCCAACGGCCGAATTGCCCACTCGCCAATTTCCAATAAATATCAAGGTAAAATAATCCTTTTCCGTGCTGAGGAGGAAAAGGCCTTTGCTTTACAGTTTACGGAGGATCATGCATTGGCATGGGGAGAAGTAGTAACAGAAGGCACGGAAGTCCATTTTGTGCCGGGAAACCACAATACCCTGGTACGTCTACCCCATGTTCAGGTATTGGCTGAAAAATTGAATACTTATATTAAACAAGCCCAAGCAACAAATTAGCTATTCCATTTGTGCTATGGCTTTTTGAGACACAGTTTTTGAGGAAAGGACGACATGAAAGGCTTGTTTATGGATGGAAAGGAGTTTAAAGCAGAGAAACCCTGGAAAAATGAAACCGAACATTTAACAGAGTGTTTGATTGCATTTATTACTCTTGAGAAAAAAGACAACACGAAAAAAGTAAATGCAATGGTTACAGAAATTCACGAAATATGCGATGAATATGAAGTTGAAAGAATCATGCTCATACCATTTGCCCATTTATCCAATAATTTATTGAATCACAAAGACGCAAGAAAATTACTAAATGAAATGGAGGATATTTTGCGGGATAAATTCCATCTGCTGGTTTCGGAATTCGGGGTCGAAAAGGGTTTGATGATGGAATTAAATATTGGCCCCAATAACGTTAAATTCCGGTCGATTTAATATAACTATTGGGGTATAGAGACAATAACCACAAGGTGGAAGAGGGAGGAAACAGAAGAAGAGCAATTTAATGTTAAGGGATTTCAATCTTGTAGGGGCAATTCATGAATTGCTCCTACAAGTTAATCGAAAAATTTGCCGAAGGCTTAACTTGAATTATTTTTAAGCTGGTAATTAGGATGAAAGGCTTTTCCGTATGACCGATTGTTTATTTATAGGATTTAATGATACGAATTTTGAAGATTACGTAACGATGGTCCGATCAATGGGCACGGATTCTGGTGCCTATAGAGACCTGAATCTGGCTTTTATTGAGTACAGAAATAAACCCTATAGAGCTCTGGATATTTTAACGCATTTTTATTTCCAGAGTAAAAAAAGAGCTGATAAACCATTTCATAATAAGGATTTTTTATGGTCCTCTATTCCCTATTTGAAAACTTATCTCTCCAGGAGGGGGTTGCATTTTGACTATGTCAATCTTTTCCAACAGGAGAAGGAAAAGTTCAGGGAAAAATTAACAACGGATGAGATCTTAACCGTTGTTATTACCACCACATTATATGTTTCTCCTCACCCAATAGAGGAGATCGTATCTTTTGTGAGGAAATACAATAAAACGGCAAAAATTATTATTGGTGGAGTCTATATATATAATCAGGCAACCAGTGGAGATTTGGCGGAGATCCAGCGTCAGTTCAAGTATTTTGGAGCGGATTTTTATGTTATCAGCCAGGAAGGAGAAATGGCCCTTTCCAATATACTCAAGGCGTTAAAAAGTGGCTCAGATTTTGATGAAATCCATAATATTGCGTACAAAAAAGGCGATGAGTACATAACAACACCTATTGCAAGAGAGTCAAATTCTCTGGAAGACAACATGGTGGATTACCGCCTTTTCATGAAAGAGGAGATCGAGGAATTTGTTTCTTTGAGAACCTCGAAATCCTGTCCTTTTTCCTGTTCTTTCTGCGGGTTTCCACAAAGGGCGGGGAAATATACGTTCCTGAGTGTAGACCTGGTGGAAAAGGAGTTGGATGCTATACGGGAGATTGGTTCAGTTACGACCCTTACCTTTAATGATGACAGTTTTAATGTTCCAAAAAAGAGATTTCAGGAAATCCTTCGGATGATGATTCAGAATAAATATAATTTTAGATGGAATTCTTTTTTCCGGAGTGATTATGGAGATGAAGAAACTATTGCATTAATGAAAAGTGCCGGTTGCGAAGGGGTTTTTCTGGGTATAGAATCGGTTGACGATGTTATGCTCGAAAGGATGAATAAAACATCGAGGAAAAAGGATTACTTGAAAGTGATACCTTTGTTTAGCAAATACGGAATAGTAAACTATGTCAGTTTTGTGATAGGGTTTCCGGGAGAAACGTATGAAACCGTTCAGAATACCATTGACTTTATTGAAGAGACGGAACCGGATTTTTTCAGGGCTCAAATATGGTATTGCGACCCTATAACACCAATTATGAAGAAAAGGGAAGAATATGGTATAAAAGGCTCGGCCTTTAACTGGTCGCATAATACCATGGACTCAAAAACAGCCTGTGATATGGTAGAAAAGATCTATCTATCTGTAGATAACACTATCTGGATTCCTCAATACGGATGTGAACTGTGGAGCATATTTTATTTGCAGCGAAGAGGTATGACCCTGGATCAGGTAAAAAACTTTCTAAAATGTTTTAATGCGGTGATAAAAGATAAATTGCTTTATCCCGAAAAGAGAGACATTGATGCTGAATTACTGGAAAGCTTGAAATATAGTTGTCAATTCGATACGGAAACAATGCCTGACATGAAGCCGGTAGAAGCCATTTCCGGCAAGAGTTATATTGCTGCTGAGAAATATTTGACCCGGATGTTTGACTCGGAATACGCGGTTGCTAATATGCATGGCATACCTGTGGAAGAACATCAGGAATCGCTTCATCAGATGGTATCGATACCGTGTAATATAAATGAGAAAATATGGGAAGCAATAAGGTTGAAGTATGCCGGCCGGGATATTGCATTTATACTTATGTCGGCTTACAGTATCTTGCTTTCAAGATTGAGTGGACAGGAAGATACCGTACTTGTGTCAACTATCGACATATATAATGGTAATGAGGTTCTGATTCCGTTGAGGTTAAAACCTGCAGGCAATTTACCATTTCATGAATTTTGCCAGAATGTCTGCGAACTGTTTGTGGAATCATTAGAACATGGAAAATATGCCGGTCATATTTTCCATGCGTCGCTACGTATGGAAACAAAGGGATTTACCGTTTCGCGATTTGATACTGCCTATTTCTATGGTAAACAGGGAACACGGGAAAAAAGGGAAATATGTGAAATACTGAATCAAACTAGTATTACGAGCAATGAGGAAATGAAACTCATTCTAGATGTACAGGAAAATGGGAATACCGTAGCCGTAAAATTTCATTGTGCGAAAAATGGATTTGATCATGACTTTGTTGATAAGTTAAGTATCTATTATGCGTCTATTCTGGAGTTAGTTGGTAAAAATCCACACCTTTTGATTGATGAAATTGTCCTCGATAAGGAGCGATCAATCCAGGCTGTAGAAAACTCAAAAGTAAAAAGTGATGAGCAGGAGGAATTTCACTTCTCATAACACCTTGATAAACAAACGTTTGGCGTTAGATGCCAGCAAATTTTAGCGGAATGGCTTTAGCCTTCCATATAAATGGTTAATATGGCGTTGTCAGTTTAACGCAAATATTCACAAATGGGGTGATGATGTACTCGAAAAACAGAGAAATAGAAAACACATATATTTGGAATTGTATAATTATTGCAGGCTGTCTGAGAAACGAGTATTCTCGGGCAGCCATTGTTGCAGTAGTTAACTATTACAACCATATAGTAACAAAGAAGTTAAGATGTTGAAGAGATTATGCTACCTGCAACAAACAGGTTCTAACCTCGTTCAGGAAGCTCCACCATATCATAAAAAGAGTTGCGATAAGCCTCGGTACTCCACCGGTATAATACTTTTGGCAGGCTTACTCATTGATTGGCAACCAAAAACCTTCCCATATTGTCTAACATATCCATCTTAATTGTAAGCTTGTACCATTCAATCCCTTAGTAAATATTCAATCATAAATAGACAATCCTAAACGCTTCGTCCCGTAGTCATATCGTATGCAAGTTTTCAAAAAATCCCTGAATCTTGATTAAAAACAGATTGTAGACATTAAAGACGTTGATACATATCATCTTGTTGCTAATGATTGCCGTGATTTATCGTAAGTCCATTATTTTATTGAATATATATTGTTTTAGGTGTATCCTCCTCGTTGTGATATTTTATCAGATACTAGTCTGTATTTGGATAAGCCAATGTTATTGCAAAAAAATACTGGTCAGATTCTTGCTCACTCTCCACAGTTATTTATTAATATATTCTCACCATCATTCACATACAACATTATCATTATCTTTAAGGGGCAGTTATTTGAACCTATTCGCATGGCCATTTTTGTTTGACGAGACTCTTTCACCGGTTCAGAAATAATAAAAAAAAGTTTACTTTCATAAAATTAATACTGGAGCAAACCTAAATGGCAAAAAAGAAAGTTTCTGCTGCCAAAAAAACAAAGAAACCTGTTGTATCTAAAAAAACAGGTAAGGCTGGAGTGGCAAAGAAGAGTGCTACAAATCCATCTAAGAAAGTCAGTAAGGTTGCTGTTAAATCATTGGCAAAAGGAAAAGTAACAAAAAAGAGGGCGCTATCTAAAAAGAAAACTACATTAAAAGTCGCAGATAACGTTCTGGTCAAAGGCAACTCAAGTAAAAGTAAAAGTAAAAGAACTAACGGCACTAAATCTTTTCCTGTTGTTGGTATCGGGGCCTCTGCCGGGGGGCTTGAAGCACTAGAGGGGTTTTTTGTAAGTATGCCTTCTCAATCCAACCTTGCCATTATAGTTATCCAGCACCTTGCGCCAAAGTACAAGAGCATCATGGGTTCTCTCCTGAAAAAATATACAAAGATGAAGATATATGAAATAAAGGACGGAATGAAGGTTGAGCCGAACAGCGTCTATCTCAATCCCCCTGATAATGATGTGGCTATTATGGGCCGTACCCTCCAGCTGATTGAACCCCTGGAGTCCCATGCGGTCAGACTGCCTATTGACAGTTTTTTCCGTTCACTTTCAGAAGACCAGGGCAAAATGGCAATCGGTATTGTCCTTTCCGGTACGGGGACAGATGGTACCCTGGGACTGAAGGCTATCAAGGGTGAGGGGGGAATGGCCATGGTACAGGAGGAAGGTCAGGCAAAATATGACTCTATGCCAAGGAGCGCCATAAACACGGGCCTTGTTGACTATATCCTCCCCGTAGAGAAGATGCCGAATGAGCTTGCCAAATATGTTAAACATCCATATATTGAAAAGGACGCAATTACAGGTACCACTGAGCAGAAATATCAGAACAATGTAACAAAGGTACTCATTCAGATCCGCAGCAAGACAGGTCAGGACTTTTCCCACTATAAACAGAATACTATCCGCAGGAGGATTGAGAGGCGGATGGCCGTGCACCAGATAGACAAGATATCACACTATCTCGATTATGTTCGTGAAAATCCGTTAGAAGTGACAGCCCTTTACAAAGACCTTCTTATAGGGGTAACAAATTTCTTCAGAGATCCCGGCGCGTTTGATATCCTGGAAAAAGATATAATATCTGAAATTGTAAAGACCAGAAAGGGTGACAATATACGTGTATGGGTCCCCGGTTGTGCCACCGGAGAGGAGGCATATTCCATAGCCATAATCTTTGCGGAATTCATTGAAAAGTCGCAAAAGCACTTCAATATCCAGATATTCGGTACCGATATAGATGAAGACGCCATAGAGTATGCGCGAGCAGCTATTTATCCTGACAGCATAGCGGCAGATATATCAAAGGAGAGGCTGAAACGTTTTTTTGTAAAAGAGGACAGTACCTATAAGGTAAAAAAACAGATCCGTGAGATGCTGGTCTTTGCCACACAGAGCCTTATAAAGGACCCTCCCTTTTCGAGACTGGACCTGGTATCATGTAGAAACCTCCTGATCTATATGGACACGGTGCTACAGAAAAAGATACTGCCGATATTTCACTATACACTGAATAAGAATGGATATCTGTTTTTAGGTTCTTCAGAGACTACCGGAGAACATTCAGACCTTTTTTCAACAATGAATTCTAAGTGGAAGATCTATAAACGGCTGGGAGCAACTGCAGACAGGACCATGGGATATCCTGTTACAAAAAATTTGGAAATTATCAGGGAATTACCGGTAGTTGAAGCCAGGAGATATCTGAAGGAGGCCAATATATATCAGATGGCAGAAAGGGAGATCCTGGATAAATACGCCCCGCCGTTTGTCCTGGTTAATGATAAACACGAGATCCTTTATGTTAATGGCAAGATACATAAGTACCTGCTGACACCTGCGGGCGTGCCTGTCTTTAACATCCTGAAGATGGCACACGAAGACCTGCGCTACAAACTGACTTCCATTCTCCATAAGCTGGGCAAGAAACGGGAGGCTATTGTCAGCAGGGGGTTGAAGGTGAGGGATAATGGTAATTTTCGGACGGTCGATCTGACCGTCAAACCCTTTTCTTCAGGAGAAGATGTAGAAGATATGATAATGGTCATTTTTGAGGAGAAGGAGCCTCTTGAAAAGATCGCGAAAAGGAAAACGACCTCGGGTAGAACCAGAAAAGAAGACCCGCAGATAATGAATCTGAAACAGGAGCTGAAGTCTGCAAAGGAGTATCTGCAGGCTACGATCGAAGAACTGGAGACATCCAACGAAGAGCTCAAGTCTACTAATGAAGAGATGCAGTCTACCAATGAGGAACTTCAGAGTACTAATGAGGAGTTGGAGACCTCCAAGGAAGAGCAACAGTCCACCAATGAGGAACTGGAAACCGTAAACTCTGAACTACAGAATAAGGTAAGCGAGCTCTCACGCGCCAATAATGATCTCAACAATCTCCTTGCAAGCACTGATATTGCTACTATATTTCTTGATACCAAGCTGAGTATAGTGCGCTTTACCCCTTCACTGACAAAGTTATTTAATGTACTGCCGTCAGATCTTAACCGTCATATTGGTGATATTACTGCAAAATTCAACTCCGATACGCTCTATCAGGATGCGGAAACAGTGCTGAATACGTTAGTTCAATCAGAGCAAGAGGTCCAGGCTAATGACGGCAGCTACTATAGTGTACGTATTTTACCCTATCGCACAGTAGAAAATATGATTGATGGTATCGTATTGACGTTTGTGGACATAACTAAAATAAAAAATATGAAGATTAAGCAGCAATCAATTTCACTGGCCCGTGAATACGCGGAGAACATTGTTGAAACGGTGCGTGAGCCACTTATAGTGCTGGATTTCAACCTGTGTGTTGTATCTGCAAACAAATCGTTTTATGATGTATTCAAGGTTACAAGAAGTAAAACAGTAGGCAGGTTAATTTACGATCTTGGGAACCGGCAGTGGAATATTCCAAAGCTACGGAAATTATTGGAGAAAGTCCTACCGGAAAAGAAAGTTATAAATGACTTTAATGTTGAGCATGTTTTCGAATCTATTGGTAAAAAGATCATGCTGCTCAATGCACGGCAAGTAGTTCGCGAAGAAGAAGAAGAAGAAGAAGAATTGATACTTCTAGCCATTGAGGATATCACGGAACAACAGATAGTGCAAAAAAAAATAGAAGAAGCAGAAGAAACAAAAAACCTTATTATCTTTCCTGATCATAATCCTAATCCCGTGCTACGAGTTAAAAGAGACGGCATTATTGTTTATGCCAACAGTGCCTGCAAGCCTTTATTAAATGAGTGGGCCACAGAGATTAATAAACCAATAGATGAAGACTTAATACAAACGTTAAAGAAAGTATTCAGTTCTCGAAAAGACAAAGAAATTGAGGTTACAGCGGGCAATACAACCTTCTCATTACAGTTTGTACCGGTAGCCGGAACAGATTATGTTAATGTTTATGGTGTTAAAAGTACCAGAAAATAATGAAGAAAGAAAACCAAAAACAGAAAAAGATATCTGAACTTCGCAAAGAGGCGGAGGAGAAGCTCAGGCCAGATACGATAGATACAGAGAGACTCTCAGAGGCAGAAGTTCGCAAGCTGGCACATGAACTTCAGGTATACCAGATTGAGTTGGAGATGCAGAATGAAGAGCTCAGGAAGTCATCAAATGAGCTTGAGGACTCAAGGGATAGATATTCAAGGCTCTACGACTTTGCTCCGATTGGGTATCTTACAATTAGTGAAAAAGGATTAATTCTTGAGGCGAATCTAACATTTGCCTTAATGTTGGGTATGGAACGAGGTTCGTTGATAAAGAAACAATTGTCAACTTTTATTACCAGGGAAGATAAAGACATATTCTATCTTTATCACAAACAGGTTTTAATAACAAAAAAGCAGGAAATGTGTGAATTACGAATGATGAAAAAGGATGGTAAACAATTCCATGCACAACTGGAAAGTGAAATAGTGTTGGATCACAATGACCACCAATGCAGGATAATCGTAAGTGATATCACCGAGCGTAAGAAGATGGAAGAGGCCCTTATTCAATCAGAGAAATTAAAGTCTCTGGGGATACTAACTGCCGGTATTTCACATGAGTTTAATAATCTTCTTGCGGTAATCTTAGGTTCAGCAGAGCTGCTTAATGCAGGTTTCGAAGACGATCAGGAATTGAAGAAGGGACTGAGTGCGATTATCAAGGCGAGTGACGATGGGGCTGAGATTGTTAAGGGTCTGCTCTCGTATGTTAAATCACAAGAAAAAGACATATCCGAGTTCATCTTTTTTGATATAAGGTCTTTACTAATAGAAGCGATTAATTTTACAACACTCA